>Ga0247727_10014227_pt1 | contig 13267 bp, 12 predicted proteins | sample WisWelCaveWW1625_FD_202498 | JGI IMG/M metagenome (GOLD analysis project Ga0247727, IMG submission 202498) | Biofilm microbial communities from Wishing Well Cave, Virginia, United States - WW16-25 | ecosystem: Environmental > Aquatic > Deep subsurface > Groundwater > Cave microbial mat | place... | reverse complement strand
GTGAAGGGACGCGCATGCTACTACTCACCGACGACCCCGCCAAACTGAGGGAAATGCTCGCGTGGCCAGCGGAGGATCTTGGAAAGTTTCTGCTGGGCCTGTATTTCGTCGCCGAGGCCCAGGCGCGTGGTATCGAGGTCTCTGATGTCTCTGCTATCCCAGAGGAGTTTACCGAATCGGTTCGACAGGCACTACTTCGGGCGGAAACTGATCGGGTCGATGTCGTCCCCCTCGAGAAGGCACTACATCTCGCCGCCTCTGAGGACTTCGCGCGCGCGGGGAACCTCTTTCGCCAGTACATGCAGGACGGTGCATTGCGCCTCAAGCTGCAAGAACTCGCCGCAGCGGGCTTGCCAGTCGTGAAGGGACGGCGGGAAGGTGGCCGCGTCACCGCGGAGATCAAACGGCAGAAGGGGCTTGCCACCACTAATCGAGTGCGCGCTGAGTACGATCGCCTCAAGAAGGCAGGCCGGAGCGACCCAGACTTGACTTCCGCGATCGCACGGGTCACGGGGGTCACGCCGCAACAAGTAAACCGAATCCGAAAAAAGTTGAACCTACGCTAAGCGTGTGTTCGTGAGGGTTGTTCAAGCAAAGACCGGCCTCAGCCGCAGCTCGATCTACGCCCGCATCGCCGCGGGCCAATTCCCTAAGCCGATCGCAATCGGCGCGCGTGCTGTGGGTTGGCCGGATGACCTGATCGACAGGTGGATCCAAGATCGGATCCGCGAGAGCGGCGGCAACGATCAACCGCGCCGGGCGGCCTGATGCCGGCGCCCAAGGGAGCTTCGGCGTGATGCCGAACTCCGCCGAGGCCTGGCTCGCGCTCGACGACGAGCGCTTCGAGCGTGCATGGTGCAATCTCAAGCCTGCCGACCGCGCCACGCTGTCGGCGGAAGTGCGCCAGCGATGCGTTGCGCGATTTCTGGCGTTAACGCCGTACATCGGCGCGTCGATCGCGAAGTTCGAGCAAGCCGATCGGCGGACGCCGCGCGTGAACGGCGCGGGGCATGCGCTAGTCGCGCCGAGTATCGAGCTGGTCTGCGGTGCGGATGTGGAGTTGCAGCCGGTTGTGTGGCTCTGGCGCGACTGGCTCGCAGCGGGCGCGTTGCACATCCTGGCCGGTGCGCCGGGAGCGGGCAAGTCAACCCTTGTGCTCGCGTTTGCGGCGACGATCACAAGCGGCGGACGCTGGCCCGATGGCTCGCGAGCGCAGCCGGGCGACGTGGTGGGTTGGAGCGGCGAGGACAATGTTGCGAACACACTCAAGCCGCGACTTGTGGCGATGGGCGCAGACGTGTCGCGCGTGCATTTCGTACGGCGGACTTTTGATGAGCATGGCCCTCGCGAGTTTGACCCTGCGACGGATTTACATCTCTTGCGCGAGGCACTGCGCAAACTCACCGAGGAGGGGCGGCCGGCGCGCCTGGTCGCGCTGGACCCGATCGTCTCCGCCGTACGGGGGGACTCGAACAAGGCCGCCGAGACGCGACGCGCGTTGCAGCCGATCCGCGATCTGGCCGAGGAGCTGGGCTGCGCGGTCGTCGGGGTTAGCCATTACACCAAATGGACGGCGGGCCGCGACCCCGTGGAAAGGGTCGTAGGGTCCGTTACATTCGGAGCGGTGCCACGGCTCATCTTCGGGGCGGCGAAGGTTTCACAAGAGGACGGCGGCGGGAGGATTTTCGTCAAGGCGAAAAACAATCTCGGGCCTGACACCGGCGGGTTCCGGTACGACCTGGAGCCAGTAGAGGTTGCGCCCGTGGACACGGTCCGGGTCTCGTGGGGCGCCGCGGTGGAGGGCACAGCCCGGGAACTGCTCGCGCGGGCCGAGGAAGCCCAAACCAATCCGGCCGGAACGATCGCGACAGCGGGGGATTTTCTACGTGATCTTCTGGCTGATGGCCCCGTTCCGGCGAAACAGGTTCGGGGAGACGCCGATGGGGCCGGCTACCACTGGCGGACGGTCCAGGAGGCCGCTGACCGGATCGGGGTCGAGCGCAAGAAACCTGGCATGCGAGAAGGGTGGGTTTGGGCGCTCCCGAAGGCGCAAGGTGGGCCGAAGATGCACGAAGATGCAAACCTGCAAACCTTGCGCCTTCGTGCATCTTCGGGGGGGCTTGCATCTTCGGAGGGGGCCACGGACGCCCCCGGCCCGCCCCTCGTTCGCTGCCCCCGCTGCGACGGCGAGGGGTGCCCGCATTGCGACCCGGAGGCTGCCCGGGAGGCTGCCGAGGAGCGGTCCGCGCAGGCCGAGCCCGAGCCGGCGATCGCTGGAGGCGAGCTATGACCGCCCCCGCGAAGGTCCTGGAGCAGGCGCGCGCCCTGGGTGTGCGGCTCAGCGTCAACGGCGACCGGCTCCGCTACCAGGGGACGCCGGAAGCCGTGCAGACGATCCTGCCCGCGCTGAAGGAGCACAAGGCCGAACTGATGGCCGCGCTGCTGGCGGCGAACGACCCTGGCGCCCGCGGCTACCGCTGGCTCGTCCGCCAACCCTCCGGCGAGAGCTTCGAGGTCTGCGGCCTGCCCGAGCCTTGCCTCGCCCAACTGTGGGCGCGCTACCCCGGCGCCGAGATCACGCCCCTACCAGAGGCCACGACGGTTCGCGAGCTACCCAGCGGCCTCGAGCATCTGCTCGCCCGCGTCGCAGAGCGGTACGCCTGGAGCGCCGAAGATGTTGCCTTGGCGCGGGCGGCTTGCGCCCGTGATCCCTTCGGCCACCAGGAGATGTTCGTCGCGTGGCTCGCGGAACCCTGGCCGCAGGCTATAAAAAAGGTGCGGCACGCATGAGAGTCGCTGCGAAAGGGCCCGGCGGCAAGCGCGCGGGCGCACGTCAGGTTTCTATCGGCTATAAAAACAACGGGCGGCCGCCGCATAAGCCAACTCCAGCAATGCGCGAGACCGTAGTCACTTGCCTTGGGGGCGGGATGAGGATCGAAGATATCGCCGCGTCGCTCAGAATCACCGAAGTCACTCTGCGCAAGCACTACCCGGACGAGCTGAAGAGCGGCAAGGCCATGAAACACTTGCAGGTCATGAAGCATCTCTTCCGGCAGATCGAGAACGGCGTGCCCTCGAGCACGATTTTCTACCTGAAGACGCAATGCGGCTGGAAGGAGACGCAGCGCATCGAGCACGCGGGCATCACGCTCGCCCAGCTGATCGAGCATTCGATGGACGATCAGAAAGAGGCGGCTTGATTACCCAAGGGAGTGCCACAGTGAATGTAGACGAGGGGCTTCACCGCATTGCAACCGCAGTCCGGGTTTGCGGCTGGCTTGTGGCGGCCGCCGCCCTCGCCATTTCGCTGGCCGTTTTGCTGTGGGCCGCGCTGTCCGCGGTGTCCGCGGGCAAAGAAATCAAAGAAATAGACGAGATCTTCTGGGTTTGGCTACTCTTGGCCGCGGGTTGCGCTGCCGTCTCGCTGGGTGTTGGTCTCCCGCTCGCGTGGATCATCGACGGGTTTGCGAAGCCTAGAGATCCGCCTGCAGGATGAGCCCGGTCGATTGCCCTTTGACGCCCCGCGCTCGCCGGGCACGTGGGATTAGGCTGTCGGGCGCGCCGATCGCGCAGCGGCGGGCCGCTAGTCCCCGCCGGAACGATGTCACGGCGGTCGGTGCCAACCTGTGAGATTCCACGCCCGCCAACCCGCGCGGGAACACGACCACCAGCCGGTGCCGCTCACACGAGAGGTGCCAGCCGTCTGACGTGCCGATCAAATTGCGGCACGTCCGGCAATCCAGCTCGACGACGCCCCGCCACGGGTTGAAGTAACCTCCGCCCATGCGACGAGGATATGCCGCACGCTGGCCCGCGAGGCGAGCCTGCGCGCTCGGAGCTGTGCTCGTCGAGGCCGCTGTCGCCACCGCTGCGCTCGCCGCTCCATGGACGCTCGAGGGCCGTGTGGTCGGCGTCACGGGGGGAACGGGAGACTTACGCGGGCGAGGAGCAGAGCGCGAGGTCGAATCGCCGCGTCGTCAACGGTTGATCTGGCGACGGTATCGGTGACGGGATCGGGCATGAGCCAGTCTGCTGACCGCACGAGAGATCAATGCGTTACCGATTGTTTCCACCTGATCGCGCGCTACGTCGAGCGGATGGTCGGCGGGGGCTGACGGCACGCTGCCGAACGCGCCCATGGTGCGCCGCGCACCGGGGCGAAGCCGCTACTGATTCAGAAAAACCGAACTCGATCCGGTTCGGACTTTAATTGCCTCCGGACCCGCGCTCGCTCTAGGCTGTCGGGATCGTCGAGACCGGGCAGGAGTCATGCGATGAACGCGCCGCAGAAGCGCAGCCTCACCGAGCCGTATTCCGCCTATCACCGCGACGCGCTCCCCGAAGAGGACAAGGAGCTCGCGCACGTCGAGCGCGGGTCGCCGGGCGGCGAGTACCTGCGCCGGTTCTGGCAGCCGGTCGCGCTCGCCGCCGAGGTCGGCGAACTGCCGAAGCGCATCCGGATGTTCGGCGAGGATCTGGTGGCCTTCCGCGCGAAGAGCGGCCGGGTCGGCATCCTCGAGCTGCACTGCAGCCATCGCGGCGCCTCGCTCGAGTACGCAGTGTGCGAGGAAAACGGGCTGCGCTGCTGCTACCACGGCTGGCTGTACGGAGTGGACGGCCGCGTGCTCGAGACTCCGGGCGATCCGCCCGAGTCCACGCTCCGCTTCTCGATCTGCCACGGCGCCTACCCGGCGCTCGAGTACAAGGGACTCGTGTTCGGCTACTTCGGGCCGCCCGAGAACAAGCCGGAGTTCCCGATCTACGACAGCTTCGAGCTCCAGGGCGACCGACTGGTGCCGTACTACATCACCTATCCCTGCAACTGGTTGCAGGTGCACGAGAACGTGATGGACCCCGTGCATGCGGTGTTCCTCCACACGCGCGTCACCTACTCCCACTTCGCCGCCGACGTGTGGGGCGAGCTGCCTGCCATGGAGTTTCCGCAGACGCCGACGGGGATGATTTATGTGACCTCGCGCCGGTGGGGCGACAATGTCTGGGTGCGCTCGAACGACATCATCCTGCCGAACCTCGCGCAAGTGGGCCACGTCTGGGAGGACGGCGCGGAGCCGAAAGAGTTCTCGCGCGTCGCGATCACGCGCTGGACGACGCCGGTCGACAATCGGACCTGCCGCATCATCGGCTGGCGGCACTTCAGCTCCGACGCCGACCCGCGTGGGCTCGCCGACGAGCGCCAGTGCGGGGTCGAATCGGTGGACTTCTTCGGGCAGAACGGCGCGCGGCCCTACGAGGACCGGCAGAAAATCCCAGGTGACTACGATGCGCAGACCTCGCAACGGCCGATCGCGATCCACGCGCTCGAGAACCTCACGCGTTGCGACATCGGTGTGGCGACGCTGCGCCGGCTGCTCCGCGCCGAGCTCCGGCGGGTGGCGAACGGCGAGGACCCGAAGCTGTCGCCGCTGCGCGTGAACGGGCTCGTCCCGACGTACACTCACGACACGGTCGTGCGCGTCCCGGCGCGAACCGGAGCCTCGCCCGCGACGGACAAGGAGTTCGTCCGCGAGATCGGCCGGCGCATCACCGAGATCGTGGTCGGCGGCGACCACCACACCGACCCGAGCCGCACGGAGCGCGTCCGCGCGATGATCCGCGATTACTCCGCGCAACAGCGCATGGCGGTTGCCTAGAGCCGCCGGCGCACCACCAGGAGAGCACCATGGAGAGAAGCCCGATCCATCCGGGGCAGGTCGACTGGACGGGGGAGAATCCCGGCATCTACCTGAAGGAGACGCAGGACAGCCCGTGGACCGGGCTGCTGACGTTCTTCCGCATCGTCTATTCGCCGCTCGGCATGGGGCACGGCGCGGTGGTGCTCGACCAGCCGGGCGTCGAGCAGGGGCTGCCCGAAGCGCTCAACTTCTGCATCACCGACAACGAGCCGCTCGCGCGCTTCCTGGTGGACGGGTTCTTTTCGAATTTCATGTCGTTCCGCGTGTCGCCGGGGATCAAGGCGGTCACGTACCTGCCGCTCACCGGGGTGCGTAGGGACGGCGACACCCGGAGCCGTTACCGCGAGATCCTGAGCTCGAAGGAGTTCGAGGTGGTGATGACCTGGGACAAGCTCGGCCGACCGTACGCGGTGGACATGCCGCCGGAGAAGGGGCCGACGAAGAAGCACGAGATGTTCAGCCTGTTCATCGACGCCGAGGACGCTTCGGTGACGGTGAACGGCCGGAGCTTGCGCGGACGCGTGATGCAGCGCGACTTCGCTGGCACGCGGAAGAGCACCGCGTTCCTCGCGTTCTCCGAATCCTGGATGCGGACAGACTCACCCCCACGATCAGCGCCGTGACCGAGCTCGCCCAATACGTCGCCTCCGGACTCGTCGTCGGCGCGATTTACGGCCTGATCGCGATCGGCTTCACCGCGGTCTACAACGTCACCGGCATCGTCAACTTCGCGCAGGGCGAGTTCGCAATGCTCGGCGCGCTCGGGGCGATCGGGCTCCTCGCGGCCGGGGTCCCGCTTCCGGCGGCCGTGATCCTCGCCGCGCTCGCGATCGGCCTGCTCGGCGTGCTGATCGAGTGGCTCGCGATCCGCCCTGCGGGCCCGGACGTCCTGCGCGGCATCATCATCACCATCGGCGTCGGCGTATCGCTCCAGGGCGTCGCGGTTCTCGTATGGGGTACGGACGCGCACCCGCTGCCCGCTTTCTCCGGCGAGAAGCCGATCGACCTCGGCGGCGTCACCGTGCCGCCACAAGCGCTCTGGGTCGTCGGCACCGCGGCGGCGCTCATGTGCGGCCTGTACCTTTTCTTCACCCGGACTTATCTCGGCAAGGCGTTCCGCGCCTGTGCGCTCAACGCATTCGCCGCGAGCCTCATGGGGATTCCCACCGCGGCGATGCGCGCGTTGAGCTTTTTCGTCTCGGGGCTCGTCGGGGCGATCGCGGGGATCATCGTCGCGCCGATCGCGCTCATGCAGTACGACAGCGGGATCTTCCTCGGCATCAAGGGCTTCGTCGCCTGCATCATCGGCGGTTTCGGGAACCCGATCGGCGCGGCGCTCGGCGGGCTCGCGCTCGGGCTCCTCGAGGCGCTTGCCACCGGGTACTTGAGCTCCGGCTACAAGAACGCGATCGCGTTCGTGGTGCTGCTCGCGTTCCTCTTCGCCCGGCCGGGCGGCATCCTCGGCGAGCTCGAGGAGGTCCGGCGATGAGGCGGGTCGCGCTCCTCGTCGTCGCGCTCGCGGCGGTGTATTTCTCCGGCAGCGGATATCTCCTCAACCTGTTCGTCGTGACAGCGCTCTTCGCGCTGCCGGCGCTCGGGTTGTCGCTGCTCATGGGCTACACCGGCCAGATCTCGCTCGGCCACGCGGCGTTCGTCGGCCTCGGCGCATACGGGAGCGCGATCCTCTGCAAGTCGCTCGGCCTGAACCCGTGGCTTGCGCTCCTGGCCGCGGTGGCCGCGACGACGGCGATCGCATGGGTCATCGGCTGGCTCGTGTTCCGGCTGCGCGGGCACCACCTCGCGATGGCGACGCTCGCCTTCGGCATCATCGTGCACGTCGCCACGGTGGAGATGAAGGGGCTCACCGGCGGCCAGGACGGGCTGTCCGGCATCGCACCGCTGTCGATCTTCGGCTTCGAGCTCGGTACCGACGCCGCGATATTTCCGTTCGCTTGGCTCGCCTGCGTCGCGGCGATCCTGGTCGCCGAGAACCTGGTGCGCTCGCCCGCGGGGCTGACGATGCGCGCAGTCGCCGAGAACGAGGCGGTGGCGGCGTCGGTCGGCATCGCGCCCGACGCGCTGAAGCGCCGGATCATGGCCATCAGCGGCTGCTACGCCGGGGTCGGCGGCGCGATCTACGCGCATTACCTCGGTTACATCAGCCCGGGGCCGTTCGACGTCGGGTTCTCCGTGCGACTACTGCTCATGGTGGCGCTTGGCGGGTTCGCGGGCATCTGGAACGTGCTGTTCGGCGTGCTGTTCGTCGTCGTGACGAGCGAGGTGCTGAAGCCGTTCGGCCGCTTCGACGTGGTGATCTACGGCGTCCTGCTGGTCATCGTGATGATCTACTGCCCGCGCGGTCTGCTCGATGGCTTGCAGACGGCGGCGCGCGCGCTCGCCCGGCGGCTGTCGAGCGCGGCGGGAGGGCGCGGATCGTGAGCGCGCCGCTGCTCGAGGTCCGCCAGGTCGGCGTGCGGTTCGGCGGGCTGCAGGCGCTCGATGCAGTATCGCTCGAGGTCCGGCGTGGCGAGATCCTCGCGCTGATCGGCCCGAACGGCGCCGGCAAGTCGACGTTGCTCAACGTCGTCTCGGGCGCGCTGCGCGCGAACGCCGGCACGGTCCGGTTCAAGGGCGAACGCGTCGACGGACTGCCGGCGGAGGCAGTGAACTCCCGCGGGCTCGTGCGCACCTTCCAGGGCGCGGAGGTGTGGCGGAGCATGACGGTGAGGGAGAACGTGATGGCGGCGGGCGCGACGCGCGCCGGCGCGAGCGTCGTCCACGGGCTCGGGCGGTGGGGTCCGGCGCAGCGTGCGCTGGAGCGTCTGCTCCGCGAGTCCGACGAGCATCTGCGGACGGTAGGACTCGGCGCGCTCGCCGACGGGCCGGCGTCGTCGTTGACCGCGGGCCAGCAGCGGCTGCTCGCGGTCGCCCGGGCCCTTGCGACCGGCGCCGAGCTCCTGATCCTCGACGAGCCGGGCGCCGGGCTGAACGCGACCGAGAAGGCCTTCCTCGCCGACGTGATCCTGCGCGTGCGCGAGCGGGGCAAGACATTCCTGTTCGTCGAGCACGACCTCGGCCTGGTGGGACGGCTCGCGGAGCGGATCGTGGTGCTAGACCACGGCGTCCTGATCGCGGCCGGGTCGCCAGGCGAGGTGCGGCGGGATCCCCGCGTGATCGAGGCCTATCTCGGCGATTCGCGGATCGGCGTCGAGCGCGCCGCGTCGTCGAGGCGCGAGATCGGGCCGTTGCTCGAGGTGAACGGGGCGTGCGTGGCGTACGGCGGCTCGGTCGCGCTCGACGGCGCGTCGGTGCGCGTGGACGCGGGCGAGATCGTCGCCCTCGTCGGCGCGAACGGCGCCGGCAAGTCGACGCTGCTCAAGGCGATCGCCGGCGCGGTTCGCCCGCGGAGCGGGACGATCGCGTTCGCCGGGCGCGACCTCCAGCGCATCCCTGCCGCCGAGCGCGTGCGGCTGGGCTTGAGCCTCGCGCCCGAGGGGCGCGCGCTGTTCGGCTCGCTGTCGGTGCGCGACAACCTCGCCGTCGGCCGCTACGGCCGCCTCCGCGCCGAAGGCCTCCGGCACATCCTATGGCCCGCGGGACCGCAGGCGGCGGCGCTCACGGATGCGATCGAGCACGTATTCCGGCTGTTCCCGCCGCTGCGCGAACGCGCCGAGCAACTCGCCGGAACGCTGAGCGGCGGCGAGGGTCAGATGCTCGCGATCGGGCGCGCGCTCGTGAACCGGCCGCGGCTGTTGATGCTCGACGAGCCCTCGTTCGGCCTCGCCCCGCAGGTGGCGAAGGAGATCTTCGAGGCGCTGCCGCGGCTCGCGGCGCAGGGCATCTCGGTGCTGCTCGTGGAGCAGAACGCGCAGGCCGCGCTGCGGATCTCCGACCGGGCGTACGTGCTTGTCAACGGCCGCGTCGCGGCCGAGGGCTCGAGCGCGACGCTCGCCGCCGATCCGGAGATCGCGCAGACCTATCTCGGCTGGGAGGGTGCGCCCGAACCTGGCGAGCGGATGGCGATGGCCGGCTGAATCGCCGTTCCCGATTTCAACCCGTGTGACGGAGGTACGCCATGAAGACGCTGCTCAGAATCGTGCTCGCAAGCCTCGCCCTCGCTCCGGTGCTCGCCGCGGCGCAAGAGATCAAGATCGGAGGACTGCTCGAAACCTCGGGGTTCATCGCCTCGCTCGGTCAGCCGGGGCTCGACGGCGCGATGCTCGCCGTCGAGCAGGTGAACGCCGCCGGCGGGATCAACGGCCGCAAGGTCCAATTCATCAATGTCAACTCCGAGAGCGACAACACCAAGACCGTGTCCGGCGCGAAGCGCCTGCTCGAGCAGGATAAGGTGGTCGCGGTCGTCGGCCCGATGAGCTCCGGATCCGCGTTTGCGGTGGCGGACACCGTCGAGCGCGCGAAGATCCCGATGATCGCGAATGGGGCCTCGCGCGGCATCGTTCAGCCGCCGGAGAATCGCAAGTTCATGTTCCTCGCGCCGCTCACCGACGTTGTCGTCCAGAGCGTGATGCTGAAAGACCTGCAGGCGAAGGGGGTCAAGAGAATCGCGATCCTCAACTCCGATGTCGCATTCGGCACCAGCGGCCGCGATTCGCTCGAGAAGGCGGTCGGGCAGTACGGCATCACGATCGTCGCCAAGGAGACGTTCGGCAACGCTGACACCGACATGACGCCGCAGCTGACGAAGATCCGCGCGACCGATGCCCAGGCAATGGTGCTGTGGGCGACCGGGCCAGGCCTCGCGATCTCGACCAAGAACCATCGTGCGCTCGGCATCAGGACGCCGCTCTACCTCGCTCACTCGGCGAACGATTTCAACTTCCTGCGGCTCGCCGGCGATGCGGCGAACGGCGTGCTGCTGCCGTCGTCGAAGATCTACGTCACCGGCGCGCTGCCGGCAGGCGATCCTCAAAAACCGGTGGTCGAGCGGTTCGTGCGCGACTACGAGAAGAAGTACGGCAAACCGCCCGCGACGTTCGCCGGCAACGGCTACGACGCGACGATGATGCTCATCGACGCGATCCGCAGGGCCGGCACCGATCCGGCGAAGCTCCGCGACGCGATCGAAGGCACGAAAGACTATGTCGGCGTCACGGCGATCTACAGCTACTCGGCGAACGACCACTACGGTACCAAACCGGAGAGCGTGGTGATGCTCACCGTCAAGGAGGGCAAGTTCGCTCTGGCGGGGAAGTAGCGCGCACCGGCACGCCCCGAAGTTCGCCCGGTGGCGCCGCTGAGCAAAGACGGAGAACCTGGCCGCAGAGGATCCGGGGGAGTGCTGTATCAGGGCGTGCCCCGTGTCCGCTGTGCTCTGTGTGGCCGGTCTTCGCTTGATGCTGTTGGCGGCTCGGCAGTCAGGAGGCCGCCCTACCGACGCGGCCGTCCGGCGCTCAGGGTCAGGCCGCGCACCAGCGTTTCGGCGCATTCGGCGAGCGCGCGCGCGGCCGGGGTGAACTGGTAGCGATGGGAGTGCGCGACGACGATGTGCGGCGTGCGCAGGGCGCAGACGAGCGGACGGGTGACGAGCGTCCCGATGGCCCGGTTCGTGTACGGGGGGCAGAAGTTCAGGAGCGAGTATCCAGCGTCGCTCGCGACGAGGCCGCGGAGCATGGAGATCGACTGCACCCGAAACGCGATCCTGGGTGTAAGCCCCGCGGCGCTGAACGCCGACAGGATGTACTCGCGCGTGCGTGGCACGTCGAGCAGGACGAGCGGCTCGGCGGCGAGGGCCTCGACGCCGACGCGCCGCTTGCGCGCGAGCGGGTGCCTGCCTGGCAGTACGGCCTGCAGCGGCGCCGGGCGCAAGCGCAGGCATTCGATCCCGCTCGGGACCTCGAAGTCATACAGCACCGCGAGCTCGAACGCCCCATGCTGCAGCCCTTCCATGAGGTACTCGTGGTTGCCCTCGTGCCAGTAGAGCCGCGCGTTGGGGTAGCGTGCCTTGAAATCGCGCAGGAGCGGCGGAACCAGGAACGGCGCGAACGAGAAGAGACACCCGACGTGGACCCAGCCCCGCACTGCGCCGGCGTGGCGTCCCGCGCCGAGCTCCCATGCCTGGTTCAGGAGATTGCGACACTCGAGCGCGAGCGCGTTTCCTTCCTCGGTGAGGACGAGGCCGCGGGCGTGCCGCCGCACGAAGAGCTGCACGCCGAGCGTCGACTCGAGCTGGGCGATCGCGGCCGAGATGGCCGGCGCCGACACGTGCAGCTCCTCCGCGGCGCGGTGGACCGACTGGTGGTGGGCCACGGCGACGAAGTAGCTCAGCTGCCGGAGCGTGAAATCCGGCGCGAGCACCTCCGCGCTGCGAGCGCCGTCGCTCGCTCGCGCGCCTTCGCGTTGCTTGCGCTTCGACACGCGCTTCGGCGCGAACATGCCCGGGATGTGGAGCGGAAAATGCATCCATGGTAACTGCATCCGCATCCGGCGGGCGGAGCGATCGGCGGCGCGCGCAGCCGAAGCGCCGCCGCGTCAAGCAGCCCGACCGACTCGAGCGAGTCGGAGGACAGCGTTCGTGAACGCGTGGCAAGTCACCTCTCATGCAGGGCCGGAGGCGCTCGCGCTCGCCGGGCTCCCGGAGCCCACGCCCGGGCCGGGCGAGGTGCTGGTGCGGGTCCACGCGGCGGGCCTCAATTTCGCGGACCTGCTGATGATCCGCGGCGCATACCAGGTGCGGCCGACCCTGCCGTTCGTCCCGGGGCAGGAGATCGCCGGCGTCGTCGCGGGACCGCCGGGCTCACACTGGCTCGGGAAACGCGTCTCGAGCAAGGTGCAATGGGGCGGCTTCGCCGAGTACGCCGCAGCGCGCGAGGACATGCTGATCCAGTTGCCCGCCGAGCTCACGTTCGCCGCCGGCGCGACGCTGCCGGTGGTCTGGCCGACGGCGTGGATCGCACTCCACGCGCGCGCCGGATTGCGCTCCGGCGAATCGGTGCTGGTGCACGCCGGTGCGAGCGGCGTGGGGCTCGCCTGCATACAGCTCGCGCGGTGTGCAGGCGCGCGCGTGGCCGCGACTGGCGGTTCGGATGCGAAGCTCGCGCTCGCGCGCGGGGCGGGCGCGGAGACGGCGTTCGACTATCGCGATCCGGCATGGGTCGAAGGCGCGCGCGCGTTTTCCGGCGACGGCTTCGACGCGATCGTCGATCCGGTCGGCGGCGATGTCACCGACGCGAGCGTGAAGCTGCTCGGCTGGGGCGGACGCCTGCTGCTGGTCGGGTTCGCGAGCGGCCGCATCCCCGAGATCAAGGCGAACCGGCTGCTGTTGCGCAACGCGTCCGCGATCGGCGTGTACTGGTCGCACGATCGCGATCGTGCGCTGATCGAGCGCGCCGTCACCGAGGTGCTGCAACTGCACGCCAAGCGCCGCATCGCGGTCACTGCGCAGGCCGAGCATCGCTTCGCCGACCTGCCGCGCGCGCTTATGGCGCTCGCCGATCGACGAGCGATCGGCAAGCACGTGCTCGTCGCCCCGAAGGAGGCAACATGAACGATCGCACCGGACCGGATCGGCTGCGCACCGTCCGCGCGCCGCGCGGCGCCGCGCTCAACACCGCCAA
>Ga0247727_10014226_pt1 | contig 13267 bp, 15 predicted proteins | sample WisWelCaveWW1625_FD_202498 | JGI IMG/M metagenome (GOLD analysis project Ga0247727, IMG submission 202498) | Biofilm microbial communities from Wishing Well Cave, Virginia, United States - WW16-25 | ecosystem: Environmental > Aquatic > Deep subsurface > Groundwater > Cave microbial mat | place... | reverse complement strand
TTCAAAGAGAGGAACAGCCCAGCCTCGTTGCCGATAGCGGATCGTGTCCGAATCCCAGTAGGCCCCTTTCACCAGTCGAATGGTAATGGCCGCCCCACGCCGGCGAACCCAGGACAGGAGCCCTTCGATATCTCGTTCCGTTTCCCGATGGTAGGCCTGCAACGCAAGTCCTGCATAGAGATATGTCTTGTAGGAAGGTTCCGAAAAGAGCCTGGTGAAGATCTCCACCAGCAATGCTTTCGTCTCGGCCTGTTCCATATCGAAGATCAACGAAGCGGGGAGGCGCATCGCCAGATCGAGGATGGGCCGCAGCCGCGCCGCCACAGAACGATAGCTCCCTTCCGGATCGATCGGGTCGAGATGTGGAGAGAGGGCGGAGATTTTGATGGAGAGCTGGACCCGCGGTATCAGGCCGAGATGGTCCCGCTCCAGCAAGGGAAGGGACGGCCACGAGGCCGCCTCCCGCGCGAGCAGGGTCATGGCTTCCACACAGCGATCCCGGTACCGATCAGCCTCACGATCGCTGATGGTGGCCTCACCCAGCAAGTCGATCGACCAGGCTCGCCCATGCTGCCAAAGATCGGCTAATCGCGGCGCCGCTTCCTCGACTGTCGCTCCGGCAATAAAGGTGCGCGCCATGTGCTCGACCTGGCTTCTGATCGCCTTGCCGCTGAGCCGGGCCCCCAAGCTGGTAGCGGAAAGGGCTTTGAGCCCCCATTGGCCGCCGAAGAGTGGTGTGGCTCCATCGCCCAAGTACTCGCGAGCCAGCGCGACCACCTGCTCGTCGTCTGTCACCGAGGGCAGCACATCGATGAATCGAAACAGCTGTGTCTTGAAGAGACTGTCCTGCATGGCCAGGTTGAGGGCCGTTTGCGACCACCAGCGGCCCTCAAAGAGAGTCGGAGTTCGACCGGCAGAGAGACGAGTGAGCTGCTCACCGATACGGTACACAATCGGGTCGAGAGGGGAGGCAATTGTCGGCATCGGCACCCCACTTCCAGTGAGACGGAGGGACACCGTCAGTATACACTGTGGGCATTCTGTTGAAACATTCGTGTAAATTCGGTATGCTGTTGTTTGTGGATCGTCTTCCCCATGAGGGGATCCGATAAAAGCGATTGATTGAGGGGGCGCGAAATCGCATATAAGCCAGGCGAGAGGCGAGGGGCTAGAGGAAAGTGCCGTGTTCCCGACCGGAAGTCTTCACCCCTAGCCTCTGGCCACTTGCCTCTCGCCTGAAAGCTCGCGCTTGCAGCAGAAGCGCTCATTAATAATGCGGGTTAAGGAGAGGTAATGCTCGCTACAACGACTGAAGCCACACCGACAGCAGACGTGTTTGTGCCGTTAAACGTGGCTCTATTCTGCGCCATTGTGATCGCCACGATGATCGGCATCCCACTCTACGGATACTACTTCGGGTTCAGTCTCTTCGACTGGGTCCTGTCCTTGGTGATGTACATCGTCACGGGCATGGGCATCACCGTCGGCTATCATCGGTTGGTATCACACCAGAGTTTCGAATGCCCAAACTGGATCAAGGCCTGTATCCTCGTCGCCGGCGGTTGGGCGATGCAAAATTCTGCCCTCACGTGGGGCGGCGACCATATCCGCCATCACGCCAAGACTGATGAAGAAGAAGATCCCTACAACGCCACCAGGGGATTCTGGCACAGCCACTGCGGCTGGCTCTTTTACGATACCCCCCATCGCACGCAGAAGTACGAGATCCGTCTGCGCCGCGACCCTGTCGTGATGTGGCAAGATCGCTACTACTGGCCGATCGTGGTCACGGGACTCCTGCTCCCTTTTGTTCTTGGTCTCTGGCACGGCGGCTGGCAGGGCGGCATCAGCGCCTTCCTGTTGGGGGGTCTCTTCCGGATGTTCATGGTACTGAACTCCACCTTCACGATCAATTCGCTCTGTCACATGGTGGGGACACAGCCCCACGGCACGAAGGACAGCAGCCGCGATAGCTGGCTGATCTCCTTCGTCAGTTTTGGTGAGGGCTATCACAATTATCACCACGCCTACGCGCGCGATTTTCGCAACGGACCGAAGTGGTACAATTTCGACCCCTCGAAATGGATCATTTACACCCTCTCGCTGTTCGGGCTCGCAAACAATCTCCGCCGCAACGACCCCACCGTCGGGTAGGCGATTCTCCAGTACACATTCGCGACCTGTCTTATCATCGTGCTCCACATGCTCAGTAACTCAGGTAGATAGGCTGAAGGCTTTTAGGGGTTGGGCCTCCCGCCCAACGAAAATTCATCTCTGCGTGAACCCAAGGTCGTAGAAACCGCGAAGGTGTTGAATGGCTTGATTCGTGCTTTGCGAGATGATGTAAAGTCTGCAGCCTTCAGCCTGAAACCTGAGTGTTTACTATTCCTCCAGTGCGCATTAGACCCATTTTCTTTCACCCTGTCCTTCGCTTATGATGGAGTGGCTGGCCCATCTGGTTTGTTTTGTTTCTCTGGTTGATTTGGTTCATCTGGTTAGTTTCGTTCAACCAAACAACCAGACAGACCAAATAACCGTCCTTTTACGCTGGAGGACTTTTTCAGCATCCTGCTAGAGGAGGAGCGTTCCATGGCTAATGAACATCCCGCTGAACCCCAGGCTGGTCACGGGAAAGACAACCTCATTCCCGGCGTTAAATATGTCATTGCCGTCAGCAGCGGCAAAGGCGGGGTCGGCAAATCTACGGTCTCCGTCAATCTCGCCGTCGCCCTTGCCTTAACCGGCGCCAAGGTCGGCCTGCTCGATGCGGACATCTATGGTCCGAACATTCCCATGATGATGGGCGTGAGCAAGCCCCCGGAACAGAAAGACGGCAAGATCGTTCCAGCCGAAAGTCACGGTGTCAAACTCATCTCCATGGGATTTTTCGTCCCGGAAGACACCGCCGTGGTCTGGCGAGGTCCGATGGTCCATACCGCCATTCAACAGCTCTTCCGAGACGTGCTGTGGGGCGAACTGGATTACTTGCTCATCGATCTGCCGCCCGGCACCGGAGACGCGCAACTCACCCTGACCCAGTTGGTTCCGCTGACCGGCGCCGTCACTGTCACGACGCCGCAAGAAGTCGCCCTCCACGACGTCCGCAAAGGCATGATAATGTTCCAAAAGGTGAATGTGCCGCTCCTCGGCATTGTGGAGAACATGAGTTACTTTCTCTGCGGCCACTGCGGCGAGCGGACCGAAATATTTTCGCACGGGGGAGGGGAGCGGGCTGCCGCCACACTGGGGATCCCGTTCCTCGGTCGAGTGCCGATCGACCCGGCGATTCGCGACGGCGGCGACTCGGGCAATCCGATCGTCGAAGCCGATCCGGCGTCTCCGCAATCGGCGGCGTTCCGGGAAATCGCACAGAAAATTATCGCGGAAGTCACCGGCGCTGCCAAGGGAGTTCCGCCGATCGAAAGCCTGCTGAGCAAAATCAAGAATCCATTTGCGAAAGCATAACCGACAGACGAGATGGTTTCTCTTGTTTATTCTCCTTCGCCGAATACCCCGTAGCTTGCTGCGGGGATGAAGGCGAGGAGAACCCTCCGTAGCCTTGGCGAAGGAGGGTAGCGGCTTCGGAGAATTTCGCAGGATGCCCCGCAGCTTCCGGCCTTCGTAGCCGAAGTGGCTACTTCGGCGGAGTAGGCTGCTGCGGGGAGCTTCATTTGGTCTATTTGGTTTGTTTGGTTGAACTAGACTAACCAGATGAACCCGTCCAGCCAGTCTCGCGCGGCGAGGCTCTTGATAATGGTAGTGCCAAGTATGGACCGGAGCGACGTGCTGTTTCTCTATCGTCAAATGCTGCTGATCCGCCGGTTCGAAGAAAAATCGGCGGAGATGTATGCTCTCGCGAAAATTGCCGGATTCCTGCATCTCTATATCGGCGAAGAGGCCATTGCGGTCGGGGCCATCGCCGCGCTTCGACCGGATGACTACGCGATCAGCGCCTACCGCGATCACGGGCACTGTCTCGCCCGAGGCTCCGACCCAGGCCACGTGATGGCCGAGCTGTTCGGCAAAGCAACGGGCCTGTGCCAGGGCAAAGGGGGCTCCATGCACCTGGTGGATGCCCCGCGCCGGTTCATGGGCGGCTACGCCATTGTCGGAGGCCATATTCCCCTTGCCACAGGCTTCGCTTTCGCGACCAAATATCAAACACTCGACCTCGTGACTGTCTGTTTCTTCGGTGAAGGGGCGATCCCGAGCGGCCAGGCACACGAAGCGCTCAATTTGGCGGCTTTGTGGAAACTTCCTGTAATCTTCGTCTGCGAGAACAACCGCTACGGTATGGGGACGCCGGCTGAACGGGCCATCGCACTCTATGCGGACGTGGCAGAGACGGCCCGCTCCTATGGCATCATGGCTGAGCGCGTGGATGGCATGGATGTACTGGCCGTGCGCGATGTGATGCGCAAGGTCGTCGAGCAAGTGCGCGCCGGGCAGGGACCATTTTTCATCGAGGCGATGACCTACCGGTTCATGGGCCACTCTATGTCCGACCCGGCACACGGACATTACCGAACCAAAGAAGAAGTGGAGGAACACCGTAAACGCGACCCTCTCCTCTTGCTGAAGCAGACGATCCTGAGCAACAACCTGGGCGCCGAGGCCGATTTCACACAGCTTGAACGGGAAGTCGGCGACGTCGTAACGGCCGCCGTCAGGTTCGCAGATGACAGTCCTTCCCCCGCCCCATCGGAGCTTTACAATGACGTTCTGGCTGAGTAACCGGCTGGTCAAACAGCTTCCTGTTCTCACCCGCCCAACCCGGCGGCTACTTCACCCGCCCGCCCTGAGTCTGCCAAGACAGCCTCTTTGCCCAAGGACGCGCCTAGTCCCATGCAAGGCCACAGGGGAGAAACAACCGGAGGCGTACCCTTCTCACCCGCCCACCCCGAGCTGCCAGAGCAGCTCCTTCCCGATGGGGTCCGTTGAGGATTGTTTCGACCTGAGAACGCCGCTGGAAGGCTGTTTCAACAGCCGTCAGGTTGTCACATGCTGATGTCCTATCGGGAAGCTCTCAACCAAGCCATGCGGGAGGAGATGCGTCGAGACGCGCGCATATTTCTGATCGGCGAGGAAGTGGGCTACTACCAGGGCGCCTTCAAGGTCAGCAAAGGTTTCGTGGAGGAATTCGGCCCGCAACGGGTGGTGGATACTCCGATCACGGAGGCCGGCTTCACGGGCCTGGCAATCGGCGCCGCCATGGCGGGGTTGCATCCCATCGTCGAGCTCATGACCATGAATTTCGGTATTGTGGCATTGGATCAGATCGTCAACAATGCCGCTAAAATCCGTTACATGTCGGGGGGCCAGCTGTCGGTGCCCCTGGTGATTCGCGGACCGGGCAGCGCAGCGCACCAGTTAGGCGCGCAGCATTCGCAAAGTCTGGAGGCCTGGTTCTGTCACGTGCCGGGGTTGAGAGTGATCGCGCCGGCTATGCCGCACGATGCAAAGGGCCTGCTGAAGAGCGCGATCCGGGACAACAATCCTGTCATCTTCATCGAAGCGCAATTGCTGTACGGAACGAAGGGGGATGTCGGAGACGGTGAGTACACGATCCCAATCGGTGTCGCCGAGGTGAAGCGTACCGGACGCGATGCGACGATCGTCGCCTATTCGAAGATGCTCCTGCTGGCGCTGGAGGCAGCCGATCAACTGAGTCGAGAGGGCATCGAGGTTGAGGTCATCGATCCCCGCACCCTCAAACCGTTGGACCTCCCAACGATCGTCGCCTCGGTCAAAAAGACCGGACGTCTTGTGATCGTGGAAGAAGGCTGGCGTTTTTGCGGGCTGGGCGCGCAGATTGCTGAGAGTGTGTACGCGGCGGCGTTCGACTACCTGGACGCTCCCATCAGGCGCGTCACCGGCGAAGATGTGCCGATGCCCTATAGTCGCCCATTGGAAGATGCCGCCATCCCGGACAAGCTGCGCGTCATCCAAGCCGTCAAAGCACTGTGCGGCGCACAGTAAAAGAAGGAAGGAGGCACGTTTACCCATGTCGTCACAAGCCCAGGCTCCCGGTCATATCGAGATTACGGAGACGATCGTTCGACTCTATGTGTTCCTGACGCAGTATCTCGATCGCTGCCTCGATGAGGCAGCCAGGAAGACATACCCGGATGAGGAACTGCACGCGCATCTCTCCAAGACGCGCGCAACGATGGCGGACATCCTGGCGGTGAATCCCGTGGTCAAGAGCAAAGTCGAGAAGGAATGCAAGGACGCGCTCGCCCTCGGAGCCGCGATCTTGAAAGGCGGCCATGAGCGAGCCTCGGCGATGGAACCGATGCAGGCGCAACGCGCCATCCTGCGGAGCAAGACCATTGCATTGAGCGATCTCTTGGCAGTGTTCCGGGCGCTCTGACAGAAGGGTCAAGGAGGCTGCCAGCGTAAGAAGATCGTTATTTGGTTTGTTTGGTTCATCTAGTTGATTTGGTTAATCGGGTTCAACCGAATAAACAAAACAAACCAAAAAAACCAAACAAACCAGATAGATCAGAGAAACCAGATGAACCAGACAGAGAAACATCAATTGGCTGGCTTGGATTCACGCGAACGCGGCTTCAGTAGGCCAATCGTGTTTGAGCAAGCCGACGGAGGATATCAAGCTATTCTGCGATATGAGACGACGCGCGTGGTGACCACCGCACAAGACACGCCGGGGGCCGCGCTGGAGGAATTAATTCGCACGCTCCATGGACAGGGCTACTCGCAACTCCGCAGCCAACTGAGCGTCCGGGAGGGCAGCTACTTGGGTTCTCAGGAGCCTTGGATTGAGTATCCGGACCCAGCGCGCGATACGGAGCAACAGGGCGGCTGGCTGAAACGAGTGTTTCGCTCTTTCCTGCGACAAAGTGAGGACACACATGGCTAGTCGCGTCGTCATGCCAAAATTAACCGACACGATGGAAGAGGGCGTCCTCCTTGCGTGGAAAAAACGCGAAGGGGACCCAGTGCAGGCAGGGGAGGCGCTCGCTGAAATCGAAACCGACAAGGCCATTATGGATCTCGAGGCCTTCGCCTCCGGCATCCTACGCAAGGTCCTGGTGCAGAACGGCGCAACCGTGATGTCCGGAACGTTGATCGGCGTCATCGGCGGAGCGGATGAGGATATCACCTCGGCATTGACCGACACGATCACTGCCGCGCCATCGGTCGGCGGCGGAACCAGGACCAGCGCGCCGCCTGCTGCCGGTCCGGCACCCGCCTCACCCGCGAGTCCACAGGGAACTCGTTTCATCGCCTCGCCCCGCGCGAAAGCGCTTGCTGCCGACCGGGGACTCGATCTCTCCACCATCACCGGAACTGGTCCTGGCGGGCGAATCGTGGAAGAGGATGTCGTGAACGCCCAGGCGCCGCCAACGCCGATGCTCCCGGCCGGCACAGACCAACCGCTGAGCCAGATGCGGAAAGCCATCGCGCGAGCGACGACACAGAGCAAAGCGCCGGTGCCACACTTTTATCTGACGAGCGAAATCGACATGGAGCAGGCAGAGCGGTTCCGTGAGCAGTTCAAACACAACCGAACAACGCATCCCTCCGTCACCGATTTGCTGATCAAAGCCGCCGCGATCGCGCTCACCCGCCATCCGGAAATCAATGTGTCATTCACCGGCCATGCCATCAGGCGGCATCCGCACATCGATATCGGCATCGCCGTCGGCATCGATGACGGCTTGATTACGCCCGTCATTCGTAATTGCGGCGCGAAGTCGCTGGACGATATCTCGACCGAATCGCGGACGCTGATCGACCGGGCCAGGGACAAACGCTTGCAGCCGCAGGAGTACACCGGCGCCACCTTCTCGATCTCAAACTTAGGAATGTTCGACGTGGAAAACTTCATTGCGGTCCTCATACCTCCTCAAGCAGCATCCATCGCTGTGGGCGCCATCCGCGACACGCCGGTCGTCAAAGACGGCACGGTCAAGGCGGGCCGGCGCATGAAGGTGACGTTATCCTGCGATCACCGGGCTCTGGATGGTGTGCAGGGGGCCGGCTTCCTGAAAGAGTTTAAGCGCATCCTTGAACACCCCTCGGAGTTACTTCCGTCCAAGGAGCCGCGATGAGCTTTATCCCCCTTAGTCAACTGAGAACTTCCTCCACTGATTCATCTCCACCCATCACCCATCACCCATCACCCATCAGTTCTTCCAGGCGTCTTCCGTCCTGGTTCAAAGTCGAAGTGAAAACCGGTCCAGACTATCTCGACATCAAGCAGACGATGGACCGGCTCAAGCTCCATACCATTTGCGAAGAAGCGCGTTGCCCGAACCGATGGGAATGTTGGAACGCGCGTACCGCGACGTTCCTCATCCTGGGCGACATCTGCACCAGACGTTGCCACTATTGTTCAGTCGAGACAGGCCGACCGCCGGCGATCGATCATGAAGAACCGCGTCGTGTCGCAGAAGCGGTCCAAGTGTTGGGCCTTAGACATGCCGTGATCACATCGGTGAACCGGGATGAACTGGCAGATGGCGGCGCCGCGATCTTTGCCCAAACGATCCGGCAGACCAGACAGCTCAGCCCAGGCTGCACGATTGAAGTCTTGATTCCGGATTTCGAAGGGAATGAGACAGCCCTCGCGATGGTCTGTGCCGAGAGACCGGAGATTCTGAATCACAATATCGAAACCGTCCGGCGGCTGTTTCCGGCAATCAGACCACAAGGAAAGTATCAGCGATCGATCGAGTTACTCGGCAAGGCGAAGCAATTGGGTATGCGCACCAAATCCGGGTTGATCCTCGGAATGGGAGAAACCATGGACGAGGCCCGCGAAGTCATGCGCGACCTCCGTTCCGTCGGCTGCGGCATCATGACCATCGGTCAATATCTCCAACCGACGAGAGAACACCTTCCGGTTGCGCGCTTCTACGATCCCAGCGAATTTGCCCTGTTAAAACAGGAGGGGATGGCCCTTGGCTTCACCCACGTCGAGTCCGGCCCCCTCGTCCGCAGTTCCTACCACGCAGAACAGCAAGTAGCCCCCGAAGCCTGACCCGCATTATTCATGGACAATTCTGCTACAATTGCCAATGTTCAGGCGAGAGGCACGTGGCCAGAGGCTAGGGGCGAAGACTTCCGGTCGAAAACTTGGCTCTTTCCTCTAGCCCCTAGCCTCTCGCCCCTCGCCCCCTCCCTCACTCTCCCCCATAGTATGGGGGAGGGATGGGGAGGGGGGCCGCCATGAAGAATGCGGGCTAAGGGATATGCCACAACCATGAGCCACAACGTCGTCATCATCAGCGCTCATCCGGATGACATGGAAATCGGCATGGGCGGGACGGTCGCCAAGCTGGTGGAGTCCATGGCCGTGATTACTTCCGTCGTCGTGACGAACGGTGGCCGGTCATCGAATCCATTCGCGTTGACGGAGCAGCGGATGGCCGAAGTGAGAAGAGAGGAGGCCCTCCGTGCCGGTCGCGTCTTGGGAGTAAAAGACGTGATGTTTTGTGACGAACCTGACGCGGCAGACGAGATCAATACCACGGCGGTCACACGGAAACTCGTCGAGATACTCGCGCGCTTGCAACCGACCGAGGTCTATACGCTGGATGAGGAGCTTGACCGACATCCGGCCCATCGCCTTGCCGGCAAGCTGGCGAGGGAAAGCGTCCTTGAAGCCGGCATCGTTCTAAGCGATGGCATCTGGGCCTATGAAATCTGGGGTCCCTTCGCTACCTGGGATCGTCTTGAGTACATCGACCGCTATGTGGCCAAGAAGATAGCCGCCATTGCGGAACATCAAAGTCAGATGGCAACGATACCCTATGGGGAAGGTGTCCTGGGATTGAACCGCTGGCGCGCCGTGTTCGCCGATCCCAAGGCGAGCGCCCCGGCAGGTGTGTATGCGGAAGCCTTTCGACGGATCACGATCTCTCCTCGTTCCACATGAGCTCCGTTTTGGCCCATACTTTTACATCCTGCACCTGCGCGCGAGCCCTAACCCGCATTATTCAAGAACGTTTCTGCTGCAATCGCGGATTCGCTGCTGCGACAAGCCTGGACGCGGTTGACCCGGCGTCCAGGCAGGCGGGCTCGCCGTTCGGTCGGTCAACATACTGCAGGGGACTGGCGCCCTTCTTTTGGCGCCTGTCCCCGTCTGAGGAGCAGCGGGACAGGCACCGCCGCAGACGGCGGAGCCAGTCCCCTGGGCTCCGCGCGCCTGTCTCGCGTGGCGACTGCGCGATTTCGCCACGAACCGTCATGAATAATGCGGGTTAACAGGCTGCGGAAGAGCTTTTGGGGTACGCCATCCGGTGAACCCGTTGCAAATGGTATGGAATCGCCCTACACTGCTGCTGCGCTTTCAACGGAGTAAACGGCCATGTCAAAATCTGTCGCAGAGTTAGAACGAGAGGCGAACCATCTGCCGGAGAAAGATCGCGCGTTACTGGCGCACCATCTCATTGCAAGCATCGACCCGGGCGAAGACATCGATGCGGAAGCCGCCTGGCTGGAGGAGGCTGAACACCGTTATCAAGCGTACCGCCAAGGGAAATTGACTGCCAAACCAGCCGATCAAGTGTTTCGCGAAGCCAAATCAAAACTCAGATGACCACTGTCGTCTTTCTTTCTCCCGCTCAGGAGGAAATGATCGCAGCGGCCCAGTACTACCAACACCAATCTATTGGTCTGGGAGCCGAGCTTCTCGCCGAAGTTGAACGGACCATTGCCGCAATCGCTGTCCATCCGAAAGCCGCCCCGAAAGTGGCGCAGGATATCAGGCGTCGCCTGTTGAAACGGTTTCCCTTTGGCATCCTATATGTGGCACCACCGATGAAATCGTCGTTCTCGCCGTCATGCATCTCCGCCGCCGCCCTGGTTATTGGCAAGACCGGCTCCGTTCCTGAGAGAGCCGATCTGAAAGAAAACGGACTCGACATGGGCTTCACCTACATCGAGTCAGGCCCGCTCGTGCGAAGTTCCTACCACGCCGAGCGACAGGTAGCCTGACGCTGACCCTGACCTGTACCCCTACATTTCGTCGCTGGTGATCCTTTGTTCCGTCTCATATCCGTACAAAATATGGGATAGCCATTAAGCTCACTCCGACCATGACAAGAACATAGACGTCCGCAATGAAATAGGGCACGACGCAGAGCGCGATCCCGGTGATGAGCGGCACGATCGCCTTTTGCTTTTTCCCATAGAGAAAGAAGCCAAAGCCGATGGCCCCGAAGAGTATCCCCCATAGCAAGACCGCTGTGCTGCCCATCTCAAACATGTGTTGAGCTCATGCTAATAATAGCCGAACAGATCGCTCAAATGTCATACAGACTGTAATACATCAGAGCCTCGGCGCCAACTCAACCACGCTTGGGGTACTGGTAAAGTGTGACTCCATTGACCAATCCTAGAAATGGGGGCTAAAATCGCTCCGCTAACAGGCTGAGAAAAACCATTTTGGCACAGCAGAACTTCACTGGTCCACAGCGAGTGAATTAGGCTGAGGTTGAGGTCAAGGTTGAGCGAAGATCAGACTCTCTTTATCTCAACCTTAGCCTAAGCCTCAACCTTCTTCGTGTTGGCGGACTTTTTCAGCATCCTGCTAAATCAACCCATTTCAAAGGGGGAACTATGGCTGAAGCCACTGATGTCTATGCCGACCAATTTCAGCTCACCCTTGGGCCACTTGGGTGCACGCTTAATTTCCAAGTCTCTGGAGCAAATCCGGTGGCTCCAGGTTCTCAGCCGCCAATTGAACGTGTTGCCACGATTCGGCTGAGCCTTCAGCATCTAAAAGCAATGGCGTTCATTTTACATAAACAAATAGTGGGGTATGAATCCCAAGCGCAGCTGTCCACAGGTCTTCCGGTAGATGTGCTTCGAGCGCTGCAAATTCGGCAAGAGGATTGGGAGGCATTCTGGCGTCCATAGTAAAAAACGCTCTAACCGGATTCATTGTTGAAGATCGGGCGGTAAATGGTCCGATTCTCAGTTGGCCACCTCACGATTCAAACTTTCCCAGTATCGTGCGTTCGAGCAGCGCCTCCTTGGCCAGATTCAAGTATTCCACTACGTCGCGATCTTCGACTTGCGTGAAGTCCACGAAGAAATTCCCCACGGCCTCGAACGGGTCCGGTGTCATGAGCACCGCCAACTCGTCCACATGTGCTCGGACTTCACGGATTGTCGACGAAGGTCCTACCGGACTCACTCCCACCAAGCGGCGAGGCTGTAAACTGCGAATGGCAAGTGCCGAGGCCATGAACGTCGAGCCTGTGGCGATGCCATCGTCAACCAAGAGCACAGTGCGGCCTGTGAGTTGCGGCAGCGGCCGTCCCTGCCGATACAGGTCCTTGCGCCTGGCGATTTCTTTCTCTTGGGCCTGAACCAACCGGTCCAGCTCATGTCGGGATAAGCCAAAGGAGCCGACCGCCGCTTGATTCAGATAAAGCGATCCCGTCTCGGATGCTGCCCCAATCGCATACTCCGGGTTGTCAGGCGCGCCGATCTTACGCGTAATAAACACATCGAGCGGGACATGGAGGGCGAGGCTGAGTTCATAACCCACAGCCACGCCGCCGCGAGGAAGAGCCAGAATAAACGCCATCGGATCGTTGCGGTAGTGACTCAGCGTATCGGCCAGCATCCGGCCCGCTTCTGCGCGATTGCGGAACCTCACGCCTCTTCCTCCTATGATCTAGCAGGCTGCGGAAAAACTATGCTGGCACAATAGCCGCGCGAGACGGGCGGGACCGGCGAAACAGGCTGGACGAGCGAGACGAGCAATACGAGATGGGGACCCAATCTGTTCACGTCGCGCCTTTCTCGCATGTCTCGCGCGTCACGCGCCACGGTGCGTGGCGTTGGCGGACTTTTTTAGTATCCTGTTAGACTGGCTTCACACGTTCTAAAGCCTTGGCCACTAGAGCTCGCGCCTCGTCCTGAATCCGCCGCAAATGGTCTTTGCCTCGGAAGCTTTCAGCGTAGAGTTTGTACACATCCTCGGTACCGGAGGGGCGGGCGGCGAACCAGCCTTGCTCGGTGACGACTTTCAATCCGCCGATTGCCGCGCCGTTGCCGGGGGCTGTCGTCAGTTTTGCGACGATTGTGTCGCCGGCCAATTCTGTGCCCTGTACCTGGTCTGGTGAGAGTTTCGACAGGATGGTCTTCTGCGCCGGCGTCGCAGCCGCATCGATCCGCTCATAGACCGGTTCACCCATTTCTTTCGTCAGGTCACGATAGAGCTCACCAGGATCACGGCCGGTCTTGGCCATCATCTCCGCGGCCAGAAGATCCATAATGATGC
>Ga0247727_10014225_pt1 | contig 13269 bp, 12 predicted proteins | sample WisWelCaveWW1625_FD_202498 | JGI IMG/M metagenome (GOLD analysis project Ga0247727, IMG submission 202498) | Biofilm microbial communities from Wishing Well Cave, Virginia, United States - WW16-25 | ecosystem: Environmental > Aquatic > Deep subsurface > Groundwater > Cave microbial mat | place... | reverse complement strand
CGCCTTGGCCAGCAGGCCGTAGCCGAACGACGACAGCATCACGCCCACGTTGAACGACAGGCTGTAGAGCGCCATCGCCTTACCACGCAGCGGCGCATCGACGCGCTCGAGCACGAGGGCGTTGAGAGCGGGGTAATAGAGCCCGTGGCTGGTCCCGAGGACGACGGCGAGGGCGACCAGGTGCCACGTCGCGCCGACTCCGGCCATCGCGGTGACGGCCAGGGAGGCGACGAGGTACGCGGGCAACGCGACGCGCAGTCGCCCGACCCGGTCGCTCAGGCCTCCCGCGAACAACCGGACCGCCAGCGCTGCCGCGGTAAAGGCGAGAAAAAATGGGCTCACGTGCGGCACGCCGGCCGTCGGGGCGTAGTCGGCCAGGAAAACGAACACCGAACCGAAGCCGGTGGCGCCGATCAGGCTGGCCAGAAGCGGCCCACGCGGGCCACGCCGCAGCGCGAGGCTCAGGATGGGCGTGGGGACGGCTTCGCTCTCGGCGCTGTGCGTCTCGGGAACCCAGCCCAGCAGGGCCACGGCGATCAGACCGAGGGCGCCGGCCACGGCGAACACGGCGGCGAAGCCCATCCGACTCGCGAGCGCCTCCGCCAACGTCGGTCCAAGCGCGTTGGTGACGAGTCCGGACGCGCCGAACAGGCCGATGGCCTGGGCCAGGCGGCCGGGCGGCGCGAGGTCCACGACCATGGTCGCGCTCCCCACCAGCGTCCAGGCGAAAGCCGCGCCCTGGAGCGCCCGCAAGGCGGCGAGCGCCCAAGAGAGCGACGGGAAGAGGAGCCAAGCGAAGGACACGATCGCGGTGAGCGAATAGCCGGCCACGACGAACGGGCGCCTCCCCCAGCGGCCGGTGAAGCTGCCGGTCAACGGGATCATCAGCACGGACGCGACGCCGAAGCAGCCCATGATCGCGCCGATGCCGGCCTCGTCGGCCCCGAGCGCGCGGAGGTGGCGCGCCAAGAGGTGGAACATCGCGACGCCGAAGAAGAAGAAGAAGTTGGCCCCGCAGAGCGCGAGAAACCGGCGCTCCAGCAGGGGCGCGGCGTTCGAGGCTGGGGGCGTGCGCGTGGTCATGAGCCGGAGCGAAAAAAGCGGCGCAGTCTACCATCCCGGCCGCATCCGGCTAATATCAGCCCTCCCCATGGCTGACGACTCCAACCGCTTGCCGGGCACGTGCCTGGCCCGATGGATGCCGCTGGCGCTGGTCGCGTTGGCGGCGGCGCTGGTGCTGCCCGGGCTGGGGAGCGGGCTTTGGGAGCCCGCGGAGGTCAGCGCCGTCGACGCCGCACGCTCCGGCCGCGGAGCGCATGCGCCGCTGGAGTACGCGTTGCAGGCAGGCGGCATGCGGATGTTCGGCGCTCGCGAGGTCGCGGCGCGGCTTCCGGTGGCGCTGATGGCGCTAGGCTGCGTGGCCCTGGCCGCCTGGATCGGGATGGTGGCGCTGGGCCGGCGCGCAGGGTTGATCGGCGCCGGCGTGCTCGCGACCAGCCCCTCGTTCCTCTTCGAGGCGCGACTCGCCTCGTCGGAGATCCTCACCACCACGGCGGGTCTGGCGGCCTGGGGCGGGGTGCTCTTGCTGGGCCGAGTGCCTCCGGCGCTTTCCATCGCCGTGAGCTTGGTGGGTCTGGTTGTGGGGACGCTCTCCGGTGGCCTGCTGGTGGGCGCCGCGCTGCCGCTGTGCGCGAGCGGCCTGACGTTGCTGCTGGCATGGCCCCGGGAGCGACGCCGGCGCGCAGCAGCCGTGACGGTGGGCATCCTCGCGCTCGCCATGTCCGCGACGGTCGTCGCGCTGCTCTTCCAAAAGAGCGTGCCGGCGGCGTGGCTGGGCGGCGCGCTCCGCAAAGTCACCGTGCCGCCAAGCTTCGACACCGCGCTGAAAACGCTCGCCCACGGCGCGTTTCCCTGGAGCGGGCTCTTGCCGGTAGCGTTGCTCCATCTCTTCGGATCGAGCGAGCGCGCTTCGCAGCCGGCGCGCGCGCAGCTTCTGGGCGTCCTCGCGGCCGGGTTCGCCGTCGCGCTGCTGGCGTCCTGGCGGATCCATGAGATCCGCTACCCCGCGCTCGCGGCCTACGCGATGGCGGTAGGCGTGTACCTCGACGACGCGATGCGCGACGAGGCCGCCCGTCCATTCGCCGCCTTGCTGGCGGCCTGCGGCGTCGCCATCCTGGCGCGCGATCTGTTCCTTTCGCCCGAGAGCCTGCTCGACGCGCAGCGACTGGAGGGGCTCAAGTACCCCATCGAAGTCCGCGTCCAGCTCGTGCACCTTGGCGTCGGTCTGGTGTTCGCGCTGCTGGTCTGGGTGGGCCTCGGGTGGTGGCGAAAGGCGCTGGTGGGGCTGGTGATCGCGGTCCCGTACGCGGCCTTCGCGGCCCACGGACTGATGCCGGCGCTGGGGAAGCACTTCTCGAGCAAGGGGCTGCTGGCGGCCTACGACCAGCTTCACCGACCGGGGGAGCCGCTGGCGAAGTACCGGGTCACCGGACGGGGCGCCTTGCAGTCCGCCGACGATCTGCGCGAGCTGAAGACCCAGCCGGAGCTGCTCGAGTACCTGCGCGCGCCGGGGCGCGTTTTCGCGCTCGTACCGGCAGGCGAACTCGCGGGGCTCGACCAGGCGGCCCGCAAGGCGAGCGGCGTCGGCGTCGTCGGCGAGATCGAACCCGGCCGTCTCGGGCAGGCGGATGTCGGCTACCACGTGCTGGACGACTCCAGCTCGCGCGCGCTGCTCATCTCCAACCGCCTGGGTCCGGGCGAGAAGGATCGCAACCCGCTGCGCCGGTACGTGTTCAAGAAGCCCACCAAGCCGCGACACGCGCTCAAGGCCAACTTCGAGGGGGTGGTCGAGCTCACCGGGTACGATCTGCCCGAAACCGTGAAGCTGGGCAGCAAGCTCCGCGGCGCGCTGCACTTTCACGTGACCGGCAAGCTTCCGCCCAACTGGAAGCTGTTCGTACACTTCGACGCGCCGGCCTACCGCGTGCATGGCGACCACCTCCCACTGGACGGCAAGCTCCCGACGCAATATTGGTCGGTCGGCGACTACATCATCGACGAATTCGAGGTGGAGGTGCCGCGCATGACGACCCCCACGGGGCGGTACTCGGCGTACATGGGGTTCTGGTTGGGAGAGAAACGCCTGAAGGTCGTCGAGGGACCCAACGACGGTTCGGACCGCGTTCGCCTGGGGACCTTGCAGATCCAGTAGTAGGCCTACGCACGGCGGGCCCCGTGTGCTATGCAGCGGTCATGCGCGGTGGCAGGGAACGTCGTCTTGCACGACGCGTCCGGATCGCCCTCGAGGTCAACTACCGCTCCGCCGACACGTTCCTCTTCGCGTACATCACCGACCTGAGCCAGCTGGGGATCTTCGTCCACACCGACGCGCCCAGCCCGCCGGGCACGCGGCTCACGCTCCGGTTCATGCCACCCGGACACTCCGCGCCCATGGACCTGGAAGGGGAGGTCATGTGGATCAACCCGGTGCGCGCCGTGCAGGAGGGTGGCCGCAGCCCCGGGATGGGGATCCGGTTCATGGAGGTGACGGAGCAGCAGCGCGAGCAGCTGGTGGATCTGGTCCGCACCGTCGCCTACCTCCCCGACGACTCCGACAACGACGACGACGCCCCGAGTTAAGGAGCGCAGACGAAGCCGGCCACGTAGTCGTCCGTCGCGCAGGTCCCCGAGGGGCAATCCGGTGGACTCGAGCAGCCGCAGTAGGCAGGGACGCCCATGCAGACTGGACCATTGGGATTTCCGACGCAGTCGGCAGTCGAGCCGCCGTCGGAACAATTCTCGCCGCACACGCAGTGGTTGCCGACGCAGCAGCGGCCGAGTGCGGCGGTGTCGCAGTCGGAGTTCACTTCGCACTCCGAGCAGCGGCCTTGAAGGCACGAAAGGTAGCGCGATCCTCCATCCCCGCGGCACGCCTCGTTCGAGGTGCAACTTCCGTCGGGAAAGTCGACGGCGAGATCGATGGGGATGCTCGCGTCGGTCGCGGCCGGGCCGCCGTCGTCGCCTCGCGGCACCACGGGGCCGGTGTCGTCACAGCCAGCCAGCACCACGAGGAGAACGGATATTCTCATGCTGAGCCTGGGCGCGAGCGCAACGCGGTCAGGATCATGCGTGTCGCGGGGGACTTGTTGAGCGTGTAGAAGTGGATCCCGGGCGCGCCGCGATCGAGCAGCTCGGCGCACTGCAGCGTGGCGATCGCCACGCCGAGTTCGGCGACCGCCTCGGGGTCCGTCCGGCGCCGATCGAGTTCCAGCGCCAGGCGCAGGGGGATGGTCGCGCCGCACAACTTGCTGAAGCGCTCCACCTGATCGACGTTGGTGATGGGCATGATGCCGGGGATGATCGGCACGTCGATGCCCGCCGCGCGAGCCCGGGACACGAAGTCGAAATAGAACGCGTTGTCGAAGAACAGCTGCGTGATGAGAAAGTCGACTCCGGCGCGCACCTTGGTCAAAAGGTGCTCCAGATCGAGGGTGCGATCGCCGCACTCGATGTGCCCCTCGGGATAACAGGCCCCCGCGAGGCAAAACGAATGGCCCCGCTCGCGGATGAACCCCGCCAGATCCGAGGCGTGCGCGAAACCGTCGGGCGTTGGGCGGAACACCGTCTCGCCGCGGGGCGGATCGCCGCGAAGCGCGATCACGTTCTCGACGCCGGCGTCCCGATGGTCGTCCAGGATGCGCGCGAGCTCGGCGCGGGAGTGACCAACACACGTCAGGTGCGCCATGACCTCCAGCCCGCGCTCGCGTTTGATGCGCCGTACGAGGTCCAGCGTGAGATGCCGCGTCGCGCCGCCGGCCCCGTAGGTCACCGACACGAAGGTGGGCTCCAGTTCGCGCAACTCATCAATGGTACAGAGCAGCGCCGCCGTTGCTTCGGCGCTCTTGGGAGGAAAGAACTCGAACGAGAAACAGCGACGACCGCGACCCAGCGCCTCCGCGATGCGCATCCTCCGCCGCGCTAGACCGCGCGGGGGCGGGCGGGGGCGTCGGCCGTGTCCATGTGGCAGTTGCCCTCGAAGACCACGCCCTTGTCGATGAACAGCGACGGCGTCACCAGGTTGCCGACCATGCGCCCCGGGGCGTGGATCTCGACGAGCTGCTTGGCCCGCACGTTGCCGATGACGTTGCCCTCGATGATCACCGTGGCCACGTCGACCTCGGCCTGGACCTCCGCGCCTTCCCCGATGACCAGAACCCCGTCGGTGAAGATCTCTCCCTTGAAGCGGCCGTCGATCCGAACGGTCCCCTCGAAGGTGAGCTTCCCCTCGAACGTGCTCCCCCGGCCCAGCAGCGTGTTGATCTCGCCGGCGTTGGTCGGTGCGACTTGTGGCAGCAGGACTGGCATGGGGGGGAACGTACCCGGAAATAGCGCCCGGGGCAACGCGGTTGTGGTAGCGGTATTCGCCTTGACGAGCGATCACCCCCGAACCGTGTGCCCCGGAAGTGCCCATGAGTGACGTCCGAGCCCTCAACGAGATGGTCCAGCGCGAGAGCGCGTTCGTGGACCGGATCCTCGGCGAGGTCCAGAAGGTCATCGTCGGCCAGAAGGCCATGGTCGAGCGGATCCTCATCGGGCTGCTCGCCGGCGGCCACGTGTTGGTCGAGGGCGTGCCCGGGCTGGCCAAGACGCTGACCGTCAAGACGGTGGCCGACTGCCTGCGCGCGCGCTTCCAGCGCATCCAGTTCACGCCGGACCTGCTGCCCGCGGACATCGTCGGGACGGTCATCTACAACGCGGCCACGGCGCAGTTCGCCACCCGGCGCGGTCCGATCTTCGCGAATCTGGTGCTCGCCGACGAGATCAACCGGGCACCCGCCAAGGTGCAGTCCGCGCTGCTCGAAGCCATGCAGGAGCGCCAGGTGACGATAGGCGAGACCACGCACCGCCTGGAAGAGCCGTTCCTGGTGATGGCGACGCAGAACCCGATCGAGCAGGAGGGCACGTATCCGTTGCCCGAGGCGCAGGTCGATCGCTTCATGCTCAAGATCAAGGTGGGCTACCCCGGTCGTGACGACGAACGGGCCATCATGGACCGCATGACCTCGGGCGTCGCGGTGCAGGCGGAGGGCGTGCTCACGACCGAGGATCTGCTGGCCGCGCGTCGCGTCGTCGGGCAGGTGTACGTCGACGACAAGGTCCGCGACTACATCGTAAGCCTGGTCCTGGCCACGCGCGATCCCGCGCTGGCCGGGCTGGGGGACTTGAAGGGCTTCATCGAATACGGGGCGAGCCCTCGCGCGTCGATCTTCTTGACCATGGCGTCGAGGGCCCACGCTTTCTTGCGACACCGCGGGTACGTCACGCCCGAAGACGTCAAGGCGATCGGTCCGGACGTGTTGCGGCACCGGATCATCTTGACCTACGAGGCCGAGGCCGAGCAGGTCACCGCGGAGGATATCGTTCGCAAGCTGTTCGAGCATGTGGAAGTCCCCTAGGTGATCCCGAGCGATCTGATTCGGAAGATCCGCCGCATCGAGATCGTCACCACGAGGCTCGCCGACGAGGGGCTGGCCGGCCGGTATCACAGCGCCTTCCGCGGGAGGGGCATGGCCTTCGAGGAGGTCCGCCCCTACCAGCCGGGGGACGACGTCCGCACCATCGACTGGAACGTGTCGGCCCGCATGAACGAGCCGTACGTCAAGCTCTTCGCGGAAGAGCGCGAGATGACCGTCTTGCTCCTAGTCGACATGAGCCGGAGCGGGGATCTGGGAACGCGCGGGCAAGCAAAGCGCGACCTCGCCGCCGAGGTTGCGGCCGTGCTCGCGTTTTCGGCGATCCGGAACGGGGATCGCGTCGGCCTGGTCGCGTTCACCGACCGGGTCGAGCGGTTCGTCCCGCCCAAGAAGGGAAGGAAACACGTGCTCGCGGTGCTGTCGGAGATCCTCACGCATCGGCCCCAAGGCCGCGGCACGGATCTCGGGGCCGCCCTCGACTTTTTTGGGCGCGTCTCCCGCCGCCGCTGCGTGGCGTTCGTGGTGAGCGATTTCTTGGCGTCGGGCTACGAGCGCGCGCTGCGCATCGTGAGCCGGAAGCACGACGTGGCCCTGCTCGTCGTTGGCGATCCTCTCGAGGAGGAGCTGCCCCCGCTGGGGCTGGTCGCGTTCGAGGATCTGGAGACGGGGCACGTTCGTGTGGTCGACACGTCCGCCCCGGCTCGATCCGCCTACGCACAGCGCGTGCTCGCCACCAGGAAGGCGCGCGAATCGCTTTGCAAGAAGCTCGAGATCGACTCCGTGGAGCTCTCTACGGATCGTCCCTACCTCGCCCCCCTCGTGCAGCTCTTCCGCTCGCGCGAGCGCCGGTTGCATCACTAACATGCTGGCCTGGGCGCTGCTCGCCGTCGCCACGGCCGCGCCCGACTGGGCGCCCACGGTCACCGCGCGTCTCGATCGCGAGGAGGTCCACGTGGGCGATTCCGTGGCGGTGCACGTCACGGTCATCCACCGCAAGGACGTGGGGGTGAGCCTCCCCGCACGGCCCAGCTTGGGGAAGTTCACGCTGCTGGACGCCGACCAGGTTTCCAAGGACCTGCCCGACGGTCGCGCGCAGACCGATTTCGTGCTTCGCGTCGCGGCCTACGAGCTGGGCGAGCTCGAGATCCCCGCCATCGAGGTGGTGGCGAGCGGACCGGATCGGAGTCTCCGCACCGTCGCGGTCGGCCCTTTTCCGCTGCGCGTCGCCAGCCTGCTCGCCAACGCGCCGGACCCGAAGCCGCGCCCGGCCGCCGGTCCCGTGCGCGCGATGCAGCGGGATTGGCGGCTTGTGTGGGGCGCCGGGCTGGTAGCGGTACTGGCGATGGTCGTGGCGGCGACGCTGTGGGTCCGCCGGCGCCTCGCCGCGCGCGCGCGGCGCCTGCGTCCGCCGCCGCCGCCCGCCCCGGCCCACGTGATCGCCCTTCGCCGGCTGGCCGAGCTGCGGGCGTCGGATCTCCTGGAGCGCGGCGAGATGAAGGAATACTACGAGCGCCTGTCGCTGGCCCTACGCGATTTCTTCGGCGCTCGCTTCGGTTTCGACGCGCTCGACATGACCACGGTCGAGCTGCGTGACGCACTCGGCGGCATCGGCGCGCCGGGCCTGCCGGTGGCGGAGGTCGAGGGGCTGCTTTCCGGCTGCGACCTGGTGAAGTTCGCCCGCCATCGGCCGGACGGCGGCGTCGCCAGGGGGGCGCTGGACGAGGCGGTTCACCTCGTCGAGCGGACGCGTTCGCCGGAGGCGATCGGTGCGATTTGAACGGCGCTGGGAGGGCGCGCCTTATCGGATCGCGCTGGTCGTCGCGCTCGGGATCGCATCGTGGCTGGCCTGGGACTTCTCTGACGAGGGCCTTCGCCTCGAACGTCCCTGGGCGCTCGCCTTGCTCGCGGCGGTACCTGTTGCGGCCTGGCGTGCGGTGCACCGCGAGGCGCACAGCCTCACCACCCTGTCGTTCTCGCGCGACGCCGACCTGGAAGCGGCGGCGCCCGCGCAGGGCCTCTGGGCCCGCCTGCGCGGGATGCCGATGGCGTTTCGCATCGTGGCGCTGGGACTGGTGGCGGTCGCGCTGTCCGGTCCGCAGACCTACCAGCCCTCGGGGGAGATCGATCTAGAGGGCATCGACATCATGCTGGTACTCGATCTGTCGAACAGCATGCAGGAGACGGATCTGGTTCCCGACCGGATCGGCGCCGCCAAGCGGGTCATCGACGAGTTCATCACACGCCGTCGAAACGATCGGATCGGCCTGGTCGTATTTGGCCGGGAGGCGTTCACCTATTGCCCGCTGACGCTGGACTACTCCACGCTACGCACCTTGCTCGCCGACGTGAATCTCGGTCTGGTGGACGGGCGCGGCACGGCCATCGGCAACGCCCTGGGAACCGCCGTGGCGCGGCTGCGCAAGTCCGACGCGAAGAGCAAGGTGGTCGTGCTCCTGACCGACGGGGATTCCAACGCCGGCAACATCTCCCCTCAAGACGCTGCGAGGCTCGCGCAAAGCTCCAAGGTGCGCGTGTTCACGGTGCTGGTGGGGGCGGCCCAGGAGGCGTCGGCGCCCGCCTCGCCGGAGCGGCAACAGTACGCGGTGAACCCCAAGCTGCTCGAGGAGATCGCGGCCGGCACCGGCGGCATCCCGTACGTCGCCACGGACACGGCCGCGCTCGAGAAGCGGTTCCACGCCATCCTCGAAGAACTCGACCGCTCGAAGCTCAGCGACGTCGGCGCGATGTACGGAGAGGCGTTCCCGCGATTCGCCTGGCCGGCGCTGCTGCTCTGTCTGTTGGACGTTGCGCTGCGGCTGACGCGGCTACGGAAGTTCCCGTGAGGGTCCTGCAAGGAAGCGTTGCGCCATGAGGCTGGCCGCCGCCGAGAACCTGTGGTTCCTGCTGGTCGTGCCCTTGCTCGTCGCCGGCTACGCGCTCGCCGCGGCCCGCGCGCAGCACCAGCTCGAACGGATCGGTCACCTGCCGCTGGTCAAGCGTCTGGTCAGCGGGCATTCCACGACGAGGCGCGTCCTGCGCGCGACGTTCATGGTCCTCGCCCTGACGTTCATCGTGCTCGCTCTCGCCCGACCTCAATATGGCGGGCGCTCGCGGCTGGTTCGCAAGCGCGGCATCGACCTGGTCGTGGCGCTGGATTTCTCGAAGAGCATGTTGGCCCGCGACATCCACCCCAGCCGGATCGATCGGGCCAAGATCGAGGTCGCGAGGCTGATAAGCTCTCTCGGTGGGGACCGAATCGGCCTGGTGGCGTTCGCCGGCGAGGCCATCCGGTATCCTTTGACCACCGACTATTCCGCGGCCAAGCTCTTCTGGCGCGACCTCGGCCCCGCGGAGATGCCGGTGGGCGGCACCGCGATTGGCCGCGCGCTGGCGGCGGCGACCGAGCTGCTGGTGCAGGGTCGGGCCGGGCCGTCGCGGCCGCAGTGGATCGTGCTTCTCACCGATGGCGAAGACACCGAGAGCGAGCCGCTGCTGGCCGCGCGCGAGGCCGGCCGCTTGGGCATCCGCATCTTCGCGGTGGGCATCGGCTCGCCGCAAGGCGAACGTGTGCCGAAGCTGGATGCCGAGGGGCGCGTCCAGGGCTGGCAGGAGCGGCCCGAGGGGGGCTACCTGTCCTCGCAGCTCGATGAGGACTCGCTGCGCGCGCTCGCCGATGCCAGCGGGGGACGGTACCTGCGCGCCGCAGCGGGCCGTTTCGGCATCGACGAAGTGTTGGCCACGATCGCCGCCGAGCGCAAGGGAGAGAGCGAGCAGCGCCTGGTCACGTCCTACGAGGAGGCGTATGCGCACCTGCTCGTCCCGGCGTTCCTGCTGCTGGTCGCCGAGGCCTGTATCGGCGACCGAGCGCGAAAAGCGCGAAGCGCGGCGCGAGGAAGTGTCGCATGATCCATGCGACCGACCGAGCGCGGAAAGCGACCGAGCGCGAAAAGCGCGAAGCGCGGCGCGAGGAAGTGTCGCATGATCCATGCGACCGACCGAGCGCGGAAAGCGACCGAGCGCGAAAAGCGCGAGTGCGAAAAGCGAGACAGCGCGGTGCGGATCGCGCGAGCCGTGGAAGAAGGTGAGCGCGGTATGAGACGCTCGACGTGGATCGCCGCCCTGCTCGCGCTTGCCGGCTTCGAACCGCTTCGCCGCGCCAACCCCGAAGTCGAAAGGGGCAACGACGACTTTCGCAACAAGCGCTACGAGCAGGCGGTGGAGCGCTACCAGCGCGCGAAGGAGGCGCTGCCCGGCAGCCCCGAGGTCCGCTACGATCTCGGAACCGCGCTGCTCGCGCTGGGGCGGACCGAAGACGCGGTCCGCGAGCTGCGCGAGGCGGCGCGCCTCGGGGCCGGCGCCAAGGCGCACTACAACCTGGGGAACGCGCACCTCGACGACGGCCGATACGCCGAGGCGATCGACGCGTACCGACGATCGCTGCGCCTCGACCCGCGCGACTCGAATGCGAAGTGGAACCTGGAGATGGCGCTCCGAATGAAGGAGGAGGACGAGAAGAAGCAAAAGAAGAATCAATCCCAGGACGAGGATCAGGACCCACGGCAGGAGGAGCCACAGGAACAGCCGGAGAAGCAGGAAGGACAGAAGCCGGAGCAACCGGAGCAGCCGGAAGAGGCGCAGGACGATCCCGGCCAAAAGCCGCAAGAGCAGCCGGAAAGCCAACCCGAATCTGCGCCGGAGTCACCCCGCGATCAGCAGGAGCCCACACCGGCCGACGAAAAAAAGCCTCCGGGCGCTCCGGAGCCAACGCGCCCGGCTGGCCCCGGCGACCCGGAGCAGGCCGACCAGGCGATCCTGGATGCTCTCGAGCGCGGTGAGAAGAACCTGCAGGCGCAGAGGCTCAAGGCGCTTTACCGTCGACGTCGGGTGGAGAAGGACTGGTGATGCGGGCGGCCGCGGCGCTCTTGCCCGCCCTCGCGTTCGCGCAGGAGCCGGGCATCCAGGCCAGTGTCGACGTGAACTCCGTGACGCTCGCCGACACGATCACGTTGCAGATTTCCATCGAGGCGCCGCAGGGCTACGATCGCTTCGATCCCCCCGACCTCCGCGACTTCCAGATCGCGGATACCGGCCAGCAGACGCAGACGCACATCCTCATGCAGGGCGGCCGGCTGGAGCAGCGCTCCACCGAAACCTACACTTACGTGCTCCGCCCGTTGCGCGCGGGCGATCTGGTCATCGGCGCGGCGCGATTGCAAGCGGGTGGCCGGACGCTCGAGAGCCGCCCCATCACCGTCCAGGTCGCGCAGGGAGGAACGGGAGGGCCGCCCGTCGGGCAATCCGTGCCGGCGCCCCAGGGGCTCCCCGCGGCCCAGGACGAGAGCCTGTTCCTGCAGGCGGCGGCCGACCGCGCCGAGGTGTGGGTGGGCGAACAGGTCAACGTGACGTGGTCGCTCTACACCCAGGCCGACGTCCTCCACTATCGTCCGACGAGGGACCCGGCCACAGGCTCGTTCTGGGCGGAGGAGCTGTACTCCCCCAGGTTGCAACTCCAGTTCGACCGCCAGATCGTCGACGGGCGCCTGTACTTCGTCGCGCCATTGCGCAAGAAGGCGCTGTTTCCGCTGCGTGACGGAGATCTTGCGGTGGGCTCGCTCGAGGCGGAGATCGTGACCGCGGCGTCGCGGCGGTTCGCGAACGAGCCCGTGCAGCGGATCGCCCCGGAACTGACCATTCGCGTCAGACCGCTTCCCGCGGAAGGCCGCCCGGACGGCTTCGCTCCCGCCAACGTCGGGCGCTACACGATGGAGGCACACGTCGACCGGACGCAGGTCCAGGCCGGCGAGCCCGTGTCGCTCCACGTGATCATTCGCGGCACCGGCAACATCAGGGGCCTCAAGGCGCCGACGCTCGCGGAGGCCGGCTTCAAGGTCTACGAGCCGAGAGTCGAGGATCGCGTCGAGGTCGGCACGCCCGTGACCGGAGAAAAACGCGTCGACTACGTGCTGCTTCCCTCGGCCGGCGGCGCGGTCACCATTCCAGCACTGGTGCTGCAGTATTTCGATCCAGCCTCCGGCGGCTACGCGGCGGCGCGCACCGATCCCATAGGCCTCTCCGTAATCGGCGATCCGTCCGCGCTCACCTCCGGGCAGGCCGTTCCCGCCCCGCGCGACAATCTCATCGTCGAGAACATCCGTCCGATCCATCACCGGGCGGACCTGCGCCGGATGGAGCCGGGCGAGCCGCTCGTGGACCGCGTGCTTCCCATCGCGCTCGTCGTGCCGCCGCTGGGGTATTTCGCCGCTGTGGCGGTCGGGTTCCTGCGCGCGCGCGCCAACCGAGACACGCCGGGGTTTCGTCGCCGGCGCGGTCGGCTGCGGGTGCAGGCGCGGCTCCGGCTGGCCAAGGAGCGCCTGCGCGCGGGAGACGCCGCGGGGTTTTTCGCCGAGGCGGCGCGGTCGCTTGCGGCGGCGCTGGACGACAGGTTGGACCGACGCGTCGACGGCATGACACGGGACGAACTCTCGTCGGCACTCAGCGAGAGAGGAGGGCCCGACCTGGCCTCCGACGTCCTCAAGGAGCTCGACAACTGCGACTTCGCGCGCTTCGCCCCGTCCGCCGCTCGGGAGGGCGAGATGCGCGCCTGCCTGGAGCGCCTGCCCGGGCTGCTCGAGAGGATCGAGCGGGTGCCATGACCGCGCTGCTCCTCGCGCTGGCGCTCGGAGGCGGGGTGGACGACGCGTTCCAGCGCGCCAACCAGGCTTACTTCCAGGGCGACTTCGCGACCGCCGCCTCCGGATACGAGCGCGTGCTCGATCTCGGTGTGACCAGCGCCGAC
>Ga0247727_10014224_pt1 | contig 13269 bp, 5 predicted proteins | sample WisWelCaveWW1625_FD_202498 | JGI IMG/M metagenome (GOLD analysis project Ga0247727, IMG submission 202498) | Biofilm microbial communities from Wishing Well Cave, Virginia, United States - WW16-25 | ecosystem: Environmental > Aquatic > Deep subsurface > Groundwater > Cave microbial mat | place... | reverse complement strand
TGATAAACTCGGCAAACTGCGCGTTGGTGATGAGATATTTGCTGATTTTAAACGGCGACAACTCCACTTCATGCGGCGGGCCATATTTGTCATCGCCCATCACAAAACGGCCGCCGGGCAAATCAACCCAAACCGGCGGCAAGCTCAAAACGCCCGGGCGTGGGTCGCCGAGCTTGGCAAGGGCAAAACCGGCTTCGGCGCGCTCGCGGGCGGGCAGGAGGCTGTTTTCTAAAATCGCCACGAGGCGCTGTTTTAAACGGTTGAGAAATTCGGCGCCGCCGTAAATTTTGTCCTCGGCAATGCGGCCGGCGCCGACTTCGAGGGCAAACAGCGCCGCCCAGTAGATGCCGCGCCAAGTGACGAAGTCATCGCGCTTCGGCGCGACCGCCGGACAAAGCGCGTACGTCACGTCCTGCGGATCGTCACGGTTGTCTTCATTATAAATGCGATGCTCGACGCCGAGCTGGCCGGCCAGGCGCCAATAATCGCCTTCGGCCAAAAGTTTTTGCAAGAGCGGCACGGCCTCGCGCGGCCGGCGTTTCAGCACGTGGCAGCCGGCAAAATATTCCTGAAACGTGCGATGCGCAAACGCATAAACATTTTTCCGGCCGGCGGCATCGCCGCGGCCGGTCAACAAGCCGGCGTTTTGATCGACAAAGCTGAGAAAACGCGCGGCGGCCTCGCGGGCGTCTTTGACGCCGGAAAAATTCCGGCGCAAAATTTTCAGCGCCTCGTCTTCGGGAATGTCAACGGCCTCGTCGCTGTGGCCGGCGCTTTGGGCGAAATAGCCCAATTCTTCCATGGCGCGATTCAGCATCAAATCGCTCTGCGGCCCCATTTCATCAAAGAGCGAAATTTTGCCGGCCCGATGCTCCTGCCAGCGCCGCAGCAAGAGCCTGGCGGCGTCGCGATAGAGCGTCACCCTTCTGCGGGGCAGCTCGACGTTGTTGCTGTGCAGATTCGCCAGCGTGGTGAGCAGCAGCGGATTTTGCACGAGCGTCGCCGGCAAACGCTTCGTCGCTTCCGCCAGATCGCGGCGTTTTTGCTCGGCCTGGGTGGCGGAAAATTGATGGGCTTGGGCAAGCGCGTTGTACCAGCTTGCAATAAACGCTTCAATTTGCTTTTCATCAAACGGCGCCAGCGTCACGGTTTTCACGCCGGAAAATATGGCCTCGCCTTCGTACGAACGAATGCGGCACGTCACCAAAAAGCGGTTGCCTTTGGCGCCCGTGCAAAAAGCTTCGAGGCTGTGCTTGACCAGGCCGCGCTGCTCGGTGGGCGCTTCATCGAGGCCGTCGAAGATGAGCAGACAACGCTGTTCATCCAAAGCCTGCCGCAACGCCGCGCTAAAATCCGGCGCGTCGTAGTCGGCGAGATGCTTGGCAATGTGGGCGTGCACGAGGCGCGCCAGCTCGCGCTCACTTGCTTCCGTGCTTTTTTGTAGCAGAGCCTCGCCGCCGGACTTTTGCAGCGTCACGGCCAATTCACGCAACAAGATGCGCACCGGCAGCATCGCGCCGTGCGGCCAATGTTCGGGCAAAGCATGCGCCGGATCGAGCAAATGATTCGCCAGCACGAACATCAATTGATTGACAAACGAGCTTTTGCCGGAGCCGGGATCGCCGAGAATGACGAGCTGCTGGTTTTGCGCCGCGGCTTCGATCACGGTGAGGGCGCGCGCGTCTTCTTGCCGCTCGCCCGGCATCTTCTCGCGTTCGATCGGCATGCCGGCTTTGTCGACCAGCGTGGCGGTGTTCAAGCCGATGTAAACCTGGCTGAGTGTGATTTTCCTTTTGTGGGGATCGCGTGTTTCGTCCATTGCGGCCAGCGGCAGCAGGTCGCAATAATTTTGCAGCTTTTGCAGATAGCGCCGGCGCAGCGTTTCGCTTTCAGCGGATGAGGGTTTGGGGACAACGGTTGGCGGCGGAGCGGCGAGGCGCTTTTCGTATTCTTCCAAAAGAAATTTGGTCAAATCGGCGTGGACTTGATCTTTAAATTCTTCCGGCGTTTTAAATGCGCGATAGAACAGCGGGTGCTGCGCCTCGGCCTGGCATTGCGCGAAAAAATCTTTGACGCGTTTGAATTGAATCGGATCGAGCACGTCGAGATCCGCCTCGCGCAAGCAGCGATAAAACCAGATTCGCGGCCATTGGCGGTTTTTCCAATTTTCGTACGCGTAGGCAAATTCCTCTTCGGCGCCGGATTCGAACGGCTGGCCGGTGTGGCGATGGTTTGCGCCCGGGCGGGAGCCGAATCTCAGCCACAACAGGCCGATGAAAATATCCCATTTTTCCGGCTGCAATTGCGCAAGGATCACGCCCTCGGGCCGGCCGGCGTCCGGCGAGACGTTTTTTTGCCAGTCCCAAACTTCCAAAATAACTCCGGCCTTGTCCGCCGCTTGTCCGGGACGATTCAGTTGTTCGGCCACTTTTTGCAAAAGTTCGCGTTCGGCAGTCACGTCTGCCGGCGAGCCGCAAAAAATTCTCAGCTTGCTGTAATTGTCTTTTGCGTTCATCGATTACCCCGAAGTTGGTTCATGGGGCAATCTAAACAAATTGGCGGGAGAATGCAAGAGGTTTTGTTGCAAAATATCGTTTTACGACAAAATTTTTAGAATTTTATTCTAATTTTGCATGCGTTAGTTTGTACTGACATCACGGAAGCTCGCCGCCACCCGGAATCCCAAATTATTGCCGCGAAACGTCGGCGGCGCGTTGCGACGGCAAGCAATGCGCAGCTTGGCCGGGGTATCGCCCCAGGAACCGCCGCGTATCACCTTCTCGATCCCTTGCGGCGGGCCGGCGGGGCGATCCCAATTTTGTTTCTCATAATAATTTTCTTGATACCAGTCGCTGCACCATTCCGCCGCGTTGCCGGTCAAGTCAAAAATGCCCAATGCGTTTGCGCCGAACTTTCCCACCGGCGCGGTAAAAGCATAATTGTCGTTGTAATTGCGCCAGATGATCGGCCAATCCGGAAAAACTTTTTTCAACGCTTCATCGCCGACGTTGCCGCCGAGGGCGAGCAGTGGCGCGCCGTTTCCCCAACTGTATTTGACCGTATTATTGCCGCCGCGCGCCGCCAGCTCCCATTCGGCTTCGGTTGGCAAGCGATATTTATACGGGCCTTTGAGCGACAGCCAGGCGCAATACGTGTTTGCGTCTTGCCACGAGACGCCGACAACCGGATGCTCGAGGTTGTAAAGCGCCGCCCCGAGCTTTTTGTAAAACGGATCGCTGCCGGTCTGGTAATAATATTCGCTGTTCGGATTCATCCATTCCGGTAAATTTTCCTTCGTGGCTCTGACAAATTCCAAATAGTCCCGATTCGTCACCTCGTGTTGGCCGATTAAAAAATCATCGACGCGCACCAGATGCGCCGGTTTTTCATTCGGATTGCCGTCGCCGAAAAGATCGCCGCGCTTGAATTCCGCGCCCTTGACCAAAATCCAGCCGGCAGGAATTGGGGGCAATATCTTCGGCGCAACCGGTTTGTTGTCATTTCTTGAATCTGGCGTCGCGTTTAAACGGCGCTCGGCGAGCGAACTATTTTTTCGTTTCGATTCCCGGCGTTCGGAAGTGTTGCGGCGAGTTTCAAGTTTTTGATTAGTGCTTGTGGGCGCCGCGCGAGAATCGTTTTTTGCCGGCGGCGCTTTCGAGATAGAATTTGATCCTGAGCGAGAATCGAGCCCGGCAGCGGATTTTTCTTTGGCGCCGGTTGCAAGCGACAATTGGCCGGAAGTTTTTGCGACGGCGGCCGGCGCGGGCTGCGCCGCACGAGAGGTTGCCGGCATCGACTGGTTTGTGGCAGACAACGGCAGCTTTTCCCGGCTCGTTTTTTCACCCATGAACAAATGTTCGATTGGCGAAGCGAATTCCCGCAGCCTTTCCCAGGAAACATTGGGCGGGATAGAGAGGCGAGGCGCTTTCCAGGTAATTAAAGAAAGCAGAATGACAAGCGCCAACACCAAGCCCGGCCGCCGGAGTCGCCGTTTTTTCGGTTTGCTTTTTTGCCGTTGAGCAATCGGCTGGCAAATTTGCCTGGCTTGAGGAGTGGGATTAAAAATAATTTCATTTTTTTCGAGTGCAGGCTTTTGGCTGCGACGCAGCGCGTGCAGGCATTTGTTGACGGCCGCGGCATGATACGGACGGTCATTCGGATCTTTTGCCAGCAGCCATTGCACCAAATCCGCCGTATGGCCGGTCACGTGTTTTATTTTTGTGTCGAGGCGCGGCGGCATTTTGTGCAAGATGGCCGCGCGCAACTCGGTCTCGTCGAGGGCGTCGAACGGCACATGCCCGGAAAGGCACTCGTAAAAGATGATGCCCAAACCGTAAAGATCGGTGCGATGATCGACCGGCAGCCCGAGATACTGCTCCGGCGAGCAATAAACCGGCGACCCGATGCGCGCGTGATAACGCGTCAGCCGCGCATTCGCTTCGATAATTTTTGCCACGCCAAAATCCACCACTTTCACAACTTCCACACCTTTGCCGTCCCGGATCAACATGATGTTGTCCGGCTTGAGGTCGCGATGAATCACATTGTTTTCGTGCATGCAATGCAGCGCTTCGCCAATCTGCAAGCCGATTTCGATGACATGCTCGACAGCGAGCGCGCCTTTTTTCTGCAATAATTCGCCAAGCGACACGCCCTTGAGAAATTCCATGACGAGATAAAGCATGCCGTCCGGCGTTTCGCCGAAATCGTAGACCATCACGACATTCGGATGTTTGATGCGCGCCGCCACACGCGCCTCCTGATAAAAGCGCTCGCGAAACTCCGGATTGGCGAGCACTTCCGGCCGCACGAATTTGACCGCGACAAAGTCGTCGATGAACAACCGCCGCGCGCGAAAAACGCTGCCCATGCCGCCCTCGCCCAGCTTGCTTTCGAGCCGGTATTTTTTATCGATGATCATGCCAACGCTCGGTTGCAGCATATCGACGCTGGCCGGCGCTGCTTGCGCGTTCCAGCAAATATGCGTCGCAACCGCATCGTACGCGGAGTTGCAGTAGGTGCAAGTTTTAATCGTGGTTTTCACGAGCGCTCAATTTTTTCCAATCCCAATGCTCAATCCGGTCTGCAGGGTCACGTAGTGAATGGCCGGACCTTTATCCAAAAAAATATTGTATTCAAAAATTGATCTCAACCAGGCCGCCGAGCCGAGCGGCACGAGATGCGCCGCGCTGGCGGCAAACCCGAAATGTCGCTCGGAGACCGTGATCGACTGGCGGCCGCCATTGATTGTGACTTGCGGCAGGAACAGGCCGGCGCCCAATCCCAAACGTATTCTTCGATCGATGCGGCTCTCCAGCGCCGCGCTGACCTTCATCACTGAGGCCGACGCTTTCATGCCATAACTCAATAGATCGGCTTCCATCGCGCTTTTCACGTTCAAAGGAAGATAATCATAATTTAAATTGGCCGACAAGCGATTGGACAACGGAATCGTGCAATAAGCCTGAAGTCCGAGACTCGTCGTATAGGCGTGCGTCATGTCGATCACGCGCGTTTTATTGTCCGAAGTCCTGACGAGCAGGGAAAAATTCAGTCCCAAAGATTGCGATGAATTTTTGAGCGGCTGCGACAAACCGCTCGTCAGGCCGAAGAAGACTTTCTTGGCGCGGAGCGATGAGTTCGCCGCGTCATTTAGCGCGGCCGGCTCGATTTTGCCTGGTTGTGAGGAATCATTTTTTTTGCCGCTCGACGCGCCTTGATTCTTTTTCTCCGGCCCGGCCTTGTCGCGTTGGCGCAATTCGAGCATATCCCCTTGCTGAATCGCCGCATTCTCGGCCTGCGCGAGCATCTTGACGCCGGCGACTTTGGGTTTCACGACGACCACTTCCACGCGCCCGATCCAATAGACGAAATCACCGGTGTAGCGATTCACCTCGAAAACGTCGCCGACCCGCAAGCCGGCGTCTTCGCCTTTGTCGATGATGCCGGTGTTTTTGTCGAATTGCAGAACTTTGATGACCCATTGCGCATCCGCAGCAGAAAATAGCAGCAAGGTTGACAAAGCGGCCGAGCTTAACATCCGGATCATATTTTAAAAGAAAACTGAAATGAAAATTTTTACATCGTGCTTTGGATTATCCGATAATCGTATGCAAAGATCGTCCCATCTATTTTCGACTGGCAAGATTTATTGACAAGCAAAAGATTTGCCGCACGCCTCCCTGCTGCGTTGAAGCGAAATGTTTTTTCCGGCGATTTTTTGCATTTTGCAAGTAAATTTGTTCCAAACTTCGCCAAACCGGAATGCCAGGCTCGCATTTCGGCCTCGCCGATGATTTGCGTTTTGAATCGCGTTACAATTTTGGCGGAGAGATTCCAATTACGTAAAACGTAGCGCGGCAACTGACCGCAACCCCACGGGCGCAGTCTTACAGGCGCAGCCCAATCTATTAACCGCAAATTAACGCGAATAAAAATTAGCGCACATTCGCGTGAATTAGCGGTTCGTTATTATCGCCTCATCGACAGCCGCTGAAATTCCTCGACGCTGCCGATGCGAATCGCGCAGCCGTGCGGGCAGTTGTTTACGCAGGCCGGACCATGATTGGTTTTGTAGCACAAATCGCATTTGCTCGCCAGCAAACGCGGTTTGCCGCGCAGCAATTCCGGAATCATATTCTCTGCCCAAGTTTCACCGGTTTCGTGCATGACGATGGCGTCGTAAGGGCAATTGTTGGCGCACGCCTGGCAGCCGATACAAAGATCGTCGACGATTTCAACGACGTCGCCCACGCTGGCGCGGCGAATCGCGCCGGTCGGACATCCCACCAAACAAACCGGATCGTGGCAGTGATAGCAAGCTTTGGTGATCAGCAAGTTCTCATGCTTGTCGCCTTCGCGCACGAATCGCGGGCGGCCATCATGCGTATCGGCGCAGCCGCGCACGCATTCGTCGCAGCGCGTGCAGAGATTCAGGTCGATCACCAGAATGCTGTGGCCTTGCACCAGCCCCTTCTCCAAAGCCGTTTGCATGAACTGTGAGCGGCTGATATTTTTCTTGCTGAATCCCGCTTGCTTCAGGCGCGCCACCGCCGTTTCCCAAAGCTGTTTGCCGATGCTTGAATACTTTTGGGTGAGAGTGAGAAAATCTTCGCGCGCGATCTTTACCAAATCCGTAAATTCAACCGCCGCGGCAGTGCAATTCCAGCCTCGCACGCCTTCGACCAAAAGCTCGGCTTCGCCCAGCGTCATGCCTTTGGAAAGATAAGACACAACCAGCTCGCCTTCGCCCATTTTTTGCGACAGCTTGACAAAGCCGGAACGCACCAAATAAAACGCCTCGACCGGCTCGCTCTCTTGGGCAATAATTTCGTTCGGCTCGCAAGAAACCAATTCCACTTTTTTCGCCAGCGCTTCCAGAAAAGCCTCGTCACAAGACCGCAATAAAGGCGTCGTTCGGAGCTGCGCCAGCAGCGATCTTTCGCGATAAATTTTGTCGAGCCGTTGTTTCAGCGCCGAAGATTTGCGTTTCATGCGCCGCAGCGCCGGAACGCGAATTTGCGCCAGCACGCAATCCGCTGCCGCCCGCGCCGTCGCGGATTGCGGCCAGCCGTTCATCGCCCCGATCTCGCCGAAAATCTCGCCGGGGCCAAGCTCCAACACCCCGCCGGTCGGCAGATTGAAATCCAGCGCCGAGAGAAAGATGATTTTTTCACCGTTTTTGTTTTGCTTTTCCAATTGAGTTTGCAAAACTGTTTTTCCTGCCTGCCCGGCCCGGGCATCAGGCCGGCGAGAAGGGTCGGCGCCGGTTGATTTGTGCAAATAAACTTCCACTGCGCCTTGCACGATAAAAAACGCCATATCGACATAAGTGCCCTCCTCGAACAAGATCGCGTGCTTCTTCCATTTCGCCACCGAGACATCCGCGCTGATTTCTTCAAGAAACTCGTCGTTATAGTCGCGAAAGATTTCAAATCGCCGCAAATCTTTCGGCGAAAGTTTTTCCGAAATACCCAAAATTCCGGCGGTCGCGCCGTATGACGTCCATCGATCTTTGTAGAGTTCGAGTCGTTTGATAACTGTCGGTCTAATGGTGCCGTTTTTGTAATTGTTTGTCATTGATGTTTCAATCGGAAATTTTAATGCCTGTGGTTACGGTGAATTGGGGATATTGTCTCCCGTTTTCTGATACAGCAGTTCCAATCTTTTTTTCACAATCAAAAGAATATCCTGCACCGAAGTCGTGTCGCTGATATTCGGAAACGGCGGCAGATCAAGCGGCGCAGCGGGCGCTGCATTATCAACCGGGCTAATCACGGCCGTTGGAGTTGGCTGTGATATGATCGTGTTTTTAGGCGGCGCGACGACGGATTCCGCCGTTCGAGCAGGCTGGCGCGTTTCCACTGGTGTAATTGCCTCACGTTTCGCCGGCGGCATGGACACCGGCGGAGCAGCCGGCGCGACTTTCACCATTTGCGCCACCGGCCCTTTTGCCGGCATCGCTCTTTCAAACGGCGCCTTCGTCAATTCATCGCCAGCCGGTTGGCGTTTCCAATGCCGCGCCACTTTTTTAATGCCGGAAATGTAGTTGAAATTGGCGCCGTTCGGATGCCCGGCCGCAACCAGCTTTTGATCAGTAATATAATGACACCGCACGCACGTTTTGGCGCGAGCATCCAAATTCTTCAGCTCGAGCATGCCCAGTTTCAGCGCCTTTTCATAACCACCGGGTTTTTCCGAATGCGGGTCTTTGTAGTCGCTGCCCGGCCCATGGCAGCTTTCGCAGCTCACGCCGTCTTCCACTTCACGCGATTCTTTGCCGGAGATCACCGTGCTGTGGCAAGAGGCGCAGCGCTGATTGCCTTTCAGCATGTTTCCCGCACCGACGCCGGCGAGCTGCGCGATTTTTTCGTATGCTGCCGGATCGTCGTAAAATGCGTCAACTGTTGCATGATGCGCATCATCTTTCCACCAGTTGTTTTCATTCGTGTGGCAATTGCTCTGGCCGAGGCCGCAACTGCCCGGCCCGAGTGTTTTGTATTGCGCAATAAGCAGCGAAGGCCTCGCGCTCAGCATCATGGCTGCTAACACGAAAACGTAACGAATAACGAGCATTTTATATCGACTATTTATGAAAAGAAGTTTTACACACGGATCAAAAACACACGCGAAAATCGGTGCAAGCTTTATCCGTGTGAGTTCTTGAGCCGTGTGTAATTTATTTCTGTGGAATTTTCGTTTCCGTGGATAAATCAACTTTCAGCATTTTTTTCTTAAATTGGTCACCTAATTTCACCTACCTCATTTAGCGGAATAATTGCTTTTAGGTGGATCATCCGACACTGTCCAGGTTTTTCCGTCGCGCAAATAAAGTTTTTGCTGTTCCGCGAGCGTAAAGGGCCGCGAACCCAATCGCCCGAACACACTCACTTGATTCCCGCTTTCATCCACCGCGCGGTCGCGATCCAGGCCTTTGGAAATGGCCAGCGCTTCGCCGTGTGTTTTGTGCGTTGCGATCAGCCTCGGCGTCGGCCGCGGGCTAAAGCCGAGATAGTTCGGATTCTCCGGCGAAGTGAGTTGAATCACCCGCAAACCGTTCCTGCCATCGGCGAGATACGCAAACACACTGGCATTAGTCGCCGCCACTTTCACATCACGCGCGTCGTTGATTTGGCTTTTCGCCGTATAAATTTGCTCGATTTTCAACGCTTCGGGATTTTCGGCGTCGATAATCACCAAGCCTTGCGCGCCCGCCGCCACATACGCGTAAGTTCGCGCCACGTAAATGTTGTTCGCCTCTTTCAAAGGCACAAAACTGTTGTTGACGAGCTTCGGTTTTTCGGGAAATGTAACATCGACAACCTTCACGCCCTCGGCATCACACACGAACGCATAACGAAACTGAACCGCCACCGCTTTTGGCTTTTTGATTTTGGCCGCGCCGATGCCGCCGACGACGCGCGGCTTCAAAGGATCGACGATACTCACGATCACCAAGCCGGCGTCGCAAGCAATATAAATGTAGTTGCCGGCAATGGTCAAGTTGGTCGCGCCGTTCAAAACCCCTTTGGGATTGAACGTAATCGCGCGCTTCAAAAAATTGTTGCGCGGATTGTTGTCAACCAGCGTCATCACCTCAACCAGAATCAAACCTTCATATTTATCCGTGATGTACGCGTAACCGTAGAGCGGGTGAATCGGCCATTGCTCCTGATTCTCCGGGCGATGCACGCGCTTGGTGTCAATCGGCATATTCGTCGGCAAAGCCACCGCCGTCGCATATTTCGTTTTCACCTGCGTATCCTGCCCCAGCGGCGAAACCGGCGCGGAAACGACGCGCTCCGAGAAACCTTTGTTGTCAACATTGGCAACGTCGTAAACGCGGAAACCGTCTTCGCCGTTCGCCGTGTAGAGATACTCGCCGCGCAACTGCAGACTTTGAATATTCGTGCCGCCGTGATGATACGCCGTTTCCAGCTTGCGGCCATTGGTCAGATGTTTTTTGTAATAATCCGGATACGCCAGTTTGTGCAAATAACTTCCAATGACGGCTTGCGGCTCTTCCTGTTCCGTAACTTGCACAGTCTCAAATCCATCTTTGCCGGCGGCGATGTAAGCATATTTGCCCATGAAATTGACGAAATTCGTGCCGTGCAAAAGCACTTGCGCCATCCACGCGTTGTTGTCGTTCTTCTCCGAAAGATGGCAGTCGCTGCAAGTTTTGGTTTCGGTTTTGCGCACGGTGTGCGGAAAATGCGGACTGAACGCCTGGCTGCTGTAACCCGGCGTCGAAATCGGCGGCTGTTGATTGTAAATTTGCTCGCGATTGGCATTGCGCGAGCTTAGCAGCAACGCGCTCGACGAACGCACCGGCGCGGCTTTATTGCCTTTCGTCGTGCCATTGACACCCAGCATGAAGCCGTCATCGCGAATCACCTGCGGATTGTAAGTCGTCCAATTTCGCGACTTTTCACCTTCATAATGATTCATCTCTTTTTTCCAATTCGCCTGCTGCGGCAGATGGCAGCCGAAGCAGTTCGTCACCCACGACGAGTGGCAGGTGTAGCATTCCATTTTTTCTGTTGAATGCGCCAACAGCGATTTGTCCATCGGCGACGCCCACTCGCCGCCGCCTTTTGCCACCAGCTTCGCCGCGCGCGCTTTTGGATTGAAATGTTTCGAGGCGGGATCGACGATATCGGCAACCTGCGGAATTTCCCATTGCAGCGTATCATTCAACATCGAACGCTGAAAAATGCGGTTGCCTCTTTTGGTAAATTGTTTTTCTTTGAACGGCGTGAAACGCTCCAATAAATTCGTCCCGCCATCCGGCGCCGCTAGCCCCGAAGTCCGCAGCGCCGCGCGTTCGGTTGCGGTGCCGTGACAATCGACACATTGAATCTCAATCGCATTGTGAAACTCACCGTACAGCTTGCCGTTGCCGTGATTGTCCTGCTCAAAATGGCAATCAGTGCAGTGCATGCCTTTTTCGGCATGAATGTCTTTTAAATGCACGGCCTTTTGAGCATTGCGGCATGCTTCGTCTTCAATTTCATCGCCCGAATCTTCAAGCGGCACGACGCCGTGAAATTTATGTTCCGAGTTCGGCGGAATGATTTCGCCGTCTTTATCCAACAAATTGCCCTTGCGGTCTTTTTTGAACACCGCGCGCATCATCCAGCCGTGGCCGTGATAATCCGCAAACTGCGTGTGCTTGAGTTTGGGATTGAGCTTCGTTGCCGTGCGCAGAAAAGTGGGATCGCTCCAATTGCCTCGCAGCACCGCTTCTTCGGGATTCGCGGCCAAGATCTCAAAAGCTTCGCCAATGGAAGGATATTTTTGTTTTGCCGGATACATCCACTTGCCGTCGCTTTCGTAATCCCACATTTGATAACCGAAAAACGTGTTCATAAAACCGTTCGGCTGATGCGTGTGACACACCATGCACTGGCTCGAAGGAATCGCGCTGGTGAATTGATGCATGATCGGATGGCCGGATTGTTTTTTCGGAATGGCCTCGTCCGCCGTCTGCGCAAAACCGCGATTGCCGAATTTCGCATACGGCCCGGAATGCACCGGCGAGCGATCGTTCGCATAAACGACGTGACACGCCGTGCAGCCGCTCGAACGATAATCGCCGGGATGATCGTTCGTGCCCAGGAAAGAAAGGTTGGGATCATTCAAGCGGGTCTTTTGCAAATTCAAAACCGGCGAGCTGATCAGCAGCTCGGTGCCGAGGCCGCGGGCGCTGAGTTTGTTGTCGGGCCGGCCCGGTTCATCTAAAATGTTCGGAATGCCGATCTCCGAGGGATTGCCGCGCGCAATGCGGCCGCCGCGCTCGAAACTTCTGAAATAATCGCCCGGCTGTGAAATTTCCCAGCGCGGCAGCGGCAAAAGAAACGGCAGCACGCCTTTTTTCAAATCGGCCAAAGTAGGCGGCGGCACCGTGTTGATCATCTGCGGCGCGCCGTCGCGGCTGTAACTTTCACCTAAAATATAATTTTTTGCTGAAACGATGCCGTTGTTGTAAGCGGCGCCGCCCCACAACAGCGCGGTGGTGGTCATCATGCTCTTTTTCACATTCAAAACTTCTCTGGCATGGCACGGCGCGCAAGCTTGATCCGCCACGCGCAAATCTCCCGGATTGACAAAGCGAATGAACTCCGGCTTTTCATCATTCAGCAGCGTAAACGTGCGCTTCGGATTTGCCGAGCTTGGCCAGCGCCTCTCAAAACGCGGCATGACATGCGCTTTCGCCATCGTCTTTGCTTCGGCATCGCCGCCGTGGCAATCCGTGCAGCCCAGCTTCACCGCCGGCGATTTGTGCATGCTCTCCACGCCGGCGTGGCATTTCAAGCAGCTCTTGCTCTTGCGGTCGGCGTCGGCCTGCGATTGGCGGATGAGTTTGTTATCCTGCGCGAAAGAGGCCGCGAAAAAACTTGCGAATAAAAGACAGCGGAGAATTAATTTCATATTTACACTTGCATTATTCCAACGGTTTCGTTAGCTTTTATTGATTCAAAAAATCCAATGGGCCAATCACCTCAATTGTCGAGGCACAATATGAACGCTGCGATACTCATCGAAAAAGTTTGCGACGAGCCTGGCACGCTCGAGGCGCCGGCTGAACAGGTTGTGGCGCTGGCTAAAAAATATTTGCAAAGTGCTGAAACCTCGCCACCGCAGTTCAACGAAGAAAAATTTGCCAGCCGCAACATTACTTTGGAAGAATATATCGCGCTTCCACGCGAAGAGCGCCGCCGCTATCAGGGCGAAGCCAAAAAGCTGAACCGGCGCTGGATTGAAACG
>Ga0247727_10014223_pt1 | contig 13270 bp, 11 predicted proteins | sample WisWelCaveWW1625_FD_202498 | JGI IMG/M metagenome (GOLD analysis project Ga0247727, IMG submission 202498) | Biofilm microbial communities from Wishing Well Cave, Virginia, United States - WW16-25 | ecosystem: Environmental > Aquatic > Deep subsurface > Groundwater > Cave microbial mat | place... | reverse complement strand
GGACGCGGAGGAGCGCGGAGGAAGAGATCAGAGAGGTTGGGGCCTCCGGGCTTCGGCTCTCCGGGAGTCGACGATCCGGAGGCCCCATCTTCTCCCCCCGCGAGTCTCCGCGTCCTCCGGTCTCCGCGGTGCGTTCGTTCTTCTTCAGCGGCGGTGCAAGAGCACGTGATCGGGGGGCAGCTCGGGCGTGGGCACGCGCTCCCATTCGCGCTGGAAGTGGGCCCAGACGAGGTCGTTCATGCTGCGGAAGAGCAGGTCCTCGCGCTCCTCGATGGGCGCATCGACGATCAGCGCCCAGTCGACGCCGCGCTCGCGCAGGCGCGCGATGGTCGCTTCCTGCTCCGCCGGCTCGATCCGCCAGAAGTAGTAGATCCACCAGGTGGGCGCGCGCTTTCCGAGCACGCAGTAGAGCGACGGCCGGTTGGGCGCGATGAAGAGCGGGGCCGCGCCCACGCGCGCGCCGAGCGAGAGCTCGAGCGCGGGCAGATAGGCGGCCTGAGAAGGGGAGAGCAGCAAGCGCTCGCCCGCCACGGTGCGCTCGAGGAGCGTGCGTCCGTAGAGCGTGCTCGTCCAGGTCTGGTTGAACGTCGCGGCCACGGCGCCGGTCGCGAGCACGAGCGCGCTCCACAGGCCGACCGTCCAGGCGCGGCCCAGGACAGCGACGCTCGGCAGCGAGAGCAGCGCGACGAGGAGCGGCGGCAGGCACTGCGCCAGGTGGAACGCGTCCGAGCGCACGCTGGCGTGGTGCAGGTACACCATTCCGACCAGCGTCGCTCCGGCGAGCGGCGCGCGTGCGCGCCAGGCTTCGCGCCGCGCGCGCACGAGCACCCAGAGGAGCGCGGGCAGCGCCAGGACCGGCAGCAGGAAGGCCACGACCTCGGCGCGCGCGCGCCAGGCTTCCAGCGGCGTGAGGCCGCTCGCGTTCGCGCTCCAGGGCCAGGGCCAGGCCCGGGGCAGGTTGGCGCCGTGTTCGAGGAAGAGCAGCACGGAGTCGACGAAGCTCTGCGCGAAGCCCGGGACGATGAGCATCGACACGAAGAGCGGAGCGCAGCCGAGCACGATCCCGCCAGCCCAGGCGCCGGCGCGGCGCACCAGGCCCGGGCGTGGATCCTTCCAGGCGTCGAGCGCGATCGCGGCCGCGCTCGCCAGCGCGCCGTAGAGCGCGTGGTTGCGGCCGACGTAGCCGGACAAGCCCACCAAGAGCCCCGTGACGAAGTGGCGGCGCAGCGTGGGCGCCTCGAGCAGCCGCACGGTGGCCCACGTGACGAGCAGCGCGGTGGCGGGCTCGAACAGCTTGTGGCGCGGGAAGAACCACAGCCCGAGCAGGACGCCGCCCAGCACCAGCGCGGCCGGCTGTCGCACGGCGCGGGCGAGCACCGCCAGGCCCGCGACGAGGCCGAGCGCGGCATAGGCGGCCACGGCCGCGCGCACACCGACGATCCCGGAGCCGAAGAGCGGCGCGAGCAGGGCGCACCAGTGGTAGCGTCCCGGGTCGTAGGCCTGGAAGTCGCGCAGCGGCACCTCGCCCGCGAGCGTGCGCTGCACGCCGTACCAGAGATACCCCTCGTCGGCCAGGTTCAGGTGCTGGCGCCCGAAGAAGAGGTGCAGCGCGGCCGGCACCAGGACGCCGGTCGCGAGCACCGCGACGCGCGCGCTCCACCCGAGCGGTGCACGCTCGGTCATCTCCGCGCGCCTCCGCGCTCTCCGCGTCTCCGCGGTTGGATCGATCGCACCGCGGAGACGCGGAGGACGCGGAGGAACGCGAGCAGGGTCATCAGCCGACGGCGAAGCCGCATACCGCCGCGATCACATCGCCCTGGTCCTCCACGGAGAGTCCGTGGAAGAGCGGCAGGCGCAGCAGGCGATCGGCGACGTCCTCGGTCACCGGGCACTGGCCCTTCTGGCCGCCGAACTTCCGGCCCATGTCGGAGAGGTGCAGCGGCTGGTAGTGGAACACGGCCAGGATGCCGCGCGCCTTTAGGTGCTCGATCAGGCGCGTGCGTGCCGCCAGGCTCGGCAACATGAGATAGAAGATGTGGGCAGGCTGTTCGCAGTGCGCGGGGACGTGCGGCAGCCCGACGCCGTTCCGGCGTGCCCAATCGGCGAGCTCCGCGGCGTAGCGATTCCAGATGCGGCTACGCGCCTCCTGGATCGCGACGCGGCTCTCGATCTGTGCCAGCAGGAAGGCCGCCAGGATCTCGGAGGGCAGGTAGCTCGAGCCCACGTCGACCCAGGTGTACTTGTCGACCTGGCCGCGGAAGAAGCGGCTGCGGTTCGTGCCCTTCTCGCGCAGGATCTCGGCGCGCTCAAGGAAGCGCGGCTCGTTCAGGAGCAGCGCCCCGCCCTCGCCGCAAGTCAGGTTCTTGGTCTCGTGGAAGCTCTGGGTGGCCAGCGCTCCGAACGTGCCCAGGAGTCTTCCACGATAGCGCGCGAAGAGGCCGTGGGCGTTGTCCTCGATCACGGTGAAGCCGTGCGCGCGCGCGAGCGCGAGGATCGGATCCATCTCGCAGGCCACGCCGGCGTAGTGCAGCGGCACGACCGCGCGCGTACGCGGCCCGATCAGGTCCGCAAGGCGCCGCTCGTCCAGGTTCAGCGTGTCCGGCCGCACGTCGGCGAAGACCGGGGTCGCGCCGTGCAGCGCGAAGGCGTTGACCGTGGTGACGAAGGCGAAGGACGGCACGATGACCTCGTCGCGCGGCTCGAGCTCGAGCAGCAGGGCGGACATCTCGAGCGCGTGCGTGCAGTTGGTCGTGAGCAAGACGCGTGGGACGCCCAGCTCGCGCTGCAGGAGCTCGTGGCAGCGCCTGGTGAAGCTGCCGTCGCCCGCGAGGTGCCCGCGCTCGACGGCCTCGCGGATGTAGGGCAGCTCCTGACCCGTGAGCGTGACGCGGTTGTAGGGGATGCGGTAGCTCAATGGCGTTCGGCGGCAGTGTCCTCGGTCGTCGCGCGCACGGCGTACGCCGGACGCGACATGGTGCGGAAGTGGATACGCGCCAGGTACTCGCCCATGATGCCGAGCGCGAAGAGCTGCGCTCCGGAGAAGATCGCGATCACCGAGGCCAGGAACGGGAAGCCCGGCACCGAGCCGCCCTCGATCACGTAGCGCACGAGCACGAAAACCAGCACCAGCAGGCCGAAGAGCGTGAAGGCGAAGCCCGTCAGGCTGGCGACCTGCAGGGGTTTCGCGCTGTAGCCGGTGAGCATGTTGAGCGCGTGCGTCAGGAGCTTCGCGACGCCGTAGCCGGACTGACCTTCGGCGCGCGGGTCGTGGCGCACCTCCACGCTGGAGAAGCGCGTCGTGCCCCAGGTGAGCAGCACGTCGATCGAGACGAAGCCGCTGGTGTAGCCGGCGAAGGCCTCGCGCAGGGACGTCCGGAAGGCGCGGAAGGCGCTCGCGCTGCGCGCCGTGGCGGCGCCCATGGCCTGGCTGAGCGCCATCTTGGTCATGCGCGAGGCGAGCGCGCGCAGGAAGCCGTGCGGTTCGCTTCGCGCCGAACCGTAGACCACGTCGTGGCCGCGCGCGAGCTCCGCGAGCAGCGCGGGGAGCTCCTCCGGCGGGTGCTGGAGGTCGTCGTCCATGGTCACGACCACGTCGTAGCGCGCGCTGCGGATGCCGCACAGGAGCGCGCCGTGCTGGCCGAAGTTGCGCATCATGCACAGGCCGCGCACCCAGGGATGGGCGCGCGCGAGCTCGGCGATCACGCCCCAGCTCTCGTCGGGCGACGAATCGTCCACCAGCACCAGCTCGAAGGCCTGCGCGTTCGCGCGCAACACCGGTTCGAGGCGCGCCACGAGGTCCGGCAGGATGCGTGCGCTCCTGTAGACCGGTACGACCACGGAAAGGCCTGCGGGCAGCATGGATGGAGACGGGACGCGCGCGCGAAAAGCCCGACTACCATACTCGATCCGCTGCGGGGAAGCGGTTGCGCCCGGGGGCCCCATTTCGGAAGATCCCGCCCCGCGCGAGCGCTCTGCATGACCCCCGACCGGCCTCGATTCGCGCTCTCGCCGCTGGAGGAGGAGCGCTTCGGCGTGCGCACGATGCGCGTGAACTCGTTCGAGCGCGCCGCGCTGCCCGCGCTGCTCGCCTTCTGCCGCGCGAACGCCGTCGGCCTGGTCATCGCGCGCTGTCCGAGCGAGGACGTCGCCAGCGCGCAGGCGCTCGAGGAATCCGGCGGGCGGCTGATGGACACCTTGCTCTACTACAGCCTCGAGCTCGCCAAGAAGCCGCAAGCCGCACTGCCCGCGCGCCTGCGCCTGGCGCGCGCGGAAGAGGTCGAGCCGCTGGTCGCGATCGCCGCGGAATCCTTCCGCGGCTACCGCGGGCACTACCACGCCGACCCGCGCCTCGAGCGCGCGGCTTGCGACGCGACCTACATCGACTGGGTGCGCCGCTCGGTGCTGGACGGGAAGGTGGCCGAGGCCGTGTACACCTGCGAGATCGAGGGGTCGCTCGCGGCTTTCGCGACCCTGCGCGCGAACTCGCCCGAAGAGGGCGAGGGCGTGCTGTTCGGCGTCGCGCCGTGGGCGCAGGGGCGCGGCATCTACGCGGACCTGATCCGGGCCGGGATCGAGTGGTGCCGCGCGCGCGGGATGGCGCGCATGGTCGTCTCCACGCAGGTCACGAACCTGGCGGTGCAGAAGGTCTGGGTGCGCCAGGGCTTCGAACCCTCGGGCTCGTACTTCACGTTCCACCTGTGGCTGTCATGAGCCTCCTCTCCGGCAATGTGGCCCTCGTGACCGGCAGCTCGCGCGGGATCGGACGCGCGACCGCGCTCGAGCTGGCGCGCTCGGGCGCGGCGGTGGCCGTGAACCACCTGTGCCACGCCGACGAAGCGGACGCGGTGCGCGCCGAGATCCGCGCCGCGGACGGCCGCGCCGAGGTCTTCCAGGGCGACGTGGGCGACCCGGCGGCAGTCGCGCGCATGGTGGAGCGGGTCGAGCGCGCCCTCGGACCGATCGACGTGCTGGTGAACAACGCCGGCATCACCCGCGACCGCACGCTGAAGAAGATGACGCTCGAGGAGTGGAACGAGGTCCTGCGCGTGAACCTCGGCGGGGTCTTCCACTGCACCCACGCGGTCGCGCCGGGCATGTGCGCGCGCCGCTTCGGCCGCATCGTGAGCCTGAGCTCGATCGTGGCCGAGAGCGGAGCTTTCGGTCAGGCGAACTACGCCGCCTCCAAGGCCGGCGTGCTGGGCTTCACGCGCGCCTGCGCGCTCGAGTTCGCGCGTCACAACGTGACCATCAACGCGGTGTGCCCGGGCTACGTCGAGACCGCCATGCTCGCGGCAGTGCCGGAGGAAGTTCGCAAGGCGGTGCTCGAGCGCATCCCGCTCGGCCGCTTCGGTCAGCCCGCAGACGTGGCGCGCTGCGTACGCTTCCTCGTGACCGAGGGCGACTACGTCACGGGGCAGACGCTGCACGTCAACGGCGGGTTGCTGTTCTGAGGGCTTCGGTGGGTGAGTGAACTGTCGGGCTCGGGCGCCGCGAGCTCGACGGGGCCCCGCCGCAGCGCGGAAGCAGTGAGGCCGGACCCGTGGCGCCGTGCAGTCGAGCCCGCAGACGCCACGCGGTCCCCGGCGCGCGGAAAGCGCCTGGCGGGCGCCGGACCGCGGGCCGATGAGCACGAGAGAGAAATCTCAGGGCGTGAGCGGGCAAGCCCGCTCACGCCCAGACCTTCGCCCCGACGGGCAACTCCAGCGGATCGATGAGCCCGTGCCTCTTCAATCCGATCGACAGCAACCAGGTCCGCGGCGCTCGAGCAGCCTCGGCTTTGGTTGCGCACCCTTCTCCCTCCGAGCTTCGCACGCTTCGCGTGCGAGACGCGTGCGCGCTCACCCGTGCGCTTGCGCCCCGCCCCGCGTCGCTTCCCGCCCCAGTTGGTGAACCCGAACTCTCGCTGGAGTGCTTGCTTCTTCATGAAGCAACGAGGAGCACTGCACTCGCGACTCGTTCGGAGATCTTCGAACTTTCTCGCGGGATCTTGATTGTGCAGCCTTTCATCACCGCCGCCGATCCCTCGCGCTCTGGTCAGGCGGCCGAGCCGCCTGACCGATCACGAGGCGAGCTCGACGGGGCTTCCGCACGCGGGAGAGACCGCGTGCGAGATCGTGCAGTCGAGCTCGCAGGCGCCACGCGGTCCGGCGACCGCCAGGCGCGCTCCGCGCGCCGGGGACCGCGTGGCGTCTGCGGGCTCGGCTGCACGGGCACCACGGGGTCCAGGCTCACCGCTCCCGCGGCTCTGGCGGGGCCCCGTCGAGCTCGCGGCATCGGACCCGAGCACAACTCAGCCGCACGAAACTCCGCAGCCCCTCCGTGCCACCGGCCACCGCGCGACGCCTGATAGACTCCGCGCCTCGATGACAGATCCCGAAGACGTCCGGCCCGGCGCTGTCCTTCGGATCCTCGCGCGGGCCGTGCTTGCCCTCGCTTTTGCAGCCTGCGGTGATCACGCGCCTCCGCCCCTCGCCCGGCGGGTGATCCTGATCACCTGCGACACGCTGCGCGCCGACCGGCTGGGCTGCTACGGCTACGAGCGCCCGACCAGCCCCAACCTCGACCGCTTCGCGCGCGAAGCGGTCGTGTTCGACAACGCCTGGTCGACGGCGCCCAAGACCACCCCGGCCATCTCGGCGCTCCTGACCGGACGCCCGCCGGACGAGCTCGGCGTGACGGGCGGCAACCGCTACCTCCTGCCGCCGGCCGCGCTCACGCTGGCCGAGGAGGCGTGCGCGGCCGGCCTCCGCACCGGCGCGGTGATCTCGAACTGGGTCCTGCGCGCCCAGCCGCAGTACGGCGGAGCCGGAGTCGAGCAAGGCTTCGAGCACTTCGACGACCAGATGGAGTTGCGCGAGACGAGCCGCGACGACGTCTACGAGCGCCTCGCGCCCGCCACGACCGACGCGGCCATCGGCTGGCTCGAGGAGCGCCGCGCGCGCGGCGAGGACGCGTTCTTCTTCTGGGTCCACTACCAGGATCCACACGGGCCCTACCGGCCGCCGGCAGAGGTCCTGGCGCGCTTCGAGCGCCCCGCGACGGAGGAGCCCGAGCTCCCGCTCGGCACCACCCAGCGCGGCTTCGGGCAGATCCCCGCGTACCAGGCGATCGATGTGGAGCGCCGCCCCGAGCCCTACCGCGCGCGCTACGACGCCGAGATCGCTTACTTCGACGAGCACCTCGGGCGCCTGCTCGACTGGCTGGCGCGCGCCGACTGGATGCGCGACGCGCTGGTCGTCTTCACCGCCGACCACGGCGAGTCGCTGGGCGAGCAGGGCTACTGGTTCTGCCACGGCGAGAGCCTGCACGCCGAGCTCGTGCGCGTGCCGCTCTTGGTGCGCTTCCCCGACGGCGTCGCGCACGTGCGCGTCGACGAGCGCAGGCGCGTGGCGCGCGCGGCCGGACACCTCGACCTCTGGCCCACGATCCTGGAGGCTTTCGGATCCGAGCCGACCCGCTGCCGCGGCCTCTCGCTCTTCGGCGCCGAGCTGCCCGAGCAACGCTTCCTGCTGCAGGCCCTGGGCCGGCGCGAGCACGACCGCTGGCTGGCCTTCGGCGACGGCCGCTGGCGCCTGGTGGCGCGCTCGGGTGAGAAGCCGCGCCTCTACGACGGCGCCGGCGACCCGCGCGAGACGCTCGACGTCGCGGCGCAGCACCCCGAGGTCGTGCGCGAGCTCCGGCGCCTGCTCGAGGAGGACCAGGCTGCCTTCCCGATCGAGGCGCTGGCGGAGCAGCCCATCGCGAAGGATCCCGAGACCGAGCGCCACCTCGGCGCCCTGGGGTACGCCGAGGGCGACGAGAACTGAATGGCCGGCTGGGGCGAGGCGGGCGAGCAGTCCAGCGGGAGCGAGCCAGGCTGGGACCGGCGCAGCCGCGCGCTCTTCGTCGCGCTCGCGCTCGCGATGCTCGCGAGCCTGCCGCTCCTCGTGCAGCCCTTCTACGAGGTGAGCGACGAGACCAACGACGCCTCGATGTACATCCTCTCGGCGCAGGCGTTCGTGCGTGGCGAGGGCTACGCCTACCTCGGCCAGCCGTTCATCGCCCGGCCGCCGGGGCTGTCCGTGATGCTCGCGCCGCTCCTCGCGTGGCGCGGGCTCGACTTCGCGGCCTTGCACATCCTGGTGAGCCTGTGGGGCATCGCGGGCGCGCTGCTCCTCTTCGTCTGGACTCGAGCGCGCGTCGGGCCCGCGGTGGCAGCGGCGCTCGCGCTGTGTCTGTGGCTGAACCCCGGCTACCAGCACTTCTCGAACCAGGTGATGTCGGACGTCCCCGGCGCGGCGCTCGTGCTCGCGGGTCTGGTGGCCGAGCGCTGGGCCGCGCGCCGGCCGTCGGCGCGGCGCGAGGCGTGTCTCGGGGTGCTGATCGGCCTCGCGACGTACCTGCGCACCGCGTGCGTGCTGCTCTTGCCCGCGATCCTCGCGGCGCGCGCGCTCGCCAACGCCCGCGGCGGCGGGGCGCGGATCTCGTGGACGGTCTTCGTGCGCCAGCGCGCCGCCCTGTCGAGCCTCGCATGCGTGCTGGTGATGCTGCCCTGGAGCGCGCGCAACGCGCTCGTCGCGCCGCCGCCCCCGAGCGACCAGAACTTCATCTATTCCTACTGGACCGGCATCTTCCACGCCGACGCCGGCGACCCGCGCTCGCCTGCGCGACCACTCGCGGAGCTCGCGGCCATCTTTCCCGAGCGGGCGCGCGCCGTCCTGACGCTGCTGGGTAGCCGACTGGAGGGTGGCGGCGGCGCGGCCGAGGCGGACGAAGAGGCAACGGGGCGCAGGTCAGCCGCCCAGCGCGCGCAGGGTCCGAGCTGGATCCTCGGACTGTGGGTCGTCGGGTGCGTCGCCTACCTGCTCGTACGCGTCTGGCGGTCGTCCGAGATCCTGTTCTTCCTGCTCGGACTCGTGCTCGTGACCTACTTCGGTTTTCGCGTCCGCCTCGGCCTCTCGATGTACGTCATCGGCCTCGCGGCCTGGGCCGAGACGCACGTCGCGCTGGCCGCGCGGACCTTCGGCGCCGCGCGCGCGCGCGCCGCCGTGACGGTCGCGCTGCTCGCGCTCACCGTGCTGGACTTCAGGACGCAGGCGAACCCGGAGCTGGAGCAGGAGTTCGAGCGCGCGCGCGCGCAGGCGCAGGCCTTCGCCGAGCAGCTCCCGGCCGATGCGCGCCTCGGCGCACGCGTGGGCTGGCACTACGCGCTGCTCCTCGATCGGCCGGTCTGGTCGCTGCGCTTCGCCATCGATCGCTCCCCGAAGCGCAACGTGGCCGCGATGGAGGGAGTCATCGACAAGTACGACCTGAACACGGTCCTGATCGGCCCCTCGAAGATCGAGAGCTTCTACTTGCCGTATCTCACGACGCGCTACGGCGAGGGCGTGCGAGGGGGGGACGGCTGGATCTTCCGCGTGCGGCCGTGAGGCCGACCCATTCTGTCCCGCGTGGACAGATGATCCCGCGGGGAAGTTGAGGCGCGGCACGCTTCCGAGGTACCGTTTCACCTTGTCGACCATCACCTGCTCGTTTCAGAATTCACCCCAGGAACACCGTCACGCCGCACGAACTTCCCACAGCGCAACCGCACCATGGTGCTGCTCTCCGATGCGACCGTCATCGTCGAAGCGGGGGCCGCTCGGAGTGACCCAGGTCGCGTTCGCGGACCACATCGGCGTTTCCCTCCAGAGCGTGGACGAGATCGTGCGCAAGAAGTGCGGCGTCAGCCCGGAAACGGCACGGCTCTGCTCCGGCGCGCTGGGAACGACCCCCGAGTTCTGGATCAACCTGCGGGCCGCCTACGACCTCAAGGTGAGCCGACCGGCACGTCCGGTGCCCCGGCTGCGGAGAACCGGGTGATGGTGTCAACCGCCGGCGCTTGCGATGTCCCCCAGAGAAGCCGCGCGGATCGTGTTCGACTACCTGCGCGCGACGGAGCCTCCGCAACCCTGCGACCTCGCCCTCGGCTTGGGGTCGTTCGACCTGAGGGTCGCGCGGACGTGCGCTCAGCTCTTCCGATCGGGTCTTGTGAGAGAGGTCCTCTTTTCCGGCGATCGAGGGCGCGCAACCCTCGACCTCGAGCCCCCCGAGGCCTCGGCCTTCCGCCACGAAGCGCTCGCGCTCGGGGTGCCGCCCGACCGCGTCTTCACCGAGATCCGTTCCAAGAACATGTGGGAGAACGTCGTCTTTAGCCGCGACTTGATCGGCTCAACGGCCGCCCTGCGCGAGACGAGGATGATCGCCCTGGTGGCCAGCCCGTGCTTCCAGCGAAGAGCATGGCTGACCTGCCTCCGCCAGTTCCATGGCGTGCGCTTCCTGAACCATCCGCCCGAGTCCTCGCTCGAAGTCGAGCAGCGCCTGTTCTTGGACAAAGGAGAACGGCTGGTCGACTGGATGAAGGGCGAGATCGAACGCATTCCCCAGTACCAAGCGAGCGGCCACATCGCCTCGGCGCCACTACCGGCGACGATCGACAGAATGATCAGCCTCCTCGACCAACTCGACAGTCCCTGCCCTGGCAATCCGTCCTCGGACCCCGTAGCCTAGTCTCCTCGTCAAGGATTCAGGGGGAGCGCGATCGGCCGGCCCGTTCCGCAGGCGAGCGCATGCGACTCCTCGCATGGCAGCGGCGCCCCACTGTCCAAGCGACAGAATGAAAGTCTTCATCTCCTACCCGTTCGACACGGACAAGAGGGTCCTGGCTCTCATCCGACAAATCAACGACCATCTACTCCGGCAGCGCAACATCAAGACCTTCTTCTGGGAGAAGGAGCCAGACGCGAGCGCCTTCCAGGGTCAGATCGGAACGGCGCTGGCCGACTCCGCGGCGTTCATCCTGTTCCTCGGATCCAAGGAGAACGCTCCGAACTGCGCCATCGACGCCCCACTGCCTCTGGGGAACTTCCAGACCCAAGAGGTCAAGGCCTGGATCCATACGGGCAAGACGAAGAAAGCCATCGTGCTCCTTCCGCCCTTGCGCAATGCGGGAAGACAGCAAGTCCTGCCGGGAGATTGTCTCCTGTTCGAGTCGGGGATCCCCCGGATCGAGGCAGAGGTCGGTTGTGCCGCCGCCTGCGCCAAGCAACTGCTCCGTGCTCTTGGCCTTCCTTGGAACCCCACCACCGGCGTCCCTGACAACTATCTCTTCGATTACGAAAAAGCGATCATCGACGAGTTCCAGGCCGGCGCGGGAAAGATGCCACGCAGGTTCGTCGAGCAGGGGTGCACGCCGGAATGGCCATCCGTGAGCGTGAACCCGAACCTGCGCGGCCTGAAGGAGAAGGGAACCTTCGCGACTCCGCGAGACTGGCAGGACTTTCTCGGGAACTTCCGTGCGGAGAATGCCCGCGTCGCGGTCGACGCCCGGGTCCAAGACTCCTCGGCTTCCAGTCTGTCTGCCTTTGCTCTTCCAGAGGCTGGCCCCCGCGCGCTGTTGCGTTTCCATCCCGACGGGCCTTCGATCAACGTTGCCATCCTCGTCTCCGGTGGGATTGCTCCGGGCATCAACGCCGTGATCAGTGGCATCGTCGATAGGCACCGAGCCTATGAAGAGGGATTCCAGACGCGGAATCGGAACCACCGGGTCACCGTCTTTGCCTACGAGCAGGGGTTTTCTGCTCTCTTCAGGGATGGCGAGACCAAGCGCATCTTGACGAACGAAGAGGTCAAACGCGAATCCACGGAGGCCGGCTCGATCGTTCCGACGGCACGAGCCGATCGCCTCGTGGAGGACGACCCGGTTGAGCTCAGTTCGATCGCCACCCGACTGCGCACGGAGGGGATCGACATCCTGTACGTGATCGGTGGCGACGGAAGCATGCGCGCAGCGCACGCGCTGGGCAACATCATACGGGACGAGAACCTGCCCACGTCGATCGTCGGCATCCCCAAGACGATGGACAACGACATCCTGTGGGTGTGGCAAGCGTTCGGATTCTTGTCGGCTGTCGAGCGAGCACGCGAATCCATCGTCCAGCTGCACACGGAAGTGAAATCGAACCCGCGCTTGTGCGTGATGCAACTCTTCGGCTCCGATTCGGGCTTCGTCGTCAGCCACGCTGTACTCGGGAGCGGTGTCGTCGATCTTGCCCTCATTCCCGAGGTGCCATTCTCGATGGATATCGTGTCCAAGCACATTTGCCAGAGACTCAAGGATCGGATGGATGGAAGCAAGGACAACCAGTATCCGCGCACCGAGAACCGGTCCCCCTACGCGTTGGTCGTGATGGCTGAGACCGCGATTCCGAGAGACTTCGAGCGCTACTTGAAGGACGAGAACGTGAGACTCAGCGACGAGGAGAGTGAGGCCATCAAGCAGTTCGAAAAGAACGGCTGGCGTGTCAGAGGGCAGACTCCCGATGCCCTCCGGACGGCCGGCCTCAAGGTCGTATCGCGCGTTCTCCTGACCAGGATCCGAGCCCTAGGCGGAGAGTACTGGAGCCGCTTTCGGGTCCTGACCAACGAACCCAGGCACCTCATCCGCTCGATGCCTCCCAGCGTCTCGGACGTGATCCACGCTCGCCGCCTCGGGATGCTCGCCGTCGACAATGCGCTGGCAGGCTACACGGACTTCATGGTCAGCCAATGGTTGACCGAGTATGTCCTCGTCCCCTTCAAGCTGGTGGTCGTCGGACGGAAGCGCGTGCCTCAGAACGGCATCTTCTGGAAGTCGACGATCGCAAAGACAGGACAGCCCGCGGTGCTGTACGAGAAGGACATCGCCCCCTACGGCATTGCCGACAAGTCGACGCCGAGCGTGGACGCGCAAAAGGTCCTGTGAGCGGAGGCAGCCTCGCCTCGCTCAGCGCCTGCCCCGACTCTTGCGGTTCTTGCGCGGCTCCTTCGCCTGGATTGCTTTGCCTGCCCTTGCTCGCTTGGGAAGCAGGTACGGCCGATCTCCATGTTCGGTGTCGCCGGAGCCTGACGATCGCGCCTTGAGCTTGTAGATCTCCAGGCCCGCGGCCGCGAGTGTCGCGGGCCAGCGCGTCACGTTCTTGCGGTCGTAGTCCTTGATGTCGTCGGAAAGATCGTGCCACGGCACGATGTAGGGAGACCTCAGCTGTCCCGGATCCCTGGGACCGAGCCTCCACCCGGCAAGCAAGCGCTCGACGTTCCACCGTCCGTGCTCGAGCTCGGCCATCCGTTCGGTATTGGCTCGGGAGAAGCCCGGGTCCCTCGGATGATGGCCTCCCGCAACGGGACGAACGCCGTAACCGGCGGCGCGCAGGGCTGTCTCCAGGTAGAGGATCTGGCTCCGATTGGATTCGCGGAGATCCGGGCGCAGCCAGGC
>Ga0247727_10014222_pt1 | contig 13270 bp, 13 predicted proteins | sample WisWelCaveWW1625_FD_202498 | JGI IMG/M metagenome (GOLD analysis project Ga0247727, IMG submission 202498) | Biofilm microbial communities from Wishing Well Cave, Virginia, United States - WW16-25 | ecosystem: Environmental > Aquatic > Deep subsurface > Groundwater > Cave microbial mat | place... | reverse complement strand
GATCGCGTATCCACTGTTCCAGATCCGAGCGTACGAAGCGCCATTCTTTCCCAAGCTTGAAGGCGGGAATCTGGCGACTCCGTAAGTAACGATAGAGCGTGCGCGAGGTGATCTTGAGATAGCGGCAGGTCTCTTCCGCCGTCATCAGCTCGCTCTTGGGCTCTTTGGCCATCGAAGAACCTGGTTCGATAGGGATCCATATGCCTCACGAGGCTTCGGATACTCATGTCAGGTTAGAGAAGCTGGAACGATCTGTCAAGTGAAAATACATGACAATGCCTGTCACAACCTGTCAGTGCTATCCGATTCTATGGAGCCGGTCTCGTCTGACTCCATCGCCTCTGAGAGATCGTCACCGAGGTCCTCCCCCATCTCCTTGCCCATTGTTTTCATGAATCGAGCCATGCTTTGTGGATCATTTTCATCGAGCCCGGCCAGATTGCTGGAATCCGCCAAGGCTTCAAGGCGAGCCTCTTCGGATTTCGGCGCGGCAAATCGAGACAGGATTCGTTCAACCCGAGCGCTCGTGCAATGGGCGCAGGCTGCCGGTGCCTGATTGGCCAGGCTCAATACAAGGACTGTGCTGCGTTTTTTACAATCGAGGCAGCGATATTCGTATAACGGCATCGATTACATTCCAGTCGTCGTCAGGGGTTGTGCCGCCTTTTCGGCACAGAGGCGATCCGGCAACAGGTCCGTATCAACCGTCCTGGCCAGAGTCAGGGCAAAGACGGGTCCAGTGCCGGCTTTTTGTAGGGTCTTCGCGCATTCGTTCAGCGTCGTACCGGTGGTGAAGACATCATCCACGAGGAGGATGCGTTTCTCCACGATGTCCTGTGGCCTGCGGATTTCAAATGCTTTCCGTAGGTTTTGTAACCGTGCCTGTCGCGTTAAAGTGGTTTGGGGATCGGTGGCGGCGATTCTGACGAGGTGTGTAGCTGAAACCGGGCGGCCCAGATGACGGCTGAGCTGATCGGCCAGCAGCAACGATTGGTTAAATTCACGCGCGCGCAAGCGGGCTGGGTGTAAGGGCACAGGGATAATTACGTCGACATCGATCCCACTTGGCAGAGCACTGATCATAAGGTGAGCGAGTGGCCGTGCCAGTGTATGTTTGCCTCGATATTTGAACGAGCAGATGGCTTCCCGCAGCGGGGGAAGGTAGGGGAAGAGGGTCCAGGCTCGTTGAAAAGCCGGCGGCCGTTCTTGACACTGTTGGCACTGATGGTTCGGTGTATAGATCGTGGCCGCCGGCGAGACAAACGGCTGATCGCAGCGGGCACAAACTGGCTGCTGGAGCGGGCGGATGGTTTGCCAGCACGCGGTACAGAAGAAGGGTACCGGGTCCGTTTTGAGTGAGGTACCACATGTAAGGCATTCGACCGGCAACACAAACCGAAGGGCCTGGCGGCACCATCCGATGAGTCGTTCCTGTGTGTCTTCACGTATCATCGCAGGGGAAGCCCTCCAATCAAGGTATGTGTGCGCTTCTTCTAGGGGAATGTTCCTCGCCTGTCAAGGTTGTTGCTCTGTAAATGGTTGTGATATACGAAGGCAGCAGGATGAGGCGCGAGCGATGCGCGACGGGCGTGACGCGCGGGAAAAGCAGGACGGGCGAGATTCAAAGTTCGGGGTTCGGAATTCAGAAAACCTCAAACGTCTGACCTCGAACCGTCGTCCGTCGCGCCTTTCCCGCCAGTCTCGCGGGACTCGCGCGGCGATCCTCCTAGGACACGGATGGAGAGGCAGATCAGTATGGTGACATTCGACCAGGTGTCGAAAATTTATGAGCGAGGTGGCGACCGCATCACCGGGCTCGATCGGGTCACGGTCGAGGTGGCGAAGGGAGACTTCTGTGCGTTTATCGGTCCCAGCGGCTGCGGGAAGAGTACGTTGCTCAACCTGGTCGGCGGATTGGATGTGCCGACCTCGGGGGATATCTTCCTCGGAGGGCGGTCGACCACTCGATTTACGAGCGATGACTGGACGAGAGTCAGGCGGGAAACAGTCGGGATTGTCTTCCAAGCATTCCATCTAATTCCCGGGTTGACGGCAGCGGAGAATGTCGCGTTTCCCTTGTTGCTGCGCGGGGAACGAGGGGCATCAGTCCAAGCCCGCGTCGAGGAGGCGCTCGAGTTGGTCTCCATGACCGCACGGCGACACCATCGCCCAAGCGAACTCTCGGGCGGGGAGCAGCAGCGTGTGGCAATTGCGCGGGCGATCGTGCATCAGCCCCAGATCATTCTCGCCGACGAGCCGACCGGCAATTTGGATTCCCAGCATGGAGCCGAGATCATCGTCCTCCTTCGATCGCTCGTTCAGCGCTTTCGCATAACCGTCCTGTTGGTCACCCACAGCACCGCGGCCGCTGAGGCCGCCGATTATGTCTGGGCCATGAAGGATGGGCAGCTCGTGACGAGAACGCAGCACGAACCTGTTACCGTAGTCGCGTGATGGATCTTTCGACCTCCATTGCCGGCGTGCGATTTCCCAGTTGCTTCATGAATGCCTCGGGGGCTCTCTGTGTCACGCGTCAAGAACTGCTGGCCCTCGGCCGATCTCGTGCCGGGGCCATCGTTACCAAGTCGATGACGGTTGAGCCTCGAGACGGCAATCCGACACCCCGGTACTATGGATTTCCCGGCGGGTCCATCAATTCCATGGGCTTGCCGAATCTCGGGTACAAGGCGTACGCCGCGCTCATTCCTGAATTGAAGACATTCGGAAAGCCGGTCATCGCCAGTGTGGCGGGTCTCTGTGAAGACGATTTCCCGACGATTGCGGCCACGATCAATGCGGCGAAGCCCGACTTGATCGAAGTCAATCTCTCTTGTCCCAACATTCCAGGCAAACCTCAGATCGGATATGACGCCGAAGCTTCCGAGCGACTGCTGAAGCGGGTTCGTAAAGTGATCACGGTTCCGATGGGGGTCAAGTTGCCTCCGTATTTCGATCCGGCCCATCACACGGTGATGGGCGAGTTGATCGGCCGTTGCGGGGTCGATTTTCTCAACCTGATTAACTCAGTCGGCAACGGGCTCGTCGTCGATCCGGAGCGCGAGGTGGTCGTCATCAAGCCCAAGGGTGGGTTCGGCGGACTGGGTGGCACGATCATCAAGCCGACTGCGCTGGCCAACGTACGGGCTTTTTGGAAGATCTTCGAAGGGCGCATGCCGATTATCGGAACCGGCGGCGTGGTCAATGGCGTGGATGCCTTCGAACATGTGCTCTGTGGCGCGTCGGCCGTGCAGATCGGGACGGTTTTGGTCGAGGAGGGGGTCGACGTGTTCGGCAGATTGGAAACGGAGCTGGCGGCACAGCTCAGCAAGAAGGGCTATACGAGGTTGGAGGGCTGCCGGGGAAAACTAAAAGAATTGTAGGTCTACTTGGCCCCGAACGTCTTGGCAAGGAGACCCAGCTGCAGGGCCCGTCGGAGTAGTTGCGCCACGTTTCTCACATTCAACCGTCGCATCAAGTTGAATCGGTGCACTTCGACCGTACGCACGCTAATCTCCAGCACCTCCGCAATCTCACGGTTCGTGTGCCCGATCGACACCAGGCGAAGGATGTCACGCTGTCGAGGAGTGAGAAGATCGGCGTCGATCTCTTCCTGTAGCGACTGGACTTTTCGGCTCAGAGCAGTTCGTGTGCCCATCAATAACCTCTCATCATCAACTCACGCGAGTCTAGCAAAGGTGTGTATTGCTGTAAACGAAACTGCTAATTTGTGCAGGGCTCTGTTACTGGCCCTAATGCTTCGATTTGTCCTCGTTCCCTTATCCATCATGATTCGTTCCCTGAGCTTGCGCCCGGCAGGATAGCCGCGCGAGACTGATTGAGATCGAGGTCAAGGTTGAGGTCGAGCAAAGAGCCGACGTTTTTCATCTCAGCCTTGACCTCAGCCTTAACCTTCTGATGACGCTGGCGGACTTTTCCAACTTCCTGCTGGGCCCTAGATGACTATATCACTTATGCTTTATCTCGCCCTGATCCGTGCTCATGCGCTCCAGCGGCCATTTCGCACCCTGCTCAGCATCGCCGGAGTGGCACTGGGTGTTCTGGCCTCCGTGGCCATCGGGACGGCGAACATTCACGTACTACGCTCCTTCGAGGAAGCAGTCACGACGGTTGCCGGTCCTTCCACATTGGAAATTGCAGGCCATGATCTCGGAGTGGATGAATCCGCGATCACGGCTGTCCGTACGGTCGAGGGGGTGGTGAGTGCCGCTCCGGTCATTGAGGAATCGGTAGTGGCCACCCAGGGGGAGCTGCGTGGCCAGGTGCTCCAGATATTAGGACTGGATCTACTCGCGGAAGTCGGGACGCGTGGATTTCAGATATCGCAGGGTGACGCTGGCGAGGCACTGGAGACGCTCCTGGCTCCGGACGCGCTGTACCTTGGCCGTCAGATTGCTGCCGACTGGAATCTGGAAGTCGGTAGTGTCATCGAGGCGACGGCGGTAGGGCGTGTCATACGGCTGCGCGTCGCAGGGCTCATTCATAATCAGGCAGCGCATTCATCCCTCTGGGACAGGCTTGCCATCATGGATATTGCAGCGGCGCAGCTGTTGTTTCAATCAATCGGGCGGTTGGATCGGATCGATCTGGTGACGACGCCTGATCAACCGCTTGACGACATCGTCGCCTCCGTTCGTGCAGTTCTCCCTCCCCATCTTATTGTGCAACGGCCGGCGCAACGGACGAAGCAGGTCGAAAACATGGTCTGGGCCTTCCAGCTCAATCTGTCAGTCATGAGCTGGGTTGGGCTGCTCGTCGGGGCGTTCTTGATCTACAACACGATAGCTTTTGCTGTGGCACAGCGGAGGCGGGAGATCGGTATCTACCGCGCACTCGGCATGACAGAGCGGAGGGTCGCCGGCCTGTTTCTCGTGGAGGCGGGACTGCTTGGTCTTCTTGGCGGACTCTTTGGAGGTCTTGGCGGGGTTTGGCTGGCTAGTGGTTTGGTGTCGCTCGTCAGCCGAACGGTTTCAGACCTCTATGCGCCGGTCGCGTCCGGCGGGTTGATCCTGTCGATGGATATGCTGACGTTCACGTCAGTGGCGAAAGGAGTTCTGCTTGGGACAGTGGTCTCGATGGTGGGGGCTCTGGGTCCCAGCGTGGAGGCCGGCAGGACTGTGACCGTTCGTGCCTTGGCGCCGGGAGACTATGAATCGACGAATCAACTGAGGGCAGGCCTGTGTGGGTGGATCAGTCTCCTGTTGTTGGTACTGGCAGGCCTCTGCTCACTGATGAGCCCGGTTGGAGACCTGCCGCTCTTTGGCTATCTCGCGACGATCTGTCTCTTGGGGGCGCTCTCCTGTCTTGCGCCGATGTGTATCAAGGCGTTGGGCAGGCGGCACCTTCGCCGTGAAAGCCAGACGATGGTGCTTGGGGGGAGCCTCAGGCTTATCGCGGCAGACCAGGCGGCGCGTCATCCGGGACGGAATGCAGTGACTGTGTCGGCGTTGATGGTGGGGTTGTCGATCATGATCGGTGTCGTCGTCATGGTTCGAAGTTTTCGTGACACGGTCGAGTTCTGGGTGGACGAGACCGTGATGGCCGATCTTATCGTGGCTCCGCAGTCTTGGCTCCAGGGGAAGCAGTCCGGGCAAGCCTCGCGTGCCCTGCCGGGAACCTGGCGTTCGACCCTGGCGGCGGTTGACGGCATTGCCGCAGTCGATACCTATCGTGATGTGTATGTCGACGTCGCGGGTCAGCCGGTGGCGTTGGTGTCACGAGACCTTCGGCTCCATGCGCAGCGCAGCCAGTATCTGATGGTTCATGGAGATTCAAGCGCGGCCCTGCGGCGGGCCGCCGAGACCGGAGGCGTACTTCTGTCGGAAGTGTTGGCGAATCGGCTTAGGCTTCACGAAGGGGATAAGGTTTCGATCACGACGCCGGCGGGGCCCGCTGCTGTGTCCGTCGAGGGGATTTTTTACGATTACGCGACCGACGGAGGGAAGATGGTGATGGATCGAACATGGTATCAGCGGCAATGGCACGACGACCGGGTGACCGTATATTCCGTCTATCTGGCTGCCGGGGCCGATGTCGAGCAAGTAAGGCAGTCGATTGTGACACACGTCGCCGGGCTCGACGGAATGACGCTCCCACCGATGGTGATCCGAAACCATGAGTTGCGGCAAGAGATTCTCGATATCTTCGACCGATCCTTCGTCTTGACCTATGTCCTTGAAGCCATTGCCGTACTGGTGGCCGTGCTCGGCATCGTGAATACCTTAGTGACGGCTGTGCTGGAGCGACGACGTGAATTTGCCGCGCTGCGGGCGATCGGTGCCAGCACGAGGCAAGTGGAACGATTAGTCTTGTGGGAGGCGGCCTATCTCGGATTGATCGGGGCCGCGTTGGGTGTCGTGGGGGGCTTGCTGCTCGCCCTGCTGCTCATCCACGTGATCAATAAACAATCCTTTGGCTGGACGATCCAGATGACGGTCCCAGGCGGAGTCATTCTACAAGCCGTCGGACTCGCACTCACGGCTGCCCTGGTAGCAGGCTACTGGCCCGCGCGCTGGGCCGCACGCCAGCCGGTGGTGGAAGGGTTGCGGGAAGAGTAACTCAGAGGGGTAGAGGTCGCCTCTCTTTCCTTCCGTCTCACCGGGCGCACACCATTAGCCGATTGTGTATCTACGCTGCGACACGCGTACGATTGGCAAAAGCGAGCGGCGTGTCCTTGCGATCGGATGGTGCAACTGTCAGCAACGGCCTTGCTGTGTATCCGACCTCCTGTGCCACCCAGAGCGTAGGGATCTGCTCAATCGCTATATTGTAAATGTTGACCGAGTCATTATAAAACTCACGCCGATCGGCAATGGTGCTTTCCAGTGCCGATATGCGCTGCTGAATGGCGAGGAATTCTTGATTGGCTTTTAGATCTGGATACTGTTCGGCCACGGCAAAGAGTTTTCCTAATGCGCCGACGATCTGATTTTCCGCCAGTGCCTTATCGTCGATATTCAGGCCTGCCCCATACGCATTACGGGCCTTTGTAACGGACTCCAAGGTCTCCCGCTCGTGTGTCATGTAGCTATTACAGACCTGGACAAGCTTGGGAAGCTCATCGTGACGTTGTTTCAGGATGACGTCGATATTCGACCAGGCCTTGTCGATGTTATTGGCGAGGCGAACCAGCATGTTGTAGACGCCGACCACATAAGCGACAAGTACAGTCAGTCCAATAACTATCAGCATTCCGATCACTAAGGTGACATTCATGGGTGTTCTCCTTTTGAGTATGACGGTTATGATATTGTTGTCAGGTAGTACTTGACGATGACGATCAAACAGGTTGCAGCAAGGGTCAGGCCTCCTACCACAAAAGCCAACACCTGCCATCGCAGTCGGGACAATAGGTCCTTTTCGCTTCGATCCGAGATGATAAACTCATGGTCTCGGCTGCTACCGATGTAGATACGAGCTGGGTTGTCGACGCGGTCTCTCGCACCGTGATGTTCGTGGGCCGTTCCGAGAACGTAGACCCGCTCTTCCGGTAGGATGAACGCTTCTCGGCACCGCAATGTCTTGCTCCCAACCCAGCGTTCGGTCGAAATCCCCAGTCGATTCAACCCGGCGATTGTGGTGGGGGGCAATTCTCCAAGCCAATTACTTCGAGAGGTGTGCTCGTCCGGCAAGATGAGCTCGGCGCCAAGGGGTATGACGAGCACTCGTCCGGTTGTATCGCTTACAAAGAAGGGTTGTTCTGAAGTACCCTTGGCAATGGTTTCCCATCGCGCATTCTTCTCGGAGCCAACCTGCTCTTCAACGGCATACGAATAGAACACACAGGGAAGCCCGCCGAAGGGCGTGGAGAGGAGGCCTTCCTCGGGCTGGGCATGTCCGCTGATCTCGACCAGCCCCAAAGCCAGTGAATGAATCGTCGAGGTCGAAATGGTCTCGATCAAGCGCTTCCGTTGATGAACCATCCACCCGTAGACGAAGAGCCCGAGACCTCCTACGGTACCAGCCGCCAAGTACAACAGAATTTGATCCAGTGGCTGGCTCCACTGAGTGGTTTTCATGGCTTTGCCGATGCCCGCGATCAGGATGAACCCGCCTAGCACAAAGGCGCATCCGAAGAACAGGACCCAGAACCACATGCTTAGCGGGTTGGAGCGTTTCTTGTTGATCCTCGGTTGATCGAGGAACGATCCGTTGAGTGCACGATGTCTCGCTGCAGCTCGTGAGTACAGCTCGGCTTCATGGACCTGGATCGGAACCGCAGCGCCTCGGTACGTCTCATTCAAACGAGTGAGGCTTCCGTGAGGAAGCCACCACCCGCGACAGGAATCACAGCTCAGGAAGGACGTGTGAGATACCGTCTCAGAGTCCATGTGATTTCCGCATCTCGGACACAGTGTTTCTGTCCTGACCGCGACGCCTCCGGTGTCACCAATCGCCCGCGTCAGCGAGGTGTAATCCTCCACGAAAAAATTCACCTCTCCCACATCGAGCCAGAGTCCGTGTCCGGAGGAACAGACATCGAGCCCGGGACCATGGCTTGTCGGAATCTCAACTAGGTCCGCCTGACAATCGAGACATTTCATGGTGACCATTGTGTTCAAACTGTAGCAAGAATCAGGCAGGTGTCAACGCAATACGCTTGTAATCGCGTTGAAAAACAGAGGTTTCAGCATGGTCTTCAGCAAGCAGTCATACTGCAGGACGAACCAGATGACAGGTCCAATCGACATGCTACTGCAGACCATCGCGTAAGCGCTTGCAGTGGACTGGTGACTGGCTATTGGCCCGTGCGCTGGGCAACAAGACAGCCGGTGGTAGAGGAGCCGCGAGATGAATGAGGAGAGGTTGGAGCGTGACTTAAATGCTAACCGGCTGCTGGTAGTCCACTTCGATCTTGAAGCCGAGATCCTCGATCATCCCCCAGACTTCGGGGGCCGGCTGGCCTGGTGTCGTGAGGTAACCGTTCACGAAGAGGGAGTCGGCTGGATAGAGGGCGAGCGGTTGAAGGCTGCGGAGGTTGTGTTCCCGCCCGCCGGCGATGCGAATCTCGGTGCGCGGATGGAGGAAGCGGAAGAGGCAGAGGACTTTCAAGCAGCGTTGCGGAGTCAGTTGATCGCAGTTCTCCAGCGGCGTGCCTGCTACGGGATGCAACGTGTTTAGCGGGATCGAATCCGGCTTTACGTCGCGCAAGGCCATGGCGAGGTCGATGAGGTCTTCGTCCTTCTCGCCCATCCCGACGATTCCACCGGAACAAATCTCCAATCCCGCTGCCCGCGCATTCTTGATCGTGGACAAACGATCCTGAAACGTGTGTGTTGTGCAAATCGATGAGTGGAATGCTTCGCTGGTGTTCAGATTGTGGTTCACGCGATCGACTCCCGCGGCCTTCAACCGCGCGGCTTGTTGCTCGCTCATCAGGCCCAGCGAACAACAAATCTGAATGGGAATTTCCTGCTTGATGGCGCGCACGGCGCCGGCGATTTCGTCGATCTCACGATCCAACGGGCTCCGTCCACTGATGACGATGCAATAGCGTTGGGCCTTCGAGGCCGCCGCTTGTCGGGCGCCGTCAATCATCTGTTTTTGGGGGACGAGATTATAACGCTCGATAGCGGCGGTGGAGATTGCAGATTGGGAACAGTAGTGACAGTCTTCCTGGCAGGCCCCGCTCTTGGCATTTTGCAACATCTGGAGGCGAACGGTCTTGCCGAAATAACGGGATCGGACGGTAAAGGCGGCTTGGAGGAGTCCCAGCAACTGCTCATCCGGTGTGTCGAGGACGGCCTGGCATTCGCTTCTGGTCAGCCTCTCGTCGTGCAAGGCTTTGGCAGCGAAATCCTGATAGTCGACCATGGGAGACTCCATCATCTGTAGAGGTTGCATTGACTGCGATGCGGATGGCTGCGCGTACGTCAGGCGACGAACTGGCCGAAAACCTACACGGTTTCGAAGGGAGAAGCAATGCCCTGGTAGGGAACTGTTGAGACTGGGAGGGAGGCACTGTCTTGACCCGGGACCGCTTGACCTGCATTCGGCAAGGGCAGTGCGACTAACGTGTTCCAGGTTCCACAGCGGCGGCAGCGACCCGACCATTCGGTCGATTCTTGCCGACAAGCGGTACAGACATAAGGGACGACCACACGTTTCTTGAAATGCAGGGCTTTCTTGAGTTCGGCGACGGCCTGTTCCATTTGCTGCTTGCGCAGATAGAGATTGGCCATGATCTTATGGTAATCGGCCAATTGATCCTGTATCCCTTCGACGGTCGAGAGGATGTCGAAGGCTTCGTCGACCATTTCGAGTCGGTAGTAGAGCTTGCCTAAATAGAACTGCAGGGCGGGGTTGTTCGGGTCTTGCCGGAGGGCCTCCTGATAGACACGGATAATTTCGCTGGGTTCGCCCTGTTCGAGAAAGAGTTCTTCGAGGCGGTGCAGGATGATGCTGCTACGGGTCTTGGCATAGACCTTCTTGAGAATTTCTACCGCCTGCTTGGTCTTGCCTTCCCGGATCAAGATTTCACCAATGCCGACGTAGGCCGGCAAGAACGTCCGGTCTTTTTTAATGGCGCCGCGGAAGTAGCGCCGTGCCTTATCGGGGTGGCCTCGTTCCAGCAGTTGGCGCCCGACCTCGTATGTGCAGCCGGTGAGGAGATGGGCCTCGGCCCGGCGTTCCGGCTCAGGCAGGTTGGCCTTCAGGAGGCGATGCTGGATTTCGAGCGCCTCACTCCATTTTTCAAGTCTGATCAATAGATCGCGCTTGCGGATGAGCGCGGTGAGGTTATCCGGTTCGATCTTGAGCATCTTCTGCAGGGTCTGCAAGGCGTCCTCATAGCGTTTGGCGCCCTCCAGGTCGTTTGCCAACTCGAGCAGAATTTCGATGTCGCGCTCGTCGACGCGATTCGCTCGTTGATGGAGGCGGATCGCCTCGGCGAAGTTGCTTTCCACGCGGTAAATGTTTCCCAACCAAAGCAGCGAATCGACACGATTCGGGTCCATGGCCAGCGCTCTTTCGAACAGGCTGATGGCTTCGACGGTGCGTTTCGACATGATGGCATGGGTGCCTTCACGATGGAGGGCATCGATTTTTTCTTTGCGCCGCAACAGCCGCGTGCTGCGCCAGTTGCCGATGACGTGGGCGGTTTGCCGCATGCCAACTGCCAAGGCCACGAGCACGGCGCCGACAGCCATGGAAAAGATGACGAGTGTGACCGGACTCAGTTCGAACTGGAAGGAGGGACTGGTCCGGACTGCAACCGTCCCAGGATTCAACTCGCGGGCATAACTGTAGAGGAAGATCCCGGCGCTGACGAGGAAGATGGTGGTGAGCAGTCGGAACATCGATCTAGGCCTTTGCTTTCTCGGGCGCCTTTTTCTGCTTCACGGGCCGTGGGGTGACAGCAGGTTTTGCGGTCGGCGGTTCGCCCGGGATGGAGATGCGCTTCGCGTCGGACCACAGCCGTTCGAGTGCGTAATGTTCCCGGACATCCTGCCTGAATATATGGACGATGACATCGCCGAAGTCCATCAGCACCCACTGTGAGGACCGCCTGCCTTCGACGCTCAGCGGTTTGCAGCCGGAGCGAGAAAGGACGCCGTCGATATGATCGGCGATGGCACTCGCTTGGCGATCCGAATCTGCAGAGCCTATGACCAGGTAGTCGGCAATAGACGTCAGCGGCGCTACCTGGAGGATGAGAGCATTGGTGGCCTTCTTATCGCGCATAGCCCGGCCGATGGCGAGAGCCATAGACCTAGCTGTTCGTACGATCGCGGTCCTCTTGGTAGAGATAATGTTGCAGTATATAAGATTCCACTATGGGCGGCAACAGATTTGCTACCGGGAGTCCCCGGCGGATTCGAGCGCGAATGTCCGACGCGGAGACTGTGCAGGGCGGTAGCTGGAGACAGGTCAGGCGTTGTTTTCCGAGAGGCACCTCGAGTTGGGATATTCGTCCTGCATCCAGGTCCGCCAGCGAGGACTGCGGGATCGGTGGAAGCAGTGCCACGGTTGAGAGGGATCGAAACGACAGGCCTGGCCGGGAGAGGACGACAAATGGGCAGAGTTCAAGCAATGCCAGGGGCTCACGCCAGGAGGGGAAATCCAGAAAAGCATCGAGTCCAATCAAGAAATAGAGCTGGGTCTGCGCTGCATATTCTTGCTGCAACAGGCGGATCGTGTCGATGGAGTAGGACTTGCCGGGCCGACGGATTTCCACGTCCGAAATGGCGAGGGTGGGGTCGGAAGCGATGGTAAGGCGTACCATCTCATATCGGTCTTGGGCCGGTGCCAGATTACCGTTCTGCTTATGGGGAGGGTGATTCGTGGGAACGAAGAGGATCTGGTCGAGCCCGAGGGCCTCGCGTGTCTGGCGCGCAATGGCCAGATGACAGTTATGCACGGGGTTGAAACTGCCGCCCAATAGTCCAAGACGCATACTTTTAATGATGAATGTTCAATTTTCAATGTTGAATGTTTGGAAGAGACCTCGCTTCAAACGGCTCCCATCCGATCATTCATCATTGAACATTGAGCATTGAAAATTGTTCTCAGAGGATGACGAGGTTGTCCCGGTGGATGACTTCCTCGTATTCCTGCGGACCGAGCTGCCGCTGGATCTCGATCGTTTTGAGCCCTTTGATCCGAGCCAAGGTGTCGGAGGAGAAGTTCACGAGTCCTCTGGCGAATTCTTTGCCATCCTGGTCGAGGCAACTGACGGCATCTCCCGTATCGAACGGACCGCTGACGTCCAGAATGCCGGAAGCCAACAGGCTCTTGCCCCGTCGGGCTAGCGCTTCGACGGCTCCGGGGTCGAGCGTCAAGGCCCCTCGTGGCCTGAGGGTGAAGGCGATCCAATGTTTGCGGCTGGTGAAGCGACGTCCCTTCGCGAGGAAGAGGCTGCCGCCAGATCCTCCGGCTAATACTTGTGGAAGGAGGCCGGCTTTTTGCCCGTTCAAGATCAAGGTGGCCACGCCATAGCCACTGACTTTCTTGGCAGCCCGGATTTTCGTGGCCATGCCCCCAGTTCCCTCAAAGGTGCTGGAGATACCGGCCCGCTGCTCAATTTCTTCGGTAATGTCAGGGATCAAAGGGATCAGCGTGGCTGCGGGGTGCTTGCGCGGGTCCTCGGTAAATAGGCCGTCGATATCGGACAGGATGATCAACAGTTCCGCGTCGACCAGATGGGCCACCTCGGCAGCCAGCGTATCGTTGTCTCCTACGCGGATTTCATCCACAGCGACGGTATCGTTTTCATTGATGATGGGGATCACCCCGAACCCGATCAGCGCACTCA
>Ga0247727_10014221_pt1 | contig 13271 bp, 24 predicted proteins | sample WisWelCaveWW1625_FD_202498 | JGI IMG/M metagenome (GOLD analysis project Ga0247727, IMG submission 202498) | Biofilm microbial communities from Wishing Well Cave, Virginia, United States - WW16-25 | ecosystem: Environmental > Aquatic > Deep subsurface > Groundwater > Cave microbial mat | place... | reverse complement strand
TGTTCGAGGGCGCGAGGTATCTGGGCGAATCGCCCAAGTACCATGCCGTCGGCGCACTGGGCGTGGATTTGGGGTTGGAGTGGGGCGGGAACTGGAAGACCATCCAGGACGCCCCACACCTTCAACTCCGCCCAGGCTGGGCCGCAGACCTCACCGAGAAGGAGATGCTGGCCGCGCTGCGCGCGAAGAAGGCAGCGGGGGAAGAGATATGGGCCTAACTCCACCCCCACCATGATTCTGGATTCTGGGTTTAGTCTGACGCTTCGTCCGATGGCCTGCCCCTTGTTATTTTCTTATTTCCCAGTCATTTGCATGCAAAATCAAATAGATATGCCATAAAACAAGCCTATTGACAAGCCTATTGACAAGGCTATATCGGTCGTGCTACCATGACTTTATTGGTGGGGCGGCATGGGGCCGCCCCGCAAAAATAAAGGAGAGAAAAATGTACGAACTAACGATGGAATGGGGGAGAGGATACACGGGGAAAATGGGGAACCGGTGCTGGGTCCGCAGCATCTCACAGAGCGCCACAGACTACAGCATGGAGAGCGAATTCATCGGGGCCACAAAAGTTGTCAAGGAGCATTTCGGACGCCAAAGGACAATGATCGCATTCACCTACTGCCTCGCGCCGGGGCTCTACCAGCAGGAGGAAGGTGGGGAGCGGAATTATTTCGTCGCATGGGACAAAAAAGGCGAGACGCAAGCCAAGGACATCAGCGACGAGCGCGCCCACGCAATGATCGCTCTGATGGGCTCCGGGTCCTCGGTCGAGGAGGCGCGACGCGCCACGATCCCAGCCGCTTGACACGGCATCTCGGTCGTGGTAGCATGATGTGATGGGGCGGCATGGGGCCGCCAAAAAATAAGGGAGGGAAAAATGGGAACCAAAAAAGAAAATTTCGTGACCATAAATCTGGGAGACATCGAGAGCGTGGCCGCAGCGATCCGCGACGGCATCACCACGGTCGAGCTGATGGCCGAATACCTGGACGTCGATCTGGTCGAGGACTGCCTGGTCCTGCCAGGCGCGAGGTGGGTCTGCACGGAAGCCGACGCCCCATCCGACGAGGAGACCTACCCTGCCTCTATGGACGCGGAGGAGGCGGCGCAGGAGTACGTATCGACCGTCACGTGGGGTGACGGGTCGGAGCCAGTGGACGTTTGTGTACGCGTGGGCCTCCAGGCCATCACGGAGGAGGGGGAGGTAACATCGGTGGCCGAGCAGCACGTCGAGGTACACATCGAGGCCGAGGAGCCCCACTGCGTCCACGAGGACGGCCATGGCTGGAAGGCAGACCCAGCCCTAGACGGGCACGTGGATGAAGTCTGCGGGCACTGCGGGCGGGGCAGAGACATGGACCGCCACAGCGAGGTCACGCGGTACTACTCCGCGGCTGAGGTCGAGGACAAGCGCATACCAGACTAGGCGATGGTTGACATTGCATGCTCGGTCGTGGTAGTATGATGCGATGATGTGCGGCAATGGGGCCGCCCCGCAAAAATAAAGGAGAGAAAAATGGAATACACATGCAAGCAGTGCGAAACAGAGGATGTCTATGATCAGCGTCTCGCTGACGACCAGCTGGCGTGGGCGCAGAGAGATAGGGAGTATGAACAAGCGAACGGCCTCACCCTCACACCATGGACATGGGCTAACCTGGGCACAGGTCTGATCGCCACGTATGACTGCGGGTCTGTGTCCGTATGTCTGCGGGATGATTACTGACAGGGAGGGGAAAAAAGGACACGCACCCATGCGACTGCTTGGCCTGCGGGTGCAGGCTCAACGCCACCGTGATCGACGCTGGGGTGGGGAGGCTCTGCGCGCGGTGTGCCCGCCGCGCAATCGGGCCAGACGGACGCACCGTCTGCGGCCGGATGCGGTGCCACAGGGGAGAAAATGCCGAAGCCGCCCGCATGGTCCCTTTGCGGCTTAAATCTCCGATAGATCGGCCCAATGGGGTCCGGCAAAATGAAGGATGGGAAGATATGCCTGGGCTGTGGGTGCACCCCACGCCCAGGCAGAATGCGCGGGGGTGGAACCCCATGGCCACCCCCGCGCAAAAAGGGGGAATATGGACATGCCGTGGGAAGAGGACGACGAGTCCGTGCGCCTAATCAGCGCGCGCGAGGCCCTGTGCGCCGTGTGTGGGCACAGCAGGATCACCTACACATACGAGCACACCCACGAGCCAATAGGGACGCGGCATGAGTGGGTGTACAGCGAGTGCCCGTGCGATGGGCGATGGGAGAAAAATGGAGGAGGGTGAAATGGAGAAGGATGAAAAAATAACAGTAGACCGTGCCAGACTGGAGCAGGGCATCGAGGCGATAGATGATGGCATAGCGGCAATCGAGTCCGTGGCGGCACACCTGGGGGTAGACTTGCGGCCTGGGCTTGCGCCAGAGCAGCGGAAGAGAGCGGCGCTGCTGTTGCTCCACGACCCAATCCTGCACGCAGTAGTCGCGCTCACTGACACCGACTACTCCGTGAGGCACCACGCGGTAGCGCGGGTGGAATCGCAAGACGTGTGCGTCTGGATCGCGGATACAGACCCAATGCCATGCGTCCGAGACGCAGCATCAGAGCGGCTACAGTTTCTCCGCATGTCGCTGAGTTGAGTCGTCTACAAAATGTAGACGACTGATGTGGGGGCAGAAATAAAGGAGGAAATTATGTCCAGAGACCAGACTGAGCTTATCCGGCGTCGCCGCCGTTGGGCAGATCACCGACCAAGAGCTGCTGGCTCGGATCGCGGTTGAGGACGTGGCGTGGGAGGTGCGGCAGGCCGCAGTCTGTGAGATATCCGACAAGAGTACGTTGCGGAGGATTGCCAATAATCGTGAGGAGTTTGATTTGGTGCGGCGGTCCGCCCTATGGCGGATGGACAGTCTATCTAAGGCAGAACTCGCCACCTCTTAACATTGCATGCTAGGTCGTGGTAGCATGATGCGATGGGCATGGAAGGCCACAATGAGGCGGAAATGCTGGACACACAGCATAGATGGTGGCGGACGACGCGATAGAGTACCTCTCACCACGCGACGCCGCAGCGGTAGAGATGTACCGCAGAGCAAATAGGTGGGAGGAGCATACTGGCGCGCTTGCGGCCGTGCTCCGAATGCACTCGCGCGGGGGGGTGTGATGACTGACTCTGAACGCAAATGGCTTACCCACGCCTTCGAAACGGCAGCAAAGGCATTCCTGTCGCCTAAAACATCAGACGACATGGCCGGCTTTCGGGGGCCTCCTCGATCAGACGGCCAAAGAATTAGGTCGTGCGGGCTGAAGGGATGAACTATCCGGAAACTCCGGACAGTTGGGATCGGAGGAATGATGCCGATCCTTTTCCTGGAGGCACGAAGATGAAGAAACCACGTAAGGGAAGCGGGTGGACACAGATCACGACGCCCTATCTCGACAGGCACAACGATTATCTGCAGACCTACGTGCGGGCGGATAAAGATGGTGGATGGACTATCACTGATGACGGCTCTGCCGCAGAGGAGATGGCAATGCTGGGGCGGCTAAACGCATGGGACGACCCACAGGTGGTGGACATCCTCGACTGGTGGAAAGTCCCAATCGAACATGGAGCACTCGTGAAGCGCGTCACATATGACGACTACTACCTTGGGGTGCATTCCATGATCCAGACCATGCGGGCGCTGGACTGCTTTGTCAAGGCCCAACTATTAGGGAACTCCGAATAGTTGAAATAGAAGAAGGAGAAAAATGGAACCAGAGAATGAACTATGGCTGGCGCTAAGCGCTGGCAAGATAACGGATGCCGAAACCCTGGAGCGGATCGCCACCACGGACAAGGAACACATGGTACGTGCAGCCGCAGTACGGCGGATCACCGACAAGTACGCGCTGGAGCGGATCGCCGACACAGACGATGAACCAGCCGTCCGTGTCATTGCCATAGAGCACATCACCGACCAGGACGTGTTGCTGAAACTCGCCAGTTGGGAGGATGACATTGCCGTCATGCGAGCCGCCGTGGATCGGGTTAGAGTCCTGCGAGCCCGCCAATGAAGGGGAAGACGCCATGCCAGAGAAAATAAAAATAGAATCCCGTGAGCAATGGCTCACGCTGCGGCACCAGGACGTGACCAGCACGGAGGTCGCAGCACTCTACGGCCTGCATCCACGCATGACAGAGTACGAATTGGGGTGCCGGAAATCTGGGCCAATGGAGCCGGAAGAACCGCCTAGAGAGGAGATGGAACTGGGGCTGCTGCATGAACCGACTGTAGCACTGGTCGCAGGGAGACGGCTCGGCGTCAACCTGGTGCGCTCCGATGTCTACATGCAGATACCTGAGATTCGCATCGGTAGTTCGTTTGATTATTTTTTCCAGGACGGGGAAACAATCGTTGAGATCAAGACAACATCGGAACGCTATTTCCGATCAGACTGGAGACTGCTTCACGGCGGAGACTTCGAGGCGCCCATCTACATCGAGATACAGGCACAGACGCAGATGGCTGTCTCTGGGATCCGCAAACTCATCATCGCAGTGATGGTGGGAGGGCAAAAAATATATCTCTCGCGCCGGGTGCTGGACGATGAGGTGGCCCGAAACATCATGGAGTACGTAACGAGATTTTGGGCCAACATCGCATCTGGGACGCTACCACCGCCGGATTACCGGCGCGATGGAGACTTCATTGCCGCACGGATGCGGGAGGTCAATGCGGGCGAGACAATCGTGGCAGACGCTGCCCTGGTCAATAAGGTGGCGGCCTTCGTAGCGATCCGCGCACAGAGCGCGGAGTGCGAAAAAAATATGGCGGCCCTTCGTGCTGAAATAATCGACACAGCAAAAACGGCCAGCAAGATCGTCGTGCCATCCGGCGTGCTCTACTGCGGCAAGACGTCCCCATCAAAGGGGACCACGGTAACACAGGAGATGGTCGGCACCGTCATCGGGGCGAGAGGCGGTGGCCGAATATTGCGGTACAGCCCCACAATCGAGGAGGAATGAAATGGACACACCAGACACGATGGATACAGTCCCCATCGCGGAGATTTTCTCCATGCCAAAAAAGACGTCCAAGCCAGACCAGGAACAGCCACCACCCACCAAGCCTGAGATTCCTGTCCAGGCGCCTAAGCCAACACCGATTCAGCCCAAGCAACCCACTCTCGCACAGCGTAGGCCCAGTCAGAACAACGCCGAGTCGCCATACGACGCAGTGCTGGAGGGTCTGCGCGGCCTGCCGCTCGAAGCCCTATTGCCACGCCAAATCTCCGTGGAGAGGTTCCATCAGACGGTGATCACTGCCGTGCGGAAGAACCCAGAACTACTGGCCATGGACCGCGGGTCTCTCTTCGAGGCAAGCGTCCGGGCCGCACAGGACGGCCTCCTGCCAGACGGGAGAGATGCCGTATTCGTGCCATTTAAGGGGAAAATCCAATATCTCCCCATGGTCCACGGGGTTATAAAACGACTTCTGAGCGCGGGGAATCTCTCCAAGATCACTGCGCATGTGGTCTACTCCACAGATCATTGCGAGATAAATTTTGGCGACGAAGAAACTATAACGCACCGTCCGAATATGCTTGGCCAACGCGGTACACCCGTCTGCGTCTACGCCATCGCTCATGGCAAAGATGGGACTATTTTCCGGACAGTGATGTCCTGGAGTGACGTTGAGAAAGTCCGCGCCAGGAGCCAAACAAAGGATCACTACGACTCACCATGGAAGATATGGCTAGAGCAAATGGCAGAGAAGTCCTGCATCCACAAGCTGGAAAAACGCATCCCGACGACTGAAGACCTGTCGTCGCTTTTCGAGCAATGGCAAGAGACAGAGACCACTGGGCAAGACCTCGTGCCCGTTGTCGCTCCGCCTGTCAAGACGACATTGCGCGCGGCCATGGGCCTGCAGGATGAGAAATAAAAAGGAGAAAAAATGGTGGGACGGAGGAGCGTCTTTTGTGACGCAGTAATTCAGCTTTTTGCACCACAAAAAAAGTAGTGATGCACCGATGCACCACAAATCTGCGGCAATGGGGCCGCATAAATCAGGAGGGGTGAAAATGGATGTAGAATTAATCCAAGAAAAAGAAAATAAGCAGTGGCTCCTCGAAGCATTCAACGCTTCTGTTGGGTCGTACCTGTCCGAAGATAAGGATTTAGAAAAAATAAGCAGTGATGCAACGTCGCTTCTTGAGGCTGTTAAGCGCTTCGAAAAGGCCCCAACACTGGCGCTTAATAGGCTCTCCAGTAAGGGGTTCCATTATTACCAAAACACCAATCTCAACGCCAATGTCCGAGACCTCCACGATTTCGTAGCACCACTTTTGGGACGCGAAAACTGGAGGTCAGAGGCAGAAGAATCACACGCCAATGGAGGGGGAAGAAATGGATAAAGAAAACCGATTTAAGCATGTCCTAGAAATCAGAAAGAAAGAGGATTTTGATGCGCTGAAAACCGCATTCATGCGCACGGCAGCAGCGTACCGCAGATTATCTGATGATCGTTCTGATATCGCGGTGCAAACACTCAGAGACGCGATGCATAGCCTGGCCATCACCATATCAGTATGGGGCGAAGGAGATGCTGTAAATGTCACCGAGAAAGAGGTGCACATCAAAGCGTCACCAGACCTACTGATTTTCCGCGGGCGAGACATGCTTGATATGGTCTCGCCTATCTTGGGCTTGGAAGATTGGAGATTCATGCAGAGCGCTGTGATGCCATGAAACTGCTCGCCTCTGATGGCCGCATTGATTTTTGGAAATCGCCAACGCTAGATGAACTAGCGCAGGCCCAGAACGTAAGGCCAATGATGGATGTAACGGCCCTCTATGGCACATGGCCTGGCGAGATGGACGACGGATTTGAGGACGCAATTGACGACTTGCGGCACCACTGTGGCATATCGCTATGACGTTCCACGTGGAAAAATAATGAAGACAGAACAGAAGGAGAAAAAAGGGATGGGCAGGCCAGTATCGCCGCCGTGCGGGTGCACGTGCGGATGCGGCATCAAGTCTGATCCCATGTCGTATGACGATCATTCCATGACCGATCTGTGCGTTAGATGTGGGCGGTGGGCCAATGATCCAGAGGGCCAGCCGATGTGCTCACGCGAATCGGTGTGTGATGTTTGCGGATTCGATCGGGTGCAATACGATTGGGCTGAAAAGGATGGGGAGAGAATGGACCTGAGGATAGATGGGTTTTGCGGATCGGTGAAACTGGGACCGACGGGGAAAACGGCGACCCGTGCAGAGGAGAGGGAAGTACGCGCTGATACTGGGGCCAGGTGCCCTGGAACAGGACGAAGTAGCTTGGCTAACCGAGGAGCCAGTGGCGAAGATCATCATGAGGATACTGTGGGGGGAAGGTGAAAATAAGGATGGAGCAAAAAATGAAGACCGAGAAACCAAAGGAGGAGAAGGTGGACATGGCCGCAACAGGAATAACAGACCAGGCAGAGTGTGCCAGCAGCACTGCCTTGGCTAAGGTCATTAAATTAAACGCGCAAATACTCCCCATTCCAGAGGCCCTGTACGGGTGCTCGAATGATTGGTGTGCCACGGAACACTCATTTCCGCCGGATGATCTGTCATGGTATCACGAGGGGCAGCGGTGGGTATGCGACTATTGTTAGGAAAACCTCCCGCCACTGAACGAGGAGTGCGACATGCCGCAAAAAGGCATAACGTTGGGTGAGTACCTGCGGTGTCCCCCGTGGCCCCCGCGTCCCCACGAATAAACACGCGACCCACCCCAAGGCCAGGCCAACACTCCATCATTCCACCACGACTCATTGTCTAGCGCGCTCCAACTCAGCCATGATCTCCGCGATCTCTGGAGATTGTGCCTTGCGTTTTTTGCCGTCTGGACCAGGCTCTAAATTCCTCAGCGCGAGCAGTATTTTATGCGCGTATTTTTTCCCGCTGTCAGGATCGTCTTCCCATGTCACCTCCTCCCTCTGCGGTGCCTCTGCCTGTGGGTCTACGCCATTTTGCTGTGTTAGGGCGACGATAGCATTCATTCCTTGCGCTCTAGCGTCGTGGGTGGGCTTTGCCTCCAGTTCCCTCATGGAGGCCGCTAGATTGGCATCGTGGTGCGGATCGGTCATGCGATGGCGATGCGCGTTGTGTGGCATTGTCTCCGATCTCCCCACGGAGACAACTGCGTCGGCCATGTCCGAGACATGCAGAGCGGGCCCCAAAAGCCCGTGACACTGCTGCCCTGTCTCGACATGTGCCGACTTGTCTTTATTTTTTTCTGCCACCGATTCCCCCACGGTGGCAGATCCGGCGGCCATTTTTTTTATGGCCGCCTTATGCACTACCTGGGGTGCAGGTAGTGCGGCGGCCCGACCCCCCTGATGCGGGCTATTTGGGGTAGCCGCAGGGGGGGGCGCGCATATATTATGCAGTTGCTTCTTAGATATGGCGGCCAAATTTGGCCGCCGGACAATTTGCATTTTCCCCTTTGTTTTGGCCCATTTACGAATTTCTCCGGCGGCCAAGTTATCCACGGAATTCTCAGCCCTAATTTTGCGCGGCGACGCAAATATTCCATCCCGCACTATTGCGTGCCTCTCCTGCGCGCAGAGAGCTCGGAGGACCTCCCCAGGCCGATAGAGATTCGACCTAAAATTCAGCCGCGCTCCACCCTCCACCACATCCCCGATGCGCGGCCTCTCCGCAGGAGCGCGCCTCACCACCTCAAATAATTTTTCCGCCACCAGCCACGCAACAATCCTTCGCACAGTCCGCACAGACACACCAGCCTTGCCTGCGAGATAGGCCATAGATGGCCAGGCGGCCAGCCCCATGCTGGCAGACGCCCGCCACGCCATGAGATGCGTGATCTCAGCGTAGACGCGCTCCCCCCCACGGGGGAAACGATACAGCAGACTGGGCGGCAACGTGTGTAGTGTCGGCAAGACACCGCAGAGAGTCCGTATGACCTTTTCTTGTTCTTGGGCGTACATGTACCCTCTATTTTTGTGGCCAATTATTTTGGATTGGCGAACCAGCGCAAGGTTAGTCCTGCGCCACGAACGATAGCCCGCTGGGTGCGGGCAGACCGAAAAAACCGCAGACCTTACCAGACTGCGCGGACTCATCCCTTGCGCCATCTGGCCTGGCCACATACGCCGCCAGCGCAACACAGCGCACGCCCTGCATTGCCACTGGAGGATCAAGCGCGCTAAACGTGATCGAGCGGCCCACGGGGAGCCCAACATCTACACGCTGCGGCGCTTGGCCAGCCACGTCAACGTAGAGATAGTAGCCATCCACGCGCTCGCTCGGCGCGTCCCACGTGAGAGACCGGTCTACCGGACTCGGAGCCGCGTGCACAGACCCGCAGCGCAGCGCGGCCAAAACCGCGCATGTCAAAATTGTCTTCCTCATTTTTTTGCCTCCATATTTTTCCCCCCATCCTGGATGCCAACGCCAGGACAGACATCCACGCCATGCGCTCCAGCGCCTTCATTGGTCTCACCACTCTCATCGTTCTCCCCAATCCAACTGCCACGATAGTCAGCCATTATTTCGGCGTTGATCGCAACCGAAATGGACCGCCCATCCATCGCACATGCGGCGACAAGGTCCAGGTACTCCATCTCGGTCATGTGCACCGTGATGGAAGCCTTGAGCGGGGCGGGCGGGTCCCAGAAGGACTCCGCAGCAGCCTTGCGCGCCACAGCGAATTCATCGCGCTGGGCCATCCCTCGAGATATCACCCTGCGCGTGGCCATGCGCACCGCATGAGACAGCGTGTCACCACGACCCCGCACATATGCCAACACATTTTTTTTCTGGGCCGCAGTGCATGCGATGCTCTTCCGCATCCTGTTACCCTCGACTTTTATCTGCACTTTTTGCCCACTAAGATAAAATCCTCACCAACATATCCATATATCATACCGACACGATGAATGTCAAGGATTGTGGGCGCTCTGCGGAGACTGGCTCAGCGCAAGGACCATATCGTCAATACTGTGCGGCACAACGTGCCGCACAGTAGTGTGGCGATCATACGATCGAGCCATGCCAACTGCTCTGGCCTGAGCCTCCCTGTTGTAGATTTTACCTCGACCAACAGCGTCTCATCACGCAAAAAAACCACAAGGTCTGGGGCCCCAACCTGCGATGGCCTGGGCCGCACTATTACTGGACTCCCCTGCGGCCCAGTGACCACGCGCACAGGATTAATGCGGAGATAAGGTATGCGCCACGCCTCCAAGTAATCACTGATCGCGCGCAACGTGTCACCCTCCAGGCAGTGAGTCAGAGGCGCACGCTTGCGCTTGCCGAGCGCAAATAACGACCCTGCACGGTACTCCCGCGCCTTCATCGAAACCGCTCAATCAAAATCGCAGCACCCAAAAACGATAGCGTCATGCCAACCCCAATGATTATGTTTTTGAGTCGCACCAAGTCAGATAAGGCCGACGCAATATCCGCGTGCTCGCCCTCGTGATGCTCCCGCCACTGCGCCACAGACTCGTGTAGGGCCGAAATTTCCGTCTCTATTCTCGCTACCGCAGCCACAAAATCGGAAGAATCAATCGCTCGCCTCTCGTGCATTATGTTAAATCCACGGTTAATCAATCACACTATATGATATACTACTTGCGGAGAAAATGAAAAAATGGTAAACGTCTGATAATTATTTTGGCCTCAAAATAACGAGGCATGTGAATCACGGAGAAGACATGGCTAACGAGGCAATAATAGCACGCATCGTATCCGACATCGCGCGGCTGGACGCTGCGCACTACCTGCGGCGGGTGAAACCACAGCGCATCGCACACGCAGAGAAGCCCACCGCGACAGAGGGCGACGATGGGCGCGTCACCATAGGGCTGGGCGGGCTATCGGAGCGCATAGACATCGCGGCAGGAGAGGCCGTCGTGCAAGATGGCGTGGACTCATTCCTTCGCTCGGTCTGGAAAAAGGACGCTCAGAGTTTCTCCGCAATAGAAATCGTTGAGATAAAAAAAGAGGCGGCAGAAAGCCTCAATGAGTCGCTAGATGCGATGCGTGCGTCTATCCTCAGGCTCACTGCAGTCATCTCAGTGCATAGTCTCAGCGACGCGCTGGGACACCCACTGGCGGCCATGAGCGCGAGCGTACAAACATTGGCGGATGGAGTGGCAAAATGGACAAAGGCCGAAGAGACAGTGACGCCAAAACTGGAGAAAAAATAGAAGGCGTTGGCGTCTCGCTAGGGGATGGCACACCGTCACCTGACGCCATCCCTGCGCCACCACGTGGCAAGATTGCGTATGGCAGGGGAGGATGGAGGCCTGGCGCTGGACGCCCCAAATTCAAGCCCACCGCAGAGTATCGTGAGCGCATCGCATACATGGCTGGGCTCTATCTCACAGACGCAGACATCTCGACGATCACGGGGCACAGCGTAGCCACACTGCGGTTGCGATTCCATGCGGACCTTGCGATGGGGCGCGCACAAAATAGAGAGCGAATCGGGCGCGCACTCAATGCACGTGGTATAGATGGGGGGAGCGACAGAATCCTCATCCATCTCGCGAAAGTCAGCGGTATCACGGAGGCGCCGGAGACCCAGAGGCACGAGATAGTCGGCGCTGATGGCGGGCCGATTGAAATTTCACGCATCGAACGAGTGGTGATTTCTGCAGCCCTCGAATCTGTGGGGACCAACGGAAATGGGACGAACACTGCGCATCACGACCCCTGAATGGGCTGTGCCCCTGCTCGGATCGAGCCGATACAAGGGCATCTACGGCGGACGCGGATCGGGCAAATCTCATTTCGCCGCAGAGGCCATGATCGAAGCCCACATCATGGACCCAAATATGCGCTCCGTCTGCATCCGAGAATTCCAGCGGAGCATCGGACAGAGCGTGAAGCGGCTCCTCGAAGATAAGATTGTGGCGCTGGGCGCAGAGAGGCATTTCGAGGTACAGCAGACCTGCATCAAGTCATGTCGCGGGGATGGGCTGATCATTTTCGAGGGCATGCAAAATCACACGGCGGATTCAATCAAGTCCCTGGAGGGCTACGACCGCGCGTGGGTCGAGGAGGCCCAATGCCTAAGCCAGCGTAGCCTAGACATGCTGCGCCCCACGATTCGCAAGGAGACGGTGACGCCAGATGGCATCATCCCATCACAGATATGGTTCACCTGGAATCCTGAGATGCCGGATGACCCAGTGGACAGATTCTTCCGCGACCAAAAGCACGAAGACGCAGTGGTGGTCGAGGTCTCATACGCGCAGAATCCGTGGTTCCCAACCGTGCTCCAATCCGAAATGCAGTACGACCAGTCACATGACCTAGACCGCTATCGCCACGTGTGGCTTGGCGACTATGCGCAGCGCAGCGAGGCGCGCGTGTTCCGGAATTGGCGCGTTGATGATTTCGGGCCCCCGCCGCGGGACGCAGCACTACTCTACGGCGCGGATTGGGGCGCAGCAGCAGACCCGACAGTGCTCACGCGATGCTACATTCTGGGGCGTACACTGTACGTGGACTATGAGGCATACATGATCGGGTGCAGCATCGCAGACATCCCAGCGCTGTTTTGCTCCGTGCCAGACGCGGAGAAATGGCCCATCGTCGCGGACTCAGCGAGGCCAGACACCATCGCCTACATGCGCAAGCACGGGTTCCCGAAGATTGTCCCTGCGGCAAAAGGGCCGCGCTCGGTGGAGGAGGGAGTAGAGTTTTTGCGCGGGTTCAACATCATAATCCATCCGCGCTGCGTGCATGTGATAGACGAGATGAAATCGTATTCGTACCGCATAGACCCACTGACGGGGCGCGTTCTTCCTATTTTTTTGGACGCCAATAATCACGCGATAGATTCGCTGCGTTATGCCTGTGAGACTGCGCGCAGAATATCTGCGGCCAAGCCAATCCCCGTCACACTCATCCCATCGGCCTCCATCTGGGAGGGGCACAATAGGGGGTACGCATGAGCGATCCAGTAGACGGCGCGAAGATTCACGCCGAGGCACTCAGACAGTTCGACATCGCCTACTCGACGCAGCATGACATACGTGATGAGTGCTACCAGGACAGGAAATTCTACGTCGTCACTGGGGCCCCCTGGGAAGACGCGACGGGAGGTAGCGGCTCATCGAATCGGCCTAGATTCGACGCGAACAAAGTCCATGTGGCGAACATGCGCATCACGAGCGAATTCCGCAACTCGCGCATCTCCGTGGACTTCGTGCCGCGCGATGGCGCAAGCGACACACTCTCCGATCTATGTGACGGATTGCATCGCGC
>Ga0247727_10014220_pt1 | contig 13271 bp, 8 predicted proteins | sample WisWelCaveWW1625_FD_202498 | JGI IMG/M metagenome (GOLD analysis project Ga0247727, IMG submission 202498) | Biofilm microbial communities from Wishing Well Cave, Virginia, United States - WW16-25 | ecosystem: Environmental > Aquatic > Deep subsurface > Groundwater > Cave microbial mat | place... | reverse complement strand
GCGAGGTGTAAATCATTGGTTGGGATTTTTTCGGACTTTTTGATGAACCCGTGCAAAATCACCATCACGTTTCTCTGAGCGGTGAAAAGCAATCGTGCAATGCGATTGTCCAGCTTGGAGCGAATTTCCCATAGGTCTGTATCTATCTTGCGAACTAAAGGCATCCCCAACGGCCAACCAAACTGCACCGTCTTAATATCTTCACCGATTATTTTCTTTTCAGCGCGGGGTAAGCTTCGCAGCCATTCTCGCACCGGTTCATTGCCTGATTCGGTTTTGTAAAAATTGACTTGCAGGCGCAATCCATTGCTCATGCATTGTACCAATCTTGATACTTTAAGTCAACGACGTTCTTCCGATCATTTCAAGTCCGCTTCTTGCATAAAAATATGCCCAAACACTTTCGCATCTTCAAGAATGTTGCTAATCAAACAATACTCATCCGGGCTGTGCGCGGTTTCGTCCATCGTTGACCAGACGACTGCCGGGAAACCGACTTCGCGAAAATATTTTGCAACAGTGCCGCCGCCGATGCCCATGGGCTTGGTGCGCATGCCGCGCAAATCTTTCATGGCGCGGGCGATGGCTTTGCACGCCGGCGCATCTGCGGCTGTTGGCGGCGCTGCATCTTCCATCTGCGGCGTTTCTATGCTGATTTTAACTTTGAACTTTTTCTCCGTCTCTTTCATGAACTGTTTGATCGTCTTCACCACCGCGCTGACTTTGTAGCTCGGCAATACGCGGCAGTCAAAATACATCACATCCTCGCCGGGGATGGTGTTGACGTTCGGCACGTTGGCTTCTTTTTTCGTCGGTTCGAAGGTCGAAATCGGCGGCTCGAAGAGCGGATCGCGCTTGCCGTATTTCTTGTAAAGCGTATCGAGGCGCGTAGCAAGATAGCACGCCGCTTTGTGCGCGTTGCGACCCAGCTCTGGAGTCGAGCCGTGTGTCTGCTTGCCGGCAGTGTGAAAACGAATCCACAGAATGCTTTTTTCCGCCACTTCCAGCATCGTGCCTTTTTTATTGCCGGCATCGGGAATCAGAATGATGTCGTCCTTGCTGAAAAGTTTGCGGTGTTCTTTAAGCAAATATTGAATGCCGAATCGGCTGCCGGTTTCTTCATCTGAAACCAAAACCAAGCCGACATTATACTCTGGAGTGAGATTCAAATCACGCAGCGCCTTGACCGCCAACACCGAAGAAGCCATGCCCTGCGTGTTATCTTCCACGCCGCGACCAATGAGTTTTTCACCATTGACACGAACAGTCCACGGGTCGCCGGTCCATTTCGAGAGATCACCTGGCGGCACCACGTCCATGTGGGTCATGATCCAGATCGTACGCTTGTTCGATTTGCCATTAAACATGGCGACAAGATTCGGGCGATAGCCGTAGCTGACGCGATCATCCAACGCGCGATATTCCTGCAAATCATCCGGGCGCAAATTAGTCGTCAGCCAGCCGCGGAGAAATTCGCATTTGGCTTTCTCGCCGTCGCCGCCGCTTTCCGGGCCGAGCGCAGGAATTTTTGTGATGTTTGTTTCAAAATCTATGGCAAGTTGGCGATAGTTGTCGATCTTGGTGATTAAACCGGAAAGCGCGGGGTTCATCAATTTTTTTCTCCACAATGTGAAGTCGGACTTGCGTTGCAAGTGAATGCAAACTTCACAGGTCTTCCCGCGCAAGTCCGACTTCGCTCTATCTTCATGCTTCCAACTTCTCGCGCGCGGCTCTGATCAACAAGAAGCAAAGCCCCGCAAAAAATGCGATGCCGATCATATCAGCCCAGCCGCCAAGATTTTCCCAGCCGTGAATGCCGACCGCATCCAAAATGGATTGAATGAGAGATATCGACTGTCCTTGATCGTTGGTGGTTTCGACGCCGTTGAGCAACGCAATCAACACGCCCGTGAGCGAGCCGCCCGCCACCAGGCCGGTGCTGTAAAGCATGCCCGAGCTGACTTCGGATTCTTCTTTTTGGCCGGTGATTTTATCGGCCAAAACTTTCATCATGCCGCCGACGAAAATCGGCGCGGTGGTGGAAAGCGGCAGGTACGCGCCGACCGCGAACGACAACGAGCGGACGCCGCACAGCTCGACGACGACGGAGATGAACATCCCGACAAACACCAGGCCCCATGGCAGGTCTTGTGCCAGCAAACCCTGGATGATGGTGGCCATCAAAGTTGCCTGCGGCGCAGGAAGTTTTTCTGATCCAATAGCGTGTGCGACCCCTTGAAATTTCATCGAACCATCTAGCGCCTGCAGCGTCCATCCGATGACCAGCGTCGAAACCACCACACCGATGATCAGACCGATTTGCTGATACACCGGCGTGGCGCCGACGATGTAGCCGGTTTTCAAATCCTGGCTGGTGGCGCCGGCATTCGCCGCGGCGATGCAAACGATGCCGCCAACGGCCAGCGCCAGGGATTGATAGACATCGCTCGTCCATCCGAGGCTGACGAAGATCAAGCAGGTGGCCATCAACGTGGCGATGGTCATGCCCGAAATCGGGTTCGACGACGAGCCGATAATGCCGACGATGCGCGAGCTAACCGTCACAAAGAAAAATCCGAAGACAACGACGAGCAGACCCATGAGCAAAGTGCCGGGGAACGTTCCGGGAAGCTGCGGCAAGAGCGCAACGATGAGCACCAACGCCAGCGAGCCGACGATCACGTAGGTGATCGGAATATCGCGCTCGAGGCGCGACGGCGCTATTCCGGCTTTGATGTCTTTCAAGCTCTTGAAGCTCTCACGAAATGCGGAGATGATCGTCGGCAGGGTGCGGATGAGAGTTATCAACCCTGCCGCGGCCACCGCGCCCGCGCCGATGTAGCGAACATAACCGAGACGAATCTGCGAAGGCGACATGTCTTTGATCAGCCCGGCGCCGGGCTTGAGAATGTCAGGAAGCATATCGCCAATAAAAGTAATCAAAGGAATCAACACGAGATAGGAGAGCACGCCGCCGGCGACCAAGACTCCGGCGATGCGCGGACCGATGATATAGCCGACGCCGAGATACTCCGGCGTAATCTCTCCGCTGACGCTCGCATTCGGAAACGCCGAGGTGCGCGAGGCGACAATGCCCGGCACGTCCTTCCACAGGCCGAGAATGCTCATCACCGATTTGTAGAGAAACGCGATGCCCAAACCGGCAAAAACTTTTCCTGCCATCGAGCCGCCCTTTTCGCCTGCAATCAACACCTCGGCGCAGGCCGTGCCTTCAGGATAAGGCAGCGTGCCGTGTTCTTTGACGATCAGCGAACGCCGCAGCGGCACCATGAACAACACGCCCAAAATTCCGCCGACCAGCGCCAATGTGAAAATATTGAAGTAGGTGAAAAATTGCTCTCCGGCAGTGAGGAAGATGAGCGCCGGAATCGTGAAGGCGACGCCGGCGGCAACCGATTCGCCGGCAGAGCCGATGGTCTGGACGATGTTGTTCTCGAGGATAGTGGACTTCCCGATCTTCTTGAACACAGCGATGGCCAGCACCGCGATCGGAATCGATGCTGAAACCGTGAGGCCGGCTTTCAGCGCCAAATAAACGGTCGCAGCGCCGAAGATGATGCCGAAGATTGCACCGAGGATGATCGCCTTAGCCGAAAATTCCGCGATGACATCCTTGTCGGCAATAAATGGCTTGAATTTCGCGCCGGACGATTTTGGTGCGGATTTCGCCTCTTTCATGCTGAACCTCCCTCTCTGAGATGAGTTTCACCCGACTCATTGTTAGGTGTGAACAGCGACACGTCGGGTCTTTGATTTCTTACAGATTTATGTAGAATCGAACTTTCGCGGGAAGGCGCGCTGAATCCTGGTTGTGCGCGGCAAAAGTGCGACGATCCATGATTGATGATATGATGGATCATTCAAGTGGTTGGCAAATTATCTGTCGATGCTCTAAAAGTCAAGGGAAAAAATGTACGTGAAAGATTATGCAACTCTATTGTAGATGGTTGTCATTCCGCAGGAATCTTTTTTTTGAAACCAAGCCAATCGTTATTCTGAAAAAGATTTTTACGAAATGACAATTTCGGATACTACTCCCAGAAAGATTATGTTCGAAAATCACCGATGCGCCAGCTCTTTTTGCGCCTCCAAAATCAACGCCACTTCCTCTTCCGGCGCTTGCGCGACGAGACGTTTGGAGCTATAGAATGCGAAGTAAGCCAAGGCGATGATCATAAAAACAGCCACGCCATAAACTCCCGCACGATAATCCGGCACGGCAAAAGTTGCAGCCAAAGATAATAACGAGAGAACAACACCAACATACGCACCGGCATTTCCAAGAGGACTTTTGTAAGGCCGATTCATCTGCGGTTTGTCGCGTTTGAGTTTGATGTAAGCCGCCATCACCGCGGTGTAAGAGATCACCGCACCGAACACCGCCATGTTCAGCAGCGCCGCGCCGACGATGCCTTCGCCAAATTGATCGATGAGCACGGCGCAGAGAAATCCAACCACCGCGCCAAAGATCAGCGCTCGATGTGGTGTGTGAGAATGCTTCCCTGTTACCGACAGCCAGCGTGGAAAATATCCGGCGCGAGAAAGCGCAAACAACACGCGGCCATACGCATAAATGATCGTGTGAAAGCTGGCAATCAAACCGACCATCGCGATGATGGTCAGCACTGCGCTGGTTGCGCCGACGCCGTAGATAGCTTGAAAGCCTTCAGCCAGCGGCGCTTCGGAGACGCCGATCACCGCTGAGCCACCGTTGACGCCGGGAATCAAGACAAGAGTAAAAACCGAAAGCACCAGCAAAGTAAAAATTCCGGTGATCAACGCCCTCGGCATGTCTTTCACGACATCGACGGTTTCTTCCGCCGCTAGCGGCACTTGTTCGATGGCAAGATAAAACCAAATCGCAAACGGCAGCGCGGCAAACACGCCGTACCATCCGAAGGGAAGAAATTCTGTACCGCCATTCGTCGCGCTGATATTGAAAAGTAGATCGGAATTGAATGCGCCTTTGGCAATCACGCCCACGAAAAAAATCACCAACACCGCAATCGCAATTATTGTAACCCATAGCCCGACTTTCAAAGTAAGCTCGACGCCTTTGATGTTGATGCCGACGAAAATCGCGTAGGAAATCAGCCACCACAGATAAATTGACACATCCGGAAATAATTTGTGAATGTATCCGCCGATACCGACCACGACCACCGCCGGAGTAATCACGTACTCGATGGTATCAGTGACGCCGACAACATAACCCGCCCACGGGCCAAAAGCGCTACGTGTGAAAGAATAAAATCCTCCGGCGTGCGGTAATGCTGTAGAGAGTTCAGCGATGCAATAAACCATGCAAACGTACATCACAGCGACAACTACAGTCGCGATCAACAACCCGCCAAAACCTCCTGCAGGAAGTCCGAAGTTCCAGCCAAAGTAATCGCCGGCGATGACCGCGCCGACGCCGAGCGCCCAGAGCAAGAGCCAGTCGGCATGGCGGCGTAGCTTGCGATTTTCAAAGTAGGATGCATCGACTTTTTCGTATTGAACGTTTTGGCTGCGCCGCGACTGCTGGGCTTGGAGCATCGGTACTCTCCTTATCGAAGTGTAACTCCATTCATTGCTGATCAACTTCCAGAAGAAATTTCCAAACCGGTTGGAGTTGAATCTGAAATTCATCATACTGCTCTTCCCGCTCGACATCGTCGGTAAGGAGCAGGCCCTTCTTTTGTTTCAATTGGCGTAGAGCGCCGGTCAGGCCTTGAAATTCACGTGTCCTTACTTTTTCCTCGGATAAATCACTGTACGAGACTTGCACGGGGATAAAACGATCGCTTTGTTTGGTAATGAAATCACATTCGTTGCCATTGCCAAAATAATAAAGCTCGCGAGATTTTTGCAGCAACGACATGGCGATCACGTTTTCAACCAGCTTGCCGAGATCTCGTGAAAATCGAAAGCTGATGGCATTCCGCAAACCCGTATCGACAACATAAACTTTACGATTGGCTTTTTTGCGTTCACCGGCTTTGAAAGAAAATTTATCGAGGCTGAAGATAAGTTGAGAGTCTTCCAAAAATCCGGCATAGCGTCGTACATTGTCAACCGAAGTATCGAACGCACGGCCAATGCGATTAAAAGAATGAAGTGCAGCGGTGTTGGTCATGTAATATTCAGCAATGCCCTGCAGTAACTTGACGTCTCGTATTTGGTGCCGCAGCACGATGTCCCGAAAAAGTATGTCGTCAAAATAATGGTGGAGGATTTTGCTGCGCTTGTCGGCGCTATCCGCCAACACCATCTGCGGGAAACCTCCCCATTCAAGATAATCCGCAAGAGATTTTCGAATGAGGGCTTTCTGTTCTACATTTTCTACAGAGGATTGTGGGGCGATGCCGCGCCAGCTTAGAAATTCCTTAAAAGAGAGTGGCGAAACCGTAAACGTGTAATGGCGGCCAGTCAACAACGTCGAAATTTCGCTGCTCAATAATTTGGCGGATGAGCCGGTCAGAAATATTTTGTGCTCCTTCAAGTCCGCTTCGCGCCGAACCCATTTTTCCCACTGTGGAAGATTTTGAATTTCATCAAGAAAAAAATAAATCTTCTTATCCGGATTGACTTTTTCCCGGTACAGAGCGATTAACTCCTCCACGAATTTTATGGAAAGATGTTGACTAAACAGCGGCTCTTCAAAGTTGATGAGCAAGAGTTGAGTGGGCGGTATCTCCCTCTCCATCAAATGTTGCATGAGAAGCAATAATATGGAAGACTTGCCGCTGCGGCGAACGCCGGTGAACACAACGGGGAAAGGCTCATGAAGGTAAGGGACAATCTGCGGCAGAAGGTCGCGCGATTGTAATCGGATTGATGGCTTTTGTCCCCACGAATTCCATCGCACCAAAGATTCAAAGAGAATATCTTTATCCATTTTCACGTTTGGACTATCTTGAGCATTTCGGAAAACCCTTTGTAAACTTTGCAACGAAGATAACCAGTATACTGGCAGAAATCAACTATTTTTAACCAGTATACTGGTTACAGTTTATAAACCATTGATATTTATGATCCCTTTCGCGACTTTCACTCCTCTGCCGTCACATAAGCGGCGGTAATTCCCCCATCCACAGTGAATGTCGCGCCATTGACATAAGCCGATTCATCGCTCGCCAAAAAAAGCGCTGCGTTAGCAACGTCTTTAGCTTGCGCAAATCGACCCATGGGAATGTGCACGAGACGGCGTTGGCGCTGCGCGGGATCGGCCAGCAATTCCGCGAGCAACGGCGTTTGCACCGGGCCTGGGCAGAGCGCGTTGATACGAATATTTTTTCTGGCAAATTCAACGGCCATCTCCCGCGTCATCGACAACACGCCGCCTTTGCTGGCGGTGTAGGCAATCTGCGAAGTGGCCGCGCCCAACAACGCGACGAAAGAAGCGGTGTTGATGATTGAACCGCCGCCGGCGCGCAACAGAGCAGGGATGCCATACTTGCATCCAAGAAAAACGCTCTTCAAGTTTACGTTCATCACCAAATTCCAAACTTCTTCATCGGTGTCGATCACCGAGCCGTCCTTGTCGGGAAAGATGCCGGCGTTGTTGAAGAGTACGTTCAACGTGCCAAAAGTTTTTTCGACGAACTCGATCATCGCGGCAGCATCGGCAGCCTTCGAGACATCGGCGCGGAAGAAACTCGCATTACCGCTGGCACTTTGAATAAGCGAAACAGTTTCTATGCCGGCTTTCTCATTGAGATCGACAACGACGACTTTCGCACCTTGTTTTGCAAACAACAGCGCCGACTCGCGCCCGATGCCGCTGCCCGCGCCGGTGATTAAAGCGACTTTGTTGGATAAGCGCATAGGTTGACTCCCTAATGTTAATCCGTAATTCGTAATGCGTAAAAAATAAAAAGTGCAGCGCGTTCTTTACGCATTACGTTTTACTTTTCACGTCTCACGCTCTCTCAAAATACCTCGCCCTCTCCCAGCTCGTCACCGCTTCATCAAACTTGCGCTGCTCGGTACGGAAGAAATGAAGATAATGCTCGACGATCGCATCGCCAAAAGCTTCACACGCCCAAGCACTTTTTTCAAATTCTTGAATTGCTTCATTCAGCGTTCGAGGAACATGCGGCAAATCAGCCGCAGCATAAACATCTCCAGTGAACATCGGCGGCGGCTCGATTTTATTCTTGATACCGTCGAGTCCCGCGGCGAGTGTAGCGGCAAAGGCAAGATAGATGTTGGCGTCGGCGCCTGGCGCGCGGCACTCGATGCGCAACGACGGTCCGTGGCCGACGATGCGAAATCCAGCAGTGCGATTATCGTAACTCCAGGCGATGCCGGTCGGCGCAAATGATCCGGCGCGATAGCGTTTGTAAGAAGTTGGATACGGCGCATAGAAAGGATAAACCTCGCGAATGTGCGCCATCCACCCGCCGAGGAAATAGCGAAAGAGCGGCGATGAATGAATTGGCCCCAGATTTTCTTTGCCGGGGAAAAGAGGCTTCGAGCCGTCTGCATCCCACAAGCTGGCGTGTAAGTGCAAGCCCGAGCCTGCGTAGCGCTCATCCCATTTTGCCATGAAGGTAACGGCGCAGTTTTTTTGGAGAGCGATTTCTTTCGCAGCGTGTTTGTAAATCGTGTGGCGGTCGCTCATCTCCAAAAAATCGGCGTAGCGCAAATTGATTTCCTGCTGGCCGGGCCCCCACTCGCCTTTGGAAAATTCCACCGGCACGCCGGAGCGATCCAGATGACGGCGAATTTCGCCGATGACGAATTCTTCTTTTGTGCCTTGAAAAATATGATAGTCCTCGATGTATTGGCCGAACGGTTCGAGATTATTGTACTGTTTGCGTGCTGCTTCCTCATAGGTATCTTTGAACACGTACAATTCCAACTCCGAGCCGCCCATCGCAGAATACCCCATTGCAGCGGCACGTTCAATTTGTTTGCGCAAGATCGAACGCGGAGCGATTTCAACAAGCTCGTCTTTTTCTTCATTCAATAAATCGCAAATCACCATGGCATTTTTTTCCAGCCAGCTTGCAACGCGCAGAGTTTTCAAATCAGGCACGAGACGAAAATCACCGTAGCCGGAAGCCCAACTCGTGAAAGCGTAACCGGCGACCGGATCCATCTCCATGTCGCAGGCCAGAAGATAGTCGCAAGCATGAACGGAATGCTCGAGAACCTCATCGACAAAGTAACGACCGGTGATACGCTTGCCCATCAGTCGTCCATACATGTCAGGAAAAACCGCAAGCACGGTTTCGATGCGCTCGTCCGCGACCATTTGTTTGAGAGTTTCGACGTTCAACATGCCAGGAACTTGCGATGATGTCATTCGGCATTCTCCTTCCTGAATAAAACGTACTCCGTAATGCGTAAGATAATCCACAATTGGTGTCTGCTTTGCTTTTTACGTATCACGTTTTACGAATTATTCCCAACATGAATAAACACACTCTTCATCTCGCTGTAGTGATCAAGCACCGCCATCCCCAGCTCCCGCCCAACGCCGCTGCGCTTCACGCCGCCGAACGGGGCTTCGAGATGAACGCTGTTGCCGCTGTTGATCGACAGCACACCGGTTTGCACGGCGCGCGCTACGCGCAACGCTCGCTCGATGTCGCGCGTCCAAATTGAACCCGACAAGCCGTAAAGGCTGTCGTTCGCCAATGAGATTGCTTCAGCTTCATCGTTGAAAGGCGTAACGCAAAGCACTGGCCCAAAAATCTCTTCTTGAAAAATGCGCATGTTCGGTTGAACGTTTGAAAAAAGAGTTGGGTTGAGGAATGAACCATTCGCCGTTGCTCCGTCCTCCGGCCTCCCGCCTCCTGTCTTCAAAGCTGCTCCTTCTTTAAGGCCGACTTCTACATAACTTTCAACCTTTGCACGATGGCTATTCGTAATCAGCGGGCCCATCTCGGTCTGCTCATCAAGAGGATCACCGACTCGCACTTTCTGAAAAAGCTCGGTTAATTTGCCAACAAAGTTTTCGTAAATCGAATTCTCAACCAACAAGCGGCTGCGCGAACAACAATCCTGTCCGGCATTTCCAAGAAGGCTGGTGGCTGCCGAACGCAACGCGCGATCCAGATCGGCATCGGCAAAAACAATGTTGGCGGATTTGCCGCCCAATTCAAGCGTGACGCGTTTGATGTCGTCGGCAGCTAATCGCATTACTTGGCTACCGATCTCCGTCGAACCGGTGAAGGAAATTTTCCGAACCAGCGGATGTCGCACCAGCGCTTCGCCAGCAACACCTCCTGAGCCGGTGACGACATTGAACACACCGGGCGGAACACCTGCTTCCAGTGCAAGTTCTCCCACGCGCAAAGCCGTCAGCGGTGTTTGGCTTGCAGGCTTGACGACAACGACATTGCCCATCGATAAAGCCGGTGCAACTTTCCAAGAGGTGATGGCTATCGGAAAATTCCAGGGGACGATGAGACCACAAACGCCGACCGGCTCACGAAACGTCATGCTCATGCCGCGCGCTGCAACTGGAATCGTCTGCCCACCGACTTTGTTAATTGCGCCGGCGTAGAATTCAAAACAATCAGCGGCAAGGTTGACTTCATCGCGGCTATCGCGAATCGGCTTGCCGGTGTTTTGGCTCTCAAGAAGTGAAAGCTCTTCGGCATGATCGCGGATGAGCGTGGAAAGACGAAGAAGAACGCGCGTGCGTTCGCGAGAATTCATTTTGCGCCACGGGCCATCGGTGAATGCCTTGTGCGCACTTTGCACCGCGGCGTCGATGTCTTCTGCGCCGCCATCGGCAACGGTGGCGAGCTGTGTTCCATTTGCGGGGTTGATGATCGAAGAAGTGCGGCCGGAGAGCGACGGGCAGCGTTTGCCATCGATGAGGAGTTGTTCGTGCAACACCGCGTTATCCATGATATGCTCCGCGAGTTGTGGACAGCAGTTGTTCAAAGGAAGGTGCTAAAAATAAAGTGGCGAAAGATAGCCAAAACTATCGGAAATCTCAAGGCAAGAATTCTGATTTCAAAACAAGGCCTGAATTATTCAAATCAAAATTTTGCGGGCTTGCATCAAGCCGATTTTTTATTTATTTTCCATCACCAAACAATGCACACAACTTCCTGGACTGGTCTTTACTTTTGAAGCCTGAAACCGTCGAAGCGCCGTCACTGATTTTTTATTTCAAGGAGATGAAATGAACAAGCTGATGCAAACTTTAACTTTTTTGATCGTCATTCTTTTCGCCGGCGTTGCATCGGCGCAAAATACGAATGATGAAATTCGTGCGCTGCTCTTCAAGGGCACGGAGGAGAATTTGGGCAAGGCAAAATCCGCGCAAGCCGACGTTCTCTCGCCGACGTATTTTTCCCGCGCCTCGAAAAAATATGAAGAAGCCCTCGTCGATTTTCAAAAAGGCAAAGCCACGCCGGATATTCAAAAGAAGCTCAAGGAGGTCGAAGCCGATCTCGTGCGCTCTTTGGAAACCGCCAAGCTCGGCAAGGTGACATTCTCCAACGCATTGACCGCACGGCAGAATGCGTTGAAGGCCAACTCTCCGCAATTTGCTGCAGAGCTTTATGCGCTCGCCCAGAACAGTTTCACCGAAGCCGCGCGCAAATTAGAAGAAGGCGACGTGAACGAAGCGAAAAAACGCGCCGCCGAAGCCGAGCGCCAATTCAGCGATGCCGAGCTGACTGCGATCAAAGGCAGCACTGTCGGCAGCGTGCGTAGCATGATCGACAAAGCCACGCAAGCCGAGGTCAATAAATTTGCTCCGCTCACTTTTGCAAAAGCGCAAGCGCTGCTCAAAGAGGCGGAGAACATTTTGAACACCGACCGTTACAACGCCAACACCGCCAAGCAGCGCGCCGAGCAGGCGGAGTATGAAGTCCGCCATGCAATGTATCTTGCGGAGCAAATCAAGAAGCTGCGCCAGGATGACAAGACCTGGGAAAAATTATTGCTTGGCAACGAACGGATGGTGGCAGATGTAACCACCGAGCTGAGGTTCGAGCCGCAGTTCGACGGCGGCATTGAAAAACCTCTTCAGAATATCAAGCAGGCCATCAAAGGATTGCGTGAAGACCAACGCAGCCTCGAGCAAGAAGTCAACTCCTTGAATGAAAAGCTGGCGGCGCTCGACAAGGAGCTGAATGCGATTCGCGAGCAGCAAACCGGCTTGCAAACGCAGCTTGAGAAAGAGCGGCGCAAGCTGGAAGAAAAGCAACAGCAAGAACAGAAATTCAAAGACGTCGAAGCCTTGTTTGTACCCGCAGAAGCACGGGTGATTCGCGAAGGCAGCGACATCTTGATTCGTTTGGTCGGCCTCACGTTTCCTTCCGGCAGGGCGACGATTCAACCGGAGTTTTTTGCGCTGCTCACCAAACTGCAACGCGCCATCCGTGAGTTTCCCGGCGCGACCATCAGCATCGAAGGGCACACGGATTCGCAAGGTGATGATCAATACAACGACAACTTATCGAATGAGCGCGCCAACGCCGTGAAGCAATACATGCTGGCGAACATGAGTCTGAGCGAAGATCGCGTGCAAGCGGTCGGCTATGGAGAAAGCCGTCCCATCGCCAGCAACGAAACCGAGGAAGGCCGCGCGATGAACCGGCGCATCGATGTGGTGATCTCGCCGAAATAAGGGAGAACCTTGGTTGACCAACACCTGCAAGCTGTTTGATCTATTGGGTCGTGCGCGATGAGTTGCAGTAGCATTTCGCAACTTCCAGCGATCAACATCTCATTTATATAGATGGGCTTGAATCCGACATTATCGGGAGGGACCGGCTCACGTTGGGAAATTTGCAGGGATTGACTTTTTATACAGCAGCGCCGGAGAAGACGCAGATCGTTTTTAGAAATGAGCTGTTGCCCGTAGATAGAAATTCTGCCGGTGTGTCAATTCCACTTCAACATTTGAATTTTCCAGCCGTGTGAATAAACATTTTGTTTCTGCGCTAATCCGGCGCTCAGAAAAATTGCCTTGAGTTTTTGTAATGAGAATTTGTACATTGCCGCGTAAAACTGGGAGCTTAGAGAACATCTACACAGCGAAAGCATTGTTCATGACGACGAACTGATTCAACAAAACTTTTGATTTCTTTTGAGCGGGGGATGCCAACCTAAGACGATCCCAATAATTTCCGGCCTTGAGCGACTAATCTCGTGCATCCCCAATGTGGGAATACACCCATTGCCTGACCGATAAGTGCGGCCAAGCGAATCGCTTTGGAACCTCTGCCGAATGGGAATGACGATGGAAAACCGAAATTCCAAAGATGCGGTCAACGAGAACCGCCGGAAAC
>Ga0247727_10014219_pt1 | contig 13272 bp, 5 predicted proteins | sample WisWelCaveWW1625_FD_202498 | JGI IMG/M metagenome (GOLD analysis project Ga0247727, IMG submission 202498) | Biofilm microbial communities from Wishing Well Cave, Virginia, United States - WW16-25 | ecosystem: Environmental > Aquatic > Deep subsurface > Groundwater > Cave microbial mat | place... | reverse complement strand
CCGTGTCGGTGATGCTCAGCACATATTGCTGTGGCATTCCCGTATTGGCAATTGTGGCCGATGCATTCGCATTGGTGAGTCCCGTAATTGGATCCCATTGGTATATGTAACCGGCTTGGGTCGCGGAGCCTATGAGCGCCGCGCCGTCTTTGCAGATTTCAACGTCAGGGGCATTGGGAGCCGACCAGGGGGACTCGTGATATACCCAAACGGTATCGGTTGTAGAATTGCATTGTGATTGTACCGATGTGTCGGTGACCGTGAGGACAAAGAAAGTATCAACGCCGAGGTTGGTATAGGTTGGTTGGGGTAGAGAGGGATCGTCAAGACCCCAGGCGGGGGCCCACCAGAAAATGCAGCGACCGCCGGAGGTGTCGGGGACACCGAGGGTGACACTTTCATTTGCGCAGAGGTAGCGGTCGGAGCCAGCGTCGGCACCTTGAGCGTAGATGGGACCGAGGCGGTAATTGGGCATGTTGGGTAGGCCGAGGCGAGATTGGCTTGGTGCCAGGGAGAACGAATACGGAACGAAATTACATAAAGTATCGATCGAATCCGGAGCATTTATCACTCCCAAGGTGACGTTATCTAATGGATTTGCGCCATCTTGTATCGCATAAATTTTTCCATTGGGAGCTAATTGCAATGCACCAAAAGCTTCCCAAGGGGATAAATTATCCTCTACCCATATTATTTTCCCTGAAGAATCCAGATTTTCTTCTTGTATATCGAATTGCCGGAGTTTACTCGCGTCAAAATTATGAGCATCCGTAACATACAAATATCTCGAATTCGGAGAAAATGCAAGTCCGAAAAATAAATCTGATGTATCCTGACTGATTATCGAATCAATTGACATAATGTTACCAGAACAACGATCAAAATTAAATAATTCAATTTTTCCAAAGTCATAAATCGATGCCAATATCTCCCCGTTCTCATCAAATTTCATCGGTGTCTGAGTGCCAAAAACTGGCGTGATTTCATGCCCGACAATAGAAGAATTATATTGAAAATACCCATCGCAATTGATTCTAATTGTTATAAATTCATTTGTCAGTGTGCCATGAACTACTACCCACCAATCCTTTCCATTTGCAGAGCGTGTAGCGACGATTTTTTCGCTAAGGTTTGATATCAATTTCTGAGGTAATTGTATCACTTCACCTCGACTACTATCCAAAATGGGATTAATTATTGTGTAAAAAAGTGAATAATGCTCCGCGGAATCATATATTACCGCAAATACATAAACAGTAGAATCATTGATTGAAAGTGTCAAGCTTCCTTGAGAAACTCCTTGCGACAGCGGCCACTTTCCTCCTTGTGGAACCCATCCCTTAATTCTTTTCCTTTCAATATTATATATTTCTTCCGTGTTGGAATACAAAAGTAATTTGCCGTTTTTGTCGCAAATTGATGAACTGGCTTCCAGCGGGAATAATACCCCATCGGTAATAACCGCAGGCGGTTCAAAATTGAAATCCATAAATACGCCAACGCCGAAAAACCAAACATTACCTTCACGTTGAGAAATGCAAGTATGGTATAAACTTATCAATAAAAATGTGAGAATAAATAATCTCATCAATTGATGATTTAAAAAATTGGTAAACTAGATTAGTTAGTAATCCAAATCGATGCTAAAAAACGACCAATTTTTTGGCAATAATTTGGCCGGAAAAATCGCGGAAGTGAACGATATAAATTCCTTTAGTCCATTCCGGGGTTTCGAATCTATAACTTACAATTCCAACCGGTATGGCATTTCTATAAATGGTCCTGGAATCCAAACTGAATATTTCGAGGTATCCCCCATTGGAGTTGATTCCAGCAATGAAGTAATCATTTGCCGGATTCGGATAGATTACCATGGTTGAAAGAAATTCGGCACCCGCACCTGGCTGATTGATTGTATTCCGCTTTGAGGAACTTGAATCGAAACAATCTTCCTGAAACTGTAATTCGGGGTTCAATGCTGTGAGGATGCCGCGTGAAACATATACGCCATAACCTCCTGCTACCGGGCACAGTCTGCCAATCGAATCCAGGATGCTGCTGTCGGCTTGTGAAACGCTGTTGATACCATTCCGCAACACATCAATCAAAATGGATAATGAAAATTGAAAATTAGATTCAAGATTATTGTCGGGCACAAATTCGTTGGCTTCTTCCGCTGCGTCGAGATCTCCTTCTTCAATTGCGGTTTGGGCATCATACAAATTTTTGATGTTGGTTTCTTCAAGCTCATCGTAGAGGTACTCGTAAAGCGTGTCGCTGAACCGGAGCATATCATCCAAGGTCAGCAATTCGTACAAATACAAATCCCGGTAATGAGGCATTTCCACTGTCCAATAATCAAAATCAGTCGTGTCGCGTGCAAGCATTTCTGTAAGGAAAGAAGCGCCACCGGTTCCGGAATGATCAAGATTCTGGAGCTCGTTGGGACAATCGTCTAAACGATGGTTATTTGTAGTGTCGTAATCAGTTAATTGCTGAGAGAAAGTGCTTTTGTTTTTTGGATTCAAAAAATAAGCAAAATGATCAGGGTAGGAAAGCGAATCAGACTGTACCCAAGACTGATTCATATTTCCATTGGTATTATCTGCAATTGTCATAATTTCCAACGTCGAATCCGTTACAAATTGCAACCACCTGTTATTGACCGGGCTTAATGAAGCCCCTTGAATTCCGATCCAGGCACTGTTTAGAAAATGCATGCCAAATTTTGCCTTAGTAATGTCATTGTCCCAGATTTCTGAATTAAAACAGTTAGCATGGATGAGGAAGCCGTCATGGAAGTATATGACGTCGTTACAAGAGACAAGTGCATCTTCGCATTGCGTCATTTGTACCCCGATTGTATTTGGCTCTGGGTAGGAAACGACGGAAGTGATGCGGTTGTTCCGTATCACAGATTGATCCGATGCATCAACCTTGATGCCCCTGTCGTTTGCATTGTTAATTCTTGGATAAAGCCGTATCAAATTGCTGTCAATGTTTACGCCCCAAACGAAAGATGCCAGAATCCCGATTCCCCGAAGCCTGATGTCATTGGTTTTTACCGTCAATGAACCAGCGACGGCAGGAACATTGGATCCTCCCATCAATCTGATTCCCGTACGGTTGCTGGATGTGTCAGCGTAAATTGTATTGTCATTGATCATTACAATAGAATTTTCTGCCATTCCAATTCCAATTGCTGTTGTTGATTCATGTATCGTATCGTCATGAATCGCGATTGATTGGTAATGCGTATTGTCAATTTGGATCGCAACTTTTGCAATGGTGTCATACCGGTTATGATGAGAGTTGACCGTCACATTCTCTTTTGCCCGGATACCATAATCACAATTTTCAAAGAAATTGCCGTAATCCGAAACCGACGACGGAATGCCGGGAACATAGAAACTGCTGTCGCCGATAAACAAGGTCGTACCGACATCTCCCAGGCCAGGAGTCGGGGTCGAAAAGTCGTTCCCTTTTATCGCCGAACCAGACTGGCTGAACTGATTGCTGTATTTTCTGATGTTTGTAAAGGTATTTCGGGTAACGGAAACGTAGGAAGAATCGTACGCGTGGATTCCGATATGCAGGGAATCAAAATGATTGCTGTCTGCCCAAACACGGGAATGATTTGCTACAATACCGATTCCGACCTTGTTGAAATCAGAATCAAAAATTTTCAAGGTATCATTTGCGGAGTAGATGCCGATTGAAACGTTTTCAAAATTATTATCATTGATAATACCAGATGAATTTTGGAAAACAATTCCGGAATCCAAATCGTAAAAGCGATTATTCGTGATGGCATATGAAATCGAGTCCACATTCGCGAATTTTACTCCAGCCGCCCCTAATTGATTTTCATGCGGAAATTTCATTGTGGAGGCATCGCTGAAAAAGTCATTGAATGCAATGTAAACGCCATTGACTTTTCCCTGGCCAAATTGAATTCCAATGTGGTTGTTGATAAATCGGTTCTCTGCAACATTAACTTCCGGCACGCCGGGAGAATATAATGCTTTCTTTGCCCCTTCAATTCGGCCGCCAGGAAATCCATATATAATGTCATCGTTATTATTGTGAAAATCAAAGATGCTGCCAGTATCTGCAAGAAAAATGCAATCCCACATTGTGTCCTTGCATGAACTAACCATAGAACGCAAAACCTTTAATTCTTGACCGTTAGGCACGATAATCTTGGCATTCGGTCCGAGATAAATGGAATCCAGATCAAAATATATGAACGTATCCACAACAAAAACACCTGAAATTGAAATCAATTCATGTTTTACGTATGACGAGCCGCCATTAAGGGAATCAATCAAATAGCTTGCCGTCTTCCCATTCAACACCCATGCCGAATCCGTCCCCGGCCACCAGCAGCATGTATCGCCGATTTCGAAATTAATCTTTTGCTTATGTTCACATCCAAAGTTGTCCTGAGATGCGAGTACCACAAAATTATCCGCCCAAATTGTTATCGAAGTAGTATCATTTGTTGAATCGCTGACTTTATGGCCGGGAATCCACAGAAGGCTGTCAAAGCCGGGCTGAACAGTCAAAGTAATCACATCGCCATGACACACTGTATTGTGGTCACCCGGTTTCACAATCGGCGGCCGCCGCCGGTCAACGTTTACCGAATCGTAACAAACACTATCTAAGGCGTCGGTGAAAAACACATAATACATCAGAGAATCCCTGTGTGCCACAACCGGATTCCAAAGTGAAGCCCCGTCCAGCGCCGTTCCCGGTACCCATTTAATGTTTTCGAATGTGTCCACTCTGGCTTCAAGCTGTATCTGAACGTAAGGACAGGCAATTGTATCGGGCGTAATAATGACATCCACCCCGGCGATAATTGTGACCGTGACCGTATCGGTATCACATTTACAGGCATCCGTTACTTTTACCCTGAACGAGTCTATGCCTGCAATCCCAGGCACGGCATACGGGTAAGGAGAATTCGGATTTGGATACAAATATGCCGGGTTATCAAGGCTCCACCAGTCAAAATAAAATGCGCCGTCAAGGACAATGTGAACGGTATCAGCAGGATTGCATAACCAGATCGTCGTATCCCGCGTCTCCGGTTTTACGATCGTGATTTCTACTTCATCGGTATCATTACATCCATCGGCAGAGGCTGCCAGGTAAAATGTATGCGTCGAATTCAATGAATCTATGTAGGGATCCTCAATGCTTGTGGATGAAAGAAGGGAATCTGTCAGCCAGTTGAAAGAAGTGGCCACCACCGTCGCATTCAAATTAATAATGCTGTCGCCACATACGTGCTGTGGTTCGCCGGCATCAACATAGGGTCCGTTTACTGTCACCGTGATTGTATCCCAGGAAGTTCTTTCGCCACAGGAGTCTGTGACAGACAATTTGACAAGGTACTTTCCCGGATTCTCCCACAAATGATACGCCACTTCATCATAGCTCCTTGTGCCATCTCCGAATTCCCAAAGTAATTCATAACAGGAACCCCACACCGAAGATTGGTTGACAAACTCTATCGTGTCACCCGGACAAACGATAGTATCTGACAAAGTGAAATTCGTATAGTTGGTATCAGCGAATATTGAATCTCCAGACCTCAAAAAAAGTATTTTGTCAATGTCAGCGTAGGGCAAATAAGAATATATTTTGAATGGTAATTCCGAACCAACGACAAGGCCTTTTAGCGCCAATGGATCGCCATTTGCATCAATCAGACGATACCAGGTCCAGCCGGAATCCGAAACGGCCTGAAACATAGTATCGGGCGGCCAGTTTGTGCCTGTTGCAGCAAGGGTAAATCCTATTGTATCTGAAGCCTGAATCGGGTTTGAATGCCTGGCCAATATCCAGGGATACAGTGTGTCCTGGGACTCTTTTCTCACAAGAATCGAGTAGGTGGAATATTGAATTACGCCCGGCGGATTTGGACCTTTCTTGGAAAGATATGTTGTGAATACCGAAAAGTCACCCGCACTTGCACCGACGGGCGTTGCCGTTATCGTCTTGATTTTATTGCTGATAGAATTGTAATTTTCTGCTTCAACTTCAAAATCCTCACACCATCTTGACGGCTCCTTGTTCTCATGCCATCCGTCCAATTGAATAAACGTCGGTTTTGACTTGTCATACAAGTAAACACTTCCCTGAGTACGGATATTGAATATCAGCGAATCTCCATTGAGTTTGATTCCGGTGGATTTTTCCGTCAATCCATGACTTGTACTGTTGCTGAGTTTTTGCCTGGAACCAACGATCAGAAACTGCTCAGAATTCAGATCAGATTGGCGAACCGTAACGTAATCCAGATACGATCCGGTAGTTTGAAACTCATAAGTGACCGGCAAGGAAGGAAACCCTGGCCCGGAACCGGGAAGTAGATCACCATTGTATAGTAAATCCTTTGCTCTCGACACGATCGCCTGTGCGTATGATGGAATTACAATTTTCCAGGTCCGCCAGTTGCCATCCCAAATGACATCAGGCGGTGTTCCATTAAACCCAAAATACATAAAATTTGAATAAGTGTCAGCGCCGAGGCAGCCTAAATGTTTGGTGAGGGCCAGCCATTGACCGGGACGGATGATTTCATCGTCGCCGTGGTTGGCATAAACCTCATTCGTGAAGAAGCCGGGTGAGATAAAAGCATGCGTCAAAGTATCTCCGGCGGCCAATTCCACCTGCCTGGACTGAGAAAAACGGTGTGCCCCATTTGTCCAGCCGGGAGCAAATCGCCATTGAAATGGCTTTTGCGGATAATAATATTGGCTGCTGCGTTTATATACGGAATTGGTTTTCTGAACGGTTTTGAAAGAATCGTAGTCCGCAATCCAGGGTGGGGTTCCTCCGACATCATACCACTGTAATTCAAGGGAATCACCGAAGAACTCATTGTTAAATACTGGACTCAACGAATTGCTGCTGTCGGCATAGTCAACAAAAACGTCTGCATAGGCCCTCGCCATGATCCTCTTCCGGGTTGCATCATAATCATCCCAGCTTGATATTCCGGCGGCGGTTTTGTGTGCCACAATTTTCGAATCGTATTGCATGGCGTTGAACCAGGATGTTTTGAAAGCTTCGCCATTCTCTGAAATCGCGTTGACAAAAGCTTTTTTGTTTCCGCTTTGCAAATTCAACCATGCATACAGGTTCACAAGGGCATTTCTGACCACTCCACCGTCGCGGCGAATTGAATCCAAAGGCGAAATCGGTCCCAGAATTCCTTTTTCTTTATATTTCGGATAACCTGGCATATCCGTTGAAATGTACAATGGAGAAACAGTATCGCACCCATCCAGATCATTCCGGTGCAGGTAAATCAGACCTGGTAGTTTGGGATATCCGATATATTGGCCGTAACAATTTGATCCGTATGTCTTATTGAACTCCCAGTCGGTCCGTAGAAATCTCCGTAAACGATCCAATCCGGGTTCAAGGGCTAAGTTGGAAAAATGGTACCCCATGGTGGTCGTATCCGAGGAGAATGACGCATCCCGGTAAGCTCCTTCATCACCGAGGCTGAGCATATAATTAAAATGCCGAACCATTTCCCTTTGCATCCGCCGACCGGATCGGTAATTCGTTGACTCTTGTATTTTGTGCCAGTCGCCAAAAAAAGGATATATCTCTGGAAGACCATGGTTCGGCAAATATCTTGCGCCAGGATATGTACGCAGGAGGGTTTCCGGAGTAAGAGGAATTTGAGGGTAACCCTCGGCATAATCAAGTGGATTGAAGTCATTTTCAGGTTCGGTAATCGCCGTGGGTAGTTTGATTGTATCCACAGCGGGATCAGACGGATTCAAAAACTGATAATGGTTGTTATTGACAATGGCATCGGAGTAGTGGTTATAAACTATTTTGGCCGTTAAAAAGGTATCATATACAGCAATTTCATCAATACCACCACGGTGTTTTAAAGTTGCGGGGGAAGGAACAAAATATAAGCGGGAGCCGATTGCGATGGGTCCGCTTGTTTTCATTTCTTTAGAAAAGCCATCCGGGCAAATGCCGTCAACGTAAACCGCGATATCCCCGCTACATGTTTCATATGTTACGGCGAAATGATGCCACTTTTTATCCATATAGTAACCAAAGTCTTTTCTCCCAACTCCATCAAGGTTAATCTGGAATTCCCGGAATTGGTTTTTCCCTGCCAAAAGAATCTGTGCAAAGATGAAATGATCGGTCAGCCGGAACATGAATTTTCCTCCCCAGGTGACAGGTTGGGACATCGCAAACGTATCATTCAGCTTTAACAGAAACTCGATGGAAAATGATGAAGAATCACCTGCGGTCGCTGTCTGCTTCTTGTTAATTGAATCCTGGGTTTCAATCTGTGCAAAAACGGAATCCATCAACATGAAATCACCTACGATTCCGCCATTAATCTGAATTGCTCCAACATTCACCGGCTGAGTAAATCCCGACAAAACGTGGTTGTTGACAGTCGTGTCGTTATCAGGATCAAAAGCGTCAAACTGCCAATACCCCTTTGGGATTTGTGCATTGGAAAAAAGAGCAAGAAATAACATCGGGGAAATCTGGACAAATCTTTTCATCATCTGCCGGATTTTGTTTCTGCTGAAACACGAAAATATTTCTCCCCGAATTTGCCATAAAAAAACAAGAAATGCAACTTTTATGCTGTTTCTTATTTAGTGTCATGTTTTACGCGGTTGGCAAATATGTATCACGGATGGATTTTCCTGAATGGCCGTAAAAAAGAAAGATTCAACCCAAATACAACTCATGAACCTCGGTAAAAGGCTTCGCGAATTGCGCCTGAAGCGGGGTTATTCCAGCGCTGAAAAATTCTCCTACGAATTTGGTATCAACCGCGTCCAATATGGCCGATATGAAAGCGGTGCAAACATCACATTTGCGACACTTTTATTGATACTCAGTGCCCTGGAGATTTCGGTCAAGGAATTCTTCTCAAGCGGATTCGAATCATGATGTGATTTACAATCACATGAATGTTCATCCTGATTTTTCTTTTCCGGGAATTGTAGATTGCAAGAATGCCAGCCTACAACTACTGGGACACCGAAATCAAGTACCTGAAAAAGGTTGGGCCGAAGAGGGCTGAAATCCTTACTGAAGAAACCGGCATCAGGACTTTCCGTGATCTCCTGCATTTTTTCCCCAGGAAATACATTGACAAGAGTCATATCTACCGAATCTCAGAATTGCAGGAAGGCCTTCCCCAGGCAACCCTGACCGGGAAAATCGTATCGGTGAAACTGATCAAAGGCGGAAGGGCCCGCCGGTTTACGGCAAAATTCCGCGATGAATCCGGGGAAATGGAACTCGTCTGGTTCAAGGGCGTTTCATGGATTCAGGATATCGTGAAACCAGGAATGAATCTCATTTTGTTTGGTCATCCCGGATTCTACGGCGGCAAGCCGCAAATGGCCCATCCGGAAATGGAATTGCTGCAGCCTGACGGCAGCCAGCTTCACAACAGGCCGATAGTTCCGCAATACCCCGGAACCGAAAAACTCCAGAAATACGGAATGGAATCGCGTGCCATCCGGGATATGGTTCACCAAATGCTGGAAGGACGACCGGGTGATATCCTTGAAAATATTCCGCCGGAAATTCTGAATGAGTATTCCCTCATTCCACGGGCCGAAGCATTTACCAATATACATTTTCCCGATTCTTTTGAACAACTGACATCCGCAAAACGCCGTCTCGTATTTGAGGAATTGTTTTTCTTTCAGTTGATGCTTGCGGAAAAAAAAGCGGTCATTCAACCACAAAACGAAGCATTTCCGTTTCCCACTGTCGGGGAAAAATTCAATCGTTTTTATCATGAATTTCTTCCATTCCAAATGACGAATGCACAGAAAAAAGTTCTGAAACAGATCCGGGCCGATCTCGGCAAAAGCGTGCAGATGAACCGGCTGATCCAGGGCGATGTCGGCAGCGGGAAAACCATAGTCGCCTTTTTGTCCTGCCTGATCGCCATTGACAACGATTTCCAGGCTGCGGTGATGGCCCCGACGGAAATTCTCGCAGAGCAGCATTTCAGAAGCTTCCATGCTTTTGCCAATCCGATCGGAGTGAATATTGCCTTGCTGACCGGCAGCACGAAAAAGTCGGAACGTGACCAACTCCTGCTTGAATTGCGGAATGGATTCATTCACATTCTCATCGGTACTCACGCCCTGATTGAAGACCGCGTTGAATTCATGAACCTCGGATTCACCGTCGTTGACGAACAACACAAATTCGGAGTATTGCAGAGGGCTGCGCTTTGGGCAAAGGGAAAAAAACATCCGCACAACATGGTGATGACCGCCACTCCGATTCCGCGAACACTTGGGATGACCGTGTACGGCGACCTGGAGGTATCGGTCATCAATGAACTTCCTCCTGGAAGGACTCCGGTGAAAACGATATGGAGAACAGAAAGAACCCGACTCGAAGTATTCGGAAAGGTGAGAAGGGAATTGCAAAAAGGAAGACAAGCCTATTTTGTTTATCCGCTTGTGGAGGAATCGGAAAAACTCGACTACCTCGCGGTAACTGCAGGTCATGAAGCCATTTCAAAAGTGTATCCGGAATACCGGGTCGGAATCGTTCACGGAAGGCAGAAGTCCGCAGACAAAGAATATGAGATGCGGAAATTCAAGGAAGGGCATTATCATATCATGGTTGCAACGACGGTGATTGAAGTCGGCGTTGATGTTCCGAATGCAACGGTGATGGTGATTGAAAACGCAGAGCGATTTGGCCTCTCTCAGCTTCACCAGTTACGCGGACGGGTAGGTCGCGGTGCGGCAGAGTCATTTTGCTATGTGATGGCAGGAAAAAAATTATCTGCTGACGCAAGAAAAAGATTGGGAATCATGGTTGACACCAACGACGGATTCAAAATCGCAGAAGAGGACATGAGATTGAGGGGCCCCGGCGATTTCCTGGGAACACGGCAGAGCGGCTTACCGGAATTCAGGCTCGCAAATATTCTGGAAGACCATGACTTGCTGGTTCAGGCCCGTACGGCGGCATTCCAGCTTGTTGCCAAAGATCCGAATCTTGAAGATCGCAATCACAAGGCCACAAGAGCATTTTTTGGCCGCTACATGAAAAATGCAGGCGGACTGGGCAGCGTTTTGTAACAAGATAACACAGGGAGTTTGTCAATGCATATCGGGGGTGTAAATGGAATGGAACCACGCAGGAAGGGAAGATCCCGGATAAAAAAACAAAATTGGAAGGGTAATTTAGGTCGCTGAATTTCCTGCTGAGGTCTTCTTTTTCTGCCGGTGGCCCGCCTGGTATCAGACAAACAAACTTGTCACAGATTATTTGCATTTATCGGATTGGTTGGAAATATTGAGATTCCACTGATTGCGATTAATATGATTCCCTTTCCACCCTTTGGAAATTCCGTCGAGGTTACCCCTCCAGGCAGATCCCCTGGAAAACCGGAAACTCTTCAAAAAAGCAAAAATATTATCGAATTTGATGGCCCGGATTGAAATTTTACATTTGAATCCCGACCGATGAAAATCATTCTGATTGAACCGTTCTTTACGGGCTCCCATAAATTGTGGGCCGAAGGATACGCTGCGAATTCATCACATGAAGTTACAATTCTCTCCCTTCCCGGCCGCCACTGGAAATGGAGGATGCATGGCGGGGCAATTTCCCTTGCCATGGAATTTCTTAACGGAAAAATCCGCCCGGACCTGTTTGTCGCCACCGACATGCTGGATCTTTCCTTGTTTCTTTCCCTGGTCAGAAGGGAATCGGAGTTTGTACCGGCGGCATTGTATTTCCATGAAAACCAACTGACCTATCCGTGGTCGCCTGCCGATCAGGATGTACAGAAGAAGCGCGATGCCCACTATGCTTTTATCAATTACACATCTGCATTGGCGGCAGATGCCGTTTTTTTCAATTCGAAATATCACCGCGGATCATTCCTGGGTGAACTTCCAAAATTTTTACACGGGTTTCCGGATTACCGGGAACCGGATTCGGTCGGGATGATTGCGGATAAATCAAGCGTACTTCCATTGGGATTGGACCTCCGGGCATTCGATGAACACCGTGTTCGGAAGGATGTTGAAAAACCACTTGTATTGTGGAATCACCGCTGGGAGTATGACAAGAATCCGGAAGAATTCTTTGAATTGATGGAAACATTGTCGCGGGAGGGCCTGGATTTTTCCCTCGCCATTCTTGGAAAGAACCAGCGACAGACGCCTGGGGTTTTTCGCCGGGTGAAGGAAACACTTTCGAAGCATATCATCCATTATGGTTTTTGTGATTCGCCTAAGGAATATGCAAAATGGCTATACAGATCAAGCGTATTGCCGGTTACCTCGATGCAGGATTTTTTCGGCATCAGTGTCGTTGAGGCCATTTATTGCGGTTGCCGGCCAATATTACCTGCTCGCCTTTCTTATCCGGAGCATATTCCACCTGGACTGCATTCCCGTTTTCTCTATGAGAATGGCGAACAGCTTCATGACCTGGTATTTTCCATTTTGTCAGGTAGCTATATGCCCTGCATTCCGCTTCGCGACAGGGTGGCAAGGTATGACTGGAGCCAAATGGCGGCTGTTTATGATCATTCATTCGAAAAAATTGCCGGAACGGCAATTCCCGGCGGATCGAAGTGATTTTTTTGCTATTTTTCAAGGCTAAAACAGATTCATGAAACGCATTGCGGCACTTTTGTTCGTCCTGTTTGCATCACTCCCGGCAGCGGCCCAGCGTTACATTTCCGTTGACATCCGTTGGGAGAAAGGATTTATTTTTATTCCCTATGACGGCATCAAGGCAAGGGATGGGAAGAGACCTGAATATCACGGACAGGGAAACATGAAAGTAGTTTACCTGGACCGGGAGGGAAAGGAAATCGGAAATCACTTTATCAAGACTCCGCAATTTCTCGAAACCTGGGACGGGGAGAATGAGAGCGAATATGAAGTCCGCCAGGGTACATTTACGGTTTATCTTCCGTACAATTTAGATATTGGCAAACTGGCTATTTATGATGACGCTTCCTGGGAATCCAAAGGCCGTTTGATCGGCGACTGGGCCATGAGTTCCAGGATAGATGAATTGAGGGAAAGATAAGATAGCGAAGGCAGGAGAGCGGAAGGGAACGAAGTAAAGGAGAAAGCAAAAAGTTCCAGGCAGGGAAAATGGGAAAGGGAGAGATGAAGAAAAAAGGTCAAAGTTCCAGGCAGGGAAAATGGGAAAGGGAAAGATGAAGAAAAAAGGTCAAAGTTCCAGGCA
>Ga0247727_10014218_pt1 | contig 13272 bp, 25 predicted proteins | sample WisWelCaveWW1625_FD_202498 | JGI IMG/M metagenome (GOLD analysis project Ga0247727, IMG submission 202498) | Biofilm microbial communities from Wishing Well Cave, Virginia, United States - WW16-25 | ecosystem: Environmental > Aquatic > Deep subsurface > Groundwater > Cave microbial mat | place... | reverse complement strand
GAAAGAACTGTATCTCTTGCAAAAAACCATTTCACCAAAAGCAGGGAAAGGGATGCGTAAAGAATTCCTATAAAGAACATCTTCCATGGGCCTTTCTCAAGCCTTCGCGGATTGAACATACTCTCTAGCATAACTCTAATAAATGAAAGTATTTTATAAAATGTTTGTTTCAGAGTATAAATGCTTATAAAATAAGTTTGAATAAAGTTTTTATGGTTAATGTAATAGATTGTGGTCCTGAAAGAGAAAAAGAAGAAAGACAAATTCAATTACTGGAAAAAATAACAGAGGAGTCTAAATTTTTTAAAAAAAGAATGGTTTCTTTTGACAAGGTAATTGAAAATAACCAAATTTATTTTAATATCAACATACAAAGAAATAATGGGCTTATACGCTCTATGGTGGCTTCAGTGCATCCTAGTACTTCTACAGTAACATTCTATACACAAGAAGCATTTGATGAAGTTAAAAATTTAACAGAGTCCTACCAAAAAGCTCTAGCAAATTCCTGGACACTTGTTAAGGATTACAAACATCCGAATTTAGCAACATGCCTTTAACAAGATTTTTATAATCTTCAATCTTATTTCTTTTTATGAACCGACAGAAGAGGTTTGATAAAATTGTTAGTGATATAAAAAAAGTTAAGGTACAGGGAGCTAGAAATATCGCAATAGCTGCATTAATGGCTTATCATATCCTCCCAAATAAAAGCTCTAAAAAAATTCTCTTGGATTCCAGGCCTACAGAGCCAATGATGGAACGCGTTTTGAATATGGCTGAAAAACATCCTTATGAAGAAATTCTCAGGCATTTTCCTTATGCTCAGGAAAAAATAAACAGGTTTGTTTTCAGATTAATTAAAAATGATAAGATAATTTTTACACACTGCCATTCTACAAATGTTTCCAAGGCGCTTATTTACGCGCATAAAAAAGGAAAGAGGTTTGAAGTTTACACTACTGAAACCAGGCCTTTATACCAGGGAAGAAAAACAGCAAAAGAGATCAGAAAAGCAGGAATAAAAGTTACTATGTTCGTTGATTCTTCCCTTGGAATAGCGCTTTCCAGAAAGCAGGGATTCAAAAAAGTCAGCAGGGTTCTTTTAGGTGCAGACGCTCTTCTTAGAAAAGGGATTGTAAATAAAGTCGGCTCAGAGCTCGTTGCAAGAATTGCAATGGAAGAAAAAATACCCTTTTATATCGTTGCTGACTCCTGGAAATTTACAAAGAAAAAGGTTCCTATAGAGCAGAGAAATCTTAAAGAGATATGGGACAAGGCTCCCAGAAACATAAAAATCAGAAATCCCGCATTTGAATTTGTCCCTAAAAAATACATCACTGGAATTATAACTGAACTTGGTTTTATGAAATATGATAAATTTGTTAAGAGTATGAAATAATAAAGAGACAACCTATGGTTTTCTCTAATTCGCAACCTCTCTCGTTACGAATTTCAATTTAATTAGTCTCATGAAATTGCTCTCACACACTTTCCTCATATTAAACTACTTTTAAAACTTTGTTAAGTATGGAGCTGAAGATTATAGAACCTAAAAGATAAAACCAGAACCAGCTTAGAAAGCCAAAGAACCTGAAATCGACCAGGGCGAAGTAATCGGTGAACCATCTAAAAAAGAGAATAAAAGGAATTGCCGTGTATATTATTGGCCTCATCCCGAGTTTAAACATGGGCCCTATGAATTTCATGGATTTCATGCTCATCTCTGTGTGCTCTTTGGAACCGACCTCAAGTTTTTTCATATCTAACTGCAATTTTTTTTGCTCCTCTTTCATTTCTCTCAAAGTTTTTTGGTCAGTTGTGTATTTTCGAATAAGAGTCATTACAACAGAAAGGATGATAACAAGAATAGTCATTCCTACAGTTAAATTAAAATTCAAAATAGCTCCTGCAGTTGGATTGAGGACTGCATTGACAGAGTTTTTTATGAAAGGCAAGCTGTCCCAGAATGCAGCTATTGCCAAGGAAACAACCATCACTATGAAAACCAATCCCAAACTTCCTTTTTTGTTCATTTTAATATAAGAGAACCCTTGTTTTTAAAGATTAACTGAATATAATTTCTCTGTATGAAATTTTATCATTTTATAAACTTCCTCATCATAGGAGACATGTCCATCTGGTGCTGCTGTGCAATGTTCTGATAGAACTGGAACATTATCATTATTACAAGGAGAATTGCTGTTCCTGAAACCAGCGCACCAAGAAGGTCAGTTATTGCAGCAAGCAGGCCTATCGCTAATCCACCCATGATTGTGAGGGGCATTATATACCTGTCTAAAATACTTTCAATTATCCTTTCATCTTGTCGGAAACCAGCTACCTGCAACCCAGAAGCAGAGATGTTGTGTGCCTGGCTTTTTGCATCCATTCCAGAAGTTTTTACCCAGAAAACAGCGAATAGGGTTGAAAAAAACATGAAAGATAAAATATGTGTGAACCCCTGAATTAAAAATACAGGCAGAAATCCTCCCCTGATTATCAGTTCAAGAAGATTTGTAGAGCCCATCCAGAAAGCAAGGCCAGAAATAGGCTGCCCCTGGACAAACCTTCCAAGAAAAGTGAAATAAGAAGCAACCTTTGAGACACCGGTGCATTCCAGGCCCGCGAGGCAGGGATTTGCCGCATTTTCAATTATTCCGGCGAACAGCTGGATGTTCGCAATCAATGCTGCGGTGAATATCACAGGAATAACAGAAGCATAGAAAAATGAGAGAGGCCATTTTATCGCATACCCCCTTATTCTTCCTAAAGAAAGAGGGATTTCAACCTTTAAGGATTGCGCCCAGACAACCAGAAGGAAAATTACGACTGTCGCTATTATTGTAATAGCTGCAGAGAGAAGCTCTACGGGAAACTGATTTATTACAGACTGTATAAGAACAAGTATTTTTCCAGAGCACGGAACTGCCTTAAAATCAAGCAAGCAGTTTCTTCCCTGCTGGTCTATGAACTGGAATGCACTTGTTATGAGTCTCCAGGAAACTCCTGCAGCTATGAACAAGCTGACCCCGGAGCCAAAGCCCCATTTTTGCGTCAGCTCGTCCATGTAAAAAATAGCAATTCCTCCTAAAATCAGCTGAAAAATGAGAAGCCACTCAAAACCAGGAAGAGCCTGAAGTCCCTGCATATAGACAAAAACTATCGCCTCAAAGATTATGAAAAAGAAAACAAGGAGTTTCTGCACTCCCTGGAAAAATCTTTTTCCTTCTTCTGTTGTTGTATCTATCCTTATTATTTCAGCACCCTTCAGCAGTTGCAGGATTATAGAAGCTGTAACGATTGGACCTATGCCAAGGGAGATTATGCTTCCGAAATCTGTTCCAAGAATTATTGCCAAGTACTCAAACCTGGAAAGCGCGTTTTCAGAAAGACCAAAAAGAGGAACGTTCGCGAGAATAAAAAAAGCACCGAGAATTATCAAAGTCCACTTTAATTTTGTATTAAAACCAACCTTTTTTTCATCCGGCTTTCTTATTTCAGGAATAAAACTGAAGATATTTTTCAGATTAGCCATTTTATCTTACTCCAATACCTGATGTTTGTATGGGATTTCTGTTCTTTCTTTCCCTAATTTTTTTAATTTTAGTAACTTTTATCCATCTTGACTTCATCTCCAAATTATCAAGCATTGGTCTTCTGGTTTTTGTTCTTATAACCATTATAACTTTTTTATTACCATAAAAAACATCCACTTCATATTTATCATTTTTATAATATCTACAACAATCCTCAAATTCGGAAATTTTTAATTCAAAATCCCCACTTTCTTCATCATAGGACCAAAAAGTCTTTTCTATGATTTTCTCATCAAAATCTAATTCAGACATGAACTTAACAAAGATTTTTTTAAACTGCTCGTTTTTTATAGCAGAATACCTGTTCCTAAAACCATCATTATCTGTTCCAGTTAAAACAAATCCTTTTGGATGTTTTAATTTTTTCATTTTACTCTTTTTTTGAAAGTAAAATCTCTCCGCCAGTTTTTCTTACTTTCTCTATTGCAGACTTAGAGGCTTCTTTTGCTTTTATAATTAACTTATTTTTAAGAATATATTCCTGAGAGGAATCAAGAACTTTATAGTTGGAAAGGTCTATCTCTATTCCCTTTGTTGTTTTTTTTACAATGCCTTTTTTTACAAAGCTTTCAATGTTGAGCTCTATGTTTTTCAGGTTTATTCTCAGTCTTTTGTCTTTCTGTGTTTTTTTGCTTGTAATTCCCTGTTTTCCGAAATAACCGTGTCCATAAAGTTTTAAAACAAGAGTTTTTCTTTGATCAGCCCGCTTACCAGTGCCGGCCATGCCTTTTCCGCCGCGGTGTCCTGACTTCTTGTGCTTCTTTCTGGCACCCCATCCATGGGTTCCTGCTCCTCTTCCGTGCATCCTCGAGGCCTTTTTTCTCTTCTTTGTTTTTTTCAATGACATTTTATAACATCCTTAAAACCAAATCATTTATTTTTTCTCCGTTATCCCCCAAAACTCCTTTAGGAAAATGTTGTTTGCTTTGGATTCCACGCCTGGGAGGATGCAGCCTGAAAAACGGCTTAAGGTTTAGAGATTCATAGGTTTTCCCCTTTTCCAGCTCTTCTACGATTTTCCTTGGATCCAATTTCTTTTTTTCATCAATCTTCTGCCCTCTGGTATCTATCAGTTTTTCTAAAACCTCTTTGCTTATATTCCCAAAGGCAACAAAATTCCTGAGTTTTTTTATCATTCCTTCCTGTTCCCTATTCGGATTTACCAATACAACACAAGTATATTTTTTTCCGAGCCTGAGCCTTTCCAGAGTTTCTTTTACATCCCAATCAATCTTTACTCTTCCCTTTATCCTTATAATGCATATCATTTTGTTATTTTATTTGCAGATTTGTTTTATTTAAAGCATCAAAACACGCCTTTACCAGATTGAAAGTTGTTCTCCTCCTTCCAAAGGTTTTGCTGTAAACGTCCTTGATTCCCGCAAGCTTGAGAATTTTCTTTAATTCTCCGGCAACAACCAGACCTGTTCCCTGAGGAGCAGGAATAATGGTGACTCTTACACTTCCTGCTTTTCCCGTAACTTTGAAAGGAACAGTATGCAGCTCATTGCAGGCGCAATCAAAACCAGAGCATGCTCTTACTATTTTCATGATATTCAGTTTTGCTTTTCTTATCGCCTTGTCTCTTGCAGGAAGAGTTTCTTTGGCTTTTCCGTCTCCGAAACCCACGTGCCCTTCACCATCCCCTACAACAGCCATTGTAGAGAAAGTTGGTACGTTTCCTTCCTGTGTTTTTTTCTGCGTCTGCCTCCAGGCCCTTCTTTTTCCACCTCCGAATTTTCCCTTTGCTTGTCCTATCAAAATAAGGTCTGTTTTAAGATTTAGAAGCTTGTCAACTATCTGCTCTTCGAGAATTTTCCTTTTCCCATCGAGAATTTCATCTATGTCTGTTATCTTGTTATTTTTTACTTCTCTTCCAAGTTTTGTTTTAGGTTCCCATCCACTGATGGTTTCCTCCCTGCTCTTGATCCCAAACATGCCCCTGCTTATTTTTGCTGGTTCAGTTATTATCTTTTCTTTAGGTATAATGGTTGCGCCTTCCAGAGAAACAATTTCCTTAATATCCTCTAACACGGCATCGCTAGGACGTGTTTCTTCATCTATCAATTTTTCAGTGATTTCTTCTGTTTTTTCAGCCATTTTTTCAGCTTCTTTCTCGTCAATTATTCCATGTGCCTTGACTGTTCTTTTCACGTCTTCAAAATCCTGCCTTTCTTTTTCTGTTTTTTTTGTCATTTTCCTTTCGCTGCAGCGTTTTCTCCTATCTTCAATTTAATTCTTCCAAACATAATTGTAAAATCTCTCTTCAGATTTTTTCCTTTAATCCTTTCTTCTGCAGGGAAAAACTCTTCGCTGCATTTTATTTTAATACCTGCGTCAACTAGTCCTTTGATGAATGAAAAAGCCCTGCTTTTGTTCACGCTTCTTATCATTCCTACGTCTATGATAGGAGTTTCAAGCTTCTTTTCAGCTATTTTTTTTCCTAAAAAGAATCCTGTCAGATATGATGCAGGCAAGGACTTAAGGCTGCCTTTCATGTCTTCAGGCCAAGCATATTTGAGTAATACTTTTGAAGTAACTCCTGTAACAATCTTATCCCTTGCCTCACTGCTTATTACATATTGGGCAATTATGTACTTGTTGCTTTTTCTGAAAATAACCCTAGGAACTTCTGCCTTGAGCAGCTTTATCCTGATATTGTAATCTGTCTTTCTCTCTCTTCTTCTGCGCTTCAAAGTCTTCATTTTTTAATTCCCCCTATGTATTCTTTAAGGTGAGCAGCACTTCTGAATTCCCTGTTCCTTATTTTTTTTCTCATATCTGTCACGTCCTCTTTGAGAATCTTTCCTTCTGCTTCAAACCCTTTCAGGTATCTCCTGAGTTTTCTCGTGATGATTATGTACTCTCTCTTTTTTTTCTTGGCCTTTTTGCGTATGTTTCCTGTGCTTCTGCTCTTTGTTCTTTGAACCTTTTTTCTTCCTTTTCTTTCTTTTATGATTATTGCCCCGCTTTTCACCAGATCCCTTATATCTTGCTTTGTGATTGCGTCTTTTATTTCTTCCAGCCTTGACTCTAGGAACACTATCCTGTCTTCTCCTATATTGAGGGTTCTCTTCACCAGTTTCTTTTTTTTACTTAGATTCATTTTTATCTCCTTTTGAAATTTTCTCCAGAAATTTTCTCGCGTTTATATTTTGAAAAACAATTTTCATTTCCAAAGCCTTTTTTAAAATTTCTGTCTTCTTTTTTCTGCCGATTTTCCCCAAAATTACCAAATCATGTTTTCCTGCATCTTCAAGATCCTGCAAATTGTATACCATTAATATCTTCTTTTTTTCCTTTTTTCTTTTGTATCCTATGCTTACCAATCCAGGCCTTCCTTTTCTGCTCTCCCTCATTTTATTATCTCTTCCCTTTGGTTTTCTCCAAACCCGCTTCTTTTTCCTTTTCTTCCCAATTCTTAAATGCAGGCTGACGTTTCTTCTTAAAAATTTCATATTTCCCTTCCTGGTTTTTTTGTCATGAAAATACCGTCTTGAAATACCCTTCTGTCCCTCGCCATTATCCTGGTTGCTGTCTCAAGATTTGCAGCTGCCTGTCCTGCAAGCTCCCTGTCTGTTGACCTGATTTTTATCAGATTGCCATTGACTTCTATTTCAACGCCCTTTGGAACACTTGTTTTTCTTGGTGTTTTTTCTCCAAGGAAATTTTTTATAATTACCTCATGGCCTTTCACCTCTATGGTTATTGGGAAATGGCTGAACACAGCCTTTAGCTCATATTCAAATTTTTTCTGAACTCCTAAAATCATATTTTTTATATGTGCAGCTGTGGTGTTCATCATTTTCTTCTCTTTTTTTGTAGATTTTTTGCTTCCTATGGATATGCTATTCCCCTCTTTCACTAATTCGAGAGAACCTATGCTGAATTTCCTTACATTCTCTCCTTCAGGGCCTTTTATTTTTATTCTTGTTCCATCTATCTCTGCTTCAACACCTTCTGGAATTTCTATTTTTTTGTAAAGTTCTTTTCTCATTTTGTAAAATTTCCTAATTTTGTATCTTTGAAAAATTTATTTTTCATTTTTCGGTTTAATAAAAGTACGCTATGAGGCTCCCTCCAATGCCCTGCTCCATTGCTTCTTCATGGGTTATAAGACCCTTATTGGTCGAGATTATGATTGTTCCTATATTCCTTGCAGGCAGGAATCTTCTTCTGTATTTTTCAATCTGGTCTTTTTTAACAGTGAATCTCGGTTTAATCGCCCTGCATTCGAAAATTTTTTCTATGTCAACTTCTACCGTCTTCTTTTTTGAATCTATCTTGTATCTCTTTATCGCTCCTTTTTGTTTCATTATTTTCAATACTTCTATCAAAAGCCCTGAAATTCTCCCTATATCCAGGGTTTCCTTTCTTGCTTTTACGGCATTCCTTATCATATTCAAAGCGTCTGCAACAACATCCTGTGACATTTTAGTTTACTCCTCCAAAAACTGATTCATATTTCGCTAACATTTTAGCATCCAACCCTGCATCTTTTCCCTTATCTATAAATTCTCTGAATGCATTAAGGTGCATTTGTACCGATGAATAAATCCCCAAACTTTTTGCTGCTTCTATTCCTAAGCTAGTAGTTTCTAATATAGCGTATATCGCGCTTTGTTGCTCATTCATGCTATTTGTTTTTTCATCAATATTTTTCATTTTAGCTATATTTTTTGAAGCCGATTTCTTCAGCTGTTTCCCTGAAGCATTGTCGGCATAAATTTAGTCCGTATGATTTTATGTGAGCCCCGAATCTTCCGCAACGCTCGCATTTTTTTGCTGCGATTCCTGTTTTCCTGTCTTTCGGCTTGTTATGTTTCAGGAATTTCTGCATCTTCTCCGGCTTGTTCTCCAGCTGCTTCAAAATTTTTTTCCAGTCGCTTGCTGTCATTTGACATACCTCCTATGGCGAATGAATGAAAATCTCCGATTTACTTTCATTTTAAATGAAGTTTGTTTTAAATTTCTCCTCCATGAATTTTATTATCTCTCCTCTATTGATGTAATTTCTCTTGGGTATTTTTCCCTGTTTTATCTTTTTTAACCTTACTCTCTTGCCTGCTCTTTTGAATGCCACGGTCACATCAAATCCAAGAATTCCTATATCCCTCTGATATTCAGCACCAGGAATTTCTATGTACTCTTTTACCCCAAATGAAAAGCTGTTCTCGCTTACCTGGCTTTTTTTCAGGGTATTGTCTTTGGTTGCCAGAAATCTTTTTAGAAAGTCCTCTGTATTTCTTCTTAAGGTTACGACAGCTCCGACTTCCAGATTAGGCCTTACTCCAAGGGAAGGTATCCTTTTTCTTGATTTCATTTTTGCAGGTTTTTTTCCGGTGAGCATTTTCAGCAGCTTGACTCCTTTCTCCAAATTTTCCCCTGTTCCGCCTATGCTTAAGACCACTTTCTCTATGCTTATTTCTTTCATTTTATTCATTATGCAAAATCTCCAGATTTTGTATCTTTGAAAAATTTATTTTTCATTTTATTCAACCACTATTATCTGTTTAAGCAAAACATTTATTTTTTCTTTGTCATTTGTTTCTAATTCTACAATCTTCTTCTCCCTGTCCAGGATTTTTATATCCCCCCTTTTTCCTGAATGTTTGCCTGCAAACACTACTGCCTCTGAATTCTCCTTTAGAGGAAGGCATTTCTCTATCTTCTTTTCTATGAAATTAATCAGAACAGAATCATTGATTCCGCATTTCATGTCTGAAATAACATTTCTTCCGTCGTGAAGATTCAATTGTACCCTTTTTCCATTCAATATTTTCTTGTTAATAACCTTTGCAATTTTTCTGCCAGTCTCATTTTCATTTATTTCTTCCAATTCAAATTTCCCCCTTTCAGAGAGGTTAACTCTGTAGTTTTTTTTGGCGGGAATCAATGAAATAGTGTCGAAAAGAAGAACAGATTTCTTTTCATCTTTTGGTGTTTTGCTGTTAACGAGGATTTGTTTCAGGAAAATAGCCCTTTTCGCCTCTTTTCTGTTTTGAGCCACATTAAGCATATCCCTGAGAATTACCAATAAAGGAATTCCTGCCTCAAGATCAGCATCAGGCCTGATTACATACTTCGTTCCTTTCCTGTATATTGGCCAGCTTTTTGGAACCTCTTGTCTCTTAAGATGCATTTTTTTCTCCTATATTGCCATTTGCTTTATTTTTTTGTCTTGCCAGAGATTCATTTCTCTTCCTGTCCTCAAGATTCAGCTCTGTTATCTGCAAAAATGAAGGATTAAATTTCACATTTGCCTTTGAGCTGTCCTGCTTCTTTATCTGAATGCCTTCCACTTCCACCTTCGTTTTTTTTGTGTAAACAGCAGTTATTTTTCCTGTTTTTTTCTTAAACTTGCCTCTCATGATTCTGACAACATCTCCTTTTCTCAACGGGATATTTCTCTTCCCATACTTTTTCCTCAATTCCTTTGAAAGATTTGCGCTCATGATTTTTTTCTTTAAGTGCAGGGGGGCATTTGCACGGTATTTTCTCTGTTTTCTCGGCTGCCTGCTCGCCTTCCATTTGCTTGAAAATTGTTTTTTCATTTTAATAAACGACTGAAGCAATCTTCGCCACAGACGGCCATCGCTCCATTACCTCCCTTGCAACAGGCCCTTTAATCTGGGTTCCCTGGGGATTTCCCTTGTCATCTTTTAGTATCGCCACAGCATTGTCTTCGAAAGCGATTCTTTCTCCGCTTAGCCTCCTGTAAGATTTCTTCTGTCTGACTATAATGGCATCAAATACTTTTCCCCTCATGTCTGGAAGGCCTTTTCTTACACTCACCTTTACAAAGTCAGCAACTCTCGCGTTTCCCTGTTTCCCCTTTTTACCTTTCCCCCTTTTAACAGAGACAAGCCTTACGAGCTTTGCTCCGCTGTTGTCTGCAGCAACTAAGACTGCTCCCAGATTCAATCCCGGCGTTATTTTTGCTGAAACTGCTTTCATTTTTCTTCTTTGTCCTTTATTTTTTTAATTACAACGAAATGGATTATCTTGCTTAATGGCCTGCATTCCTGAATTCTTATCAAATCTCCCGCATCTATTTCTTTTTCCATGCAGAAAGGGAGTCTTGCATGAAGTTTTGTCCTTGATTTTGAATATCTTTCATATTTTCTTACATAGACCATTCTGTCAAATTCGATAGTTACTCTGTTCGGAAATTTTTTGATAACTCTTCCTTCAAAAAACCTTCCCCTGGCTTTCAGGTTTCCGTGAAAAGGACAGTCCCTGTCGTCTGTCCTTGCTGCAGCCACAATTCCTTTTTTTTCGATTTTCTTTTCTGTTTTTTCTTTTCTCTTCATTTTTTCCTTTTGTTTTTTGGTTTGCCTTTTTAGTCTTCTATGAGCTCTTCATCGAAACCTAATCTGACCAGGAGTTCCTTTATCTTTTTTCTGTGGTCTCCCTGGAGCTCTACTGTGTTATTCCTGTATGTTCCCCCGCACGCAAGCCCGTTTTTCAGGGCTTTCGTTATCTCTTTCATGTCTATCCCGCTTTCAAATCCTGTGACAAGGGTGACTATCTTTCCGTATCTCTTCTTGTCTGTGCTAATCCTTATCCTTTGAGAGCCTTTTACGATTTGTTCACATACACATGCCTGTTTAGGCAAACCGCATTTTGGACATATTTCCATTATGCAAAATCTCCAGATTTTGTATCTTTGAAAAATTTATTTTTCATTTTTATTTTTTGATTTTTTCTATTGTTAATAGCCTGGCAACAAGCCTTTTAATTTCTCTGACTTTTGAATTTCCTGTCTTGGAAGCATTGACCCTCGCCTTTATGAGCTCCATTTTCAGCTCTTCCATCTTTTTGTCTCTCTCTTCCTTGCTCATTTTCCTTATGTCTCCGGCCTTAATTCTCGTCATTTTTACTTTTTACTCCTGTAGCTTTTCTTTAACTCGGCCACGCTTGGACGAGTTGTTTTCTTTTTTTCCTGTATTTCTGGTTTTTGTTCAGCATTTTCCCTTATCTTCTTGAGAAATTCTTCATCGATTATTATTTTGTCTGTAAGAACAGCTTCCGGTGATAAAATTCTCACCTTAACTCCAATTGTTCCAGGCTTTGTCTGCGCAACTGCCTGCGCCCTGTCGACAACTTTCGCTGAATCTCCTGTCTTTATCATATACCCCTGGGCAAATCTCCAGGTTTTTGCCCTTGCTCCTGGAAGTTTTCCGCTCAGCCTTATCTCAGCCCCAAGAGCACCTGCCCCCATTATTTTCTGTAATGTTCTGTAGGCAATCACTTTGAATTTTAAAGGCCCGAACCTTTCAATGCTCAATGCTATATCATCAGCCATGAATTGGGCATCAAATTCCGGCCTTTTTATTTCGTCAATTTCTATGTTGGGGTTTTCCAGGCTAAATCTTGCCTTTAGTGCCTTTGTAAGCTCTTTGATTTTTTCTCCGCCTTTTCCGATAATCATGCCTGGCCTGTTTGTTGAAATTACTATTTTTTCACCGACAGGAGTGTATTCTATTTTTACTCTGCTGACTTTTCCCTTTCCTAAGGAATCCCTTACATACTCCCTGATAGCAAACTCTTCTTTCTTGAACTTTACGACATTTTTTTCTTCCATTATGCAAAATCCTCCTGATTTTGTATTTTGAAAAATTTATTTTTCATTTTATTTTTTGTTTTCCCCTGCAGCTTTTTTTATAAATGCTGAATCTTGGTTCTGTTTTTCTTCAGCAACTATCCTTATATGGGTTCTCTTTCTTCTGATTCCGCGCCTTCCGAAAGGCCTGGAGCCAATGTTCGCCACAGCCTCTACAATGACCGGATTTTCAAGGCCATGATGAGTTGAATTTGCAGAAAGGCTTTTCAGCAATATTATGAATTCTCCTGCAGCTTTTTCCGGAAATCTTCCTGACATAACTTTTCCTTTCCTGTGCGGAATTTCCCCTTTCATAGGAATTGGTCTTTTTATCCTTGCAACTTGTTCCAAGTCCTTAATCGCTTCCTGAATTTTCTTTCTCTTTATGAACCTGCAGATTGCAGCAGAGTGCTTTGTTGAAATATGAATATCAAATCCATTAACAACAGCCACTGTTCTTTTCGGCTTTTCTTTTTGCTTCCCTGTTTGTGCAGGAGTTTCCTTTTTATCTATTTCTTTGACTTCAGTTTTTTTATCAGATACTGTCTCTTTCGCATCTATTTCAACTTCTTTAATAACATCCTTACTTTTCTTTTTTGATTCAATTTCTTGGTTCATTTTTATTTTTTGGCCTTGAATTTGCTTCCTTTAGTTGCCCCTATTCCTGCTTTGCTGTGCTTGACTCTTCCTCTTGTTAATGCAAATTCTCCGAATCTGTGCCCGAGCATATCCCCCGTTATAGCCACAGGGACAAAGTTTCTTCCGTCGTGAACGCTTATCTTCATGCCGACCATTTCTGGGACAATTATAAAGCTTCTTTGATGGGTTCTGACAGGCTTGTTTTTACCAATTTTGCCCTTTGCCCTGCTGATGAAATTTTCTATAACCTGGAATTGCCTGAGTGCAGTTCTCCTGGGGCCAGATTTCAAATATTTTGCAAACTCCCTGACATCCAGCTTTTTCAGTTCATCCAGAGTTTTTCCCCTGTATGTAAATTCTTTTCTTTTTATTTCACTGGTTGATGTGTTTTCCATTTCTTTGTTCATTTTATTTCACGTGCCCTGTTCT
>Ga0247727_10014216_pt1 | contig 13278 bp, 3 predicted proteins | sample WisWelCaveWW1625_FD_202498 | JGI IMG/M metagenome (GOLD analysis project Ga0247727, IMG submission 202498) | Biofilm microbial communities from Wishing Well Cave, Virginia, United States - WW16-25 | ecosystem: Environmental > Aquatic > Deep subsurface > Groundwater > Cave microbial mat | place... | reverse complement strand
GAGAAAAGATTCTCCGTTTTCTCTGTTCGCTCCTGTTCAAAAAAGTTAGAATTTTTTTCTAACCTTCATGAACCAATGACTTAATCGCGCTTTAACTTCAGCAGCAGGTGCAATTTTCATTGACTAAGGTATCACATTTTTCCAAAGTTCGCAACAATAAATTTTCCACCAATAAATTTCGCGCGCCAAAATAAAAACCCCCGCTGTCGTTCGGTGGTCGCGATAGCAGGGGCACAACATCTGATTATTAAAGTTTATACGTTCTCAAGCGCTGCGAAAATAGTCGAACCGCTTGGATTTGGAATCGAGGTTCAGCTCTTTGAGGCGCCGGCGGACGTCCCACCAGCTAATTTTCAAATTGCCGTAGCGCGAAGAGTTGAGCATCTGCTTGATCTTCAGCGTACCGGCTTCGGGATTTTCGCGCACGACCTGACGGATTCTTTCATCCAAATTGTTGCCGGCAACTTTCGGCTCCGGCATCGGGTTGAAAATTTCCGCGGTTGAAATCTCCGGGCGACCTGCGGGAGTGGCCACGGCGTGACGGCTGCGGGGGCCATCATGCTTCGACGCCCCATGCTGATGGGCGGTTGCCGCCTGCGGCTGCGATCGATTGAATCCGCTCGGCACCGCGCCGCCGCGATCAAAATCGCTCACGGCTTCCTCGATCGTATCGAACGCGCGCAGGATGTAATGAAATTCCAGCAGTTCGAAAACTTCATAAACATCCGGAATCATGCGCACGAGTTTTAAATCGCCGCCTTTTTCGCGAATGCCTTTGATTTCGCTGATAAAAATACCCCAGCCCGCGCTGCTAATATAGTCAACGTTGCCGAGGTCGATAACAATATTGTATGTACCTGCTTTCAGCAGGGCATCCAGTGAATGCTCCAACTCCGCCGACGTCGTTGTATCAATGTAGCCGCCGACCTTGATGATCGCAATATTGTTATGCACGCCTGCTTTTTCGACAGACACCTGAATACCTTCCATGGTTCACTCCTCGTGCTTTCGAACCATACACAAACCCGATTTAGCAATATACATGGGGAATGAGTAAAAGTCAATAACAAATTTAAACAACTGCCTGGCGCGTCACCATACGGCTGGCGCGCTCGATTTTTTTACGTATATCATCGCGGCCGGGATCGATCTCCAGCACGCGCTGCCATTCTTTCAATGCCTGCATATATTCGCCGCAATTGGCGTAGATCACGCCCATATTTTCATAAGCCGTGGTGTCGTTCGGATCCAGCCTTTTGACACGCTCATACGCGCGGCTGGCTTCATCATACATGCGATTGCGGAAGTACGCATTGCCCAGAATGCTGTACGCCTCTTTGAAATCCGGAAACTGCCGAATCGCTTTCTCGAACTCCGCGATCGCTTCTTGAAAACGCTGGTTTTTATAATGCCGCAGTCCCGCCATCAGCAACTGCTCGCGTTCATCCGCCGGCCGCCGGTTGGCGGCTAAACCGTTTTGTCCATTTGCCCGCGCCGGCAGCCGGCGTTGGTCGTAATCCGCTGGCGCGCCGTTAGCCGCCTCGTAATTGGCGCGACCGCGGTCGCGATTCACCGGCGGCGGATCATCACGGCGTCCCCCAACCTCGGCGCCGCCGTTTTCAATCACCTGCACGCTGGAATCGGCGCCGTCTTGCTGCAGAATTTCATGCACGTCCACATACGGCAAATCCATATCTGCGGGCGGCGCGCTCGCGCTATCCAATGGCGGCGGCGACGGCCCTTTGATTTTTTCCCGCGTGTCCGTCGCGTTCATCGTGGTTGAGTTGTTAAAACTATTCTCTAACTCCTGCCGCATAATATCTTCAACCGCAAAAAACGATGCTTCCTCTTCCGCATTCGCGGCGGCAGACAGCGGTTCATCAAGTTGCACAAAGTTCGTCGTCACCGCCGGCGCTTCGGGCGTCGCCGCATTTTGCTCACCCCAAATCGAGCCGCCTGCGAACAGCTCTTCGAAACTGACGTCCAACCCGCCCTTTTCAGCCGGCGTTTCGGTTTTCGTCAAGGCCGTGAAATCAAACGCGGCCGCGGACTCGTCGGATTCGCCGCCTAAATTTACTGCCGGCAGTCCGAAGTGATCAGCCGGTGGCATTGCGGGCGCGTCAAAATAAACTTCCGGGCTGATTTCATCCGGCGCTGCTGTCAGTGGCGACTCTTCGGAAAAAGGCGAATCTTCCATTGCACTCGCAACGGGCAGGGTTGGCGGCAATTCCGGCAAGCGGCGTTTTTTTGCGAGCAAATCTTCCAGCGGGGTTTGCAGCGTGCGCACATCAATTTCCGATTTCGCCGCATCTTTGCGCGACCGCGTTTCGCCCGCGGCCTCGCTGCGGGCGAAGGCCAGAGCCGGCTCAAACGGAACCGGCAGTGAACGCGGCGCTTTCTCCACCGCCGGCTCTTCAGCAACTTCGTCCGGCCGCGTTTGGCGCCGGACCTCCGCCGCCTCTTCCGGCCGCGGCATTTCCAAACGCGCGCGATCGAGAATAATCTTGCCGTCCAGCGTCAGCATCGGCGTGCCCGGCTGTTTCATCGGCCGGCGCGTGCGCCCGCCGCGCGCCACGAAAGCTTCGCGCAATTGCCGCGTGTTCAAGCGGCTGCGCACCAACTCGTCGTAAATCTTGCTTTCGGAAATGACGGTGAAGCCGTATTTATCGGTATTGATTTCTTCGCTAATTCGCTTCGCGCCGTACTCCGGATGATTTTTTATAATATCGTAAATTTTTACTTTGTCTTCGATGGCGATATGCTTGGCTTCCACCGAAACTTCGGCATCGACTTCAAAATTTTCGGCGCCTTTTTCTTCAAACTCTTTTTTGTATTTGTTGTAATAAGTATAGGTGGTAATGCCGAGACTCTCGCAGGCTTCACGAATGCTCGTGCCGGCCAAAGTTTTCTTGTGCGCCTCGCGCGCGCGGCGCAGTTCTTCTTTCTCCGGCGAGGTCTTTTCCCGAATGGCCACCAGCGTGATGTCGTCCGACTGCGGGAACTCCTCGGTGAACGAAAGGATTTCTTCCTTGATCTGCTCAACAAAAGGTTTTACCCGCAGTTGGCCGGAGTCGCGGAAGATTTTTAACAACCGTTCTTCGCCGAACAACTCCCGCTTGCTGTTCATCGCTTCGGTAATGCCGTCCGTATATAAAAACAAAATGTCATCCTCGGCAAGCTGAATCGTGTCGCTCTCGATCGATTTACGAAACAAATCCTTTTCGTGCAACTGAATACCGATCGGAAAACCCCGCGGGTTGAGATAATAAGTTTTTTGCGTCGTCGAGCGGTAGAGAATCATCGGATTATGGCCGGCGCTCGCGTAGTTCAGGCGGCGGCGCTTGCCGTCGATGATGACGTAAAACACCGTGACGAACATGCCCTTTTTCATGTCGCCGATGACGAAATCATTCACGCGCGACAACACTTCCGCCGCGTCTTTGATGCCGCGCGCCTCGGTGCGCAGCGCCGTGCGGATCATCGTCATCACCAGGCTGCCCGGGACGCCTTTGCCCGAGACGTCAGCGACCACAATACCGAGCGTGTCTTTGTCCACTTCGACGAAATCAAAATAATCGCCGCCGACTTCGCGCGCCGCCTCGTAATAACTGGCGAGTTCGTAGCCTTCCAAATCCGGAAACTCGCTGGGCAGCAGCATCTGCTGAATTTCCTGCGCCACCTGCATTTCTTTTTGCATGCGCTCCTGCTCGGCGAGATTCTTCTGCGAATCGCGGAATTTGTTGGTGATCTCGGAAAACGCCTGCGCGATCTCGCCGATTTCCGTCGAGGTGTCGATGTCCATGTCGTCTTCGACGTCGCCGTGGTCGGCGCGGCGCACCCACTCCGCCAATTTGCGGAACGGATTCATCAAAATATAGATGAGAAAGAACGTGCCGACCGAGCTTAACGCCAACAGAAAACCGGCGTCGCGCGCATACATCCACCGCCGGCTCGCAATACGCTGATCCAACCGCTCTTTGAGCGCCCGAATGTGCAAGCGGCCGGAGCCGAGCGGCAAAATCTGATCGTAAACTTCTTTAATCGCCAAATTGCCGTTCGCGTCCGTCACCGGCAGCTTATAAGCAAAAATTTTAGGACGCACTTCCACGCGCTGCGCCGGCAACTCGAACGTTTTAATGAGTTGATTAACATCGGCATGTCCAACGATCGCTTCGCTGCTATCGACGATCACGATTTCATGCGCGATGCGACGGACTTCCTCGCTTTTATAAATTTCAATGACCGCCTTCTGTCCTTTGGCGCCGCTAAGATCGTTAAAAATTTCCGGGGCGTTTTTAAGTCCCCCGGTGACCGGCTCGCCGACCCCGCGAAAATCCGAAAAAAACTGCGCCGTCTCTTGCTCCTCGGCCTGCCAGTAAAAATAGCCGTAGCCGAGGCCGATAATTCCCGCCAGCGTCAACGTTGTCCACGTCCAATATTTCGCCTTGAGCGACAGCGGAATCGACTTGAAGGCCTCGGCCATTTTGGGAATCTGCGCGCGCAGCCTGGTCAACTGCGCCGGCGTATCGCGATTCTTGATGAGCCGCAGCTCATTGCCCTCTTCGGTTTTGCGATAGTCGATCTCGTCCATCAAGCGGCGCATGATGAAAATGCCGAGGCCGCCCTTTTTGCCGATATCGACGTAGCGCTGCAGATCCGGATCTTTAACGTGCTTGGGATCGAAGTATTTCCCCTGATCGATGAGACAGATCGTCAGGCTGTTGGCCTTGACGATGGCGCGAATGGTGATGAAACCGTCGCCGCCAACGTCGCGATACGCATGCCGCATCACGTTGGTGCCGGCCTCGTCGATTGCCAGCTTGAAAGCGTTGATGACGCGGTCGGAGAAGCCGTGCTTCTTCCCGATGCGCGTGACGAAATCGCGCAGATCGGCAAGATAATCGGTGTGAGCAGGAACCTTGAGCTGCTCTTTGGTCACACTTTTAAACAACAGCTTCTCCTAAGGCATTAAACGGTGGATAATAATAACACACGGACACAGCCATATTTAAACTTCGGTATTTTTTTCGAGAAGTGCAAGGAATTATTTTAAGTCATTGGTTCACGAAAGTTAGAAAAATTCTAACTTTTTTTGAACAGGAGCGAACAGAGAAAACGGAGAAAAGATTCTCCGTTTTCTCTGTTCGCTCCTGTTGTGATTCGTTAACGAACTCGAGCCGCCCGCAGGGCTGGGAAATTTAATGCGGCCCCGTTTTAGAACTCAAGCCTTCAGCTCGCTTGAAAAACCCGCTTAGGGATTTTTAACGATTTTGACTTTTCGTCCTTTACTGCGGCTTCTTCTTCAACCCCTCGCGCGCCTGATCGATGGCGCTGAGGATGCGTTGGTTGTAACGGTCGCGCGGTTTGATCTCTTCGAGAATCTTCAGCGCCGCGGCGTAATCTTCGTTGTTCAACAGGCCGATGGCTTCGAGATAGCGCGGCCGAATGGCGTCGGGGATCGGCGCAACGCGCGCATTACAGCGCTCATCGGCGTCGGCGAGAGATTGCCGGAGTTTTGCATTACCGGCGTCTTTTTGCAACGCTTGCGAGAAAAGACCTTTAGCGGCGCAGTAATTTTTGTTTAAATACGCCTCATAGCCCTGCTGATAAAGTTGCGTGACATCCAACTGCTTTTGCAACTGCCCGACTTTATCCTGATAAGACTTCGACTCGGCCGGCGTAATATCCGGCTGGTTCATCAATTGATTATAAATATTGACCGCTTCAAAATACTGTCCGGCGTTGACAAAACCCTGCGCTTTGCGCACCAAATCGCCGCGGCGGCTGGAAATCTGGCCTTCGGTTTTGCCAATTAAATCTTTCAACTCCGCGTTGTTCGGGTCACGCTCGAGGCCGCGTCTCCATTCGGTGATCGCTTCGTTGTATTTGTTGGCCTGCAAATATTGCAAACCCTTCTGGCGCTGCGTTTCAATAAACGCGCGATCCGCGGCGGCAATCGTTTTCTCGCGCTCGGTCGCGGCCAGCTTGACTTCTTTGGCGCGCGTCTCTTCGTCCATTTTGTTTTTGGTGCGCTCCACCCACACGTCGGCGTCTTCCTTATCCGCGCCGAGAATGCTGCTGGAGCCGATCGCGGCAATGTCGCGCGCCTGCGTGAAATTGATGAAGGCGCTGAAATATTCGCCCTGCTGAAAATAATTTTTGCCGAGGTTCATTTTCTCGTCAAATTCGTCGCGGCGATTCTTCGCCAGCTTATTGGTGGTTTCTTCTTCGATCTTCCGCAGCGCCCGGGCTTCGCGATCGTTGCGCAGTTGGGTTTTGGTTTTGCCGAGATGCGCGGTGATGCTGAGGCGATGAATGCCGCCGAGGCCAACGTCATTGGATTCAAACTGGCCAAAAGCATAATCGATCTGAAACATGTTCTGATACATCACGCCGCCGCCGAACGTCATGCCGCCGCCGTTATAACCGGCGCGCAGCATCGCGAGATTCTGATACGCATATTCAAAACCGGCATTGTAGCGCATGTTCTCGGACGAGCCTTCCGGTTTTTCAATCGCCAGGAAAATATTGGCCTGATCCGGCCGCGAGCCGAAGAGCAGCGATTTGGCCGCGCCGGCGCGAAGAATGCGGGGCAGTTTTTCAGCGTAGCCGTCCAATTTCAGGCTCGGTTGGATCGCATTCAGCCACGAAACGCCGAAACTCACATTCTGCAAAAAACCGTCGCCGCGATCGGGACGATACAACAAACCAATGTCGCCGCCGAACGCGCGCGACGATAAACCGTTAAAGCGCTCGCTGCGAATTTTACCGGTTAATCCGAGCGACACGCCGTAGGAAATTTGCCGCGCAAACGAGAAGAAAAAACCGTCGTGCGCATCCAGGCCTTCGCCCAATTGATCGCCGACATTATCGCGCTCAATGAAACCGACGTCGGAATGCAGCCAGCCGAGACCGACGGTGCCGACGTCGAGAATGGGAATGGCCGCGCCGATGAAATGATATTTCGCATCGACGTCAACGCCCATCAGCAACGGCGAATAATACATGATCACGTTGCGGCGCTCCAGATGATCGAGGCCCGCGGGATTCCAATAAATCGTCGAAGCATCCAGCGGCATGGCCACCACGGCGCTGCCCAGGCCTTGCGCGCGCGCGCCAACGCCGAAGCGAAACAGCTCCTGCGTGCCACCCGTGCCTTTTGCGGCGCTCGTTTGCGCCGACACGCTCGCTCCGCCGCACAGCAGCCCGGCAAGCACAATCGCCGCCGACCATGTTGAAATTCGTGATTGCATGTTTTTCACCGTTGATCTTTCATATTATAGAAGCAACCGCCGGCGTTTGCCAAAACGGTTGCGCATAAATCTTACGAATGACAATCCGTTAAATCTTACAAAAACTTCATGCGACAACTTCGGACTTATCAACCTCGGACTATCTCTTCAACACCGCCACCTTCGTCGTCGCCGTGTTGCCGCCGGTTTTGAGCATTGCAAGATACACGCCGTTCAACACACGCGCGCCGGCGCCATTGCGGCCATTCCAAAAAAGTGTATTATAACCTTGCGGCGCCGGGCGACCTTCCCGGTCGGTCGATTTAAATGATTGCGCATAAACCAATTCACCCAGCAGCGTGTAAATCCGGAACTCAAGGTCCGAGGGTTGCGACAGTTTATATTGAAAAGTCGCGCCCTGAGGATCATCTGGGTCAAACGGATTTGGATAATTGTAAAACGACTTCTGAAAATCCGCTTCACCAATCAACCGTTTTGCCGACACGACTTGATTCGCCGCAACGTCGTTGCCTCGCTCGTCTTTGAAAATAATTTCCACACCGTCGCCGGAGTCCTGATCGATGGCATCGATGTCCGCGGCGCGTTTGAACGCAAACCGGAACGCTTCGCTCGAATTATCCGCAATATCGGCCACAACATCAACAACATGAGGCGTGGCGCCGCGCAACGTGTCTGCCGCTGGTGTAAACTGTATCCGCAATGAATCCGACGCCGGGATGGGCGTCAACCGCGCCAGCACGCGGTTGGGATTGTTCGTGTCAACGACACGCAGCTCTTTGATGACCTGACTCGCATTCAGCGCTTTGTTGTTGCGATCGAGCGCATGAAACGTCAGCGCGCGCAAAAGAATATTGCTCGAATTGATGTTGCTTTCGTTGGTTAATTTCAACCGCAGCAGCAGCGAGCCGGTTTCACCGCGCACCACCGGGCCTTGCGCCGCCGGCAGCGTTTGCACGGCAAGGCGCTTGCGCTCGGCCTGAATCGAAATCGTGACTTCGTTGAGCGACGGCGTCGCCGTCGAATCCGTATTCACCTCGACCGGATACGGCGTCAACAAACGCACGCGCATGTTTTCCCGGCCCGGCGAAGGCGTGGTGCGGGCGCGGAATTGCCACGTGAACACCGCGCCGGCGTCCAGCGTTTGAATCGAATCCGCCGGATTAACGAAACGATAATCGCCGGTCGGCGGCAAGCGCAATCGCATTTTGGCATTGCCGCGCGTCGCCGCCTGTCCATTGTTCGTCAGCCGTGCCGTGACTCGAACCAACGCATTGAGGCCGACATTGCCGCCTTGTCCCGCCGAAATCGGCTCGGTAATCGCGGCGCTCAACTCCAGGCTCGCTCTATCGACCGTCTCGACCGCAATGCCCTGCCGTTGTTTGGCAATGGCCTGTCCGCTCGATTTGTCAACGCCGGTCAATTCGATTTTCAACGTGTCTTTGATGCCGAAGCGCGAAGCTCCAGGCGCCTGCACGACCCAGCGCAAAATCGTCCGGCCGTTCTCATTCACGGGTTGAATCAAATTCTGGGTAATCGTAAAACTGCCTTGCGGCCGCAACAACGCCTCGGCGCGCTCGGCTTTGCGGCTTTCAACTTCCGCCTGCACCACAAACAATTGCCCCGTGCTCACGACGCCGTCAACCGCACCGGATGGCGAGGCAATCGCCCAACTCACGATTCTTAAATAAGCCGAGCTGTCCACTTGCACCGGCACGCGCACGAATCTTCGATTCGAAGTCAGCGCCACCGGCCCACCGCTGTTTTCATCAAGTGGAAGGCGCGTAAGCCGCACGGTGAGCGAATCCTCGAGCTTCACATTCGGCGCCGCGACTTGCCATTGCACCTGGCCGTTGACGTCGATCATTTTTTGCAGAGGCGGGGTCGCAGTAAAACCGCTGCGCAATTCCAGCGTGACTTTCGCCGTATCGCTCACGCCGGCGCTGCCGTTCTTCTGCAACGTGGTCGTGAGCGTAAAAATTTGGCCGAGCGAAAGATCGCCATTGATCGACCCGGCCGGAGCGGTGATCCGCGCGGTCAAGCCGAGCTCGGCTTTATCCACGGTAATCATGCTAACGCTGTCCAGCCGCACGATCGTCGCGCCACTGCGATCAACCCCGCTCGCGCGCACCACCAGAAAAGCCGGAATTTCATTTGCCGCCGCAGGCGCTTGCACTTGCCACGTTACCAGATCTTGAAAAACCGGCGTGGCGCCGATTTGCAGATACCCGGAGCGCATGATGAGATTCACGGTTTTGTTGTTCAGATCGGGACTAGCGGTCAGTTCCGCCGTCATCTCGAACGTCTGCCCGCTTGACACGGTGCGGTCGCGCGCGCCCGCCGGATTGCTCACATAAACGCGATTGATTTTCAAATCCGTCGGCACCACGGAGACGCGAACGGTGTGCGAGGTTTTGCTCACCACCGCCGGCGCAGCAATATTCAAATCCTTCGCAGATTTGGTGATCGCGACCTGCAGATCGGCGTTCGTCGCCGCCGCGTTGGGCGCGCGCACTTTCCATACCACCGTATCCGCCGGCACGCGAACTCTAAATATGCGCACGGCCGGATTGCCTGGCTCAAAAGTAAAACCCGGCGGCAAATTCAACGTCGCTTCGCCAAGATCATCGACCGTTGATTGCCCCAAATTCGCGACATACGCTTTGAAATCAACAACCTGATTGCTGCTTAAAATCAAAGACGGCTCGCTGATCGTCGCGCTCACGGCAAGATTCGCCGGGCGCTGCACGAGCACTTGCGCAGTGGAATCGCCGACGCCTTGCCGGATCACCGCGGGCTGGCCGCTGCGCGTCACTGCGGAAATAATGCGCGCCGTGAACGTTTCATTTTGCTGCGCCGCCGGATTCGTCGTATCGGCTTGCACCGAGAAAATTGCAAAACGCTCTTCGCGCGTTTTAATGGAGTCGATCACTTGAATCGCGCCGTCGGCAATGATCGAGCGCCCGAGATCGCTGAAAAGCTGCACGCGCACATTTTCCACGCGCTCGAACGGGCTGATGTTTTGCACTTTCACTTCGACGTTGAACGTTTGATTCACGTTGGCAAAACCGAGCTCGCCGATTTTGCGCAGACCTTCGGGCGACGTCGTCACCAGTTGCACCGCCGCCGTCGTCGTGACTTCAATCGCGCCGGTTTCGCTGTCGCTCAACGCCGCATTATTATTTTTATCGCGGCCGCTGATATTGACGATTAAAGACGCTTGACCGCCGCGCTGCGAGCCGGTGATGAGAACGGCGTAACGCACGGTATCAATTTCACCAGCAGCAAGTTGGCGCGTACGATTGCGCCGCAACAGGGTGTCGGCTTGAATGGTATAATCAATTTGCGTCGCGCCGCCGATTTGCACGGTGATGTCCGTGGCGCTCGGTTTCGTCAAAACAATCGGCGCGCCGCCGTTGTTGGTGACCACCGCGTCAATGAACCACGGTATCGCCTGCCCGGCTTCAACGCGGAATTCCGACGGGATCACACTGGTAATTTGAAATCCGGCCGGGCGCTGAATGAATACGAGGCCGGTGTCGTCCGGTGCGGGACTCGGAATAATCGTCGTGCCGGTGTTGCGCGCCTTGCCGGCGATGATTGCCGCGCGGAAAATTTCACCGTCCAAATCCTCGCTGCTCGCCGCGGTCATGTCGAAACTCACCGCCCGCGTTTGGCCGCCAGGAATGGCGTTAATCGTGCGATTCACGGGCGGCGTGATGGTGGAACCTTCGGTCGTACTAAAATTGACGCGCACAGTATCCGCCGCTTCCTCGCCAATATTTTCAATAACCACATCCGCAGCAAAAACCTGCGTGGTATTCACATTCGGCAAATTCGGCGCGCCTTTCAGCACCACGGATTTGACGCGCAGTTTTGCGGAATCTTGCACGGTCACAAACGTCGCGCCGCCGTCTGCCGTGTCATCCGAACGCGAATCGCCGCTGTTCAGCTCCGTGCCAACAACTTGGCCGGTGATATCATTGCGTCCGATGAGGCTGCCGGTCGGCGCAATCGTGAAGCGCGCCGTGGCCTCGGTGTTGCCGGTTAAAATGCGGCTGCCGTTCAACAACGTGTCCGGCGCGCTGATCGTTCCGCCGCTGCTCAACGTGAGGCGCGTGTTATTGAAATCGAGCTGCGCCTCGCTGCCGCCGCTGTTGCGGAGGTTCATATCAACGGTCCACGGTTGCGTTTGATTGCGCGTCACCGTTGTCCGTGAGGCATTGAGGCTGAGAATTTTTACCTCGGCGCGGCTTTGCACGACGACGCTGCCGCTGCCCGCCGGCGGCGGCACGATCGGCTGGCCGTTGGATTGATCTTTGACAAACAAGCTCACTTGCAGCGCCGTGCCGCCGGGCAACGAACCGGTGCGATTAAAATCGAAGCGCAGCGAATCCGTGGCGCCGGCGTTCAACACGCGATTGCCGCTGCCTAAAAATGTGTTTGGTATCGTGAAGCCAAAATCCGCGGTGACGTCGTTGCCATTCACCAATTGCAACTTCACGCTATCAAGCTGAACGCCGGAACCGCCGTTGTTGCGCACCACGGCCGTTGCTTGCCACGGCTTCGCCATATTCGCCGTCACCGTATTTTGACTCGGTCGCACCGCAAGAATTTGCACGCGCGCCGGCAGCGCCACGGTCAGCTCGTTCGGCGTCACGTTTAAATTCACTGAGTGCGCATTGCCGTTCTGCGTGCCGCGCAATTGAATCAGCGGCGTGTAAGTGCCCGCCGGCATCGCCGCTGGAACCGGGGTCGCGGCAAAAGTCAGCGTCGTGTCGCCCGGCGCAATGCTCTTCACCGGGTTGTTCGCATCCAAAGCCGCGTCGAACACAACCGCGCCGTTGTTGAACCGAAACCTCGTGTTCGCCGGATCGAGCACGACGGTCGCGCGATTCGCGCCGTTGCGCACGCGCACCGTGAACGCGTACGAGGTATTGTTGTTCACGACATCGGGCAACATGCTGTTCGCGAGGTACGAAACATTCGGCAGTTGCTGCACCTGCACGGAACTGGCATTGTTCGTCGCGACGCGAATCACGTCGCTGTTGATCTCCGTGCCGCCGACTTTCGCCCACAACGCCACCGTGCCGCTCGCGCCGCCGGTGGTGCTGATCACGAAACGCAAACTATCGGCGGCGTTCGCGCCGAGATTTGCCGTGCCGGAGCCGAGCCAGCGCGGCTGTTCGAGCGCGACGGTGTAATCATTTTGAAACGCCGCGCCGATACGGAAGCGCAAATTCGTGGAGTCGGTGTTCAACGCCGTCAAGCTGCCGCCGTTGTTGCGCGCGACCACGATCACGTTCCACGCATTCGTTTGCCCAACAGAAACCGCCGACTGCGAAGCGCGTACGCTGAGAATGCTCAACGCCGACGGCGCTTGCACACTCACCGTCGCGTTGCTCGTATTCGAATTCAACAATTGCAAACTGTTCCGGTCCCGGCCTTTCAGCGTCAACGCCACATTTTGATTGCCGAGCGCGCTGCCGGTTTGCGTCACAAAAACAAACAACGAATCCGTTTCGCCGCGCGAGAGAATCGAGTCGCCCGTTGCAAACGTTGCGGGTTTGCTGAAAGTATAACCGGCGTTGTTGCCAATCGAAATTTTGATCGAATCCGGCGAGGGATGCAAACGCAGATCGGCCTCGCCGTCGTTGCGCACCACGGCTTTAATGCGCCAATCTTTCGCCATATTTTGCGTCACCGTCGCTTGCGAAAGCTGCAACGGCTCGATACGGAAAATCGGCGGCGACTGCACTTCGACTTGTCCGGTGCCGCCGTCGTTGGTGTTGTCCTGCACGATTTGATTCGTCGGAATATCCGTCGCTTCCGCGAAACCGGAAATCGTCGCGATGCCGCGCGTGTTGCCCGTGCGCGTGAGAGTAAACGTCAACGTGCCGGGCGCGCCGCCGTTGAGCGTGGTGCCGCCGCCATCCAGCGCCGCCGGCGACGTGATCGTATATTCCGGCGTGACGTTCTGGCTGCCGATGGTCAAACGAATAAATGTTTTGGCCGGATCGAGATTCAA
>Ga0247727_10014215_pt1 | contig 13279 bp, 12 predicted proteins | sample WisWelCaveWW1625_FD_202498 | JGI IMG/M metagenome (GOLD analysis project Ga0247727, IMG submission 202498) | Biofilm microbial communities from Wishing Well Cave, Virginia, United States - WW16-25 | ecosystem: Environmental > Aquatic > Deep subsurface > Groundwater > Cave microbial mat | place... | reverse complement strand
GACTGCGGAGGTGATCGACGAGGAAGGATGGCTCCATACCGGGGACATCGGCAGGAAAGACGCAGAGGGATTCATCTACATCACCGATCGAAAAAAGCATCTCTTCGTCAGCTCCGGAGGGAAGAATATCGCGCCTCAACCAATCGAGAACCTGTTCTTGTCCAGCAAATACATCGAGCAGTTTGTCCTGATCGGCGATCGACGAATGTTCCTGACCGCGCTGATTGTTCCCGATTTCGATGCGCTGAAGGACTATGCCGATGGAAACGGCATTGGGTACGCAAATCACACAGATCTGGTCTCGCAACCGCAGGTCAACAAGCTCATTGATAAGGAAATCTCATCCCTTCAAAGGGACCTTGCGAATTATGAACGTGTGCGGAAGTTTACCCTGCTTGAGAAGCCGTTCACGATCGAAGATGGTGAATTGACCCCAACGCAAAAGGTGAAGCGGAATGTGGTTGAGCAGAGGTACCTGCAGATCATTGAGAGGATGTATGCAGGAATTGATTAGGGAGATTTGATGGTTGAGTGATTTGGAGATTGAGAGATTTGGTGATGAACCCTTGTGGGACCTTGAATCCGCTATAGAAACGAACACCCGCCTTCACAGCGTTCCGGCGGGCAGGCCACGCCTCCGCCAAACAACGGCTCCGGCGGGCAAGCAGATGAGGCTGAAAAAATGATTTCCACAGTTAGACTGATGAGATGTCCAGGAGTTCCGCTGCTCGCCATCACCCTTAAGGTGAAATCAGATTGGGAGACTTGTTTACAGAGTTCATTCAACCAGTGAGAATCAGAAACTGCCTGCTCGTCTCGCTTCGCTCGCCGAAGCGGATCGGCAGGCAGGTGTGTTCAATATTCCATGTCAGAATTCAGGTGGGATGGTTTCGTTGACATTCACACTCATTTTGGATAGATTTTGGTGGAATTTGTAGGAACATCCAACATCGAACATTCAACATCCAACATTGAGACTGTCCAGGTAATCTGACATGCTGCTGCCACTTCTAAGAAGGTAACCTGTGTTTTTCTACAACCTACTCAAGAAAGGCAGTAGTGCCCGATTCCATTTGCAATCGGATTCTCAATAAACAAATTATTTCTTGATGGAAACGGCACTCGAGCAATACGTTCCGATCGCTATCATGATGATTCTGGCGATTGCCTTTGGCCTCTTCCTTGTCAACGTCAATAGATGGATCGGTCCGAGTCGACCCAGCGAAGAGAAGCTCTCGACCTATGAGAGCGGCATGGAGCCTGTCAAGTCGGCCCGTGAACGCTTTTCCGTGAAGTTCTACCTCGTAGCCGTGTTGTTCATTATTTTCGATATTGAAATTGTGTTCATGTACCCCTGGGCGGTGCAATTCAGAGAGCTTGGGATGTTCGGGTACATCGAAATGCTTGTGTTCATTGCCATCCTTCTTGTCGGTTATTTGTATATCCTGAAAAAGGGAGCGTTGCGATGGGACTAGGAAGTCTTATGGCCGACGGGTTTGTGACGACCCGTCTCGATGAAGTCATCAATTGGGCGAGAAAGAATTCCCTCTGGCCGATGCCGATGGGAATTTCCTGTTGTGCAATTGAAATGATGGCTACCGCCTCGCCGCGGTTTGATATTTCCCGCTTCGGTTCCGAAGTCATGCGCTTCACCCCGCGCCAGTGTGACGTCATGATTGTTGCCGGAACCGTGACGTATAAGATGGCGCCTGTTGTCCGGAAAATTTACGACCAGATGCCGGACCCGAAGTGGGTGATTTCCATGGGCGCGTGTGCTTCTTCCGGCGGAATGTTCCGGTCGTATTCTGTGGTTCAGGGGATAGACCAGTTTATGCCCGTCGATGTCTATGTTGCCGGTTGTCCTCCGCGACCCGAAAATCTCCTGCGTGCGCTCCTGGAACTGCAGGACAAAGTCGGCCGGGACAAGACGATTGGAACCCTCCTTCGCGGCGAAAAAATCTTCATCCCTGAAAATGGTCCTGCCGAGCGAATGAGCCCCACCTCGTGAACCAACTGATCCTTCAAAAGATTGTAGCGCAGTTTCCCAAGAGCGTTCAGGGGAGCGATGAATTCCGCGGCGATCTGACGGTACGCGTAAAGAAGGAAGATATCGCAGGGATCTGCAGCTTTCTGAGAGACGATCCCGAATTGTCCTTTGATATGCTCGTCGATCTCTGCGGAGTTGACATGTACCGTCCGGAGGGACGCTTTGAGGTGGTCTACAACATGTATTCTATCAGGAACAAGTGGTATCTCCGGCTGAAGGTTTTGGTCGATGAGGAGAAACCCATTGTCGACAGCGTAACCTCGGTGTGGACTGCGGCCAACTGGCATGAGCGTGAGACCTACGATATGTACGGCATTAAATTCCGGGGACATCCGGACCTTCGACGGATGTACATGCCCGAAGACTACGAGTATTATCCGTTGCGCAAGGACTTCCCGCTTATGGGTGTTCCAGATTCGATTCCACTGCCGAGAAAGTAGCCTCACCCCTTATGCCTGTGAGAACCCTCGAAGAGCCAAGGAAAAGCCAGATACAAGCGGCGCTCGAAGATCAGGACACGAGCGTTGCGCTCGATCCGCTTGAGAACGAGATGATCCTGAACATGGGACCTCAGCACCCCGCAACTCACGGTGTGCTGCGTGTTCTTGTCCGACTGGATGGTGAAACGGTGACGGGATGTGTGCCGGAGCTTGGCTATCTCCACCGTGGATACGAAAAGATCGCCGAGAACTCCACCTATCATGAGTTCATCCCGCACACCGACCGGCTCGATTACCTCTCACCGTTGTCGAACAACGTTGCCTATGCCCTGGCCGTCGAAAAGCTTGTGGGGATCGAGGTTCCATTGCGGGCCCAGTACATCCGTGTGCTCTGCTGCGAAATGGCGAGAGTTGCATCGCACCTGGTGGCGGTCGGAACGATGGGCATGGACGTCGGTGCGCTGACCGTCCTCCTCTGGACGTTTCGTGAGCGCGAGAAGCTGATGGACATCTTCGATGTTCTTACCGGTGCACGCTTCACGACGAGCTATACGCGCATCGGCGGTCTCCAGCAGGACTGGACTCCGCAATGTACCGGAATGCTCCGGACTTTTCTTGATGAATTCGACAGAGACCTGGCCGAAGTGGAAGACCTGCTTTACAAAAACAGGATTTTTATCGACCGGTGCGAGAATGTCGGGTACATCTCCCGCGAGGATGCCATCAGTCTCGGGCTGACGGGCCCCATTCTTCGCGCTGCGGGCGTGTCCAGAGACCTGCGCAGGGACAAGCCCTATCTAGTGTATCCCGAACTCGATTTCGATGTTGTGACGTATTCGGAGAGCGATTCTCTGGCGCGGTTCTATGTGCGGATGGAGGAGATGAAGCAGAGCGCAAAGATTCTGCGTCAGGCGCTGGAGAAGATGCCCAGCGGCCCGATCCACGATCGCGATACCAAGCGCGTCCTTCCGCGAAAAGATCGGACGTACACAAGAATGGAAGAGCTGATCCACGATTTCATGCTGATCAACCTGGGGATCGATCCTCCTGTTGGGGAAGTCTATTTCGGGATTGAATCTTCGCGAGGCGAGTTCGGACTGTATATCGTGAGCGACGGGACCGGGAATCCGTGGAGAATGAAGATCCGCTCACCGTCGATGGTCAATCTCTCAGCGCTCCCGCTGATGATCAAAGGAGGCATGATCTCCGACATCGTCGTTGTCATTGGCAGCCTCGATCCCGTGATGGGAGAAGCAGATAAATAAATTGACGATTGAGTCGTTGAATGATTGTGAGATTGGAAAGTTGACTGAGAAAACGAAGTCCGAAACGCAATGAATAAATGGCCCATTGATTCAATGATGCAATCCTCATGTTATCACCCCAGAACCTCGAAAGCATAGAAGTCCTCAAAACCCGCTACCAGAGCCCCCAGTCCGTCGTACTTGAGGCTCTCTGGATGTGGCAGGATGAACATGGCTGGATTTCGGAAGACGGAATGAAATACGTCGCCAATCTTCTTCAGGTACCTTACCATCATGTTTATGGAGTGGTGACGTTTTACACGATGTTCAACACACGGCCGGTCGGGAAATACAAGGTTGAAATCTGCACGAACATTTCCTGCATGCTCCGCGGTAGCCGGAAGATCATCGGTTGTCTTGAACGAAAGTTGAACATCAGGCTCGGAGAGACATCGCCCGACAACCGGTTTACCCTCATGGAGGCAGAGTGTCTCGGATCGTGCGGCACCGCGCCGATGATGCAAATTGGTGACGAATATTACGAGAATCTCGATGTGCTGCGCGTTGAGAAAATACTCGGAGAGTTAAAGTAGCCATGGAGCCAATGCTGCTGCCGAAAATTCCGGGACTGGAACAGATTGACCAGTATGAATCGCGTGGCGGCTACGGGATACTGCGCAAGGCCCTTTCGATGAACCCCGGGGAGATCGTGGATGTGGTGAAGAAGTCGAACCTCCGCGGGCGGGGCGGCGCCTGTTTTCCGACTGGACTCAAATGGTCCTTCATGCCGAAGAACTCGGCAAAACCGAAGTACCTCTGTGTCAACGGCGACGAAAGCGAACCGGGTACGTTCAAGGACAGACAGATCTTTGAATCCAATCCCCACCTCCTGATTGAAGGGACGATCATTGCGTGCTATGCGATGGGGTGTGCCACGGCATACGTGTACATTCGAGGCGAATACAACAAATGGATCAAGATGCTCCAAAAGGCCGTCGACGATGCGTACGGCAGGGGGTACATCGGAGAGAACATTCTCGGCTCGGGATTCAGCACCAATGTCTACCTGCATCGTGGAGCCGGCGCGTACATTTGCGGAGAGGAATCCGCGCTCATGAACTCGCTGGAGGGCGAGCGGGGGTACCCAAGGGTAAAGCCGCCTTTTCCCGCGCAGTTCGGATTATGGGGGTGCCCGACAACGATCAACAATGTCGAGACCATTGCCAACGTCCCGCTCATCATGCAACTCGGATGGGAAGCGTATTCGAAAATCGGTTCGCCCAAGCACCCCGGACCGATCCTCGTGGGTGTCAGCGGACATGTCAACAAGCCGGGCGTTTACGAAATGGCCACCGGAGAGCTTCTGACAGACATTATCGAGAAGTATGCGGGCGGCGTGGTGGGCAATAAGAAGATCAAGGCAATCATTCCCGGCGGATCATCGACGATGATCCTCCGTGGTGAGGCCATTGAAGGGGTGAGAATGGATGCCGACAGCTTGAAGGCTGCTGGTTCTGCCGTTGGAACCGCCGGTATGATCGTCATGGATGAAGATACCGACCTGATTGAAGTCATCACACGTATCACGAAATTCTACTACCACGAATCGTGCGGACAGTGTACGCCGTGTCGCGAAGGGACCGGCTGGATGTTCAAGCTCCTTAAGCGCTTCGAAAACTCCGAGGCCAGGGAAGGAGACATTGAGCTGCTGCTTGATATTGCCAACAACATCGAAGGGAACACGATCTGTGCTCTCGGCGATGCTGCAGCCTGGCCAGTGCAGAGCATGATTCAACGATTCCGCGATGAGTTTGAGAAGAGGGTGATGAATAGCGCGGCAACTGTAGGTTCGATGGAAGCAGTTGCGTGAAAGAGACGCGGGAGTTGGTCAAAGGAGACCTCACAGAGGGTCGGGAAGTTTATAGATAGACTGAACGGCAGGAGAACATGAAATTGCCACTACGGGAAATCCCGGTCCACATTACCCGCATCAACGATACAGCGTACGATATCCCAGTCCCTCAATACGCAACTGAGCATTCAGTCGGCATGGACCTCTGCGCGTCGGTGGACAACGAGGTGGTTCTGCGGCCCGGGGAGACCTCGCTGATTCCCACCGGTTTTGCGATCGCGCTTCCTGAGGGTTACGAGGCACAGGTCCGCCCGAGAAGTGGGCTCGCGATCAAACACCAGGTCGGGATCCTGAATTCGCCGGGGACGATTGACGCCGACTATCGCGGCGAGGTGAAGGTGATCCTGACAAACTTCGGCAAAAAGGACTTTACGATCCGCCGCGGAGATCGTATCGCTCAGCTTGTTGTCGCTCCATACACACGCGTAACGTGGGAGGAGCAGGATTCCCTCAGCGAAACCTCTCGCGGCTCAGGCGGATTCGGACATACGGGGAGATGAAGCCATATGGATGTGAGATGCGAGATGAGGGATGAGGGATCTGCCTACCCCCAAAAAGGCTTCGGCGGATAATTGTGAGATCTGAGATGTGGGTTGGCGGAGCATGCAAAGGAAGGATGGGAGAGATCGAGTAAAAAAGCGATGAAAGCGCCTACAATCATCATTCTCTTAGCGGGACCACTCGTTGGGTGCTTCGACGATGTTTCCCCGTCGCCCGGTTTCTTGCTCACTTCCGGGGAAGACGTGAGGCCCATTGGTCTGGTGGTGCCGGAGCTAAGACTGGGTGTGGGAATTGAGACGGGAGACTTCACGTTCAGCTGGTCAGGATCAGGGAATTCGAGTTCTTACACTCTTGAAGCTGATCTCTATGAGAATTTCTTTACTGCGTCAACCGTCTACTCCGGTCCGGAAGAGCGCTACTATTTAGGCTTTGAATCAGATTACCCACAGGTTTTTTACTACCGCCTGCGCGTTGAACGGGCCGATTCCATCAGCTCTTGGAGTGAACCGGTAAGATTCCCGTGATCAGGAGCGCACTGGTGGGCTTGCGGACTTGTATCTCCCCCGCAACTGAGAAAACCCTCTTGCGTAATGGACGATTCCACCGATATGTCTCAGCTCTCTCCAGGTAGCGGTTCGGTTCACACGACCGTGACGCTGGTGGTCGCGCTTCTTCTCCTTGTTGCCCTTGGGTACGCCCTCGCGCCGGTTCTCTCTCCGTTCGTCCTTCTCGGATCAATCATCTACATCCTCTACCCGCTCCGCCACGATGCTTTGCCAAAGAGGCTGATCTGGCTTTCCGTGCTGTTGTTCGCCATCTGGTTTGTCCATTCTCTGCTCGGTGTGCTTGCCCCTTTTATCGTGGCGTTCATGGTGGCGTATGTGCTTAATCCGTTGGTGACTGCGCTTGCCCGTCGGGGTCTTCCGCGCTGGGCTTCTTCGTTGCTGGCTGTTCTCCTGTTTCTGGCTTTCTGCCCCGGTCTGCTGATCGTTGTCATGCCCGCTGTTGTTGACCAGTTTCAGAGCATTGTCGCCGGAGCTCGGCAGATTTCTCAAGATATTTCGATGCTGCTGGAATCCGGCTCGATCTTCAACATCCTCTCCGGATTTGGGGTGCCTGCCGATCGATTGCAAGAGATGATCAAGCGTGAATTTACTCCCGGACTGGAGGGCCTTCTCACCACATTGTTTCAAGGCATGTTCGGGTTTGTCACCGGTGTGTCATCGCTGGCGATGCACCTGATAAACATCGTAATCATCCCCTTCCTTGTCTTTTATTTGTTGATGGACTTTCCGGCGATCACCGACCGGATTTTCCGACTTATTCCGGCCGACCGGAAGCAGAGAGTTGGCGCGGCAGCCCGGACTGTTGACGAAGTGCTCGGGAAATACTTCCGCGGCGCGATTATCGTGGCGCTCATCCAGGGTACGATCTCCGGCACGGTTCTATGGTTGATCGGCGTGAAGTATGCCCTGATCCTTGGGATTATGACGGGCCTTCTCAATTTCATTCCGTATGTCGGTTTGATCACGAGCCTGGTAATCTCCTCCATTGTGGCGTTGTTCAGCGGCGAGCCGGCTCTCGCAAGGGTGGGTGGAGTCGTCATTCTCTATCTCTCTCAAAAGATCCTTGAGGCGACTGTGCTGGGTCCAAAAATCGTCGGCTCAAAAGTCGGCCTGCATCCCGTTTTGCTGATTTTGTGCTTGCTGGTCTTCGGCTATTTTCTCGGCTTTGTTGGGTTGCTTGTTGCGGTTCCCGCCACAGCGTTAATCATCGCAGGGATCCGACAGTGGGAGTCGGGTCGCGACGCACCTACGTCAGGATTGGACACTCGAGAGACCTGAAATGACGGGGGTTCTCTACCTGGTTGCCACTCCGATCGGAAACTTCGACGACATCACCATTCGAGCGTTACACACTCTTAAGAATGCCGATGTTGTCGTCTATGAAGAGCGGAAGGATGGAGAGCGGCTGTTGCGGCATTTTGAAATCCGGAAACCGGTGGAATCGCTGAACGAGCATAACGAGGCAGCGGCATCGTTCCATATTCTCGAACATCTCAAGGTAGGAAAAGCGGTCGCACTCATCTCCGATTGCGGGACACCGGTTTTTTCCGACCCCGGCCGGATGCTTGTTCAGAAAGCCATCGAGAACCAAGTGAGAGTCGTTTCCATTCCCGGTGCTTCATCGCTCCTGCCGGCTCTTACCGTCTCCGGATTCTCCATCGATCAATTTCTTTTTTACGGTTGGCTTTCCCCAAAGAAGGACCGGCGTCGCGCAGAGCTCCGACAGCTCCTTCTGGAGAAAAGGACAATCGTTTTGATGGACACTCCCTACCGGCTTGCTGCACTGATGCGTGACCTGGCCGACACGTTTGGCGAAACACGCCGCGTTTGTCTTGCCTACAATCTGACGCTTCCTGATGAGGAGATTTTCCATGGGACTGCCGCTCGCATCCAGCAACTGGTGACACGCAAGAACCTCAAGGGGGAGTTTGTTGTGGTGATAGAAGGAAAGGCTTGAGAAAAGGCCTGATGGCCCTGCGGGATTCGTCATACGCCGTCTTCCGAGAGCAAGCATCTCGTAGTGGCTGAGTTTGCATGGTCAGAGGAACTTCGGCATTGGTTGTTTGACCGCAAAGTCACGAAGTGTGCGCAAAGTGCGCCAACGTGATGATTCAGGACTTTACATGTTTGCGCCCTTTGCGATTCCTTGGCGTCTTGTATGTTCAAATATCAAAAGCAGGTAGTACCCGGCATCTGGTAGTGGTGCACTTTATAATGCACCACTACCCGGCATCTCCTCATGTTGCAATTCTTGAAGACCTTGGATATATTTCTTCGCGCGACGAACGATCATCCAACAACAAGGCCGGCTTCGATGACGATAAGAGAAATCCCGCCACAAGCAATGCGTGCACACGAGCTTTATGGAGATTTCTGGTTCAATTCGGAACCGGTTCCCATCAGTGCGCTCAGGGGTCAGGTCGTTCTTCTCCATTTCTGGGATTACAGCAGCATCGGCTGCTTGCGCACGCTTCCCTACATCAAGGAATGGCGCGGGAAGTATCAGCCCTTTGGGCTTGTTGTCGTCGGTGTTCACACCCCGAAGTATCCGTTTGCAAAAAACCCCGAGGAAGTACTGAAGGTGGTCAGGCGATATGGAATTACCTATCCCATTGTTGTGGACAACCAGTATGTGATTTCGACGAGTTATGACCAACGTTCATGGCCGTTGTTTCTCCTGATTGATAGGCAGGGCTTTGTACGCTTTCAAAGCTCGGGAGAGGGGAACTATGATGCCTGCGAACATGCTATTCAAACCCTGCTCTATGACGCAGGAGTTCGAGATGTCCTCCCCCTCCCGATGGAACCGCTCAGGGAGGAAGACAGGCCGGGGGCTGTGTGCTACCGCCCGACGCCTGAGATTTCGATGGGCTATCTGCGAGGGTCAATAGGGAACACCGAAGGCTACAGTCCGGAGTCCGTGGTGGAATATCGGGATCCCGGTCTGTATATCGACGGGAAATTCTACGTCGATGGGAACTGGCTGAATGATCGGAATTGTGTCCGATTGAGCGAAGGGGGGAAAAAAGAAGGTACGATTATCCTCAGCTACCACGGGGTGGAGGTATACGCTGTGATCGCCCCGGAAAGTAAGAGCAGCTTTGAAGTCACGGTGAAGCAGGATGATCAATACCTTACGGTGGAAGAAAAGGGAGATGACGCCGTGATCGCCCGGGATGGAAGGAGCTTTGTGCAGGTCTCATCGCCGGGACTATACCACCTTGTGAACAACAGGGAATTTGGGGAACACACACTCCAGCTGACGTGCGGAAGTGATTCGTTTGCTCTCTATGCGATATCCTTCGTCTCGTGTGTGATCTCCCAGACTGTCTCGAATGGCTGAAGCTCTGTGGGTTGCCTGTTCGGGTTTTTTGCAGGGTTGACCTCGTTGGATCGTCTGATGAGCGGCGGGCATCTGCTCGCCGTTCCTGTTCAGGGGGCTCTGTTTTGGATTGACTACAAGGGCGTTCGTTGTTGCGAGAGTTATGAGTCATCGCCGCTCACCGGGAGAGTGAGGTTTCATTTTCACACTGGCCTTCCGCAATCAATGGTCTACAAGTCGTAGACTCGTTGAGCAGTGTGGGTGGAGAAATCAACCTCCGCTTTGCGATTCTGGGACATACACAAAAGGTAAAGGTCTCCACACATTCCACTGCCAGAATCGCACTGAACGGAAGGCCTGCTTGGAACCATGCCGTGCGTTTTGATTGCGGAAAGTTCTTTGGTTACTTTCTTTCAAAGAAAGTAACAATTTAGAAACCCTCTGGTGGGCGAGGGCGGGCGGCTGCCAACAAACAGCAGGCGCGAAAACAGTAAGCGGCTGTGTAAGATATCAGGCGACCAAGTCCGTAGAGAATCGGCTTTACGCGAAATCCACGCATGAGATCATTTCTTGACATACTTAAAGAAAAAATCATCGTCTTCGACGGGGCCATGGGGACACATCTCCAGGGTCAGCATCTGACCGCCGATGATTTTGGTGGGGAGCAATTCAACGGCTGCAACGAATACCTCGTGGTGACGAAACCTTCTGCTGTCGAGAAGGTTCACAACGATTACCTCGACGCTGGGTGTGACGTGGTGGAAACCGACACCTTTGGGGCTACCTCCATTGTCCTGGCTGAGTACGGGCTCTCTGACCGCGCGTATGCGCTCAATCTGGAAGCTGCGAGAATCGCCGGGAGAATGGCGGCCGAGTTTTCGCGTACTGGCTTACCTCGTTTTGTCGCCGGCTCCATGGGGCCGACAACAAAATTGCCGTCGCTTGGACACATTGCCTTTGGTGAAATGGCGGCGGCTTACAAAGTTCAGGCTCAGGGTCTCGTTGAAGGAGGGGTGGACCTGCTTTCTGTTGAAACCTGTCAGGATGTTCTGCAGGCGAAGGCAGCGCTCTATGGAATCTTCGAGTATTTTACAGAAGCGCGAAAACGGGTTCCGGTGATCGTCTCGGTCACCATTGAAACCATGGGAACAATGTTGCTGGGGACCGAGGTATCTGCCGCGCTCGTTTCCCTCGAACCCTTCGATGTAGACTTGATCGGGATGAACTGTGCAACCGGGCCCCTGGAAATGTCGGACCATGTCCGCGTCCTGTGCAAGAACAGTCCGAAGCCTGTGTTCGTCATGCCCAATGCAGGAATACCCGAGAATATCGGCGGGCGGGCTCACTACAAACTCACGCCGGAGGAATTTGCTGCCTCGCTTTCTCACTTTGTCAAAGACCTCGGTGTCTCGGTTGTTGGCGGCTGCTGTGGTACTACGAAGGAACACATTCGCCGTGTTGTTGATGCAGTGGCGGGGATGGCACCGCTGCAGCGGTCGATCGATTTCGTTCCCTCTGCTTCGAGCCTCTACCAGGCCATGCCGTTCCATATCGATCCGCCTCCCGTGCTGGTCGGCGAGAGGACGAATGCCAATGGGAGCAAACAGTTTCGTGACCTGCTTCTGAAGGAGGACTGGGATGGGATCGTCGCCATGGGAAAGGACGCAGCCAAAGAAGGGGCACACATGGTTGACGTCTGTGCCGCGTATGTGGGCCGGGATGAGCGGCGTGATATCACCGAGATCATCTCCCGCTTCAATACGCAGGTTCCGTTACCCATTGTGATCGATTCGACCGAACCTCCGGTGATCGAAACAGCCCTCCGGTTGATCGGAGGAAAACCGATCGTCAATTCGATCAATCTTGAAGACGGCGAAGAACGCCTTGCGAGGATTGTCCATCTTTGCAAGCGTTATGGGGCAGCGGTGATTGCACTGACGATCGATGAGCAGGGGATGGCAAAGACGGCCGACCGGAAGTTGGCCGTTGCACGGCGAATCTATGATCTGGCGGTGGGTAGGGGAGGGATGCGTTCGCATGATCTTATTTTTGACACTCTCACGTTTACACTCGGTTCCGGTGATGAAGAATTCCGCCGTGCTGGCATCGAAACCATCGAGGCGATCCGGCTGATCAAGCGGGAATTCCCCGCGGTTGGTACAAGCCTCGGCATCAGCAATATTTCGTTTGGCCTTGCATTGCCTGTCCGGCATTCACTGAACAGTGTGTTCCTGCACCACGCCATTGAGGCGGGACTCGACATGGCCATTGTTCATGCGTCCAGGATCGTTCCGCTCTACAAGATTGAAGAGAGAGGAAGAGAGCTCTGCCGGCAGCTTATTTTCGATGAGCGGGTGTTTGAAGAGGTTTCGGCTTAGGTGATGGAACGCTGATAACACAGAAAGAGAGGATAACCACTGGTGTTGAAACCCAATCAGTGAGTATCTGTAACATCGGTGTCAACTGTGCTCTATTCTAAAGGAACACTGAAAACACAGAAAGAGGGGATGACCACTTGAGTTGTTAGGCCGGGATCTCTTTATCTATGTCGATCATTTTCTTCTGTGTCATCTGTGTTCTATTGATAAAGCTTTGACATGACCGTGAGTTCACAGACTTTGAAAGTCACCTACGATCCCCTTACTGAGCTTATGGCTCACTACGCCGGGCGGAAGGAGGAGAGACTTGAGCACAAGCCCAAGGCCGCGACCGTTGAGGACCGGCTGAAAAACCGGATCGTCGACGGCGACAAGGTCGGACTTACCGGCGATCTTGACGAGGCATTGAAACGCTATTCCGCACTTGACATTATCAACACCATACTTCTTGAAGGGATGAAGACTGTCGGGGATCTCTTCGGGAGCGGTCAGATGCAGCTTCCGTTCGTGCTGCAATCGGCAGAAGTGATGAAGGCGGCAGTGTCGTATCTTGAACCATTCATGGACAAAGCCTCAACGACGTCAAGGGGAACGATGGTGATCGCGACGGTGAAGGGCGACGTTCACGACATTGGCAAAAACCTCGTCGATATCATCCTCACAAACAACGGTTACAAGGTGATCAACCTCGGGATCAAGTGTCCCGTCGAAAGCATGCTGCATTCTGCTGCGGAACACTCTGCCCAGGCCATTGGAATGAGCGGGCTGCTGGTCAAGTCGACGCTCGTGATGAAAGAGAACCTTGAGGTAATGAATGAACGCGGCATCACCATCCCGGTCATTGTCGGCGGGGCGGCATTGACGCGGCG
>Ga0247727_10014214_pt1 | contig 13282 bp, 11 predicted proteins | sample WisWelCaveWW1625_FD_202498 | JGI IMG/M metagenome (GOLD analysis project Ga0247727, IMG submission 202498) | Biofilm microbial communities from Wishing Well Cave, Virginia, United States - WW16-25 | ecosystem: Environmental > Aquatic > Deep subsurface > Groundwater > Cave microbial mat | place... | reverse complement strand
AGCTCGATCCATCAGACGACGTAACGTTACTGGTCTTGCGTAAACCATCGGAGTTAATATTGATGTATTCTCCACGGTAGGGTATCCGGCGCCAGTAAACGTATGACTTCCATGTCAATGTCCTCCGTTGCTCAAACTCTTGAAGCTCTTTGTAGTATTTAGCCGCCCAGGAAGGATTGGTATAGGAGTCGGCCTTGATCCGGAAGTCGGCAGCAAGCGGATGCCAAAAACTCCTGATGTAAAAAGACAGCGAAAAGAACATCTCCAGGGCCACGAACATAACCAATGCTATACCGAGAATCATCCAAATATCTCTGGTAAACTTGATCAACTTTTTAAATATCGTCATGTTTTCCCTCACCCTAGGCATTCAGCCTTACTTCAGAAACTTGCCACGGCGCTCGGCCAGTATTTCCGCTACTCTTTTATGGCCTTCCGCATTCCAATGGAAATCATCCGTCAAGTGAAGAGACTTGTCTCTCGGATCCATATATTCCTCAAGGTCCAGACAGGATATGTCAAAAGGCGTTAAGTATTCAGCGAACTCTCGACTGCCTGTCATATCTTCAGTGAAAACGGCGAGTAACTTCCCTTCGCCTTGACGAGCGGAAATCTCCCGTCTCAACTCGATTAGCAAGCGCGCAGTAATTTCTTCCTCCGGCGTTCGAGGGAACCTGCCAGAGCTGGTCATAGTAGCCCCCGAATCTCCACCGCCATTTTTTCTCTGAGCCACGGATGCTGCGTTTCCTTCTATGGCTCTGGAGTACAGGTATCTATTAGTCGCAGTAAGGAGATAGGACCGCGTAGCAAACTGCACTAAAGCGTGTTTCCATAAGGGCGTTTTGGGGACCGGCTGATTTATAAGCGCCAACTCCCCGTCCTTGAGTTGAAACGCCGGTTTCCCGTAAGTCACATACTGCTGTGTGAGCAGGTTCCCGAGGGGATCGTTCTCGGTAACGACAATCATCACAAGATCGGCCTTGTACTTATAGCCTTCATCTCGATAGAGCAGTAGCTCCTGATCCGTGCTGTACCCGCTCACACCCATGTTGACGATCTCAACTTCCGGCATCGCCTTCCTTAACTGCTCGGTAAAGACTTCATGCTCTTTGACGCCATAACCCCAGACGTAGGAGTCTCCAAGAACCAATACTCGCTGCCGCTTTTGATCACGCGCGTACTCGATCTCCGGCCCTCGGAAGCCTTTCGAATTGATCGTCACGAAAGCCTGTATTCCAAAAGTTTCGAAGTACCCGCTTGCGCCCGGATTGTGGGACCATCCGTAGCTGGAGTCATACTTCCAGAACTTCGTGATTCGGGCAGTGCGAGGGGCCAGTTGAGGGAAGAATACTCGCGCTAACCCTTCGGCCAGGAGAATGCCCACGAGCAAGCTGGTTACAATCAACATAAAGCGGCTCAGTAATGTCCTGAGCTTTCGACTGACGATGAATGTTGTCATGGCAGCATCTCCACTAGCTCAACGCCGGGAATATCAGACTGTCTCCTTCTATTTCTGAATAATGAAACGATTGATTACCAGAGCGTCTATTCCGGAGCAATAGAAGCTGCGCACTGCTTCCCGCGGGGTGCAGACAATCGGCTCCCCAAAAAGATTGAAGGACGTGTTGACAAGAACCGGGACACCGGTCTTCTCCCCGAATCTATTGAGCAATCGCCAGAAGAACGGGTTGGTTTTTCGGCTGACCGTATGTACGCGAGCTATTCCATCCGAAAACCATGCGGCCGGAATCAGACGCCGTTTATCGTCTCTGACGCGCGACACGGTGAGCAGGAACCTTGAAAGCGGGCTGCAATCTTCGAAGAAATCTTCCGCCCGCTCTTCCGGAACCGAAGCGGCGAATGGCCGGTAAGTTTCCCGGTGTTTGACAAACAGGTTAAGGTTCTCCTTCGTGTAATCCAGCAGAGGGCTGGCAAGGATGCTCCTGGCGCCGAGCGAACGAGGGCCGAATTCAGCGCGCCCCTGAAACCAGGCGACGATGCTCCCTTGATGAAGCAGCTTCACAATCTCGTCGAGCAGTTTGTCTTCGGAAGTGATGTAGCGGTAAGCCAGCTTGCAATTATCGAGTTCGGGTTTGACTTCCTGGTCGGAAAATTCGGGTCCCAGAAATACGTGTTCCAGAGGTTCGGGCTGCCCCTGATCGAGTTGGTTATGCCATTGAAACAAAGCGGACCCTATGCTGCATCCGGAGTTCCCGGGCGCAGGCTGGACGAACACTTGCTTATAACCGCTTTCACGTTCCAGCTTCGATACCATCAGGCTGTTGAGAGCCACTCCGCCTGCGAGACATAAAGCATCAACACGATGCTCTTGCCGGATGCTTTCAGCCAAGGCCAGAACGACCTGTTCAAGATGCTGCTGAAGACTACGAGCCAAATTACGACGATAGCTATTTGCCGGGAGCGCAGCTTTCGTCCGCCCCGTCATCCCCCCCACCAGCTCAGTCCACGAATGCCTCTTCGCCCCGCCGTTGAACCTATGGTCCCGGCGACGCAGAGAATCGCCAAACCTGTTGTAAAACTTATCTGAAAAAGGGTCAGGCCACTGAAGCGAATGGGTAAAGAAGGAAGTGTCTATTGACGGTGTTCCGGCCTGATCAATTCTGATCATATCCTGGAAGGCAGAGAGGAACTCCGGCTCACCCGTAGTGCTCAGCCATTGGGTGTTGTGTTCCCCGCCGCCGGCGTTAAAGCCCAGATACTCGGTCACCAAGCTGTATACCAGTCCGAGGGAATGTGGGAATTCTATTCGCCTGAGCAGGCGTACCTTCCTTCCTTCACCAACACCGGCAGCTATCGAGATGTAATCTCCTCTCCCGCTGAGTATCAGAATCGCGGCGCGATCAAATCCCGACAAGTAGAACGAGCTGGCCGCATGCGCAAGCTGATGATCTACCGACACAACTTTCGAGCGTTGGCTGAGCAGCCGTCCGGCCAGATTCAGCGTCTTCATCCGGTCGCGGAACTCATTCACGCTGGCTGCCTTGTGGTCGTCGGCTCCGGAGGTGTTTTCAGGAATGAACCTTTCGCTGAAACTCAACTGCCTGTTCAACAAGCGACGTGGCTTGAGGTAGTAGGTGACGTAATCTATGTCATCAATCCCAATGCCGACGGCTTTGAGGCAGTATCCGATCGCTTCGTAAGGCATACCTCCGCATTGGCTGATGCCAACATTTTTGACTCGAGCCAGCTTCTCTTCCTCGATGGCGGCGACAATCTGTCCGTCTTTGAGCAGCGCCGCCGCCGCGTTACGATGGTGTCCGGAGATACCCAGGATGTACATTCGATTAAACCTCTTGCAAAACTCTTCCGAATTAAACTGTGATCAGTCAAGAGAGAATTCCTTTCGCCAGTCTGTCTTATCTTGGAACTCAGGCTGATCCTTTTTCTCCAGCACGCAGGTCTCCAGTACCAGAGCGTCCATCTCCGTCCTCATAAAGCAACGATAACTATCCTCCGGTGTGCAAACTATCGGCTCGCCACGCACATTGAAGCTCGTGTTGACGATTACCGGACAACCGGTCTTTTGACGGAACGCCTCGATGATTTCCCAGTAGAGCGGGCTTACATCCCGACGCACCGTTTGAATTCGAGCGGAGTAATCCACGTGTGTGACGGCGGGGATCTCGGATCGGACAACATTCAGCTTCTCTATCCCCCATAGCCGTTCTTCTTCCGTCGTCATCCTCCGGCAACGTTTCTCCAGTACGTCAGCCACCAGAAGCATGTAGGGGCTGTCGGTATCCAACTCAAACCAGTCAGCGACATGTTCCCGAAGCACGGTTGGCGCGAAGGGCCGGAAGCTTTCCCGGTACTTGATCTTCAGGTTCATCACAGACTGCATTTTGGATGAGCGCGCATCGCCAATAATGCTCCGCCCGCCTAAAGCGCGAGGTCCGAACTCCATTCTTCCCTGATGCAAGCCGACGACCTTCTCTGAAGCCAACAGCTCGGCCACAGCATCTGATAAATCCTGGCGACTGTATTTTTTGTAAGGGTAATTATTCGACCTCAAGAATTGCTCTATCTCTTCTTCCGAGTCGCGAGGACCAAGGTATGATCCCTTCATGCCGTCGGCATATGGCAAAGGAACCCCATTGGAATGATTCCGCGAAGAAAGCCAAGCCCCTTCACTTTCCGGGCTCACGCGCGGTTGGCCGAGGTAGCGATGCCATATGGCAAGCGCGATTCCGACAGCTCCACCGGCGTCGCCTGCCGCAGGCTGGATCCAGATGTCGTCAAACCAATCTTCCCGCAAAAGCTTTCCGTTAGCCACGCAATTGAGAGCTACTCCTCCCGCCATACAGAGTTTTTTCATCCCTGTTTCCTTGTGGGCATGCCGGGCCATCTTCAGCACTACCTCTTCTGTAATCTCCTGGATGCTCCGGGCAAGGTCCATCTCCCTTTGTGTGAGCCTCGATTCAGGCTCGCGAGGCGGGCTGCCGAAGAGCCTGTCGAAAACCTTGTTCGTCATCCGCAGCCCCTGGCTGTATTCGAAGTAGTCCTGGTTCATGCGTAGGCTGCCATCCTCGCATATCTCCAGTAGCTTCTCCTTGATCAGCGGAACGTACTTGGGTTCTCCGTAAGGCGCCAGCCCCATTACCTTGTACTCGCCGCTGTTCACCCTGAACCCGGTGTAATAGGTAAACGCGCTGTAAAGAAGGCCAAGGCTGTCGGGGAACCGCAACTCTTTGAGCATTGTGATTTCATTGCCCCGTCCAATCCCGATCGAGCTGGTTGCCCATTCGCCGACGCCATCCATAGTGAGGATCGCCGCCTCTTCGAATGGCGAAGGATAGAATGCGCTGGCGGCGTGGCTCTCGTGGTGGTCGCCGAAAAGCAGATTCCAGGTGAACTGTTTCGCCAGCTTCCTGGCGGCCCGATCGTCTTCAGCGCCCACCGCCTTTGCAAAATCGGTCCTGATCAAGTCCGGCATCCACAATTTCTCCTTCATCCAGAGCGGCATTGATTTGAGGAAGGAGACGAAGCCAGATGGCGTGTAATCCAGATAGGTCTCGAGCAACCTGTCGAACTTGAGTAAAGGCTTATCGTAGAAGCCGACATAATCAAGCTGGTCAGGTGTGATTCCGGCCTCTTTCAGGCAGTAACTGGCGGCATTGCCCGGAAAGCGATGATCATGCTTAACGCGCGTGAAACGCTCTTCCTGCGCCGCTGCGATTATCTCCCCGTCAATAACCAGAGAGGCTGCGGAATCGTGATAGAAGGCGGAAATTCCCAGAATGGAAGTCATAAAACTTAATTTCGCTGAAATAGCAGGCATCTATTCAGCCAGTCAGAAAAGTGTTGGTTGATCTTTGCGAGCTTTGCGGAAACCGATGCCTGGGTTTCACGCCAAGCTCGCAAAGCAGTTACGTTAGAAGAGAGTGTAAATGAATGGCGCAAGCGCGGAACTACCGGCTACCGCCAGAAGAACTCCGATCAGCACCAAAACGATGATAATCGGAGCAAGCCAGAATTTTTTATTGCTCTTCATAAACTGCCAAAGCTCGCTGATTACTGTTAGTTTCGACATTCGAAGTACCTCCTTAATACATCTTTTCAAAGTGATGTGGATCGCGCTGCCGCGCATTGTATGGAGCCCAGTACGAGACGGCAGAAGGAGCGCGCCGTCGCAAAGGGTCCCAACCTAATAACCTCTTTATAACGCCGATCGGCATAACCACTACAAAAAAGACCAGACCGAGGACAATGGGTGTTGTAACTAAAGACAACAACCCGGCTAATGCCATCCACGCCCGGTTCGGGTAAACAAGCGATCTTGGGAATAATAATCCAAGAATAACCAGGACAGAGCCGAGTCCCGCGAAACCGGTCGCAACCGCTTTCCAGCTCCCACGATAGAGCCACCAACTCCCCAGCAGGATTAGCACGCCCCCGACGAGAAGGCCGAACTCGCGCTCTGTTCGATAAGAAGTCTTCGAGATTGTTTGATGCGATTGCATTGTTTTACTCCTAGACAGCCGCCAGTTCCATCATCCCGCTCCGCTGGCGTACAAACTCCGAGATCCTCTTGACAGAGCGAAAATTGTCCAGCTCGATCTCGTCGAATGAGATGCTAATGCCAAACTCTTCTTCCAGGCTGGTCATCAATTCAACCAGCGTCAAGGAATCGAGCAGACCCGTCTCCATCAAGTCGGTCTCAATCGAGGGCGCTTCTACATGCACCCTATCCAAAAGAAGCTTAGTGATTTTGTTATGTAATTCAAAATTACCTATCATTTCCCATCTCCTAGAATTTTAAGGATAGCAGATTGCTGCGCCGGCGCAGCGACATCCTGCGACGAATTCAATCACTTCTGTTCTCCCAACCCAATTGTTCACCGGGTTTGAGCACGTCAACGGCGCTGACATACTGCCCGTTGATCATTACCCGGCTGACAGCGATCCATTCATCGGTGCAAGCTACTCGAACCTTCCCTCCGTCATACCGGTCGAGTGTTCCAGGAGGCGCGTCGCAGGATTGACCCGTGTGAGCAACCTTTACGAAGCCTATCTCCTGCTCTCCCATCTTTGACCGTGGAGTTTTCCACGGCGAGGCGAACGGAGAGTAATCGGCAGCCCGCACGAAGTTGAAGACCTCGCGCGCCGGGCGAGACCAACTCAGCCAACCGTCCTCCGGCGTTCCCTTGCCGAAGTACTCCCGCTCGGTGAAGTCCTGCTCGATAGTCGGAATCGCCTGCGAATCGTTCGCCGTCGTCTCCAACAGTTGTTTGATCAGCCCCAGGCCGAACTTGATGCATTTCGTGCTCACCGAGAAGCCGGTGTCGTTCTCTTCGATGTCGAAGAGCGCCTGATAAGCGATCGAGCCGGTATCAATCCCTGCAAGCATCCTGTGAAGCGTCACGCCGTGCGTCTGTTCGCCTTTGTAGATCGCCCAGCTCGGGGCATTCATCCCCGCATAGCGCGGCAACGGGCCCGGATGCATATTGAAACTGCCGAGGCGCGGAGCCTCGACGATCTCCGGTTTGATGACGAACAGCGAGTGGACATTGAGCAACAGGTCCACTTCTTCAGCACGGATCACCTCGGCGAACATAGGGTCTTTCACCAGCTCCGCCGGCCACGTCCGGCAGCCCAGTTTCTCGGCGTGTTGCCACACCGTCATTCCGCCAATAGCTTTTCTTGTCGGCGAGGCCATCACCCCGACCAGATTGTGATTGCTCTTCGCCAACAATTTCAGCGTTTGGGAGCCGGCTGACTCTTCGCCAACTAGCAGTATGTTCAAGTTCAACCTCCGAAATGGGCACTCTCGGGATTACACACTCGCAACATTCTCACTAACGAGGTATCGTGCAATCTTGGCTATAGACCGGAAGTCGTCCACCTCGATCTGCTCAATATCGAATTTCGTATGAAAATTCTCTTCAAGATGAACTAACAGGTCGACAAATCCCATTGAGTCCAAAATGCCGGAATCTATCAACTCCACATCTACGTCGGGCACTTTCAGGTTCAGTTTTACCGAAAAGATTTCGGCAATTTGACTCTCGATCTCCTGCATACGTTACCTCCAGACTTTAGGGGGGAATATATGTTTAAATTCCTTTTTCTGCGGAATGCGGACAAGAATCCTATCTGCCGTGATCAGGTGTTCCGCAATTTCACGTGCAGCAAATGGACGGTGTAAGGTATCCCCTTATCACTCTCCAGAGAGGCTATTGCTGCTTTCACCGCCTGGTTACATTCTTCCCTGATTTCCTGCGGGATGTTGACTAACTGCCCTTCGATTCGCACCCACCAGCTCCAATGCCCGTCCAGAGTGTCATAGTAAGTATGATAGGACTCTGTTACGCTAAGCCCGCGTGATACGAACACCTTGCGGAAGAGCTCGCCTGCCGCCTCTACTGCCAACTGTTTACGCAACGAGGCAGCCTTGATCATCATTGCCGGGGTCATATATTTGAAAAACACTGGGGTCGTGGCCTGAATGAACTCCCGCCCATTATTTCGCCCGATGAACGTCAGGTCCATCTCTCCTGTGGGTTTCAGCACACGCCTGAGCTCGGAAACCGATTTTTCGGGGTTGATTGTCCAATGAAAGGCCAGGACGCTGTAAAGATAATCAACCGATCCGCTCTCCAGTGGCATGCTTTCAAACCTGCCATCGAGGATTTGGACGTTGGGGTATTTCGCCGTTCGCTCTACCGCTATCTTGCGCATGTTCTCTGCCGGTTCTATGCCGATGAACTGAACGTCGGACGAATTGAGTGAGGCGAGCTCGGCCAGCTCCCTGCCTACGCCGCATCCGGCATCAACGACAACCTTGTGTCGGTCCTCGATTGTCACCAGGCTCAAGGAATGCCGCGCAACAGATCCCCAACAGGAATCAAGGTTCTGAGGATTGTCATATTCACTGGCCAATCGCGAGTAATTCTCGATTACTGCATTCATTGCTCATCCCTCCACTAACTATGTGCGCTTTGCGCCTCTTGTTGGAACTGCTCTCTGAGCGCCTTGCGATCGATCTTGCCATTGGCATTCTTGGGCAGTCGCTCGAACTGCATCCAACGGGCAGGCAGCATGTAGCTTGGCAAGGCTTTGTTAAGGTCGGAGCGCAGCCTGGTTGGCGTCGCATCCACTTCTTCGAGAGGCACGTATGCGCAGCAAATTGCGACGCCTTCAAAGCCTTCCGTATTGATCGCGACGATGGCGCACTCTTCGGTGAGATTGAGAGCGTTCAATGCCGTCTCGATTTCACCAAGCTCGATACGATAGCCCCGGCTTTTTATCTGAGAGTCGGCGCGACCGAGATAGTAGACCAGTCCGTCTTTGCCGAATTTAGCCAGATCGCCAGTCTTGTAGATGTGGTCGCTCGCATCCGAACTGCCGGGACGGCGAATAAAGACTGCGTTCGTCTTTTCGGCGTCTTGCCAATAACCGGGACTTAATCCGATTCCAGCAATATAAAGATCGCCAATCTCGCCTGTCGGCAAAGGCTTCAGGTTTTCATCGAATACCAGCAACTCTTCGCCGTCGCACGGCGCGCCGATTGGAATCTGAACACGCTCGTCCGCCGGACATTCCAGTACGGTGTAGTAACTACTGGCGATGGTCGTCTCGGTCGGGCCGTAGAGGTTGGTGAACTTCACGTGAGGCAGCCGCTGCATCCAGTAGATCAGCGGCGGCGTCGGGAAGACCTCGCCGCACCACAGCAAACGTTCGAGCGTCGGGAAGTCATCCTGCCTGACGACATCCACCTTCGCCATGAAGTTCAAGACCGAAGGCACAGAGAACCATTGTGTCAGCTCCGAAGCGCGAATGAACTCGGCCAGCTTGTGTGGCAGCAGGTTCAGCTCGGTCGGAACGATGTGCAGTTGAGCGCCTGACCCAAGCGTCCCGTAAATATCGAAAGTCGAGAGATCGAAATGCAATGGGGGATGGCTCGAAATCCTGTCTGATGGTTTCGTGTCGAAATACTTCACCGCCCAGTTGACGAAATGGATGACGTTGGAATGAGTGATGACCACGCCTTTTGGAACTCCGGTTGAGCCTGAAGTGAACAGGATATGCGCCGGATCGCTGATGGTGTGTTGATAATCCAGCGGCGCGCACGAATAGCTCTTGAGGTCCTCGCGCGAGAACCGCACTTTGAAGTTATTACCTTCGACTCTGCCTTCACCCATCCATCCGATTCCCGTTCCATTGCGGCGCGACTCGTCCGCCATCAACTCGTCGAGCAGGGAAGTCACCGGTCCGCCGGCAATGATGAAACGGGGAGTGCAGGCGTCAACGATCATCTCCAACCTGGGCGCAGGGCTGGAGGTATCGAGCGGCACGTAGACGCAATCAGCTTTCAGGATGCCGAGTATAGTGATGATAGCAGTAGGTGTTTTAGGAATCAGAAAGCAGGCACGATCGCCCTTCCGGCATCCGGCTTCTTTGAGGAGTCTGGCTAACCGGTTGGAAGCTTCTTCCATTTCACCATATGACAGCCGTTCCTCCTTGTAGACGATAGCTACTTGATCCGGGCGTTGCTCCGCCTGTTCGGTTACCAACTGCTGTAACAATAGATTCATTACGCTGCCTCCTCAACCGCCAATTGCTTAACTGCCTGTTTGAAGGCAACGTCCATGTGATACAACTCTTCTTCGTTCGGTGGTATGTCCAGGATGAAGGTATTGAAACCGAGAGCGATGTATCGAGCTAGCTCAGTAGCTACTTTGGAGTAGCTACCGACTAGGTACGGGCAGAAGGTTTTGTAGTGCTGGAAAGGTATCAGCCAGTATGGATTGTTTTCCGGGGCTTCACCAAGCTCAGAGAGTTGCTTATGCCAGACGGAATCAGAGACCTTCATAGCCAGTTGGTGAGCCAGTTCTCCTTTGCGGTCTATAGGGAAGCGCTCGTAAGCGATACGCCATGCCTCATCTTCGTCATCACGCGTGATGATTCCGACACGCACGCCGGAACCAATCGTCTCATCGGGCGGTTCATTCTCGTATTCTCCCGGCGGTTTCGGATACTTGACCGCCACCGCTCCCATAGCTTTCGCGGCGGCCAACCCGGCTTCGGAGGAACCCGAGACGAAAATGCCAGGGAAAAGCTCCGGCGGCAGAGGCGGCGTCATCCTCAGTTTGTCCACTTTGTAAAACTCACCCTCGAAGCTGATCCCGGTCTCCCGGCTTAGGAGCTGTTTGATGATGTGGACGTACTCGATCATACGTTCGTACCTTCTGTCGTGCGGCGTAGGATCATTGAGCTGATTCAGATCATTCTTAAAACCTCCAGCCACCATATTCAGATAGATTCGGCGGTGGTAGAGAAAACCGTAAGACGCCGCCATCTTGGCGACCGTGTAAGGATGCATGTAAACAGGCTGCACTGCCACCAGCGGACACAATTTGGTGGTGTTCTCGATCACCAGTTGAGAAACCAGCCAGGCATCAACCAGAGAGTTATCCGTGTAGACTAAGATGCCCTTACACCCATATTGCTCGCTCCAGCGCGCTACATCGGCGACGTTTTTGAGATAATCTTCTTTCGCTACCGCGCTTGATTGTGGACAGGTAGAAAAGATCTCCACCGCCGCCCCGGTAGCTTCAGGCGGTCGCCCTTGCATCGTCTCTATCGTGATGTGTGAACTCATAGCTCATACCTCTGCAAATTTTGTCCAAGTCTCAATAAAACACTTTGTCTGACCGGAATCTCCGGCAACAGTCGCTGGGGGCGCCGCGAAGACCTTGGCAGACAATGGGAACACTGTTGCCTGAAAACCGACGATCACTGCCAGCGTTGCATACAGGGGGGTGTGAACGTCGAGAGTGTCTTGAATTACGCTACGTTAACTTCGCGTGAGTTCGACGTCAGAGAATGCACCCGGCAGGCTTAAGAACAATCGCCTGCCACCGAACTGTTTGCTGGCTGGGTACCCCTCCGAACTAATGAAGGTAAGTTAGAAGGCGGCACCGGTTACTGATCCGTCAACGACCAAAGGGGGCTTGAAACAGTTCTAATTATGTATCACGCCGAACTCACGTTAATTTCCAGCAGTATTTTCGTTAAGGGTGATCTCAATGCTGTGACTCACCTCTCTTCTGGGCTACGCCACACTCATTTAATGTTGATTCGGACAGCATTCGCCGCTTGTCCGTCCACCGTCAGCGCCACATCAACATCCCCGCGTCCGGCGAGGCTTCGCGATAGGAGCAGGTTGACCTGATCCAGACCGACAAACGTGCCTTGCGCCCCGGCGTAGACCACCGGTGTGTCGAGGCCTCCGACCTTCGCCGAAACGGCGGAGAGCGCGCTGCGGAAGCGCAGGCCGGTGGCATAAAGAGTCAGGAAGACCTGATCAGTACTCAAGCTGAGATCAATCGGCAGGGCGACAAACTTGTTCTGCGTTGCGTCGAAGCGCGCGACCGGCTCATATCTTTCTGAGCCGTCGGCTCTGATGCGCAAGACCAAAGCGGCCGGCAGGCCGCGTCCGGTGGCATCCGCCGTGAACACCCCAGGGGCCACGTTGGCAATCTGCACTAATCCCGTGGCTATGATTCTGTCTCCACTCGTGACAATCACTAACGCCGTGCCGGTCGCAGTATCTGATGGGGTTAGATAGTTGACCTGTGTAGGTGATACGAAGAGCAATGGACTGAGCCGATCATTTCCCATGCGATCCCGTACTTTCACCGTCGTTCCTCCCAAGACGGTTGGCAATGGGAGGGCGGGCGCCGAAATAGTAGTTGTGGATAAACCCGTACCGAAAGCGGTCGTGATTGATTCGGGCGCAAACGCAGCACCGCTGAAGCTGGCGGACGAGACGCTGGTTACAAGCGCAGCGCCACTGAGTGCGGCGTTGAGCACATCAATGTCGCAGCCGATATCCCGGCCATCAGTTCCGGCATTTTTGTATGGACTTGCGGGAGCCAGACGATAGTTGCCGCTAGCGCGGTCCAAAAAACCAACCTGGTCGAACGACGGCGGGAAGAGGTTATCTGACGGGTAGAGCGCGCTTGAACCCCCGACCATCACATTCTTCTTAAACAATGAACTGGGGAAGTAAGTGTTGATCGTTTCGTTCCCTGTTCCCCGACTGTCGCCTTTGACTCCATACTCATTATGTGGAAGCAGATTGTTACGAAAGACCAGTCCCTCAGTTGGAATATCGCTGGTCGCAATGATGCTGCTGGTTTGAAAGACGGTGTTATGTTCGATGGTGACATCGTGCGGGCCGCCAAAAAGATGAAATGCGATCCCCGGCCCGGCCCAGCGCAGCTCGTCTACTTCCAGGAGCAGGTTGTTGGCGATCCTGATTCGTCGCGAAACCATACTCCGCTGGTTGTTATCCGTTCCGTGCATATTGAAGCCCCCACCGACTTTACGCACAATATTGTTGGTGAAGGTCACGTCCTGGACCACGGACCAGGGAGCTGCCCCATCCTGGTTGCGGACGGTGAAGAGGATCGCATACCCGACCTGCGCCATCGTCCAGTTTTGCTCGAAGGTGTTGCCATCAATCAGGACGCGCTGCGCGTTCTTCAGCTCAAGGAGATTCTTGACGGTCCAGGGCCTGCCCGCATAGCTCGGATCGCCGATTCTCCACGAGAGCGGTTTGAAGCAGTGGTTGCGCCGAAACTCAATGTCCGACGGCACGAGGTTGGGAACCTGCGGATCACCGCCCCCGAAGATGATATTCTCGCCGGCGCCCTCGAGATAGTTGTTGACAATCTTGAAGGGGCCGGCGCCATTCCAACTGCCGATCGCCTGTGAATCGGCGCCGACCTCGTGGCAATCAGAGATGTACGAGTCA
>Ga0247727_10014213_pt1 | contig 13283 bp, 10 predicted proteins | sample WisWelCaveWW1625_FD_202498 | JGI IMG/M metagenome (GOLD analysis project Ga0247727, IMG submission 202498) | Biofilm microbial communities from Wishing Well Cave, Virginia, United States - WW16-25 | ecosystem: Environmental > Aquatic > Deep subsurface > Groundwater > Cave microbial mat | place... | reverse complement strand
ACAAAAGATAATCTATGATGGAACATTATACCCAAATACAAAAGGCCAATTCTCGACTAAATTTTTTATAAATACAGTCAAACCAGTATTTGGAAAATATACTATTGTTGCAACATATGATAAAGGAACCACTACAAATTCATACGAAGTAGTACCGGAAATAAAAGAAGATACCATAATCTCTTTGTCTACAGACAAGAGGGTGTATGGACTTGGAGATACTGTAATAATTAATGGTCGAAGCAACAAAGTCTGGGTTTCTTCTCTTGATCTTGAAATCGTGCAATCTTATAAAAGCAAAGACATCACAGATACATTCGTAGTTAAGAATATAGTTAGACTAGAAGGCGATAGTACCTTCAAATACGAATTCAAAATACCAAACGATGAAAAGCGTTATGGCGATTACAAAGTAAAGGTATCAAAATATATTGGCTCTGCTGAAATATCTTTCAAAGTGGTAACAAATCCAAACGAATTCGTAGAAGTTGAATCAAAACCACTTTCAATTTCAACTGACAAAGAATCATATAATATTGGTGATCAAATAGTTATTTCAGGTAAAGTAATAGAGAAAAAGGATCTTGGTAGGCAAGGAGTACAAATCTCAATTACAAAGGCAGACGGAACTCCAATAATATCAGAACGTGATCCTCGTGGAACTGCAAGTGATAACATAGATGCAAAATATTCCTTTACTGGAGTTCCTGATGCTTCTGGAAATTTTGAGATAAAAACTACTATATCTAGAAATATTTTTGAAAGTGGAAAATATCTACTCAAGGCAACTTATTCTATTGAACGTGCATCTACATCATTTGTAGTGGAAGATTCTCTTGACAGAACTAGTGGAGTCAAAATCATTGCTTCTACAGATAAAGAAGTATACGGAGTTGATGAAAAGGTAATACTATCAGGAGGTGTTTCCACCTTTACCGCTCAATCTTCTTATACCATAAAGCTGACAGATCCTAACGGCAAAACTACACAGGGCGGTGTAACGCTTGATAAAGGACAATTTTTATGGACATGGACAGTACCTGCACGTGGGACTGTTTATGGGCTTTACAAAATTACAGTAAGCTCAGATTCGGATGATGCAAATGTATTCTTTATAGTATCAAAAGATCCAAAATCAGAAACAAAGTTACAGCCTATTATGGTTGAAATAGACAAGGATGTATATAATAGCGGAGAAACTGCCATTATTTCTGGTAGTGTAATAAAGGAAGTTTCTGGAACAGAAGGACTAGTTGTTAATCAAAAACCGGAAATTACAGTAAAAAACGAAAAAAATAAGGAAGTTTTCAAAGCATTTCCAGATCTTGGCGCTGATGGTAGATTCAAAACACCCGTTAAATTAGTTACGGGTGTTTTTAAAACTGGACAATACAAAGTTTCTGCAAAATATTATGATGTAAAAGACCAGGCTGTTTTTAAGGTTGATGATAGATTCGGCGTTGGCAAAGACACTCCGCTAGTTTTGCTTATGGAAACTGATAAAGAAAAATATCTCCTGGGAGAAACTGTAAAGATATCAGGAAAAACAAGTAGGATCATATCCGTATTTGATATAGATATAAAGATTACAAAGGATGACATTCCGATCACTGATGCTACTGTGAAATTTGATCAGGCTGGTTTCTTTCATTATGATTATATAATTCCTCAAAATACAAATCTCGGAAATTACATAGTAGAAGCTGATACTGACTTTGATGCAACTACTGTTTTGTATGAAGTGGTAAATGAACTGCCACCTGAGATAATAATACCATCTGTAGAAGAACCAACAACTGATGCAAACAAACTCCCTGCACCTAAGAAACTAACTGATGTCGTAAATAGAATAACATATTCTTCAATCCCAATAACAATTGAGGTAAAAAATGTTGGAGAAAAAATCTATGTTCCTAAATTCCTTCAAGGAACACTACGTGTAAACGTAGGTGATGAATCCAAAGTAAACATTAAGGTAACTGTGGATGATGGAACATGTCTTATAGGTCAAGATGTTAACTGTAAAATAACAAAATCTACACGAGAAGGCAGCTTATTGTACAAGATTGTTAAAGTAGATGATACTGATCTGAAGATAAGATATAGTGGACATGGAACAAAATTAGAAAAATTCACAATTTTGCCAGAAAAAGGCGATGGAACAATTCCTGAAGGAGACTGGAACGTAGAAATTATTAAAGACAAACAAATTTCTAGATTCTACTACAAGATTTCATATACTTCTATAGAGTAAACATACACTATGCAAGTACAGGTATTGATGTTTAGGCAGGATGATCCAAAAAAATGTACAGCTGCAAAGATTGTAAAATTCAAACTAGCAACAAGTGTTAGAAAAACTTTGTCAAATACGTTGCTTTTAGATCCGTTTGCACAAAAAACACTTTTGAGAAGCGATGCTTCTCTTGTAGATTCTATTACCGGAATTGATTGTTCTTGGGAATTAGCAGGAAAAACTTTTACAAAAAAATTTTCTGGTATTGCAAGAAAACTTCCACCTCTTTTAGCTGGAAATCCTGTAAATTACTCAAAACTTAATAAACTCACAACAGTTGAAGCTATCGCAGGAGCAGCTTTTATCATGGACTTTGAAAGTCTTGCACAAGATCTTCTTGGAAAATTCAAATGGGGTCACACATTTTATGGACTGAACCAAAATCTTCTTGAGGATTATTCTAAAGCAAATTCTGAAGAAGAGATCAATTCTGTCATAAAAGAATATTGTCTTTTGGCATAAAGTCAAAAGATTTTCCTTTTATCAGGTGTCTTAGTCAACGGGTAGAGATTTATTCGACCATTTTTTCCACACGGATAGGATATGTCTACTGAAAAGTCATCATCAGGTCTTGTTCGTAATCTCTCCTTACTAGACATAACTATGGTGGGAATTGCCGCGATGATAGGTGGCGCCATATTCGTACTGGTAGGACCAGGCATGAACGAAGCAGGACCTGCACTAATGATTGCTTTTTTGATGAATGGAATAATTACTATGTTTACCGCCTTGACATATGCTGAACTTGGTTCTGCATTACCTGAAGCCGGTGGCGGATACAAGTGGATAAGGGAGGGTCTTCCAAGACCAAATGCCTTCATCAGTGGTTGGATGGCATGGTTTGGTCACATGATCGCAGGAAGCCTGTATGCTGTTGCTTTTGGCTCCTTTTTTGGTCATTTACTTACTGTTACTGGAATCACAGATTTTCTTGGTGGTGCACCTCCTGACAAAATATTGGCAGTCCTTGTAATCATACTCTTTACTTACATTAACGTCAAAGGAGTTTCAGACACTGGAAAAATAGGGAACGCTATTACCTTTTCACAACTTGCTATTATCGGAATTCTTATAGTGGCAGGCTTGTTTGCGATGGCTTTTACAAATCCTAATTGGCCAACAAATTTTGAAGAATTTTTTCCAAATGGAAGTATTGGCTTGATAATTGCTATGGGTCTGACATTCATCGCTTTTGAAGGATACGAAATAATCGTACAAACTGGTGAAGAAGTAAAAAATCCAAAAAAGAATATTCCTAGAGCAATTTTCATATCGTTAGGAGTTGTCGTAACTCTTTACATTGTATTTGCATTTGTATTCATAGGTGGTCTAAATCCCACAGAAATTGGAAAAGCATCGTGGCAATTCATAGGTGAGCATAGTGAACTTGGAATAGCAGAAGGAGCAAAATTTCTATTACCTTTTGGTGCCTTCATAGTTCTTGCAGGCGGACTCGTGTCAACACTTTCTGCATTAAACGCTACAACATTCTCATCAAGCAGAGTTGCATTTGCTATGGGTAGACAATACAATCTTCCTGTAAAATTTAGCACGATTCATCAAAGGTACAAAACACCATATTTTGCAACACTTGCATCTGGATTCATCATGGTAATCTTAGCAGTATTGTTACCATTAGAACAAATTGCTTTAGCTGCAAGTGTGATGTTTTTGTTTCTCTTTGCTCAAGTCAACGTGGCGGCAATAACAATCAGAAGACTTTATGGTCACAAGCTTGACTATGGATTTAAGACTCCACTCTTTCCAATTTTACCATTAATTGGAGTTTTTTCTACGCTAGGTCTTTCAATATATCTTTTAATTTACAATCCACTCAGCTGGTTAATTGCAATAATCTGGGTAATAATTGGTTTCTCAGTTTACAAAGTGTACTCTATTAAAAAAGAACTAGAACACTACGCACCATTAGTAGCAAGTGAAGGCCCTCAAGAAAGAAAAGACTACCGCATAATGATCGTCTATCAACCACCTAGTGCAGAAAAGTTAGCAAAAATAGCTTCTGCCATAGCACAAGATAAAAAGGGTGAAATTTTATTTCTTAATGCAGTTATAGTTCCAATACAACTTCCTTTGTCTTCTGCTCAAGGATTTGCAGAACCTGCTATGAAGTCTTTTGATGAACTAAAAAAATTACTGACAAAATCAGTTGAACATAGATATCTTGTGAGACTCTCACATGATACCACTGAAGCCATACTTGCAACAGTGGAAGAACAAGGAATTAATCTGCTCATAATGGACTTTCATAATCTGCGTAGTAACAGAAAACTACTCTCACTTACCACATGCGATATTATTGGAGTTAACATCAAAGAAAACTTCGACAAGGAGTTGGCAAACATTGTGGTGTCATATGATAAAGGAAGACATTCAAACCTTGGACTAGAAATTGCAAACTCTGTTTCGAATTCATTAAACAGTAAAATACGAATAGTGAGGGGTGTTGTTGAATCTCCTGAAGAAGAACGTGACATTTTGGGTAGAATTAATGAAAAAATGTTTGATCTTGACATGAAAAAAATTCCTGTTGAAAGAGTTTATCCACAAACAGATAACGTAATACCAAACCTGCTTCAAAACTTCAACAATGAAACGCCAGAAATAATAGTCATTGGAGCAGGGAATCAATCAGATCAAGCATTTAGCCCAAAAACAATGGAGGTAGTAGAAAGATCTCCAAAGACCGTATTTGTCATACGTGATTCTAGGTTGTCTGGAATCCAAGCTAGGTATTTCTGGAATGTAATTGCACCAAGACTCAGAGAAAACCGATTTATCTACAGAATGTATCTGGATACATTAAGGTTGATCTTTTTCATTAGGATGAAACGAGCAAAAGCTCGTTCTGAGGAAGATTACTTTGCACCAAAAATGTAATTTAACACACGACTAGTCTTAACAATCTTAAAATAGAAATTTTTCCTTTGTATTGACAAGTGCGAGCTGGTGCACGAGCTACTGCTAAGGCAGAGGAAACTCCTCCCTCCATGCAGTAAGTGTGATCCAGAGATGGATAATCAGAGATGGTTGGCTCCAGAACAGAAAAAGATCTGACCCGGCGTACTATGATGGCAAAACCTGAGGTTTCCGGCAAAGAATGAAAAAGCTGCCCCACACGGAGCAAGGCCAAACAAAACTATAAGGACTGCACTTTGTTTAGGTAGGCCGCATAGCTGAATCTCGTAAAAACAGAAGGAGGGTTACGGCTGGCACGCACTAAATTTTATTTTATTGCCCTCTTTGTTTTTTAAGCTTCTTGTCACTCCATACTAAAACAAAGACTGCTACAGCACCACCTGCAGCTGCCATTCCATACATTACACCTACTGGAAATCCTCCAGTAGAAGTTGTTGCGTATCCTTCTGGTACTTTAGGACTGGAACCAAAGTATTCTGCTTCATCTACTATAACATCAGTAACAAATCCATCTATTGAAATAGTTGCAGAATTTGCTGACTCTATTGTTCTAATTACATATTTTTTATCAGTAGTAAACTCTACCTCTTTTTCTTTCTCGCCTTGAATTCCTTCTCTTATGCTGCTTTCACCCATAGTGAAACTTGTAATTACTAATTTCTCGGTGTATCCCCACTTGGCTGTTTCTGAAATTGTTCCAGATGGATCAAAGAGATGATGCCAGTTGGAAAGTGGTTGTGTCAATATTCCGCTTGCATCAATCAAACTATCATTCAAAAGAGTTTCACCTTCTGTACCTACTATTTTTTCATATACTTCAGGATTCTCTTTCTTTAAGAAAGATATCAATGTGTTTATATCAACATCACCATGCTCTGTATCTGTTATTGTTACTGGCCCCTTTACTGTGATTCCTCTCCACTGAGCATCTATAAGAGCTGGATTTGCATCATCTGCTGGGCGTAAAAGATAGTTTGTAATTGTAGGAACCATCGTTACTTTGTAATCGACTGCAGCCTGTCCGCCTTGACCCTTAAGATGAGCTCTATATGTTAACTGTAAATCCGTAACAAAAACAGTACTGTCTATACTTTGTAAATTAGAATTCATTTTCGCTATGAGTTCAGAAACGCCAGGGGTGTCTTTGTTTGCTTCAATGCTTACTATAATATTCTGATCATTCAATAATTTTGAAATTTCTCCACCATCTGGATATTCGATAAAGACTGTCTTCAAGAATTTGAAGGTAGGCTGTGCCTCAGTTAAATGTGTGCTAAGTCTTGCATCAAGCTGAGCTGCCCAAACAGGGGAAATACTTCCAATAACTAAAAGGCCAATTAATCCAACTGAGAAAATCAGACGTCTTGACACGGAAAAACTGCTTTTGCTGAGAGTAATAAATCTTCTTCTTTTTCAAAACGGATTAATTTCCTAATTTGGTGTCATCTGGCAAAAGTAATTATTGTGCATTTGTCTTCATAAACAAATCTTGGTGATCTGAAAAAAATGATAACAATACTTGCTGGTGGGACAGGTTCTGTAAAACTTGTTCGTGGAATGGCTTCGCAAACAAGAGATATCAACGTGATATCAAATGTTGGTGACAATTACTGGCTTTACGGCCTGTATGTGTGTCCTGATATTGATACAATTCTTTATGGGCTTGCCGATTTGCTTGATACTGACAAAGGCTGGGGAATAAAAAAAGATACTTTTGGATTTTTACGTCAAATGGAAATACTTGGAGAAGAAACTTGGTTTAAGATTGGAGACAGAGATGTTGCAACTCATCTTTTAAGAACTAACATGCTAAAAAATGGCAAAAATCTAACCGATATTACAGCTTGGATGTCTCAAAAATTTGCAATTGATACTAAGATAATCCCTGTAACAGACAATAGCGTTGAAACAAGAATTGTAACAAACAAAGGCGAACTTCACTTACAAGAATACTGGGTAAAATACAGAGGTCTGGACAATCTAGAGGGAATCAAATATCTTGGGGCTGACAAGGCACGTGCAAATCCAGCTGCAGTAAATGCAATTCATGATGCAAAGCTAGTTGTAATTGCTCCAGGTAACCCGCTTACTAGTATAGGACCTATTCTATCTATTAAAGGAATTAAAAAAGAACTTTCAAAATCAAAAAAGAAAGTTGTTGTTGTAAGTCCACTTGTTGGTAATAAAGCAATTAGTGGTCCTGCGGTAAAGTACATGGAAGCTGCAGGAATGGAAGTTTCTGCATATGGGCTTGCTAAGATGTATTCAGAAGTTGCATCACATATGGTAATAGATTCATCAGATCGATTACTTACAAGAAAGATTGAAAACCTAGATATGCATGTGTATGAAACTAAAATAAAAATGAAAGACAAAATTGAGGAAGATGCACTTGCATCATTTATTCTAAAACAAGTGCATGTCTAAATTTAGAACTGCAGCGATAGTTCCTGTAAAAACTTTTTCAAAAGCCAAAAAGCGACTTAATCTAGCACCTGAAAAAACTGAGATTATATGCAAATTGATGTTAGAAGAGGTTCTGGGAACAATATCGAAATCTTATCTAATAGAAAAAACTGCACTTGTAACTAGAGATGAGGCTGCATTAGCTATTGGGAAAAGATTTGGATGCATAGAAATCATTGACGAAAAAGAATTGGGAGTAAATAATGCAGTAGCCTTGGCAGATGAATATTTTCTAAATGATGGCTTTGATGCAACCGTTGTTTTTCCTCAGGACATACCGCTAATACAACCTGATGATATCCAGGCTCTGTTTAATTTTAAAAATTCACAAAAATGTGTGCTAGTCGTTCCTTCAAGAAAGTTTGATGGCACAAATGCGCTATTTCGCTCTCCTGCAAATTTGATGAAAACGCACTATGATGAAGACAGCTACAAAATTCATCTTAGTACCGCAGAAGAAATCTCAGCTTCATCAGCACTTGTTTTGATAAGAAGAATAATGCTTGATGTAGATGAGATGTCTGATCTACAATTTATTTCAAACTATGTTAAAACATCAATTTCTAAAATAATTCAAGATTTGTAAGTTATACTAGTGCGGTGTGTTCTTTTTTTGATTTAAGATAATTTAAGATAAAAATAATTATGGCCAATGTTCCTGAAATAAATAATAAAACTTCAAGTGTATTAAGAAATGGATTTGATGCTTCATTTGAAATTTGGTTTATGTCAGACATGAAAAAAATATATGAAAATATGAAATAATTTGTTGCCCAATGAAGTAAAATTGCTGGAGCTAAACCATGTTTGACATAAACCCATCCTATTATTACACCACTTATAGATGCCTGTGCAAACTTACCAGTACTCCAGGGAGAACCAGAAATTATGTGTGCTACTCCAAAAAATATTCCAACTACTATGACTAGACCTAATGCTTTTTTGTAATTTGTAATTTCTAGATTCTGTGCGGGATGCCATAATGACTTGAAGAAACTTCCAATTGATATTTTTGTGGCAAACATCGCAAAAAGCGGTAAACCAATAAGAAACATCCTAAACCCTATTTCTTCAGTTAATGGTGACGTTGTAATCCGAAAAAACTGAATTAGTTTGTTTTGGATTTCTGGCGATTCTACAAAGATTCCAAAACTTTGTTGTACAGAATCTATTATAACAGACACCACAATTAAGATTGAAAACCATGTTAACATGCCAAGAAGGTAATTGTTTCTGATATTGTTCCACCCTTCACTTATTAGAGAAGAAAGGGCTTTGGAAAAATTAGTTTTAGGACCAAAAAGAGAAACCGCAAACAAAACTAGGTACACACACCAGACTACAATGAAACCATCACCAAGCTCGAATTGAATTGGAATCTTTACACCTATGCCAGCAATAAAAACATCAATACCATCAATAGGAAAATCAAAAATTATTTCCTTGCCAATATCTGAATTAAAGACTACATATGCTCCTATAGGAAATGAAACTATCATTAATCCAAAGATTACTGATGTTAATGCAGAATATGGTGTAGAAAGAGCCTTGAAGAGTTTATCGCTTTGCAAATCAACTAATGTACTTCGATACTGGATTCAGGAAATCCTAACTTTACCAAAGTTCCCTTGATTGTATCTCTATGATCTCCTTGCAGAAGAATGTAACCATCTTTTACTGTACCACCACATGCATACTTTGCTTTTAATTCTCTAACCACTTTGCCAAGATCATTCATCTTTGGATTTACTCCTTCGATCATCGTTCCTTTCTTTTTGAATCGTCTCTCCTCTATGCGAACAACAATCTGAGTAGCATCTTTTTCAAGTTCACCACAGGCGCATAAATCATTAGGAAGTCCGCATGTATTGCAGATAACCGCCATTCAAGATAAAAACTCGCTTTCCCACTATTAAGCCTTGTCCGTATCTATCTTTTTTACTTAGACTTGGAAACAAGATTTGTGTCAAAAGATCTTACCAAAAAAGCTGTAGAGATGCTCCTAAAAGGTGCAACACTGATAAGCGATCCCTGTCCTTACTGCAAAGGCGTTCGTGTAATGAAAGATGGCCACGCACTTTGTGTAAATTGTGGCAGGGAGGCAAAAGACATTCCTGTACAAGAAAAAACTGAAAATATAACCCTTGCAAAATTTGAACAAAAACTAAAGGTGCTTTCTGAAGAACTTGAGCATGAGAAAGATCACCAAAAACAGCAACAGATCATGAAATCAATAACAGATCTAATGGCAATAATAGAAAAACTCAAACAATAGCGCAAAAAGTATTTATGTAAAAATCTTGCCCTCAAAGACAACCATGAGTAGCAAGAAATCGGCACCTCTGCCTGCGTCAAGCGCTGGTCTTTTGAGGTTCTTTGAGGATGAAACTAAGGGATACCGTGTCCGACCTGAGATAGTAGTATCTATCCCAACTGGTTTAATTGTAATCTCCTGGATTCTAAAATTGTTCTTCCTACCATGACTGAAAATGCCGATAATGTATCTCGTATTCATAAGAGATACTCGTTGACTTTACTTACTCCTTCCTCACCATATCTTTCCCTTTTTGTCTCTGTTGTTGTTGTATCAATCCTTGTATTACTTGCAGAGCTTGCTTATTTTGAAAACTATGACAAGTTTTTCATACATCTGTTTGTAGCAATAGGCGCACTACTTACCACACAAATTATTGATGCTCATCTCATGCACACAGAAAAATCCAAAGTACGACACATCTCAGGATTTGGAAGTCTTTTATGGCTTGTAACAGCGTTAGGTGGTTTAATTTCTGTACCTATATTTTCTAAACCAGATCTTTTACCAATATATCTTACTGAAGGAATGTTTCTGTTTGCAAGTTTTAGAATAGGAATCTTTACTTCAGTTCTTGGTGCAAAAGTAAAACTAGCTTGGGCAATCTGTTTGATACAACCACTTGCATTGTTTTTGGCAATTATTCCATCCAAGTTTTGGATTCCAATGCTTACTGACTTGCAAGCAATCGTATATGGAATTGTCTTTTTAGTAGTCGGAACAATTTGGACTATAATAACAGACAGAGCTGGCGGTGCCAACGTTCCACGTACACATAAGGTATTACAAGCATACGTTGCAGCATGGACACGAAACGATCCTTCCAAGATGGAACGCTTGATAGAAGAGCGCTCTCAACCATCCAAAGTGTCAACATTTCAAATTAGATTCAAGACAAAAGACAAGGAGTTTAGAATCGTTTTACCAGACGTTCACCCCGGACCATTTCACCCAATAGGTGGAAGTAATATTCCATATCAGATATACAAAAACCTGAACTCATCTGCAATGGTAATGCACAGCATTTCTGATCATTCCCTTAACTTGCCATCAAAATCTCAGGTTGATGCATATCTGGCTAGCTTTGCAAAAAGTTCTGTCTTAGATCAAGGCAATAAATGTACAAAACCAGTTACTGTACAGGTAAACAAAGCAAGAACGGTTGGCTTGTTGTTTGACAAGACAGCTGTTCTCATCCTGTCACTTTCTCCACATGGAATGGAAGATATCCCACTCTATGTAAAAAATGAACTAGATCAATATGCAACAAACCGTGGATTTGATAAACTCTTAATTATCGATAGTCACAATGCTATGGGCGAAGAGATATCGCCAAACGATGCAGATGATTTTTTCAAAGCCGCAAAATCAAACCTTGACACTTTGATGACAAAAGAAACATTGCCACTAGAAATAGGATATGCAAACTTGGAAAATCAAAAAATTCTTGCAGATGACCTAGGTCCTGGTGGAATTGGAATCGTGTGCATGAAAATAGGAGGTGAGAAATTCTTTCTTGGATGGTCAGACTCTAACAACATGCAAAACGGTTTTCGAGAAGAAATTGTAAACTCTCTTTCAAAAAATGGATACAACTTGATTGAAATGTGCACATCCGATACTCATTATAAAACAAAAGAGGCAAGAAACAAACACGGCTACTTTACATTTGGTAGCCTGTCTACACCACAAGACACATCTTCTTGGTACCTAGATCTGGCTAAAAAAGCAGAACAGAACACCTCCGAGGCTTCATTTGAAGCGCTACACCATCAAACAGATGTTAAAATCATGGGAACTACACTTCTTGAAGACTATTCAAAATCGCTTGACCGTACAATGAGAATTACACAGGCCTTTTTGATAGGAACTACCATCTTCTTTTTCTTAACTATGTTCTAATGTGTTAAGATCATCTAGATTTCCAAAAAACTCTTCACAAAAAGAACTAAGCTGTAAAATTGGTATGATTGGAACTTTGTCTATGAACCTTATCTTTTCTTGATATAAAGTGACGATTGCAGGAATTGCTGCCTTGACATTTTCAGTTTTAAGAAAACGCTTTGTTCTTTCTATCTGTTTTTTCACTGCATTATCTAAAGATGATTGATTAGCTCTCTTCCAGTGCTTGCAGTCAATTAGTATTGCAATATCCGACTTTACACCTACTACATCTATCTGCATTCTTGGTTTTGTTAATATTAGATTCCGTGATGTTTCAAACTCACTGGCATGTAAAATTTCTGCAGCAAGTGATTCAAAATCTTTCCAATCAAGTGATCTTGAAACTTTATCAACAGATGCACCCATCCGTATTGCTAAAAGACAGGTCTTTAGTCTGTCATTTTCATCAAAGAAAATTTGGTGATCCTCATACGTTCCAATTCCATTTTGTAAGAAACTATCAAGCATCGTCCTAGCAGTCTCTTCATCAGTTCTTGTGACCATGGAAAAATCCTTGATTGACATGCATCCAGGAATTATTCCATCAATTCCTCTGACTAGAGTTTGGAGATTCAACAGGGCTGATTTTCTCGTTCTACTATATACATTTTAATAATAAATGGTAAAAAATGGTAAAAATTTGACAAGATCGATTTTTTCAAGTATTTAACATCTTTGTAATGCGATCATCTAAGCTCATGTCAATGATATAGAACGATACAAACCAAAGAAGATTAAAAACAGTTTTAATCAGTCAAATCATGAAACTCTTTCTAATAGTGATACTCACTATCATTGTTTTTGGTTCAGTAGTTGCTTTTGCTGATAAAGGAACCTTTGTTGATAAAGTGCAGTTTATTCAGTATGTTGATGAAAACACCGCACTTGAAGAAGTGAGAAATGGAAACTTGGACATTTATTATTATAGGATCTCTTCGGACAGAATTGAGGACGCTAAATCAAGAGAAGGACTAAACGTATTCCAGTCGACAGGTGGATCTTTTAGTATTCTTGTAAATCCAGCCCCCTCTGAAAAATTCAATCCATTCTCACTACGTGAAGTAAGATTCGCACTTAATTATCTGATCGACCGAGAATTGATTGTAAACGAATTTCTTGGAGGGTATGGTACTACCATGATATCTGCATACAACCCGTTTGATCCTGATTATCTTCTTGTCTTAGAGGAACTTGAATCGTTTAACTTTAGATACAATCCTAAACTTGCAGAAGAAATGATTTCTAATGCTCTTGTCACATCTGGGGCTGAAAAAATTGATGACAAGTGGTTTTATGATTCAAAACCAATTGAGGTAATAATTTTTA
>Ga0247727_10014212_pt1 | contig 13283 bp, 13 predicted proteins | sample WisWelCaveWW1625_FD_202498 | JGI IMG/M metagenome (GOLD analysis project Ga0247727, IMG submission 202498) | Biofilm microbial communities from Wishing Well Cave, Virginia, United States - WW16-25 | ecosystem: Environmental > Aquatic > Deep subsurface > Groundwater > Cave microbial mat | place... | reverse complement strand
GAGGAATTTGAAATGACATTTGGATTTGGAATTTTGCGCGGGCTGGGTATCACCCTGCGCCACTTTGTCGAAACCTATACACAAGATTGGAAACATCTCACCAATCGCTACGATCCGAAAGCATTGGCAGAGCGGCAATCGCCGAGCGGCAAAGGCATTTTCACCGTTCAATATCCGGAAGAAAAATTAAAGCCGCCGGAAAATTTCCGTTTTCTGCCTTTTCTGATTTACGAACCCGTGATAGATGAAAAAACCGGCACGCCGATGCTGGACGCGGCGACGGGTAAACAAGCCATTGGCTACGAACGCTGTACGGCGTGCGGCATCTGCGCGAAGGTTTGCCCGCCGCAATGCATTTGGATCGTACGCGGTCAAACGCCGGACGGCAAGCCCGCGCCGAAGGCATCGGAATTTTATATTGACATTGACGTATGTATGAACTGCGGCTTGTGCGCGGAATTTTGTCCGTTCGATGCGATCAAGATGGATCACGATTACGAACTCGCGAATTACGAGCGGCATGTCAGCCACATTTACGATTATCCGACGCTGTTGAAACCGGAGAGTTATTACAAGAGCATTCGCCCAACGCATTACGCGTACGAAGAAGCGAATCTGACGAAAGAACGCCAAGCGGCGCAAGCGAAAAAAGCGCGCGTCGGCGTTGGTGCCGCGCCGGCAGAGACGAAGGCGGAATAGAAAATCAACCGCCAAGACGCAGAGCGCAAAGAAAGAATGTCCTTCGCGTTCTTGGTGTCTTGGCGGTTGGACAACGAAATGGCAATTCGCACAATTCTCACCGCGGAACACCCCGCGCTCCGCATCAAAGCAAAAAAAATAAAAAAATTCGATGCGGCAATCGTCAAATTGCTTGACGATCTGCTCGAGACACTGCACGCGGCGAACGGCATTGGGCTTGCCGCACCGCAGATCGGCATTAGTCTACGCGCACTGGTGATCGAAATTCCGAAAGAGAAAGATGACCCGCACAGTGGTGAGCGGGTCGTTTTATGCAATCCAGAATTGTTGAAAGCCGAAGGCGAGCAAATCGGCGAGGAAGGCTGCCTTTCGATTCCGGGATATGTGGGCATCGTGCGCCGCGCGCTGAAGGTGACCGTCAAGGGCTTGAATCGCAAAGGCAAAGAAGTGCGCGTCAAAGGCGAAGGACTGCTCGCGCGCGCGCTCCAACATGAAATCGATCATCTCGATGGAATTCTTTTTACGGATCGCCTGGAAAAACCTGAAGATTTATTTCGCATCAACGAGGATCACGAGCGCGTCCCGGTTTTTCCGCGCGCCGGCGTCAAGCCGGAAAAAATGAAAGAGCCGATGATGGCGTGACGAGTGACGTGGGGCAAGCGTTTTGTGACATTCCATCTCAAAGAGACGCGGCGCGTCACGGCGGCAACAAGTTGTGGGCAATTACTGGAAACGACAAATGAAATTTGAACTCAAATTAAATAGACGGAACACTCCATCAGAAGAATTGCTTGCTGACCTCAAGCGGGTTGCGGCAGAACTTGGACAGAACGCTGTAACGATAGAAGAATATAATGAACGCGGAGAATTTCATTCAACGACTCTAACCAGAAGATTCAAGTGTACTTGGCTGATGGTTTTGGAACTTGCAGGACTCGGAAAGACAAGGAATATACATATAACGGACGAAGAATATTTTCAAAACCTTCAAGAAGTTTGGTTGAAACTTGGTAGACAACCCAAGTACGGTGAAATGGTCAAGCCATTATCAAAGTATGTAAATGGCGCATATGAATACAGGTTTGGAACTTGGAATAAGGCACTTGAAAGATTCATTGAATCCATCAACAACGAAGAAACTATTTCGGCAGAACAATTAGAAACCAAACCCGAAATTCTAAGCAAGCACAGGACGAAAAGAGATATAAATTGGAGATTGCGATTTATCGTAATGCGTAGAGATAACTTCAAGTGTAGAATTTGTGGTCGTTCACCAGCAAACGACCCAAGCATTGAATTGCATGTTGACCACATCATATCTTGGGACAAAGGTGGTGAAACGGTTTTAGAAAATCTACAAACTCTTTGCTCAGTCTGCAACATCGGTAAGAGTAATTTGGATTTGAGCAAACCAACGACATAAGCCGCGCGCCTTGCACGAGACTGAACATCACAAAAAACTTGCCCGCCGATTCCGCCATCCTTCGCTTCGCTCAGGACCGCGCATTTTTGGCATTGTGGTTTTTCAATCGCAACGTGTTTCCATTTCGCGGCGCGCTTGCGGCGGAATCGGCGGGCGGCAGCGTTACACCACCGGTCACGACACTCGTCACTTGTTTTTGACTTGATTCTGACTCATTTGTAATTCGGTTCTATGATATTGCAATCCATTAACCCGCAGGAGAGACAACCGTGCTGAATGCATTGCGCGTCGGTTACAGCGTTTTCCGCTATCGCGGCGGGTTGGGGCAATGGGCGTGGGGCGTGAATCGCGTCGCGGGCTTGGGGCTGTTGCTTTTTCTCGCGTTGCATATCTTTGACATTTTTCTCATCGGTTTCGGTCCCCAACTGTTCGAGGATTTGCTCTTTCTCTACAAGGGTCCGATCCCGCGCGTCCTCGCAGTTTTCCTCGCATTCGGCTTGCTCTATCACGGGCTGAACGGCTTGCGGCTCACTCTGATGGATTTCGTTCCGCGCACCGCGCGCTATCACCTGCCATTATTCTATCTGCAATTCGTTCTCTTTCTCGCGCTGTTCCTGCCGGCGGGCACCGTTATGCTCAAAGAATACTGGGGCGTCGCGGTCGGGATCGCCGGCTCGCTCGCGATGGTCGCGTTGCCGTTCGTCATCGCGATCGCCGCGCAGATGGCGCCGCCGAGCGGCGATGATGTGCAGGTGAGCGGCGGCAATTCCGCCGCGGCGGCGCGGCAGACCGCGTCCGCGCGCGGGCGCGCGCACAGCGGCTCGGAGTATTATCTCTGGCTCTTTATGCGCGTTTCCGGGTTGTTGCTGATCTTTCTCGCGTTCTTTCACTTTTATATCATGCACTTTATCATTGGCGTTGAAAAAATCACGTTTCAAACGATCGTCGAGCGCTGGACGGATCCGGCGCAAGCCGCCTTCTGGCGCACGTACGATTTGCTGTTGCTCATCTTCGCGTTCACGCACGGCGTGAACGGCGCGCGGATGGTGATCGCCGATTATTTCCATTCGCCGGGCTGGCGCGCGTTTTTGAAAATCGGCTTGTTCCTGTTCTGGTTCGTGCTGATGGGAATGGGAATGTTTATTATTTTCACGTTCAACCCGGGCACGTTGCCGGCGAAATAAGGAGCGTGTGGAACGGGAGCGCCTCGTATCGGCTTTGCGCGGGCAGGGCATTCGCTTTCTCGCCGGCGGTGATGAATCCGTGATTGAGATGCCACCGCCTGATTTAATTGGCGCGTTGGCAGAGCATCGCGATGCGCGCTTGCACCTCGCGATGACGAGTTTGTTTTTATTGCATTCCGAGTGGGGCGCGCTCGTTCCAAATATTATTGAGGCCTTGCCGGGCAAGGCGCGGATCGAATTGCGCGCGCGCTATATGGCGGCGGTTTATTTGCAACGAATGTGGCGAACCCGCTTGGGATATTATCTCGGCGAATTTTCAGCGTTGCCGGATTATTTTTCCGCCGCGCTGGGCTTGCCGCCCGCGGATGAGCGATTTGGAAAACCGGGTTTGCATGCGCTCGCGGAATGGCACGCGCTCCAATCCGAATTTCCGTACAACCACTTGGCATCGTATGAAAAGGCGTTGGAGTTGTTAATTGGGCAATTGAAAGCGGAGGCGGGGAGGAATGAGTTTGCGGCAACCCGCTGATCGAGAGCGCATCGAGCGATTTTTGCGCGTCTTGGGCGAGCGATTCAAAAAACCATGCTGGAAAAATATTTCGCGGAAATCAAGCCGCGCTTGTCGCGTGAGAGCCTGAAGCAAGACCCGCAAGAATTCGAGCGGAATTTTCAGACGTTGCGCCGGCTGTGGGCGCGTGAATTGATCTGATTTTTTCCGCGTTTCTCCGCGTCCCAATTTGCTTTTGGGTTTCGGTTTATCCGAGTTAGGGCAAAGTAAAACTTTCTCGAGGTCAGGAATGACGCAGACTCATCGGTTTGACGCCGTGGTTGTTGGCGCGGGCGGCGCGGGATTGTGGAGCGCGCTCGAGTTGATTAAAAGCGGCGCGCAGGTCGCGGTGCTGACGAAATTATATCCGACGCGTTCGCACACCGGCACCGCGCAAGGCGGCATCGGCGCGGCGCTCGGCAATCTCGAAGAAGATCACGCGGATTGGCACATGTTCGACACCGTCAAGGGCGGCGATTATCTCGTGGATCAAGACGCGGCGGAAATTCTCGCGCGCGAAGCGATTGACACGGTGTACGCGCTCGAGCATATGGGCTTGCCGTTCAATCGCACCGCGGACGGAAAAATTGATCAACGCCGCTTCGGCGGGCACGCGCATCATTACGGACAAGGACCCGTACGCCGCTCGTGCTTTGCGGCGGATCGCACCGGGCATTTGATTTTGCAAACGCTCTATCAGCAAAACGTCAAGCACAACACGCGATTCTTTAACGAGTTTCAAGTGATGGATGTGCTGATCGAAAATGGCGCGTGTGCGGGTGTCGTCGCGCTGGAAATTTTGACCGGCGAACTGCACATCTTTCACGCGAAGGCGACCGTGATCGCGACCGGCGGCTTTGGGCGCATTTTCAAGATCACGTCGAACGCGCACAGTCTCACCGGCGATCTCGTCGCGCTTGCTTATCGGCGCGGCGTGCCGTTGGAAGATATGGAATTTTTCCAATTCCATCCGACCGGCATTTACAAAAAAGGCGTTCTGCTGTCCGAAGCCGCGCGCGGCGAAGGCGGCATCCTCATCAACGACAAAGGCGAACGCTTTATGGAACGGTACGCGCCGACGATGAAAGACCTCGCGCCGCGTGATTTGATCTCGCGTTGTATGCAACAAGAAATCAACGCCGGGCGCGGCATTGGCGGTAAAGATTATCTTTATCTCGACATTCGCCCGGCGACGATTAATAAATATCAGAGCGCGCCCGGCGGCAAGCCGGTGACGGAAAAAGATTTGGAAGCAAAACTGCCGGACATTATTGAAATGATGCGGCTCTATCTCGGCGTAAATCCGATGAAAGCGCTCGTGCCGACACAACCGACAGCGCATTATGCGAGCGGCGGCATTCCCACCGACGTGAACGGGCGCGTCGTGATGGACGAAAAAAATACGATCGTGCGCGGGCTGTACGCCGCCGGCGAATGCGCGTGCGTCTCGGTGCACGGCGCGAATCGCTTGGGCACGAATTCGCTGGTGGACATTTTGGTTTTCGGTCGGCGCGCTGGTTTGAGCGCGGCGGAAGATATTCGGCGCCACGATTACGCGGCATTGCCGGAAGACCCGGACGCGCGTGTGCGCGCAGACGTGGATCGCGTTTTTCATAGCACGGGCAAAGAATCGGTCGGCAAAATCCGCGCCGAGATGCAAGCACTGATGACCGCGCACTGCGGCGTGTTTCGCACCGCCGAAGGGCTGGCGCACGTCAACCAAACGCTCGCCGAAATGAAAGCGGCGTACGCGAATATTTCGATCAAGGATCACGGCAAAAAATTCAACACCGAATTGCTCGAAGCGTTAGAGTTGGGCTATCTGCTCGATCTCGCGCAAGCGACGGCGCACTGCGCCGCGGCGCGCACCGAATCGCGCGGCGCGCACGCGCGCGTCGATTTTCCCAAGCGCGACGACCAGAATTGGCTCAAGCATTCGTTGCTATATCAATGCGACGGCAAGTTGGATTTGAAATCCAAGCCGGTCGTCATTACGAAATTCGAGCCGAAGGAAAGAAAGTACTAGATGCGCGCGCTAGAGTTCGGGAAAACAATTACTGCGGGGCAATCCAATCTGCGCGCACGGTTGGAACGGCTCGTCTAAATGTGGTTCATCATCGGCATTGTCGCCGGCTTGCTGATCGGTTTTATTTTCGGCGTGTTTCTCGGCTTTTCGTTTTTCAAGCGCGCGGGATCGTGGGACTGAAAGACAGTAATGAGTGAGCAGTAATCAGTGAACCGTTAGAAACACCGGTGGCGACTGAAAACTGTTTACTGATGACGGATGACTGCTTCACAATGCCTGACACAACTTGTTTCATCGGTCTCGTCATTGGACTCGTAATCGGAACGGCGGCGGGCATTTGGTTGGGAATGAAATTGTACTGGAAGACGGGGCATTGGTGATTTTGGATTTTGGAAAAAAGAGGAACATCAACCGTGCAGGTTCAATACAAACTCAAGCGCTTTAATTCCGAAGCCGATGCCAAGCCGCATTGGGAAGATTATTCGGTTGAGATCGAACCCGATGATAGCGTGCTGGATGGACTCGATCAGATCAAATGGTTTCATGACGGCACACTGACGATGCGCCGCGCGTGCGCGCACGGCATTTGCGGCTCGGACGCGATGCTGATCAACGGCCGCAATCGGCTCGCGTGCAAGATGCTCGTCAGAGACGCGTTGCGAGAGGGCAAGGTAATCACGATTGAGCCGATGCGCGGATTCCCGGTCATCAAGGATTTGGTCGTGGATATGGAAGGCTTCTTCGCGAAATTCAAAAACGTCAAGCCCTACCTCATCAACGACGAGCCCGCGCCGGAAAAAGAACGCTTGCAATCGCAAAAAGAGCAGGCGCGCTTTGAAGACACGACGAAATGCATTCTATGCGCGGCGTGCACCACGTCCTGCCCGACGTTTTGGGCGGACAAAAATTACGTCGGTCCCGCCGCGATTGTGCAAGCCCATCGCTTTATTTTCGACTCGCGCGATCAGGGCGCGCCCGAACGGATCGAAATTCTTTCCGATAACGGCGGCGTCTTTACCTGCCGCAGTATTTTCAATTGCGTACAAGCGTGCCCGCGCGGCATTGACATCACGCGCGCGATTTACGAAGTGCGGCAAGCGATTCTGTTTGACAAAACGTGATTTGCAAGGTGCGACGCACTTTTAAAGTGCGTCGCACCTACCTTCTAATGCTTTTCCAACACGCAACGCGCGCCCTTGTTTCGCGGGTTTGCGCGTTGCCGGTTGTTTCAATATAATAACCCTGTTCCTCTGTACGAATATCGCTACAACAAAATTTCTAGAAGGGATTCGTGAATGGCTCACAACACATTTGATTTGACATGGATGATTGGCGGTCCGCAAGGCGGCGGCGTCAACGCGTCCGCCGAACTTTTGGCAAAAGCATTCAGCCGCGCGGGTTTGTCCGTGTTCGCCAACATCGAGTATCACTCGAACATTATGGGCAAGCACAGTTACTATCGTGTCCGCGTGTCGGACGACGCAGTGCATTCGCATGTGGATCACGCGCACATTCTGGTCGCGCTTGACGGCGAGACGCTCTTTGGCGATCATCATCACAACAAAGAATTTCCAACGCATTACGGGCACGTCGCCGAAGTCGTGCGCGGCGGCGCGATCATTTACAATTCCACGCCCGACCCCAGCGACGAAGACCTGCACGCGATTAAAGACGCGGCGATGTTGCGCGAAAAAATTCAGCGCGACGACGTTCTGCTTTATCCGCTCCCCTTTACCGATATTCTTAAAACCGCGCTCGCCAAACTGGGGCGCGAAAAAGAATTTCGCGCGCTCGGCATTATGAACAACACGATTCTCGTCGGCGCGTCCGTCGCGCTTTTCGGTTTTGATCCCGCGCGGATGGAAGCGATTGTGCGCGAGACGTTCAAGGGTCGCCGCGCGGCGCTTGCCGATTTGAACGTCCATGTTTTGGAAACCACCTATGCGTACTTGCGCGACAATTTTCCCAATCACTTTGAATTCAAAATCAAAAACGGCGAGCCGAAATTGGATCAGATTTTGATTCGCGGGGTGCAAGCCGCCGCCATCGGCAAGATTCAAGCCGGCTTGGGGTTGCAATCGTATTACCCGATCAGCCCCGCGACGGACGAAAGCGTTTACCTCGAAGAGCAACAACGGAAATTTAATTTTGTCGTCGTGCAAGCGGAAGATGAAATCGCGTCCATCAATATGGCAGTCGCCGCCGCGCATATGGGCGTGCGCGCGTCCACGTCTACTTCGGGTCCAGGTTTTTCGCTGATGCCGGAAGGCATTGGCTTTGCGTCCATCACCGAAGCGCCGCTCGTGCTCGTGAATTATCAGCGCGGCGGTCCGAGCACTGGTCAGCCGACGCGCACCGAGCAAGGCGATCTGCAACAAGCATTGCATTTCGGACACGGCGATTTTCAGCACATCGTCGTCGCGCCCGGCGACCCCGCCGAAACTTTTTACGATATGTTCCATGCATTCAACTGGGCGGATCGTTATCAAATGCCGGTCATTATGTTGCTCGACAAATTTCTCGCGTCCACGTACACGACGATCCAAACGCCGGACACGCAGAATTTGAAAATTGATCGCGGCGATATTTACACGCCGGCGGATCCGCAACAAAACGGCTATCTGCGCCACGCGGTCACGCAAAGCGGCATCTCGCCGCGCGCGATTCCCGGCACGGAAGGCGCGATTTTTTGGACGACGACCGATGAGCATAATCCGAAAGGGCACATCAGCGAAGGCGTCGAAAACCGGATGGCGCAATCCGACAAGCGTTTTCGCAAACTCGAGCTGGCGGAAAAAGAAATTCCAGACGACATTAAATACACGCTTTACGGTCCCAAAAAAGCCGCCGTAACGATCATCGGCTGGGGCTCGAGCAAAGGCGCGATTCTCGACGCCGTGCGCGCGCTCGCGGACGATGGGCTTGCCGCGAATTTTTTGCAATTGCGCGTGATGCGCCCCTTCCCGACGGATGCCGTCGAAAAAATTCTCGGCAAAGCGAAAAAAATTGTGTCTGTCGAATGCAATTACTCGGCGCAACTCGCGGATTTGGTCCAGGAAAAAACGTGCGTCCGCGTGGCGCGTCGCGTCGTCAAGTACGATGGGCGCCCGTTCTCGCAGAATGAAGTCGTGAGCGGCGTTTTGAAAGCGCTGAAAGGCAAAGGCGAACGCGTGGTGATTGTGACCGGACAGGAACACCTGAATGCCGCGGTGAAAAAGACCGTCAAGAAATCGCCCGCGCCTAAAGCGAAGGAGAAAGTTCGATGATTAAAATGGCAGTTGTTAATTCACAGCCGCTGAAATTTAAGGTCGCGGATTACAAAGAAGATATTTGGAATGATTGGTGCGTGGGGTGCGGCGATTTTGGGATTATCGCGGCGATTCAAATTGCGCTCGCGAATTTGCAAACGCCGCCGCATCAGGTGGCGGTCTTGTCCGGCATTGGTTGTTCAGGCAAAACGCCGCATTACATCAACGCGTACGGCTTTCACACGTTGCACGGTCGCGTGTTGCCGTCCGCGACCGGCGCGAAAATCGCGAATCACAAAATGACTGTGATTGCCGTCGGCGGCGATGGCGATGGCTATGGCATCGGCGCGGGTTATTTTCTAAATACCGGGCGGCGCAATTTAGATTTCACGTACATCGTCTATAACAATGGCGTGTACGGTTTGACCAAAGGGCAATCGTCGCCGACGCTGGCGCGCGGTTTGAAAACAAAATCAATGCCCGAAGCGGCGATTCAAGACGGCGTCAATCCGATTGCGGTCGCGCTCGGCGCGGGCTATACGTTTATCGCGCGCGGCTATGCGCTCGACCCGAAACATCTCGCCGGCTTGATTCAGCAAGCGATCGAACATCGCGGCACCGCGCTCTTGGATGTTTTGCAAACCTGCCCGACGTACAACGACCTCTACACCAAAGAATGGTACAGCGGCGATGCTGGGCAAAAACGCATCTATAAACTCGAAGAGACCGGTTATGATCCGGTGGTGCGCGATACATCGAATCTGGACGAGATCGTCGCGAAGAAATCGCAAGCGTTGATGAAATCATACGAATGGGGCGCGCGCATTCCGATTGGCGTGTACTATCAAGCGCACGCGCCGACGTACGATGACGCGTTGATGGAACGCACGCCGGCATTGCGCGAAAAATCGCTCGCGGAAATGCAAATTGACAATCGCGATGTCGCGCCATTGTTTCGCGCGTTGGGATGATTAAGCGTAGGGGCGGGTCTCAGACCCGCCCCTACGAAATCATAAATGTCTACACCCATTGAATTAATTCAAACCCCCGCGCTTCGCGCGTCCTCGCCTGCCAACGACGCGCATCAAACCGCGGCGAACAAACTCGGCGAGTCCGCGCGACCTCGTCATCCGGAATGGATTCGCGTGCGCGCGCCCATCGGCGAAAATTATACGCGGCTCAAAGGGCTGACCCGCGCGTTGAATCTGCACACCGTTTGCGAAGAAGCGCTCTGCCCGAACATCGGTGAATGCTGGGGCGCGGGCACGCTGACGATTATGATTCTCGGCGATACGTGCACGCGCGCGTGCCGCTTTTGCGCGGTGACGACCGGCAATCCGCGCGGCGTTGTGGACGGCCAAGAACCGCGCCGCGTCGCGGAAGCGATTGCGGAATTGAATCTGACGTACGTTGTGCTCACGTCGGTGGATCGCGATGATTTGCCGGACGAGGGCGCGGAAATTTTTGCCGAGACCGTGCGCGAGATCAAAGCGCGCACGCCGCGAACCATCGTCGAAGTGCTGACGCCGGATTTTTCAGGACGCTTTGATTTGATGCAAAAGATCGTCGCCGCACAGCCGGAAGTGATCGCGCAAAATATCGAAACGGTGCGGCGGCTGACGCACACGGTGCGCGACCGGCGCGCGGGCTATGATCAAACGCTGAACATTTTGCGCGCGGTGAATGAAATGGATCCGACGCGCGTGACGAAATCTTCGCTCCTGCTCGGCTTTGGCGAAACGGAAGCGGAAGTGATCGACACGATGCGCGATCTGCGCGCGGCGCGCGTTGATCTGCTCGCGATCGGACAGTATTTGCGCCCGACCGACAAAAAGCGGCATTATCCGTTGATGGAATACATTCACCCCGATCGTTTCAAATTTTTGAAAGACGAGGGGATGAAGTTGGGCTTTCGGTACATCGCGTCGGGTCCGCTCGTGCGGAGTTCGTACAAAGCGTGGGAAGCCGCGCGGTTATTTCCGGACACAAAGTAGCGGAACGGGAAAAAAATCCACTGGACATTCCAATTGAGGTTGGACGGAATTTTTCATTGATAACGAGACAACATGCAAAAAATCACTCCGTTCTTGTGGTTCGATGACCAAGCCGAAGAGGCGATGAATTTTTACGCTTCGATTTTCAAGGATTCCAAGATCACGAATGTTTCGCGTGGTCCGGATGGAAAAGCCTTTACCGTTTCGTTTCAACTGAATGGGCAGGACTTTATCGCTCTGAACGCGGGTCCGCAATACAAATTCACCGAAGCGGTCTCTTTCTTTGTGGATTGCAAAACACAGGACGAAGTGGACTATCTGTGGGAAAAACTTTCGGAAGGCGGAGAAAAAAGCAGATGCGGCTGGCTCCAAGACAAGTTTGGTTTGTCATGGCAAATCATTCCGTCCGCGTTGGGCGAGTTGATGGGCGACAAAGATCCCGCGAAAGCAAAACGCGTAATGGAAGCCATGTTGCAAATGAATAAAATTGACATTCAAACTTTGCGGCAAGCGTATGAGCAACAATAAGCCAACACGAGACTCTATTTAGAACAGAGAAATCATGAAAAAAGCAGATGCGAAAGATGGCATGAATCCCTCTCAACTTATCACCAAACAAATCGCCGACCTTCCCGACTGGCGCGGCAAAATGCTTACTCGCTTGCGCAAAATAATTCTGGAAGCGGCTCCGGAAATTGCTGAGGAATGGAAATGGGGTACTGCCGTCTGGAGTCGTAATGGTCTTGTGTGCAGTGCCGGCGCTTTCAAGGATCACATGAAAATTAATTTTTTCAAGGGCGCTTCCTTGAAAGATCCCAAGAGACTCTTCAACGCTGGACTGGAAGCAAAGGCAACGCGCGCGATCGATTTCACCGAAGGCGCTGATATCAATGAAGCCGCGCTGAAGGAACTTGTTCGCGCCGCCGTCGCCTACAACGTGTCCGGTAGCAAAAAGAAATAACGCCCGCTGCCGCATGCTTTGGCTCTTGAATAAATACAAATTTTTACCACGAAGCCACAAAGACACGAAGGATTGCTTCGATATTTTCGCGGCTTGCCCAAAAAATCTTTGTGCCTTCGTGCCTTCCCTGGCACTTGCGTTCCCGCCAAGGCAAGTGTGTGGTGGATTGTTAAACACCCTCTTCGCGAAATGCCCCGATTTCATTTTTGACAGTCCCCCACCTTACCAGTAAAATCATTTTCCATCGTGAACAACTCTACAGCCACTGACGGCGAACTGATCCATCTTGTCGCGCGAAATGAAGCCGGGGCACTCGCGGAAATCTACAACCGCTACGCCCGGCTTGTTTTTTCATTGGCAGTGAAAATTCTCAACGACCACGCCGGCGCCGAAGAGGTCGTCCAAGAAGTATTCGTCAAAGTGTGGCGGCGCGCGCGCGATTACGACGCCGCGCGCGGAAAATTTTCGTCGTGGCTCACCGGCATCACGCATAATCACGCGATTGACGAATTGCGCCGCCGCCGCGTGCGCCCGTCCGCCGCGCAGAATGACGAGGAAGAAATCGCGAATATTTTGGACGAGGGTCCCGCGTTGCTGGATTTGGCAGTCCAGAGCATCGAGCATCGCCGGATTGTGGACGCGCTGAAAGCGATTCCGCCGGAGCAACGCCGCGCGATTGTGATGGCGTATTTTGATGGATACACGCAACAAGAAATCGCGGAGCGACTCGCCCAGCCGCTCGGCACGATCAAGACGCGCATGCGGCTGGGGATGCAAAAGTTGAAAGGATTGTTGCGAGGGCGGGAATAAATCTACATTCATTTTTTTTCCGTAGTCTTTAGTGAGGGAAATTGGAATGACCCGAACGCATAAATCCAAAGCCGAAAGCGCATTTAGCGAATTCATTCCGGCATACGCGCTGGACGCGCTCAACGCCGGCGAACGCGCGCGAATGGAAAAACATCTCGCGACGTGCGATGTGTGCGCGCGCCAAATTCAAGAATTACGCGGTGTCACCGATGCGCTGGCGTATGCCGCGCCGTCCCTCGCGCCGCCGGCGCGACTCAAAGCGCGCGTGCTGGCGGCGACCGTCGGCAATCCAAAACCGCGCTTTCGCTTTGCTGAAGGGCTGAACGGTTTTCTGCGCGCGCCGGCATTTGCCGCGCTCGCGCTCGTCATCGCAGTGATCGCCGTGTGGCAA
>Ga0247727_10014211_pt1 | contig 13284 bp, 12 predicted proteins | sample WisWelCaveWW1625_FD_202498 | JGI IMG/M metagenome (GOLD analysis project Ga0247727, IMG submission 202498) | Biofilm microbial communities from Wishing Well Cave, Virginia, United States - WW16-25 | ecosystem: Environmental > Aquatic > Deep subsurface > Groundwater > Cave microbial mat | place... | reverse complement strand
CTGAAACTGTAAACCAATCCCACCAATCCTAACTGGATCATCATACCGGGCGCAAGGACGGGCGGCAGTGTCGCTCCCTTGATCGCATCCAGAAAAAGGTCCAATCCGTGCAGAGAAGGATTCAATTCCAGCTTGAATTCCACTTTGGACTGGTAGTGCAGCCAGATTCCAACAACGCCGCTGATCATGAAAAGGAACATCGTTAACTGGAAAAACCTCATGTACAACGGCCGCCGGGAAACAGCGTAGAAGAGAAGGAGAACGATGCTGATCAGAAGGAGCGCCTGCGGAACCCACTGCCACGCGTCTTCGATATGTCCAACCAGCATCAACTCGATGCCTGTGCCGCATGCCGCAAGGATAAAGGTGAGCAGAAGAATACGACGCACCGCTGTCAGTGTTGTATCACTTTCCTGTTTTCTTTCTCGAGTCTGGTTCAGGAGCACAGGTTCACTACTGGCCGGCATTGATTCGATGTGTAGCTTACTGCAGATTTGGCGCCGGGGCAACGTACTCGAGCAGCACTTGTAATGCGGACTTTCAGCTCGCCACGGATCGACACCAAACCGCCGTCGGCAAGCGATTCCAGTGCAGGCATCGAATCAGTTAGATTCTTTCGCGGGGACGTGGCGCGTATTTCTGATCCACAGTTCCGCTGCGCCGATCGTAATCGACCATCCGGTCCAGATCGCAAGCACGAAAAAATGGTCACGACACATCGCGTAACGGTTCAATGTTTGGGCGGATGAAGCGGCCGCAGGTCAATGAGGCTGATCAACGAGCCTGCTGATGTAGTGAGGACGTCCATCACACTGTTGGCTACATCATCCGCGGTCAAAGCCCAGGATTTTTCTTTTGATCCCGCGCTGAAATCCGTTTGAACGCTCCCGGGGCAAATTGTTGTTACCTTGATGTTGTGATGCCGGACTTCAAGCATCAAACACTCGGAGAAAGCAATGACCGCATGCTTTGATGCGCAGTACGCCGAGCCGCCTGCAAAGTGGTTCTTTCCCGCAAGTGACGAGATATTGATGATGTGGCCCTCTTTGTTTCGAATCATGCCCGGCAGGAAAGCCTTCGTGCAATAGAAAATTCCGAAGAGGTTCGTCTCCAGTACAGCGCGAAAATCATTTTCTTCCATGCTGACCACTTCAGAAAAACGCCCGATGCCCGCGTTGTTCACAAGGATGTGAGGCGCTCCGAGTTTGACTTCAACTTCCGCCGCAAGATTCCTGACCTCTTCTTCGTTGCGCACATCAGTCTTCACGGTCATGACTTTTATATTCAGTTCCCTTAATTCACGGGCCGTTTCTTCCAGTGCCTCAGATTGTCTGGCAGAAAGCACGATATGACAGCCTTCTCGAGCCAGCGCAAACGCGGTTGCTTTCCCGATCCCTTTGCTTCCCCCGGTAATGACGGCAATTTTTTCCTTAAACCGCATTTGGTCAAAACCTCACTTAAGTTGTTATTTTGAAGATGCTCATTATAATATAGGCTCGAAACTGAAAACTGCTATGAAACTATTAAGAGTTGTTCTTCTCAATGTTCTCGTCATTCTTGCTTTATGTTTGCCTTCCTGTGTCAGGCCCTCGTCAGAACTTCCCGCTGTTGAGTTGAAGGACCTTGACGGGCAAATCGTGGATCTGGCCACGTTTCAGGGTAAACCCGTACTTGTGAATTTCTGGGCAACCTGGTGCGGACCCTGCCGGTTCGAGATTCCCATGCTTAACGAACTTCATAAAAAGTACTCATCCAAAGGACTTGTGATCGTTGGCATATCAACGGACGAAGAAGGCGCATCGATCGTCAAACCCTTCATGAAAGAAGTGCCGATTGATTATCCGAGCTATCTGAAAGGAAATGATACCGAAGAGAAATTCGGTGGAATTCTTGGACTTCCCACCAACATCTTTTACGACAAAAGCGGCAAACAGGTTGACAAGATCATAGGCCTCCAGCCGCGCGATGTTTTTGAGCAAAAAATCCAGCAAATGCTGGAGTAATCGACTGGCCGAGCATACTCGCTCAACTAAAAACCTTCTTCCAGCCATCCACCCGCCTGGTGCGCTAACCTCAGCACTCATCGCTCAGCACTCAGCAAGACTAATTCGAGAGGATTTGCCGGATGCGGCGAAGCAAGTCATCCGGCTCAAACGGTTTCGTAATGTAATCGCAATAATCAGTGGGGTGGGGGAGATTGTCGTCTCGCGGTGATGCCCGTGCCGTCAGGAGTGCCACCGGGATATTTCTTGTTTGCTCGTGAGAGCGCATTTCTTCCAGCACTTCCCAGCCGGTAACGAACGGCATCATGATGTCCAGTAGAATCAAATCAAATCGTTCCTGTTTCAGTTTTTCAATGGTATGTCTGCCATCGGTAATCGAGCCCACCTGATATCCGGCATCTTCCAGAATGAGACGCACGAGGTTCACAATGTCTTCTTCATCGTCGACAACGAGTATCTTTTTCGGCATTGGTTCACGTCAGATATTTGGAAGGTGAAACTTCCTGCATGGTCGCGGATTTGATGGCTGCCGGCACGTCGGCAGGTTGAAGTGACGGCACAACCATGCCCACGGTGGTTCCTCTATCCAGTTTGCTGTTCACTTCGATGGGTATTCCGTGCGCATCCAGAATCGATTTTACCAGGGCAAGTCCAAGCCCTGTGCCGCCGTACTTTCGCGTATGCGATGAATCCACCTGATAAAAACGATCGAAGATGCGTGGAAGGGCTTCTTCCGGAATACCGATCCCGTCATCTTTCATTGTGATTTCTACTGGAACAAGCGCCTCAACAAGGCAGTTACTGGAATAGGTATCGTAATTGAAATACGGGCCCGGATGATGAATTACCTGCGCCTGAACAGCGATGTTTCCTCTTTCGTTTGTAAATTTCACTGCATTGCTGAGAAGGTTGCTGACCGCATGGATAAATCGCTGGCGATCAACCAGCAGGAGGGGCATGTCCCCAGGAATTTTGACGACCAGATTTAAATGTCGCTTTTCTATCACTTCCGAGTACTGTTCGTAAACATCCGCCCAGATACTCTCCAGCGAACAGGGCGAAAGTTCAATGGGAGCTTTCTTGAATTCAAGTTTAGTGTAATCCAGTAGGTCATTGATCAATCTCTGCAAACGCACAATGTTTCTTTGCGCAACGCCGAGCCCTTCGTTTTGCATCGGTGTAATGGGCCCGAGTTTTTCTTTTTTAATGTAATCTACGTATCCTTTGATGGATGTAAGCGGAGTGCGAAGCTCATGGGAAACGTTAGCGAGAAAATCTGATTTGAGACGATCCACCTGGCGCAATTCCTTATTCAAATGTTCCAGTTCCGCGACTTTGCCTGTTAATTCGTGATAAAGCTTGGCGTTTTCCAGCGCCAGTGCGGCCTCATCGGCAATCATGACCAGAACCTGCATGTGTTCCCGTTTAAAGGCGGATACTTCGCTGCTGTATACTGCGAGAATTCCCGAAAGCTTATCCGCCACAAGCAACGGAACCATAATGCACGAACGGACTCCCCCGGCAACCAATCGAGCGCGCAGATTCTCCGGAGCGTCATGCCTGGCATTGGAGATCAAAATTGGTTGCCTGGAACGGACCACTTCCAGTGCCAGTTCAAGTAGAGACGGATCAGGTTCCCGCTTTTGGCGGACAATCTCCAAATGCTTCCTCTCGTCCACTTGCGCAAGGAACCACAATTCGGTTTCAACAACGGAACTGATTTCCTCGAATAGTAAATTCGTTACAGATTCCTCTTCGCGCACTGAGATGATTTTTCGGCTGATGCGATTCAGCGAAGTAAGCTGCCTGAGTTTTTCTTCCAGGTCGTATCGAATCAAGCTTAATCTTCTCAGAACACTGTTTGAGAGCAACAGCGTTGATCCCAGAAAAAGAAAGGCAAGAGTTCCCATACTATTGTAGGAAAGAGCCATCACGACTCCGAATGGAATGGCGGCAAACTCTGTGAAAAACGCCGGAATCAAGGCCTTTTTCATGAAATCCAGAGGTTCCTGTCCCTGCAAATAGCTCGAGAAGAAGAGCACGAGATGATTCAGTATGCTGAGGCCTATGAACATCAGGATAATGTCCTGGATATTCCTCAGGTTTAGATCTACGAGAGGCAATTCCCCATTCAGCCATGTGATGTAAATCCAACTGGCGGCGAGCCACATAGTTCCGACCATGCCGCTGTTAAAAACGATGATTCCCAGATCATAAGAAAGTGGGATCGGTTTTCGCAGAATCCACCTTCTTTCGATCACTCTTTTGGCGGACCCGATAATGATCCCGGCGACAGAAACCCATACAGCAGGCAGGCTTCCGAAAACAAGGAGAGTGGCGGTTGTGAAAGATGATTCGAAGGTGATCACTACGTTCATTCGCGTGTACTGGAAATGTAGAAAGGATGCGATAACGTGCATGATCAAGAAGAGGAGAAAAGCCAGAAGCGGCGTTGGTTGAGGGGGGAACGGCGATTTCCAGGAGCTCAGAAGAAGAATAATGATACCCGTGGCTCCGACGATCCAGTGATAAAGGATCACGGGCAATCCGTACCGGGTTCTTCCCGCAAACATCTTTACAGAGTATAGCACAGGCGTGATGACGCAGGACTCACCCCATTCATCAAACAAAATTGAAGCCGCTTTTTAGTTTGTGATAAGATACAAACGGTTTTTGCTGATCCGATTCCGTGAAAAGACATGTCTAAAATTCTAGTTGTTGACGATGAAGATGATGTAAGGAACCTGCTGGTGATGATTTTCCGGGATGCGGGCTATGATGTGGTGAGCGCGCAAAACGGCAAGGAAGCAGTGGAAAAAGCCAGGCAGGAAAAACCGGATTTGATCTTTCTTGATATTCTGATGCCGGTAATGGACGGCTTTCAAGCGTGCTCTATTTTAAAGAAAGATCCCTCCACGCGCGATATTTTTATTGCATTTTTGACCGCCAAAGATATGCCTCAGGATTGGGACCGGGGATTACAGTCTGAAGCTGATGTTTATATTGCGAAACCTTTCAATAACGAACGGCTGCTCTTTGTCGCGCGCGAACTTCTGGCGTTGAAAGAAAAATAAATCTGGTCCTGAAGCTCCCTGATGGAGCGCAGGCTTCCAGCCCGGCTTCCAGCCGGCATTCGGGGCCGCAGGCAACTTGCCTGCTTCGCGCGAAATGTAGAAAATCGCCCACGGAATTTACGATTCGAGTACTGTACCCTTTGACACGACGACCACGCCTCCTTCCGATACGTGGAAGCCTCTCTGGCGATCTGCTTCAGCCTCTATTCCGATTTCGCAACCGCGCGGAATTTTTACTCCCTTGTCGACAATAGCGCGTTGGACCTTCGCGTAACGTCCTACTTCTACGCCGTGCATCAAAATTGAATCGTCCACGTGACTGTAACTGTGGATCATGACCCGGGGGGAAAGAATCGACCGGTTCACTACGCCGCCACTGACTATGCATCCTTCCGAAACCATCGAATCCAGCGCAATACCCGTTCGTTCTTCTTTGAAATTGGCGAAGACAAATTTTGCTGCCGGATAATCATAGTGGACCGTACGGAATGGCCAGCGATAATTGTACATGTTGAAAACAGGATCCACAGCAATGAGATCCATATTGGCCTGATAGTAAGAATCAATCGTACCGACGTCCCGCCAGTATCCTTTTTCTTTTTCCTCTGAACCTTGAATCACGTTCTGAGTAAAATCGTAGGCATAAACACGATAGTGGTGAAAAATCTTTGTGAAGATGGTTTTCCCGAAGTCATGAGCAGAATCCTGAAATACCGCATCTTCCTCAAGCTCTCGAATCAAAATGTTCCGGTTGAAGATGTAGTTCCCCATTGAGGCCAGTACGTATTCAGGGTTTGACGGAATCGGCTTTCCCACTGCCGGTTTTTCCTCGAATCCGACAACGCGCCATTGTGAATCCACTTCGATGATTCCGAAATGTTTTGATTCGGAAGCCGGAACCGGAACGGCAGAAATGGAAACGTCCGCATCGGACTCTTTATGGAATTGCAACATTTGCTGGATGTCCATTTTGTATATGTGATCTCCGCCGAATACGCAAACGTAGTCCGGTTCTTCGTCAAAAATGAGGTTCAGATTCTGATAAACAGCATCTGCGGTACCGCGATACCAGTGCTGTCCCGTTCGCATTTGAGCCGGGACGGCATCCACGTACTGATCAAGGGTAGGGGAGAGGCGCCATGCTTTTGAAAGATGGACGTTCAGCGAATCGGATTTGAATTGTGTCATCACTTTAATTTTTAAGAAACCGGAATTGACGAAGTTGTTCAGAGCAAAATCGATGATCCGAAATCGCCCTCCAAAGGGCACCGCCGGCTTGGCGCGATCGCGTGTCAGAGGAAAGAGCCGCGTTCCTTCCCCTCCTGCCAGAATCATCGTAAGAACGTTTTGCGAATACATACTGTGTCCTATTGTAACATCTTGCCTCCAGTTCAGTAGCGGCAGGCCTGCGCTCCTTAGCTGAATCCCATATTACAATGAGTGCTCGATGAAATATTTCTTGACGGTAGCTTTCCTTCTTGCGTTCCTATGTAGCGTATTTGCAGACCCCGAGATTCTGATCAACGAACGTCTTGCCGGGCGGCTTTCTTTGAAGGCGGGTGATTCCGTAAAACTTTCCACTACAGGCGACATGAAGAATGCCGGGACTTTTCGCATCAAAGCCGTGTATCGTGAACAGGCCGACCCTTATCTCGTTCCGCTAAAGAGGAACATGGTGAAGATGCACCTTTCAGATCTGGAGGGATTACTCGATCGGCATGATCAGGTTGACTTGATTTCGATCGAAGTAGCGCAATCCACGGATTCCGGAAAGCTTGCGGCGCGTTTAAACTCCGAAGCGATCGGATTCAGTGCAGTTTCCGCGCACGAACTTGCATCCCGGAACAGTACCACTTTTCAGGTGGTAAGCCGGTTTCACAAGGCGATCGCTTTTATCACGATGATGGCAGGCGCCATCTTTATCTTTGCATTGATGGTGATGAAAGTTGAGGACCAGAGGAAACACTTTGCTGTGATGAGCGTAACCGGCATATCCCGCAAAACGATTCTTAAAACTCTTGTGCTGGAATCGACCTGTTTTGCCTTTCTTGCCAGTTGTTTCGGCGCGTTCATCGGTATCGGGGCTGCAAAACTGGTAAATCTTTATTATCAGAACTACTATCAGACCTCGCTCATGTTTGCCCGGGTCACCCCTTCGATTCTCTTTCAAGCAGCATCGGTTTCCTTTGTTCTTGGAATGATCGCCGGGGCTTTCTCCTGGTTTCGTCTGAAGCGACTGCGTGTACTTGAGGAACTGGGAAGATGAAGTTTCCTTTTTATCTGGCCACACGAAACCTGTTGAGGAATCCCGCAAGGAATCTTTTGTACATACTCGGTATTTCGATTACCGCGGCTTTGCTGCTCGACATGATTTTACTTTCGAGTGGAATGGGTGTCAGCATCGAACGAATTCTAAAGGAGATGGGATACGAGATCCGCGTCAGTCCGCGCGGCACTCTTCCGTTCGAAACGGATGCTCAGATTCCGAACTTTGCCGATCTCGAAAAACAGATCCGGCGCTTCCCGGGCGTTCGTCTGGTGGATGCCATGCTGGGAAATACGATTGCGGTCGATTTCCAGCGTGAGTCCTTTACCAGTTTTGCCCTTGGTGTTTCGATCCATCAGCCGAATACCTACCGGATTTTGACGGGCTCCGATATCGATCCGAAATCCACGGATGTTCTGGTGAACTCCTTTCTCGCTGCTGAAAAAGGAATTCAGCCTGGCGATACGTTAAAACTTCGAATGCCGAATCAAACCCAATCAGCCGGTCGGACCGATCCGGTTTCCGTGCGCGTGGCCGGAGTTGCCTACTTCTATCTTGATGCGGAAGGGCAATTCACGATTCTCTGTCCGCTTACATTCCTGCAGACTTTGGCCGGGACGAAGCAGGCGGATCCTGTCTCAGCCATTCTGATCAAGCTGGAAGAACAGTCAAATCCGGCGGAGCTGGTGGAAAGGATCAACGGATCGTTTCCGCAGCTAACGGCGTATACGATCGCGTCCGTCATTCGAGAAGTGGACCGCCAGCTCTCCTATTTCAAGCAGTTTGCGTACATTCTGGGCGGCATCAGCCTGGTTGTCACGTTCGTTCTCGTGTTCATCATCACAACGCTTTCGTTTCACGACCGGCTCGGCGAAGTCGCTCTGCTTAAAGGAATCGGATTGAGCCGTAAAACCATTTTTTATACTATCGTATTAGAAGGAATACTTACATCACTAGCGTCTGCGATTTCCGGCGCAATTCTGGGGAAACTGGTTGCCGTTTATCTGGACAGGATACTCACTTCTGCGCCGGGCCTGCCTGAAGATTTTTCCTTCTTTGTTTTTGAGCCGGCAGCAGTTCTACAGGGCGTCATTGTTTTGCTCATGACGGGATTCTTTGCGGGTCTGTATCCCGCTATGGCGGCCATCCGGTTGCCTGTTGCGGACACTTTGCGGGAAGAAATTTTATGAACCACATCATCGTTGAAGGGCGGGACCTGCTCAAGACGTATCATCAGATGGAAAAGCCTGTGAATGCTTTGCGTGGAATTTCGCTTCAAGTGCATCGAGGCGACTTCATCGCAATTGTCGGTCCCAGCGGATGCGGCAAATCCACTTTTCTGCACATGCTGGGAGTGCTGGATGTTCCGACATCCGGCGATGTGGAGTGGCATGGAGATTCGATTCGTGAATGGAGCGAATCTCAACGGACGAGACTCCGGCTGGAAAAGATCGGGTTTGTTTTCCAGCGGTTTTATTTGCTTCCGATGTTGTCCGCCCGGGAAAATGTTGAGCTTCCCATGCGCGAGCGAAACTTGGCTGCGCGGGAAAGAAGAGAGAAATCAGCCCGATTGCTTGAGGCAGTCGGTCTCAAGGACAGAATGAACCATCGTCCGTCGCAGCTCAGCGGGGGAGAGATGCAGCGCGTTGCCATAGCACGTTCTCTTGCGAACGACCCTGAGCTGTTGCTTGCGGATGAACCCACCGGGGAGCTCGATGCCGCAACAGGCGAAGAAATTACCGGCCTGTTTCGACAGTTTCATACGAATGGTTTGACTATTGTTGTGGTGACACATAACCCCGATCTTGCCGCCGGCGCAGCACAGGTACGTCGAATGAGAGACGGAAAATGGGAATAGCTTTGCTTCTACTTCGCCGCACGATTGCAACGCGGCCAAAACGAACGTTTCTCTTCATTCTCGGTTACGCCCTTGCCGCCGCAGTTATGGTGACGCTGCTTGCCGTAGGCGAAGCGGTATTGCTGCAGGCTCAAGATAAAGATTTACTCGGAGGCGGCGACCTGATTCTGGTCCCTCAGGGAATCGATCTGGAAAGCATGAAGGTGGGCGGACTTTCAGCCCTGTATTACTCGATTCCACAGGCCCGGTTTCTGGTAAGACAGGTCTTGAAAAGCAGTCGCTTTTCGGCGGACATTGAAACGATCTCGCCGTACGTTGTACCTAAACTCGTATACCTTCAACCTTCAGGCCGGCAAGATAAGAACAATGCAGTGGCGCCTGTTTTTGTGGAAGGTTCGATTCCTGACTCCGAGAATCGTTTAAAGAAATTGGATTTCCCATGGGCAAACAATGCTTCTGATGATTCCTGGTTGAATCCACCTGCCGGTGAGTTCTATCACGAAATTGATCATTTTCATCTGCCAACGGTCAAATATCCGGACATGGATCGATGGGCTGAATGGCACTACTTTAACTTTTCTTCCGGTGGCTTCTATGGATATCTCAGCATCATGGCAACGGGTGATATTCTCAATAACAAAGGACAATGGATCGTAAGTCTGCAGATTCATGATGACGTGTATAAACGATATTCCACGGTTGTGCCTGTACCGGACCGGTCAGCGCTTCCATTGCAACGCGTGGATTACAATGCAGGTCAAACCCACGTTGAATTTGTTGATGACCACTACGAAATTGATCTGGATTTTCACGATCGATTTCCGATACGTGGAAAACTTCGATACGACCCGGCGCGGGGTCTTTATTTTCCTCCTACCGTGCTGGCGAAAAATGACGAATTTGAATCCGGATATGTAATTCCGGCCATCCGTGGCCGTTATCAGGGGTCCATCGACGTTGGCGCAAAGACGTATGATTTTAACAACGTCAACGGATACCACGATCATAACTGGGGCATCTGGCAACAGATTGAATGGAACTGGGGACACGCTTTTTCGGATGAGTTTGCGATCTTCTTTGGAGAGATCTTTCTGAATAAAAAGAGCAAAGGAGTTTTTGCGGGCGTTTACGATCAAAATGGATTTCTGACACTTCTCAGGCCGGACCGGATCGAGTTTTCTGATTCCCGGCAGCAACCGGATGGGCTCATTGTTCCGCTGAAATTACGGATGAACGGCGAAAAACGATTCGCGTCTCTGGATCTCTCCGGCCAGGCTGCGCGCTTCGTTACTACTCCGTTAGAAGGACAGAATCTGTATTTTGTTCAGTTCAACATGACCTACGATGTGAATCTCGTTCTGGACGGAACGGCCCATCGATTTTCCGCATCAGGAAACGCCGAAACGTTTGTCCCGGCCCGGTAGTTCTGGTCGATTCTTTTCAAGATCTTTGGAAATGGCGATCTCAAAAAAACATCATGAAGTACAACCCCGACCTGACTGAAACTGTATTCATCGTGCACGTCGAAAACCATCCGATCCCAACTTCCACCCCTCTTTGTAAGTTTTTTTGAGGGTGTGTTACCTCCATCTCGGAATTGTGGGGGTTCGAGTAGAAACGCATTCCTTTACGTATGATGCCTCTTACCGGATTTCGTCCAATACGCAGGGGACGCGTGGAACAGTCACGTATGCTTACAACGTGGACCGGATCCAATCGTATTCGGTTTCCGGAGGTCCGCAAGCGACTTACGATTACTATGAGGACGGCAGTGTGAAAAACATCCAGTGGACACCGGTTGCCGGATAAATCGGCTATCAGTACACCACAAGCGGGCAATACTCGACAATTTCCTTTCCAAACGGCCAGTCACGGAACTATACTTATGATGATCAGGGACGGTTAACACAGGTCGCAAACGACCCTCTGGGAACGTTCTCCTATGGCTACGACAGTCCGCTCCTTGGTCAGAGAACAAGCATGACTTCGGCTCCTGGAATCACGAATTATTCCTACGATGAAAACTACCAGCTCAATCAGGTGAACTATCCTCCTGCCGCTCCGTTCAATGGAGAAGTTGCCGCCTGGACGTATGACAACATCCGCAACCGGACCGCAGCCACTACCAACGGCACTCCGGTAAATTATTCCTACTACAAGAATGCTTCTAATCCGTTAAATGGTCAGCGCCTGCAATCAGATGGAACAAAAACGTATACATACGACGCAAACGGCAACATTACCGGAGACGGAACCTATACTTACACCTGGGACTACGAAAACCGGATGGTCAGTATTACCGGCGGAGGCTTAACCGCATCGTATACGTACGATCATCTTGGCCGCCGCAAAAGCAAAACGGTAAACGGCGTTACAACAACGTATCTGTACGACGGCCAGAATCTGATTCGCGAAATGAGCACAACTACTGCGGATTACGTCTTTGGTCCCGGCATCGATGAACCGCTTGCAGCTTCACGCGCCGGCGCCATTTCCTACTACAACGTGGATGGTTTCGGATCAATCGCTTCGCTCTCCGATTCGGCACAAGCGCTTCAAAATTCCTACGACTACGACGCCTGGGGCACACTCCGCAACCAAACCGGCTCGGTTCAAAATCCGTTCACATATACCGCACGCGAAGCCGGAGAAGCCGGACTCATGTTCTACCGGGCACGCTACTACAACCCGGGAATTGGAAGGTTTACGAGTGAGGATCCAAGCGGGTTTCAGGCTGGCATTAATTTCTATATATATACTACAAACGGTCCGATCATTAATGGAGATCCAAGTGGACTTCTTAGTATCGAATTTGACTGGAGATCGAAATGCAAGGACATATTCATAGCAATCAGAAACATTAGAGATCGTGTTTGTAGCACGACGAACGAATGGTGCAAACCAAGATGCGCGTCGAATCCTGCACCTGATTGTAACTATTGTGAAATGATTCCGAATCCAGATATAAAAGTCAGGTGGAGCGATGTTTCAACAAATACGACGACAGTAGTGGGGATACCAATCAGTTTTACGTTTTACGGAAGCACAAAAGGCAACGTTATCACGCTGCACCCGCCGGCGTGCAAGTCTATGCGCGCCCTTGAGCAGACACTGATGCACGAAATGACCCACGTGTGCGGATATGGTACGGAAGCTGTTCCATATAAGGTCGCGGATCCCAGAGATCCAAAAACTGGATGTTATTGAGACTTGGCGCGGATGAAAAGATGAATGAAAACTAAGATTCTACCCTTGCTTTGCATTGCGTTTAACCTTGGCGCACAACTGTTGCTTCTTCAATTTTCTTACGATTTGACTGTGCCACTCGGGCAATTGATTGAGCGTTTACATTCTGAATTGCCCCTACCCTCTGTAATGGCTATCAATCTTTTTTCGCGCTTCAACCAGATTCTGTTGGCCCTCTTGATTGGGTTAGCTTGTACGTCGGCGTTCAAGGTTCTTAAACCATCCACAGTATCCAGTTCGACAGCTATATGGCCTATGCTTCAACTTTCCCTTGGCATATTTCTGTTTAGCTTTTTAGCGTGGGGAATTTTGGGGTTGAGCCAAAGCACCGTCCTTCGCGATGCAGGAATTACCATTGAGAATTTGCACCCGGAGTGAAGGAGTTCGGTGCATCAAATAACACAACAGCTTCGACATTCTCAACGAGGGTTGAATAGTGACTTATTTTCGAACGTTGAAAACTGACCCTCCCTGAGGTGTTCGAGTGCCCGCCCGCCGGCTCGCGCGCGTTCACGAAACGTGATACTCAAATGGTGAACGGCAACGCGCTGGATCCCGTAGACCGCCCGTGGCGGCTGCTTTGTGGCGGCCTGTCTCGGCTGCGCCTCGCCACCGGGCAGCATTGCCACAACGAAAATGTTGTGGCTTCTGCTGCCCTGGCCGCCCAAAAGCAGCACGCCTCTGCATCGTGTGGCCCTGTCACTCATTTGCAGGAGCAAATGCCGCGCCAGGAGCCACACTGCGGCACGCGTCAAACGCATGGGGCTTGCTGTCGGCTAAAAGCAGCTAAAAGAAAAGCAATCTACTGCATAAAAAGTTTGTCGGCTAAAACGGAGG
>Ga0247727_10014210_pt1 | contig 13284 bp, 16 predicted proteins | sample WisWelCaveWW1625_FD_202498 | JGI IMG/M metagenome (GOLD analysis project Ga0247727, IMG submission 202498) | Biofilm microbial communities from Wishing Well Cave, Virginia, United States - WW16-25 | ecosystem: Environmental > Aquatic > Deep subsurface > Groundwater > Cave microbial mat | place... | reverse complement strand
GCTTGTCGTTGCACTTGACTAAAGCAAATGCTTCAACTTTGTCGCGTTGCCGTATAAGAGGCAACAGGAGTTTAGGCAGTTGTTTGGCTGGGATCATGTGGTGCGCAACCTAGGTTTCAGGCCACTGAAATCAATTCGTACCTGCTTTGTGCAGAGGCGTACTTCTAGTTCCTTGTATGGCACTTCGTAGTCATCCAAACGGTAACGACGCTCGTTGACGCTTGAGCTCTCAGCGATAACCTGCACCACGACCATACCTTTCGAGTCTCTCGCTTTCTCAACCAATCGTATGGCTGCACTGGCGTCAGCAGCATGATGCCTACCATCCTCAAAGACAAGGATGTCGGTCACGAATACGCCGCCGATCACCGACAAGCCTTGTGGATGAATGACTTTGCGCCAGGTTGAGTTAAGCCTCAATCTGATTTCTGCTGTGGGTAGGTTGTTGCTGTCCAAACAGTAGATGCCGCCGTAGACATGTGCCGAGCCAATGGCGTTGTCTACATAAATACGACAACGTGCATCGTGAGATGTCTTGTAGGTTGTCTTCAACCGAAGGAGTAATCTGACCTTCCGCTGCATGTTACCAATGGCTCCCGCTTTGACTATTTCGACGAGGTGGCGTGGTTGAGAGATACGCTGCAGCTGTTGCCGTCTACGCCTCTTCTTTGCAGCTACAACCAAAGCGTCGTGAAATAGTGCAGGTAGATCGCCAAGTCGACACGCCTTCAACTCTTTGAGGGCCTCCAAGCATCGACACATTCTCCCACCTAAGTCACCAACAGCTATCTCACGCTCAGTAGCATGACCTGGCACCATGACGAAGGAACCGTTGATCAGGTAGATGGGCTTCTTCTTCCCACGACAGATGACGTTACCAGCTGCTTCGATGTCACTGGCTTGGCGAATGCTGTTCTTGCCCGCTGCACTCTTAAATTCTGCCAGCCTAACGGCCGGGCTTACGTCTTCCTTCATCGCTATGTCGTACTTCGCTTGAGTCTTGGCGCGCACCTTCCTCGCTCTGGTTTTCGCCATGATTACTCCTGTTGTTATGTTGGCAGTGGGAGTGGCTCGTTGTCGGATGGCAAAGCCGCCATCATGCGCTTGACCACGCCTTCGAGCTTACCATTGCGGATTGGCAAAGTTTGGAGTTGCGTGATTAGGGCCTGCATACGCCCTTTGATCACGGTGTTGATGTCGTCGGTCTTGCCACTCTCCATCTTGTTGATCGCGCTGAACATCTCTGGGTCCTCAGAGTATTCGTAGTTCACACGATCAGTCAGCTCTCGATCCCGGGTGGCAAGCCTCAGCACATCAGGCGGGTTAAGGATGCCCTCACTGTCGAGTACATGCCCGATGTAGGCAGTGATCTCGGGAACAAAAGGATTCTCGTTGTCATCCTCTGGAGGGCTAATCAGTAGGGCCTCGGTAATGCCCCAGGCCAGGTCGGCAGCGTCAGGCAGAATCATGGTGAGCGGGCTGACTTGATGTCCAGACATGACCACACACGTCCGCAGGAAGTCCGGGACCGAGGTGAAGAACGTGTTGGTATTGTGTAAGTTGAGAGCGGTCAGCAGCCGATCGAAGTTCACAGCAGGAATGTCAACTCCGAAGTCCTGTTCGATCTCCATCTGAATGGTTGCTGGGTCCCAGCTGAAGCCCTCTGTGCCGTAGATGTCAACGAAGAGTGTGATAAGGGAAGTGGCAAACATCTGGGGATTGCCCCAGTAAGGCTTCAGCTCGCCAAGAGGCGTCTGGGCTCCTTGGTGCATTGATGATCTCCTATCATCCGCTTGACTGATCCTGTCGGTTCAGCAGCGTGGCCTGTCGAATGTAGACCTCTCCCATATTGTAGTTGATCACCACAGCAGGTGCCCGCTTGAGCCCCTGGAGGACATCACCAGAATTGAGATCAAGGAAAACAGCCGAGCCAGAGATGGAAGCAAAGCGACCGTCAGCAATCATGAGGTGGCCTACTGGTAGCTTCGCTTGGTCAGCGTCTAGGGCAGCAGCAAAGGTCTCACCGTAACACTTGATGGACTTGCCGAAAGTTCCCAGGATGAGGTCGATCTGATCGCTGGTCAAAGCTGATGTGGTGCCCAGAAACTGAGCAATCCACAGGAACAAGGCTTCGCCAGGTTCAACGTCGCCGCCAGGCTGTCCACTCTGCCAACCGAGTCGATCTGCAAGGTTGCGCAGGCGAGGTGGTGCAATCTGCCGAAGCGATTGCACGATCCTCGCCATCTCACACGGTGGTTTGATCAGCGGATGCTGGCGTTCACCGTGTACTCGGCTTGGAACTTGGCAAATGGCCTCTTGCCCAAGATCAGGTCCTCGTCGCATTTTCCTGCCTCATCAACTGGGTAAGGGCTGGGGATACCACCAAGGCCGCTTGCAGACGGCAAGCCATTGGCCCGAGCAAACGTGATGACCCGTTGACGGGTATCAGCGCTGGTGAGCTCTTCCGGGCCACTGCCCTCGGCCACGATGGTGATGGAAGTGATGGGGTTCTGTCCTTCTTTGACCTTCAAAGCAATTGACATGACGTTCACCTCTAATACGTAAAGGAAAATCCCGTCGCAGGGAGTTACCACACCTCCCCAATTCTATTGGGGAGGTGTTGAAAGTACCAGTGGAAAATGGAAGGCAGGATTGTGTAAAAACCCACCGGGTTAGGTCCGTAGGATTTTATGGACCTTCCGGTGGGGAAGAGCTGCGGGAAGCGGACCCCAGCACGAGAAATCCAAAGGAAAACCGGGCCATGGGATACGAAGTAAACCATGGCTACCTTATACTGACTCGAAAACCGCCGGATTTTAGCTGGCTCAGAATTGAGCGATTTTGACCTGTCCGTTGTCGTTGTAGTGAACGAGGACTTCTTCAGCCTGCAGGATCTCTTTGAACCTGGCCTTACGGTCGTCTGGCAAGGCAACTACCGATTTGCGAATATGCTCAAAGTCAGGTAGATCGCTGCACACACGACCACAACACGTTCTCGTCTGCACTTTTGTGATGAAGAATGGAAATTCGGCAATGATCGTTGGGTTCAGCAACAGCCTACCAATGTAGCTATTTTCAAGCACGGCCTTCATGGCTTGCTCCTCATCCAGCACTGAACTGGACCGTTTCCTGCACGATCAGGACATCGGTTGCAGCCAGACTTTCAACGAGTTTCTCTACATCCGATTTTATCGAATCCCAGGTTTCGTCACCAAGGATGACAGCAGTGTAGATGACATCGAACGAGGAGACTCGGTAGTGGTACTCTGGTGGAACTGGCGCATTGATTGGCAAGTTTTGGAGATCAGTTGGTGACGCCACGCCATCGTAGACAGGAGTCCTGGTCTGCGCAATAGGATCAAGTGGCTGCTCGTACATCCTGAAGATCTCCGCAGGCATGCCAATGGCATCAAATGCGGTGACCTTGAACTTGTAGCCTTGCATGTTACCGACGTTATGCGGCAACTGCGCATCTCTTGTCAGCTTGATCGAATGCAACGCCATCTTTGTTCCCCTTACAAATCGTAACCCCACTTCGGCAGCAGATTAGCGTAACGCGCATAGAAGGCTTCCTTCACTGCTGGTGTGAAGTGATTCTTCCAGTCACCAGCCATGCCCTTTCGATAGTGGGATTTCTGATCTTCGGTTCCCTTGCTTCGACCTGACCTCTTCTCGAATGATCCACTCTGCACCACAAAATCTATTGCTTGATCCGTTACATCCCACTGTAGCCACTTGCAAATTTTCGTGGTGTACTCGATCTCTGCAAGCGTAACTTCTTCCACCTTGAGCTCCAGCACAGAGGGATGATGCTTCCACGCGCTGAGTGCATCAAAGGCAACTGACATGAAATCGATTTCGGCCAGCAGGCCAGCTTCCATGGAGATGACGTGCAAACGCTTGCGAAATTCTACAAGCTCAGGCCAGTGTGAAGTTGGATGGGAGAACTTATGAGAGAAGTAAGCTGAAACCAACATGTCACGTGGGTCGCGAACCAAGTGAACGCCTCTGAAATCTATCGCTATGCTCTCCATGGCCTCAATGTCGTGTCGAGACGTGTTCATGCTGATGAACAAGCCTCGTCCGGAGTCGAAGATGGACTTGATGCGAGGATACAACCACGGTGGATTTTGACCGTGTGTATCTACTCCTTCTTTCGGTTGATTCAATGTGAGCTTGATAAGATTCGACGTGAACCACTGACTGGCACACTTTGAATGACAGAGGATAGCTGCGTTCATGCTACCTACCTGGTTATGGCACGAAGGTGGCTGACTGATGCCCCATGCACCCCATCCTCGAATTGACACCGATGTGCTGCAGGTATGAAAAAGGTGATGCGTATAGTCGCTTCCGCTCTCTGGCAAAGAAGCGGGACCATCTGATGTCGTAGTTCGGATCAAACGTCTTCTCGATCTCGACTTGATTCTGTACCAACATCTTCGCTGACTGCTCAGGGAGGAGCACGCATTGCGTGCCATAGAAGCGATGTGGATCGATCAGGCGTGAGCCGTACTCTCCTCTGGGCTGATACAGGGAATAGAAGCCGGCGTTTGGGTTGAGTCGCGTCTTCCCGAGATAGTTCATGATCTTGCTGGAGAAAATCACATCGTCTTCAAGGAAGAGGATGAACTTTTCTCGTGGCGACAACTCTTCACAAGCCTTCGCTAGTACATAGAACGACGCATCATTGATCGACGTGTAGGCATCAGCGTTGTGTACCTTCGGGTGAATCTGGATCGACCTGGGGATCAGCCGTTGCAATTGAGACAAGTACCGCCATGGCAGGCGGTTGGAAGCAGTCAAATCCGCAACGACTACCGGACACGGCAAGCCACGGACGTTTGCAAGATATGAGTCGATGAACCGCTCTACATAGTCACCGCTCTTCGCGCAAGTCATGATGGCCGGGACGATGGCTTCTAAAGGTGTCACAGGGTGGGAGACAACCTCGATCGCACTTCGCAGTTCATCAAGTCTTGGATATGACTTCTTGACGAAGAACACCATGTTCAATGAGTACCACCAAGCCACGTCTTTCCTGCTCTCGAACTGATCGCCAAAGCCCCAGATCGGGACGTAGCCGACATTGTCAAATAGCTTCTCCCACCACTCCGGCGGCTTCTCGTTTATATGCCCGTAGCCACCCTGCCACGGCACTGCGGCTGAGAACAGGATCACGTCACCCATCTTGACGAGGTTGTTCACCAACATGACCGAATGGGCTTCTGCAAGATGCTCGGCAACTTCCAGACACACCACCAAGTCGAATTTGTGGCCCAGATCAATAGGCGCACTCAGGTCCGCTGCCACAAAATCCTTGGCTGGCATTCTCAAGTGTTGCGCTGGCACCCACGGGCCATCCAGCGCCACAACATTGGGAACGCCAGCCTGCACAAAAGCAGCTGCCCACGTGCCGAGTCCTGCGCCTACGTCGATAACTGAGCTTGGGTGCATCAGCTCACACGCGACTGGCACAATGGCTTTTGCCGATGATTCTGCTTGTGCGTCAAACAGCAGGAAAACGTCGCTTGTCAAATTGGCTGATGTCATGTTGTCCCTAGTAAAAAATTACTCGCAGTTGTCAGCAACGGTAGTTACAGCGATTCACTAGGTTCCACTGGAATCAACTGGACTAACATTTGTTCGTTGGTCAGCCAGCGACCTTCCCAGATGCCATCCTTCGCTGGCGTGAGAAACGCTGTCGGGCCGGTCTTACCAACCAGGGCAAGACGCTGCTTGCCGTTCACGCGAAAGATCGACCAGGAGCCTTCATGCTCCGCTGCACCCTTGCCGATGACGTTCTTCGGGAGGAATTCGATGAGTCTGGCATCATGCTTTACACGATGGTAGAAGAACATCTTGTTAGTCAGCGCCGCCATGTCAGCAGCTTCTTCTTCCGTTGGCATGACGTTTTCCCAGACACGCCCGCTCCACAACTTGCCGAGTTCATTCACAAGCGTGAGACATTCTCGCTCGAACGGAATCCGACCGCTGCCCAGAACATTTCCACTCAACTTCCACTTGTCGTTGTTGCGGTGAACGAAGATGATCTCGCCCTTGAAGTCGTACTGGAGAGCAGTGTGCAGATCCCAGTTCGGCCAGGTCATAGGCATGCCGTAGTTGCGGCCCAACCGACGCCATGCCAAGTGGAAGCATTCCTTATCACCATGAACGAAGCGGAAGTAGTAGTCACTGTGCGAGCAGAAGAACGTGGCCAGGTTGAGCGGTTCCCAGCACTTCAACTTGTTGATCAACATCTGCCCGCTTTCGACCGGAAGGTCCCAGCCAGCGTTCTGATCAACAGGCAGCCCAAACATCTGAAAATCATCGCCGGGAGATTTCATGTTGCGTGGGAGAGGTGCTCCGAAGACGTCGTAAGGCTCGCGCTGCAGCATCCAGTGTGGATAGTCTGGCCAGAAGATGCAGCCGGTCTTTTGATATGGCTCCATGTCGAACAGATATTCTGGATTTCTGGTCGGCGAGCAGTCGGCATCGATGAACATGACTTCATCGAAAGCACTGTTGGCAATGGCATAGGGCTTGAGTTCCCAGCCATTGAGAATGCGCATGGGGTTCTTCTTGCGCAACTCCAAGGCGTCACGGAAGGTGACGTTGAACGGTGCCAGGATGCGCTGCATGGCCAGATCCATTTCAGCTTCGCCCAGATACCAGATTTCGATCGGGAGCTTGCAACCAACGTGACGAATGCGGTTGATGCCAACCCACATGGATGGAAAATACTTGGACCCGCCTCCAGGGATCACGATCCCACGTCCCTTGCCTGTTGGCTTGGGTAGTTTGTGGATGTTCTTGACGAACTCTGTGGCAAGTTGCTCGTAGGCTTGCTGGATCTCTGGAATGTTAGCCCAGTTACTGAAACTCTTGCCCGGAGCCAGCTTGCTGATCATCTCAGCCAGTTGCGGAACGATACTGGTCGGGCTGGCGAGCTGCGCACTCTTCTTGGTCTTCATGGTTAATCTCCAGTAAGGAAATCACATACGACGTACATCACCACTATTCAACTAGAAATCATCTCTGGCGGCAAGCAGAATTGTGACGAGACAATCCTCTTGTTACAGCGCACCAGCCACATTCACCTTTTGAACAGAAAAGAAGAATTCGTAAATGGTCATGGAATGAGACGTAGAACCGTTCGTCAGCCGCACCTCAATGAAGTCTGTAGCAGAAGCAATATCGATCATGAAGGTTCTGCCGAGACACACCGAGTTTTGTTCAACCGATGTGGCGACATTGTTGACCGTAGCAACGAATCGCCACATGTAGCCACAGTCTTGAGATTCGCACTGGTCGGTAGTGCCGTTCAACTGCACTCTGGCGTTTGCTGAAAACGGAGTTTCGTCAGTTGAGAAAGTCACAACAGATTTACAAGCCCAGCTGACAATGTACTTACCAGGGCCACCGACAGTGAACGAGAGTCGTTCGTTGTTGACAGCGTTGTCGTGGAAGCTGTGCGTATCCCATGCTTCGCTGTTAGCAGCCAGCGAGGCTGTAGCACCGGCAGTTACCGTTTGCGTTACGGCGTTGAAAGCCTTAGCGCCGATGTCCATACCAGGCGGACCTGATGGACCTGATGGACCAATAGGCCCACTTGGACCGCTCGGGCCGCTACAGCAAGGACCACTTGGGCCAGGTGGACCACTCGGACCACTCGGACCGCTGCAGCAAGGACCACTCGGCCCGCTTGGCCCACTAGGACCACTACAGCAAGGACCGGATGGCCCTGATGGCCCTGAGCCTGCTGGTGCAATGATCAACGTGATGGCATCAAAGAAGAAGAAGAACGGGAAGCCAACGGTCGCCAGATGTACAACTGGGAACTCGAAGTAGCCAGGCGACGCTGGCGGCACGAATGTAGGCTCATCAAGCACTTCATAAACCAATTGGGCTGAGCCACTTGGCGTGCTGATGATAATGTGTGAATGCGGATGGATCGAAGCCCACAAATCATGAAGGTCGTTCAAGGCGCTGTCGAGTTCAGTGATGCGCAGGATCGTCGCCGCCGTGTATGGGAAACTGTCATCAAGTTGTACGAAGCCATCGCTGAATGGCGGCGGAATTGTAGAGCTATCCCATAAGTAAGAATAACCAGCAAGCAGACCAGCTGGTCCGATTGGGCCGCTGGGACCAGGAGGACCGCTTGAGCCACTGCAGCACGGTCCAGACGGACCAGACGGTCCAGATGGACCCAACGGTCCGCTTGGGCCACTACAACAAGGACCCAATGGTCCGCTCGGACCACTGGCACCAAGTGGACCAGACGATCCCTGTGGACCGCTTGGACCGCTGGCACCAAGTGGACCAGACGGGCCAGAGCAGCAAGGACCTGATGCACCTTGCGGACCGCTTGGGCCGCTCGCACCGATAGGACCACTTGCGCCGCTCGCACCACGCGCACCGCTCGGGCCACTGCAGCATGGACCTAGAGGACCACTCGGCCCGCTTGGTCCTTGCGGTCCGCTCGGACCGCTACAGCAAGGACCAGATGGACCGCTAGCGCCAAGTGGACCGGATGGCCCCTGTGGGCCGCTCGGACCACTGGCACCACGAGGGCCGCTAGGACCGCTACAGCACGGGCCAGAAGGACCACTTGTGCCACGAGGGCCACTCGGCCCGCTTGGTCCTTGCGGTCCGCTCGGACCACTGCAACAAGGTCCGGATTGACCTTGTGGACCACTTGGTCCACTTCCTCCACGAGGACCGGATGGGCCACTTTCTCCACGAGGACCAGATGGACCTGAACAGCAGGGTCCAGATGGACCAATCGGGCCGGACGGCCCAATAGGGCCACTCGGGCCGCTTGGACCACTACAACAAGGGCCAGAAGGACCGGATTGACCTTGCAAACCGATAGGGCCACTTGGGCCACTTTCACCACGAGGACCGCTTGCACCGCTACAACATGGGCCAGACAGGCCAGCAGCTCCACTTGGGCCGCTCGCGCCACGAGGGCCTGATGTACCTTGCGGGCCGCTCGGACCACTCTCGCCACGAGCGCCACTTGGACCACTGCAACACGGGCCGATTGGTCCACTCGGGCCGCTGAAGCCAATAGGGCCACTTGGACCACTTGGTCCACTGACGCCACGAGGACCAGAAGGACCAGCAACACCGCTCGGGCCGGATGGTCCACTTTGACCACGAGGACCACTCGGGCCAGAGCAACATGGGCCAGATGGTCCACTTTCGCCACGAGGACCAGATAACCCAGTAGCACCACTTGGGCCGCTTTCCCCACGAGGACCGCTTGGGCCGCTGCAACACGGTCCGGATGGACCAACAGCACCACTTGGACCACTAGGGCCGCTTTCTCCACGAGGGCCACTCGGACCGCTTGGTCCACTGCAACATGGACCGGACAACCCTTGTGGTCCGCTTGGCCCGATCGGACCGCTTGGACCACTTGGGCCACTCTCTCCACGAGCGCCGCTCGGACCAGAGCAACAAGGACCAGATGGACCTTGCAAACCACTTGGACCGCTTTCACCACGAGCGCCATTTGGACCACTCAGACCATGAGGCCCACTTGGACCACTACAGCACGGTCCTGATGGTCCGACAGGGCCACTTGGACCACTTGGGCCGCTTGGACCACTTTCTCCACGAGGGCCACTTGGACCACTTGCACCACTGCAACACGGTCCTGATGGACCAACAGGCCCACTCGGACCACTCAAGCCACTCGGGCCGCTTTCGCCACGAGGGCCACTAGGACCGCTCGGGCCACTACAGCATGGTCCCGATGGTCCGACAGGGCCACTCGGTCCTGATGGACCACTTGGCCCACTCTCTCCACGAGCGCCACTTGGACCACTTGGGCCACTACAGCACGGTCCGACGGGACCGCTTGGACCGCTACTACCACGAGCTCCACTTGGCCCACTGAGACCACGAGGACCACTCGGGCCAGCGCAGCAAGGGCCAGATGGACCAGATAATCCTTGAGGACCACTCTCTCCACGAGGACCGCTTGGACCACTCGGACCGCTACAGCAAGGTCCTGATGGACCGGATGGGCCAGAAGGACCAACAGGACCACTTGGGCCGCTTGGGCCGCTTGCGCCGCTACAGCATGGACCTGAAGGGCCAGAAGGACCACTTGCGCCACGAGGACCAGATGGACCACTGCAGCATGGACCGCTCGGCCCGCTCAATCCACGAGGGCCTGATGGACCGCTCGGACCGCTTACACCACGAGGACCAGACGGGCCAGAACAACAAGGACCAGACGGACCTTGTGGGCCGCTTTCGCCACGAGGACCGCTCGGTCCGCTGGCACCACTACAACACGGACCAGACGGCCCGACAGGACCACTCGGGCCACTAGGACCGCTTTCACCACGAGGACCACTTGGTCCACTTGCACCGCTGCAACAAGGACCAGATGGACCTTGCAAACCATTTGGACCACTCTCTCCACGAGGACCGCTTGGGCCACTTTCACCGTGAGGTCCGCTCGGACCAGAGCAACAAGGACCAGATGGACCAACAGGGCCACTCGGACCACTTGGACCACTTTCACCAATTGGGCCACTTGGGCCACTTGCACCGCTGCAGCAAGGCCCTGAAGGGCCAACAGGACCGCTCGGCCCACTAGGACCACTCGGACCACTTTCACCACGAGGACCGCTTGGTCCGCTTGCACCGCTGCAGCAAGGTCCGGATGGACCAACAGAGCCGCTTGGACCACTTGGGCCACTCTCACCACGAGGACCGCTTGGCCCACTTGCGCCGCTGCAGCAAGGTCCTGATGGTCCTTGTGGACCGCTTGGCCCGCTAGGACCGCTTTCACCCGCAGGGCCACTTGGGCCTGATGGACCACTGCAGCATGGGCCAGATGGTCCTTGCGGACCGCTTGGTCCACTTGGTCCACTTTCACCACGAGCACCGCTTGGTCCACTTTCACCACGAGCACCGCTTGGACCACTTGGTCCAGAGCAGCAAGGTCCTGATGGCCCTTGCGGACCGCTTGGGCCACTTGGTCCACTCTCCCCACGAACACCGCTTGGACCGCTCGGTCCCGAGCAGCAAGGTCCCAAAGGACCACTCTCACCACGAAGGCCAGATGGTCCGCTCTCTCCACGAGGACCACTTGGGCCAGATGGACCGCTACAACAAGGACCAGATGGCCCAATAGGACCGCTCGGTCCACTTTCGCCACGAATGCCACCTGGGCCGGATGGGCCACTCGGGCCGCTTTCGCCACGAGGACCACTTGCGCCGCTCGGGCCTGAGCAGCAAGGACCACTTGGACCACTCTCGCCACGAGGACCGCTTGGGCCAGATGGACCGCTGAGACCACGAGGTCCGCTTGGACCAGAACAACATGGACCAGAAGGGCCACTCTCACCACGAGGCCCACTCGGTCCACTTGGACCACTGCAGCAAGGCCCTGACGGACCGATAGGCCCACTTGGTCCGCTTGGACCACTCGGGCCACTAAAACCGGACGGACCACTGCAACAAGGTCCAGATGGACCAACAGAGCCACTTGGACCACTCGCGCCACGAGGGCCACTTGGACCACTCGGCCCGCTACAGCAAGGACCGGATCGACCGATAGGGCCGCTTTCACCACGAGGACCGCTTGGACCAGACGGACCACTACAGCATGGCCCAGATGGACCGACGGGGCCACTTAAACCAGATGGTCCACTTTCACCACGAGGCCCACTCGGTCCGCTTGGGCCACTGCAACACGGACCCGATAGACCGATAGGGCCACTTGGGCCACTTTCTCCACGAGCCCCGCTTGGTCCGCTTGGTCCGCTTGGTCCGCTTGGTCCGCTTACGCCACGAGGACCACTTGGACCTGAGCAGCAAGGACCAGAGGGGCCGCTTTCACCACGAGGACCAGAAGGTCCACTGAAACCACGAGGACCGCTTGGTCCGCTTGCACCGCTGCAGCAAGGTCCTGATGGCCCAATAGGGCCACTAGGGCCGCTGACACCACTGTTTCCACGAGGTCCTGATGGACCACTCGGGCCACTGCAACATGGTCCACTTGGTCCAGGTGGACCGCTTGGACCACTTGGACCACTCGCACCACTGCAACAAGGACCAGAAAGTCCACGAGGGCCACTTGGACCACTTTCACCACGAGGTCCACTTGGACCGCTCTCGCCACGAGGGCCACTCGATCCAGAACAGCACGGGCCGGACGGTCCGCTCTCACCACGAGGTCCAGATGGACCAGATGGGCCACTGAAGCCACGAGGACCAGATGGACCAGAGCAGCAAGGTCCAGATGGACCGCTCTCTCCACGAGGTCCACTAGGACCACTCGGGCCAGATGGACCGCTGGCACCACGAGGCCCACTTGATCCGCTTTCTCCCCTCGCACCACTTGGACCGGAAAGACCACTTGGGCCGGAACAGCAAGGTCCTGAAGGACCGGACGGCCCTTGCAAACCACTTGGGCCGAATGGACCACTATCGCCACGAGGACCACTTGGACCGGAACAGCAAGGTCCTGAAGGACCGCTTTGGCCTTGTGGACCGCTAGGACCAGGCGGGCCTGATGGGCCGCTGCAGCACGGGCCAGAAGGACCACTTTCACCACGAGGGCCGCTCGGCCCGCTGAATCCACGAAGACCACTTGGGCCACTCGGTCCGCTTGGACCACTGCAGCAAGGACCGGATGGCCCTGTAGGGCCGCTTGGGCCGCTTGGGCCACTCGGGCCGCTACAGCAAGGACCGCTTGGCCCTGGTGGTCCGCTGGGGCCACTAGGACCACTTTCACCAATCGGGCCGCTTGGGCCGCTTGCGCCGCTACAGCATGGACCTGAAGGGCCAACAGGGCCACTTGGACCGCTGAAGCCAGTGGGACCAGATGGACCACTTGCGCCACGAGGACCAGATGCTCCGCTCAGGCCGCTGAATCCGTGAGGTCCAGATGGACCAGATGGACCAGAACAGCAAGGTCCGGATGGACCAACAGGACCACTTAGCCCGCTAGGACCACTTAGCCCACGAGGGCCAGACGGACCGGATGGACCAGAACAACAAGGTCCAGATGGACCTCGTGGACCACTTGGGCCGCTTGGGCCGCTTCCTCCACGAGAACCGATCGGGCCGCTGAAGCCACGTGGGCCAGACGCACCAGAACAGCACGGGCCAGACGGACCCCGTGGACCACTCGGGCCGCTGAATCCACGAGGGCCAGAAGGACCAGAGCAACATGGACCAGATGGGCCTTGTGGACCGCTTGGACCGCTGAATCCACGAGGACCTGACGGCCCGCTTCCACCACGAGGACCAGAT
>Ga0247727_10014209_pt1 | contig 13284 bp, 11 predicted proteins | sample WisWelCaveWW1625_FD_202498 | JGI IMG/M metagenome (GOLD analysis project Ga0247727, IMG submission 202498) | Biofilm microbial communities from Wishing Well Cave, Virginia, United States - WW16-25 | ecosystem: Environmental > Aquatic > Deep subsurface > Groundwater > Cave microbial mat | place... | reverse complement strand
TTGTCGGCGAATGGCGGCGCCATCAGCCTGACCGCGCAAACCGGGACTCTGGATATTAGTACACCATTGGCAGGCACACCCTTGAATTTCAACGCGGTGACAATGAACGTCAATGCCGCATTAACCGGCGCGGTGATGAATCTAGCCGCGACCACACTGAACTTGTTCGCGCCGGTGACTTCAAGTCATTCTTTAATGATGAATACGACGACGACCAACATCAACGCTACAGTTACCGGCAAAGCCGTAACCACCAACGCAACGACCTTTAACCTCAATGCGCCGTTAAATTGCGCGACGCTTGATTCGGATGCGGATGATACGAACATCAACGACAACGTGAATTGCTCCGGAAATGCCACGCTAAAGGCAAAGCGACTCAATATATTTGCCCCCTTCAAAGCGGATACGGTGACGACAAACGCGGACACATTTAATCTCAATGCGCCGTTGCACTGCGGCAGTTTGAATTCGGACGCGGACACAACTAACATCAACGGCTCGGTGAGTTGCAATGGCGCAAGATTCAAAGCCAAGACTTTGAAAATCAAAGGACCCATCAATACAGAATTTCTAGCCGTTGACGCGGATGAAATGGATGTCTTTGCGGATATTGACACGACTATTTTGGAAGTAAACGCAAAAACATTGAACGCCGGTGACGGAAAGATCTCGGCATACATTCAGCGTATCACCGCGGGTCAACAAACTGGTTTCACCCTTTCATTTCGCAAGTTCAAAGACAACCCCGGAGCGGGCCAACCATTCGACGGAACTTTGCCCGAATTTTCCGGCGATGGGACAATCCCCATATTTTCCGGTACCGGCGACGTGCAGGTTATCTCTAATCCAGATAATCCGGTTAACAATTCGCCGCTGACCTTGACCAACTTACCCACCAATCTTCCCGCGGGCAGTGAATTAATTTTGGGTACGGTCGTTGGCAATCAAAGAAGTTTTGTCGGCAATGTTGCGGAAACTTCCTTCTCGCTGCTCTTTAGTCCTCCCGCGTCTGCGCCCGGGTCAGTTTTTGATGTGCTCTATTGGAATCCGTTGTTACGCAACGGTCTCGGCGATTGGGAAAAAATTTCCAACGTCAATACATTGCCGAGCGGGGCAATTTCCGCGACCGTGCAATCGCCAGGCACCTATGTGCTCGCTCAACGAATGGTCACCGCGAACACCAATGGTTCAGCGCTGGCAGTGCGCGTTAATTCCGGGCAACCAGTCCCCATCGGCAACGCGCCCGCGCCGCTCATCTCGCTCAACTTGCCGCAAGGCGCGCAAGTTCTGGTAAGCAAGAATGTTGCCGAAATTGCGAATGTGAAAATCGAAAACCAAAATACGTTACGGTTGAACGCGCCGTTGCCGGGTGGATTAAGATTTGTGAGCGCAATGACCGTTGATGCGACAACACGCGGCGTGCCCGTGACATTAATTCCACCGACTGAAACTTTGCAGGTGGGGTTCTCGATTTCTCAACGAGGCAATTTTGCGGTGTTATATTTTAACCCTTTACTCAATCGCGGTCAGGGAGGTTGGGTGGGGATGCCTAACGCGCGGATCACACCGGATGGACGGATCGTAGTGGACGCGTCTTTCACCGGCACCTTTGTGCTTGCAGTGCAATAAGAAATCATATGCGCTTTGCTCTCCGCGAGGAAGAAAGGACTATGCCAATGATAAATCAAGCGCCGGTCGTTGCAAAAAAAGAATACAGTACGCCAGTCCAAGAGGCAGTGGTCACCACTTACAAAGAACCGGCAAAAACGCCCGTCATCGAGACCTCTCCAGAGCCGGCAAAAGTGCCAGTGGTCGCGACCTCCACAGAACCGGCAAAAGCGCCAGCGCCTGCCGAAAAGAAAAGCGCCTTTACCTTTGACACGGTTGTTGCGCTGACCATCGCCTGCGTTGCGCTCTTTGGAGTTTACTTTACAGGATTCGTGCGCGGAGTCGGCGGAAAGGGAAGTGGCGCACTCACCACTGCGCTCGCCGCGACGATCAATCGCGAAAAAGCCAACGTCACCGCTCACACATGGCTGTTCCAAGACCTACGCGCTCATTCCGCATATAGAATGCTTATCGCCCTCGCGGACGCAACCGAAGCCGATGCGGCGGCGGCTGAAGCAAGCGGCCAGCCCACGCTCGCGGCGAGTCTGCGGGATGAAGCGCAAAATTACCGCACCAATGCAGAAGCCGAAACCGGATTCTTTTCGGCGAGCTATGTTCTGCCCGACAACACGTTTGATGAAAAATCTTTTCTGGACCATCAAATCCGTTTCGAATCTCGCAATCGAATCGTCAATCCGGCGGGTCTATTCAAAAAAGCCGAGTTTCAGTTCGCGCGCAGAAAAGAATTGGATTACGCGCTCTTGGGGATTGGCGCCACTTTTCTGTTTCTCGTTTTTTCCGAAAGGATCAAGACGCGGATCCGCTACACATGGTATGTCGTTGCGCTATTGTGCTTCGCGAGTTCGATGGGGTTCGTTCTCTATATCGCGAACACGGTAGGATATTAAATTCTAACAACCAATTGCTGGGGGAGATGAAACGAGCTGGCTTTCCCGCTTACGCGATCAATTTACAAAATTACGAGTTGGCATGATTTCTGACGACCAGGTCAAAGTCACGATCGGTGTCGTCGCCGTTTGGGCTGGCGTGATTGGGGTTGCGCAAAATCAAGTGGGCATTCCCGGTGAGTATGCATTTCGGCGCGCGCAATCGTTGTCCGTCGCGGCTTTTGGCGAATTGACCCGCGCCGATGAGCGCGTCACGCATAATTTGGCAATTTTTGCCGAATGGAAAAATGCTACTCTTCAAGTCGCGCAAGCCGAAGGGCGCGCCAAAGCCGCGCGCTTGCAAGGTGATGAAACTCAAGCGCAGAGATATTTGGTATCCACAGAACGTTGGCGCGCGGTAGTAAAAACGACAACCGAACTCTCATTGTTGCTATCGGACAAGTACTCGGGGAACTTTACTCGATACTATGAAGACCTCCATCGGCAATCCTACTTGGAACATGAACGTCAACTCGCGGCAACCCGCGAGAGCGCACATTGGGGCTCCAAATCTTCACGGTATTCCGCAATGCTCAATATGGTCGCCGTTGCTTTATTTCTTTTGGGCATCTCCTTGGCGATCAAGACGCTCGTTCGCAATTACCTGATCTTGGTCGCGTTTGTGATGGTCATCTCCACAATCTGGTGGGCAACCGAAGTTCAATCCGAGCCGGTCTTTGCGACGCCCGAAGAAGCGATGGAGCGATTTGTAGACGGACAAATCTTGAGCAATATCGCCTACAAAGCCACCGGCGCCGAAAAAGAAGCCTTGGAAGCCAAGGCGTTGCAAAATTTTGACGTCGCGATAAAATTGGACAATCGCTACGCGGACGCTTATCAATGGAAGGGCATGACGCTTTTGCAAACGCGTTTGTTGGACGCCGATCTCACAAGAAATACGCAAGCCGCTCAGAGTCTGGAACGCGCGGTTGAATTGGGAAATGACACATCGGTCGTGCACACAAATTTAGGATGGGCGTACATTCTGACCGGAAAATATCCAGCCGCGATTGCCGCGCTCAATAAAGCGGTTCAGGTTGAACCGACCGAGTGTCAAGCGCGGTTGAATCTGGGCTTGGCGTATCTCGCCGCCGCGCAAACCGAGAAGGCAAACGAAACGTATAACGGCGCACGCGAATGTATTCTGAAAGAATCGGAATCGGAAAAAAATATCTTGTTGACCGGAGCTGTGCAAGACTTGTCGGATCTGGTCGCCGCCGCACCGAATACGCCCAGCGCGCCGGAATTGTTCAAACAGACCAAAGAAACATTTGCCGCGCTCACTTTGCTGGGCAAACCGACGCCCGCGGCCACGAGCGCGCAAATAACCGATTTGCGTTTTGCCGGCAGTGTCGCGGTAGATGGCGGCTTGGTGGATGTTGGAAATACTTTTACCGCGGGCGCGCCTTCGGTGTACACCATCGTCAGTTTTGACAAGATGGAAAGCGATGCCGCGTGGATGGTGCGCTGGTATTTGAACGGGGAACCGTACGATAGTTACATCAACAAGAAATGGGAGGGCGCGCCCAAGGGCGCGCGGCGCGTGCGGGTGCAAGGCTCACCGCTTCCGTCCGGTAATTACCTCGCCGAAATTTACGTTGCCGGCAATTTAATGGCAAGCGCAAAATTCCAAGTGCAAGCCGGCGAAACGGTCGCGATGCGTCCATATACTTCCAGCGCCCTGCGCATCTCTTTCAATCATCCAAATGATTGGTTGGTCAGCGGGGATCCACAGGGAAGTTATCTTTATGCCGCGCCCCAGGACAATGACGCGTATTTGTTTTGGTACGCCACCGTCGCGTGGAAAGGCGCGCCCAATCAAGGCGTTCTTGGCTCATTGCTCTCTTTGTGGCTCAGCAAATACCCGGATCTCAAACGTGGCGACGCGGGGCAGATCTTTTTGGGTGGATTGACGCAAGCCGATTTTCTGCCGGTCACATACAGCGACGGCAAAGGCAAACTCTATCGCGCCTTGCTGATTGGCGGCGTGGACAAGAGCAATCGCGCGCACCTAATCGCGATGCAAGCGCCCGCGAACGAATTTGATAAAGCTTATACCACCATTTTTGATCCGATGTTGCGGGGATTGGAAATACAACGGTCGCCGTAAGAAAGGTGTGCGATTCTAAACGCTGGCATAAAAGTAAAGGGCGGGCGCAATGCCCGCCCTTTACTTTTTACAACACCAACTCTGCCATCAACCGCATCGTCTCTAAATTATTCGTCGCCATCCGCATTGTCGTCACGCCCGATTCTTTCCACGCGCTCAGCCGTTCCGCGATCCGTGCGCGCGGTCCGCACAGCGCGATTTCATCTACCAATTTGTCCGGCACGCGCGCGGTCGCTTCATCCCTTTTCCCGCTCAAAAACAAATTCTGAATTTCATCTGCTTCTTTTTCATACCCATAACCCCGCACGAGATCGTTGTAAAAATTTTTCCCCCGCGCGCCCATCCCGCCAATGTAAAGCGCAAGTTGCGGTTTGAGTTGGGCGTAACATTTTTCCAAATTGTCGCCGACGACCACACTCACGCTCGGCGCCACATCAAATTCCTGCCGGGCATGACCGTTCGCGCGTCGCACGCCCTCATTCAACCATTCGCGATAAATCTGCGCGCGGTACGGCGAGTAGAACACGGGGAGCCAACCCTCGGCGATTTCGCGCGCGAGCGCGACGTTCTTCGGTCCGATCGCGGCGAGATAAATCGGAATCTCTGCGCGCAACGGGTGATTGATTAGTTTGAGCGGTTTGCCCAAACCGGTGCCGCCGCGCAGAGGAATATCGTAATGCGCGCCGTGATGCTCTAGCGGCTGATCACGTTTCCAAATCGCGCGCAAAATTTCTACGTACTCGCGCGTGCGTTGGAGCGGATTGCCGTACGCAACGCCGTGCCATCCTTCGACAACTTGCGGACCCGAAACGCCAATGCCCAACAACACGCGTCCACCGGAAAGCAAATCGAGCGACTGCGCGGTCATCGCCGTCATCGCGGGCACGCGCGCGGTCATTTGCAAAATGCCGGTCCCGAGTTTTAGTTTTTGCGTATGCGCCGCGATCCACGCGAGCGGCGTGATGGCGTCCGTGCCGTAAATTTCCGCCGTCCAAATCGAATCGTACCCGAGCCGTTCCGCTTCCTGCGCGCGGGCAACGGCATCTGGCATCCCGGTTGTAATTTGCCCGATGCTAAGTGCGAGGCGCATAGTTTATTCTCCTACACCGCAATCGTCAGACTCGCCAAATCGCGCGGATAGTACGTCAATATCTCGATTCCGTCTTGGGTAACGACGACGGTGTCCGAATGGCGAAAGCCGCCGAGTTCCGGCGCGTACAATCCGGGCTCGACCGTGAATACCATTCCCGGTTCGATTACAGTGTCGTCGCCGGAATCGAGGAACGGCCCTTCGTGATAACGCAAGCCAATCGCATGCCCGGAATGATGCCGCCAATACGCCATCAAATTATTTTTTTCGAAATACGCGCGCACGGCTTTGTCTACGTCACTGCATTTTTTGCCGGGCTTTGTATTTTCGAGCGCGGTGTTTTGCAAATTCACCATATGCTCGAAAAACTTTTTCTGCTCCGCGCTCGCTTCGCCGACAATCATCGTCCGCTCCAACTCGGACAAATAGCCCCACATCGGACAGCCCGCGCCGGTCACCAGCACATCGCCCGCGAGAAACGTCGCGTTCGTCGTGAGCGAATGCGGAATTGCCGCGTTGCGCCCGATTTGCCCGCGATAGCCGGCGGATGGTCCGTCGTCGAAAAAACTTTGCGCGCGATACAGCGAACCGAGCGTATCAATCAGTGTTAGCGTTGCTTCGATGCTCGCGCGCTTGCTCACTTCAACTTCATTCGCGCCGACGCGCGTATATTTCTGCAATAGCCGATGCGCGAGATTGCCCCATTTACAACTCTCACGAATCAGCGCGAGTTCTGCATCGCTTTTGATTGCCATCAGCGAATTCACAAACGCGTTCACATTTTCAATCGCCGCGCCGGTGAGCGATGATAGCGACGCGCCTTGATAGCCGAGAATGAGCGGATAGCCGTCTGTGTCCGCGCCGATTTTGCTTTTGATGTTCATTGCACCGAGCACGCTTTTGAATCGCACCATTGGATGCGGATTGCCCGGATATTCAAGATACGATTCGACGCGTTCAACGCGCGCCGCGCTCTGCGCGTGCTCCACTTCGAGGCGCGGCACGAACAGCGCGCGCTCGCCGCTCGCATTCATCGCGAACGCCATCGGACGTTCGGTCGGGATAAACGCAAAGCCGGTGAAATACAGAATGAAATAATTGTCGAAGAGAACGATGCCGTTCCAATTATTTTTCTTGACGTGCGCGAGCAAACACTGACCGCGCGCGTCGAATTCTTCGCCGGGTAATCGTAACGACACTGTTTTCTGCGCGTTCATTGCGCCTCCGAAAAAATTCCACCGCAAAGACGCAAAGGCGCGAAGAAAAATTTTTCCTTCATATTCCTTGGCGTTCTTCGCGTCTTGGCGGCTATTATTTTATTAACCACATCTGCGTCTGCGGCTCTTCCAAAAACTCACAGCCATTCGCCGTGATAATCACATCCTCTTCCAAACCGACAAAACCCGCGTCCGTCATTGCGCCCAACTCCAATGTGTACACTTGCCCTACTTCGACGATGCCGAGCGGCGTATCGCCGTAGCGTTCCCAACGCGGACCGAGCAACGTCGAGCCATCATGCGCGGTGCGTCCGAGTTGATGCCCGAACGCGTGTTGATATTCCGGAAATCCCGCGCCGGTAATTACTTCGCGCGCCCGCGCATCCACTTGCCAGCCCGCGATGCCCGGGCGCAAAATTTTCGCGCCCTCCTGAATCGTCAGCGCGACGGCATCGAACGCTTTTTGCACCGATTGCGGCGCGCGCGATTCGCCGGCGCGCAAGACGTACCACATTCGTTGAATGTCGGAGCAATACTCATCCTGCTTCACGCCAAAATCAATATGGACAACATGCCCCGGCTCCACTTTCAGCGCGCTCGGCGGCGTATGACCGGGAAATGAATTCGGACCAGTGTTGACGATGGGATTGTCGCTCTTGTCCCACGCGTAACCCAAATTCAACTCGGCGACGCGCGCTTGCATCCAATCCGCAATCTCGCGCTCGCTCACGCCCACGCGAATGCGCGGTGTCACGTCCGCGAATATTTTCATCGTTGTGTCAATCGCGGCGCGGATGAGCGCTGCTTCGCTTTTAATTTTGCGCCCGCGCAAGCGCGAGACCACCGGATCGGCGGAAATAAATCGCGCGGGGTACGGCGTGTCTTGAAGCAAATCTTGCAATTGCAAAAACATTCCGTACGTCAAGCCATCAGACGCGGTGTTGCTTTTGGAAAAATTCAAGCCGATTGATTTCGGATCGAGTTCGGCGAGGACGCCGCGCAGAGAATCGCGAATGCTTTGCGTGTACACCACAACATCATCGTACAACCCGCTCGCGCGATACGCGGCATCGTCGTACTTGCCGACGATCGCGATTTTTTGCCCGCGCCGCGTGATGAGAATCGCCGATTGCCACACGACGCCCGCCGGCGCAACGAGTCCCCACGACGGCTCGTTGATTTCGCTCGTCTCGCGCGCAAAGAGCAACCACGCGTCAAGGTTGAGTTCGTTCAGAATGCCGATGGCTTGCTGGATTTTTTCTTGTTGCAACATTGAAAACCTTTTGAGACGCGGACGAACGCGGACGAACGCGGATTTTTTGTGTCATTCCGAGGAGCGTCCTGAGCGAAGCGAAGGATCACGACGAGGAATCTCGTTATGCATTGGAACAACGAGACGCCCCGCGTCGCTTGCTCGGAATGACAAACAAAATACTCACTCACCCTCAGACCCTCAAACAATCGCCGGCTCGCGATACTCTCCCCAAACTTTTTTTAACACATCCATCATCTCGCCGAGCGTCGCATACGCGTTTGCCGCGTCGATCAAATGCGGTATCAAATTCGCGCGGTCTTTTTTCGCCGCGTCGCGAATCGCGGACAATTTTGCTTGCACCGCCGCGCCGTCGCGTTCGCTTCGCACGCGCTCGAGCCGCGCGAGGTGATGCCGCGCGCCGGCTTCGTCCACGCGCAACAGCGGCACTTTCAACTCTTCCTGCACGACGTAATCATTCACACCGACAATGACGCGCGCCTTCGATTCGATTTCATTTTGATAACGCGCCGCGCTCTCGGCAATTTCACGCTGGAAAAATCCTTTTTCAATCGCTGGCAATACGCCGCCCAGTTTTTCGATCTGGTCGAAATACGCGTTCGCTTGCGTTTCCATCTGATTCGTCAGGGCTTCGAGAAAGTACGAGCCGCCGAGCGGATCAATCGTATTCGTCACGCCGGTTTCGTGCGCGATGATCTGTTGCGTGCGTAGCGCGATCGTCGCGGCGTCTTGAGACGGCAACGCCCACGCTTCATCGAGCGAATTCGTGTGGAGTGATTGCGTGCCGCCCAGGACTGCCGCCAGCGCTTGCAGTGCGACGCGCGCGACGTTGTTCATCGGTTGTTGCGCGGTGAGCGAGACGCCGGCGGTTTGGGTATGAAAACGCAAAAGCCACGAACGCGGATTCTGTGCGCCGATTTTTTCGCGCATCCATTTCGCCCAAATTCTGCGCGCGGCGCGATATTTCGCCAGCTCCTCAAAAAAATCGTTGTGCGCGTTGAAAAAGAACGAGAGGCGCGGCGCGAAATCATCCGCGTTCATTCCGCGCGCGATACCCCAGCGCACGTACTCCATTCCATCTGCGAGCGTGAACGCGAGTTCCTGCGCGGCGGTCGAGCCGGCTTCGCGAATGTGATAGCCGGAAATTGAAATCGTATTCCACAGCGGCAGTTCGCGCGTGCCAAATTCCACTGTGTCCGCGACGAGCCGCATCGAAGGTTCGGGCGGAAAAATAAATTCTTTTTGCGCGATGTATTCCTTGAGGATGTCGTTCTGAAGCGTGCCGCCGAGTTTGGCGCGCGGGATGCCGCGTTTTTCCGCCGCCGCGATGTACATCGCCCAAATGATCGCCGCCGGCGAGTTGATTGTCATCGAGGTGGTCACTTGATCAACCGGAATTCCATCGAAAAGAATTTCCATATCGGCAAGCGACGACACCGCAACGCCGCATTTGCCGAACTCGCCGAGCGCTTCCGGCGCGTCGGTATCGTACCCGTACAGCGTCGGCATATCGAACGCCGTCGAAAGTCCGGTTTCGCCGTGTTCGAGTAAATACTTGAAGCGCGCGTTCGTTTCTTCCGCCGTGCCAAAGCCCGCGAACATTCGCATCGTCCACAGGCGGCCGCGGTGCATCGTCGCGTGGACGCCGCGCGTGTACGGATATTCGCCCGGCATTGCAAGATCGCGATCATATTCCATCTGCGCGATATCGAGCGGCGTGTAGAGGCGATCAATTTCATCGGATGAGGTCGTGATGAATTTCTCGCGGCGTTCGGGTGAGCGCGCCAGAGTTTGTTGGAGCGTCGTCTCTTCCCATTTGTCTTTGGCTTGTTGGATGGCTTCTAGTTTTTTTTTGTCAAACATCGAGTCTCCTAAAAACAAATCTCACCGCGAAGGCGCAAAGAACGCGAAGATAAAAAGTTTTTTTCTTCTTTGCGCTCTTCGCGTCTTTGCGGTAAATATTATTTCGCTTTTTCGTACAACTCCACCAGCACGCCGTGCGCGCTTTTGGGATGCACGAACGCGTACTTTTGTCCGCGCGCGTTGGTGCGCGGCGTTTCGTCAATCAATTGCGCGCCGTGCACTGTCAATCGCGTCAAGGCTTCTTCGATGTTGTCCACTTCGAAGCAAATATGATGCACGCCCTCGCCGCGTTTTGCCAGAAATTTTGCCAAGCCGCTCTCCGTGTCGTTCGGTTGCACAAGTTCAACTTCGGTATTCGCGAGCGGCATAAACGCAACTTTCGTGCGTCCGCCTTCTTCGCTGTCTTGATGATCCAGTTTCATTCCGAGCGCGTCTTGAAAAAATTTCAGCGCGTCCGAAATATTTTGCACGGCAATGCCGATGTGGTCAATTCTGGTTATCATAGTTTTTCGCCATAGAAGGCATAGAGAACATAGAGAGAAAAAACAAATCAAAATTCATTGAACCACAGAGGCACAGGGAAAAACCAAAACAAGATTTCATATTTGAATTCTTTTCACTCCATCTATCAAGCGCGGCTTGGCGAAGTTTATCAAAAGACCCACGCGTTTGTTTGTCGCTTTGAGATAGGACATCGTTTGTGCCATATGCACATCATCAAGTTCCTTGACGGCTTTGAGTTCAACAACTACCTCACCTTCAACCAGAAAATCTAACCGATGTTCGCCCGCAATAATGTCTTTGTATGTAACGGAGATTTGTTTTTGTCGCTCGTATTTGATGCCCCGCAATTCAAATTCGTGCGCCAATGCTTCTTCATAGATTTGCTCAAGAAAACCCGGTCCAATTACTCGATGCACTTCAATCGCTGCCTCAAGTATTCGCAACGTAATTTGCTTGAACAGCGATTCTTGTTCAGTTCTTTTATTACCCTGTGCCCTCTGTGTTCCCTGTGGTTTAATCATAATTTTTCGTAGGAAACGTCGCGATGGACGCGCCGCGCCAACTCGCTCGCATATTTCACGCCCAGCGTTGCCGCGTTTGCGCGCGCCCAATCCGTCAGCCGCGTTGCGCCCGCCGGCGGCGAATTCGTGTACAGCAGATCGCGCATCAGCCCTTCGATTTCATCGCGCGTGATAAGCACGTCGCCCATCAATTTGCCGATGCCCCACCCCGCGAGATAGCCGAGCGCGGGCGGCACTGAAATAATCGGGCGCGGCGCGCCGATAATGTTGCCAATCGTGCGCACGAGTTCACGGTACGTAAATGTTTCGGGACCAATCGCGTCAATGATTTTGTTTTCGCGCGACTTGCCTTGCGCGACTGCGAGCGCGGCGAGATCGTCCACGTAAATCGGTTGCAGGCGATAATTCCCATCGCCGAAAACGCCAAAGACCGGCAGGCGGCGCAACGCCCACGCGATATTGTTGATCAGCACATCCTCTTTGCCAAACAGCACCGTCGGCCGCAATATCGCGTACGACATTCCCGATTCGATCAGCGCGCGTTCGAGCTGTGCTTTGCCGCGAAAATATTCGAGGTCGGAATCTTCGCGCGGGTTCGTGATGCTGACATGCACGATACGCTGAACGCCCGCGCGCTTTGCCGCTTCAAAAAGTTTCAGCGTGTTTTGCACTGCGTTCGCGTGCTTGAAGGAGAGACGCGTCGTCGACACGTCTTTACCATAGTTGAAGCGCACCCAGTACGTGTTGTAAACGACCGCCGCGCCGCGCAGAGAATCGGTGAGCGCGTCCGGGTTATCGAAATTGAACGGATGCGCGTCAATCGCGCCGCCGAACGGATTCGCGCGTTGCCGCGAATTGGTCAGCGTGCGAACGCGCTGTCCATCCGCGATCAATCGCGTCGCGATGTATTTGCCTGAATAACCGAACGCGCCGGTGATGATGTGCATATTTTGTTGAGTCGCCTGACCATCAAGTTTTTCCAATGTACAGAAAAGAAATGGCAATACCTTTTTTCTTCCGTGACCCGCCTTCGGCATGTGTGCCTCTGGGGCTATTTTGATATTTCTCTATGCTCCCTGTGTCCTCTATGGCTTTAATTTCTTCGCTTGCGCCAAGGCGCGCTTCAAGCGCAGTAGAGCCGGTCGTTTCAATTCGGCGGCATCCCGAATATTAATGTGCCGCAATTTCTTGCCTGTGCCTTCAAGCAATTTGTCTGGGTCGGGCAATTCGGTGCCGCGTAGGAAATACAATTGCATATACGCCTTGAGCGGAGAAATCGCAAAAACCGCGTCGCGGGTCTTGTCGCTGAACCCGTACCACGTATTGCTCCAGCCCCAATACGTCTTTTCATTCGCGTCCGGGAAAACTTTCAGCACGAGCACACGCATCTTTTTCGCGAGCGCGCGAATTTTTGGATCGTGCTTGGATAACAGTTTTTCAAAATCGGCTTTCGATTCTTTTGTTGGCACAAGAAACCTTTCCGCCATAGGGACATAGAGAACATAGAGGATAATATTTTTTCTCTATGCCCTCTATGATCTCTATGGCTGCAAACTAAAACACTCCCGCGCCCTTATACTCCCCAAACTCCTGCCTCAGCGTATTACAAATCTCGCCGAGCGTCGCGTCATTTTCCACGCAATCCAAAATCACCGGCATCAGATTCGCACTGCCGCGCGCCGCGTCGCGCAACGCGCGCAGAACGTTCTCGACGCGCGCCGGATCGCGCCGCGCGCGCAATGCCACCAGCCGCGCGGCTTGCTCGGCTTGCACGCGCGGGTTGACACGCAGAACCTTGGGCGCATTTGCCTCATTCGTTTTGAATTCATTCACGCCGACGACAATTCGTTGATTCGTTTCCACTTCGCTGGCAAACTTCCACGCGCTCTCGCCAATCTCGCGCATTACGAATCCCGTTTCAATCGCGCGCAACGCGCCGCCCATCTGCTCAATCTTTTCGATGTACTCCATCGCGCGCGCTTCGATTTCATTCGTCAGATGCTCGATATAGTACGACCCCGCGACCGGATCAACCGTATTCGTCACGCCCGCTTCCGCCGCGATGATTTGCTGCGTGCGCAGCGCGACCTGCACCGATTCTTCGGACGGCAGTGCCAGCGCTTCGTCGTACGAATTCGTGTGCAAACT
>Ga0247727_10014208_pt1 | contig 13285 bp, 12 predicted proteins | sample WisWelCaveWW1625_FD_202498 | JGI IMG/M metagenome (GOLD analysis project Ga0247727, IMG submission 202498) | Biofilm microbial communities from Wishing Well Cave, Virginia, United States - WW16-25 | ecosystem: Environmental > Aquatic > Deep subsurface > Groundwater > Cave microbial mat | place... | reverse complement strand
TGGTAGGGGGGAGTCTCGGCCTCCAACGTTAGGCTGGAAATAAAGCCGATGTCTTCCGCAGGCATGACTGCCTTAAAGAGGTCGGCAATGAAAACCGAGTCTCCTACATTCCAGCCTTTTCCATTGATGCCTCCGTGAACAGGGTGGAGGAATTGACGCAACTTGTTCTCAATCTCAACCCGCACATCGTTTGAGCCGGTGATCAAACCGCCAGCGATCGCTTTGTTCCAGGCGGTTGCTGTAATAACGACCTTAACAGGCAAATAACGTGGCCCCGTAATCTGCAGCTTGGCGGTGAGATCGCGGCGGGCATCCAGGTAACTCTGTACCTCACGAAGTAACTCCTGAGTAGGCTCAGGGCGTGGCACAGATAGACCATGATCAGGCACAACTATTACGTTAACGTTTCCTGGCGTACGATCGATACTCGCGAAAGTCCACGGGTCGCCTTTCACCCATGCAGGGGCATTGTCAGTAACGTGGACTATCGGCTCCAAGCAGCGCACGATGGCAACATCCGTCGTTGCTTCACGGGTCAAATATTCATAATCCTCTTTTGTGATGGCTCGATTGCGGATACGCAAAACCTCGGGTGCGCGGCGCTTGGATTCCTCGATTGGCTCTTCATCCGACCCACCGAATGCCGAGAAAAGGTTGGTAACCGCGGTGATACCAGGCACAGGGGTTCGCATCGCCGTGATCGTTCCAGCGCCTACATTTCCCGATATACCACTAGCTACGTAACGATACGTGATGGCCTGTATGGCGCTCCCAATGGGTGGCATGCTGCCATTGCCTTCGCCACTTGCGGGGTCGTGATTACCGAAGAGAATCTCTGCTGTGACCGGATTGATTTTGTAATAATTTCCTGTCGCTGGCAAGATATAAGGTCCTGGAGGGATATCTTCGACCAGAGTCCAGGGTGTACCATTAACCTCGACCCGCAGATGATCATAAGGCGTATCAGTCTCTAAGCGCTTATAGAGCGGTGCATACCGCAGAGGGTAAAGTTGGAAAGGACGGCCATTGCCAGTACCTAAGCTCTCGGGGACAGAGATCGTTAGGGCATTATGCGCGGAAACAGAGTTAAAAAGAATGAAGCGGATCCCTATCTTCACTGGTTCAGTAGTCAGATTAGCGATGCGAGCACCCACCCAGAAATAAGGATTCGCAACTTGATCGTTGACCGAGGCTTCTGGCACGGTTGTCCAGCCTGTCGGCACCTGGCTACCCCAATTGGATACAGGTGGCAACGTGAAACGAACCGTACCATCGCGCTGTAAACCATCGGTGTCATCAATCACCCCTGGGATTGCTGGCCAGGATGATGGTTCAGTCGTGCCTGTAGAATAAACCCAATTCGCGCTGGCTAATGCGTTCTGGGTCACAGGATCACGATGGATATGGTGAAATAACTCAACTAGCATCCGTACCTCGGCGGCGGTGTTTTGATCGAATCCAAAGCAGAGTTGCACTGACTGACCAACTGGTACTGTGAAAGTGTCACCCTCGGCCGGGGGGACGGTGAACCGGCCGGAAACGTTCGTATATTTATTGAGCACCACTTTACCGATATGAAGGGCGACCTGCATGTTAATCGGCAATACGGTCACGTCTTCGTCGGTCTCGAAGACGATAGGCTGTTCCTTTTCGGTCCCTTGGGTCTGTGCTTGCCGGCCTTTAGGCACCACAACGGCCGCTGGCTGTGCAGTGAAAGTCAGATAAGATCGGGCTGGAGTGGCTGGATCACGGGTAATACCTAGAAGATTGAGAAAGGCATCGTAGTTCTTATCAGGAACCCGATTCAGCCGGTAAATAAGACCTTCAACCAGCCATGCGAATAATTCGACCATGGTTATGCCGAGATCGCTGGAGTTGTGGTCGGTCCAATCCGGTGCGTACTTCGGGATCAATGCCCGGGCCTCGTCAACCAAGTCTTGCCAGGTACGATCGTCCAGGTTTGGTGGAATCAGCCGGCCGCGGTTCGAAGTGGTCATTGTTGAGATGCCTCCAGATAATACGGATAGACCAGGCTGCGAACATCCTGAGTTGCCTTTACGCGGTAGTGCACGCTGATTACCAGCCTGCCGTTGCGGTTGTCATTTTGCACTAGCACCTCCAATACGTTGATGCGTGGTTCCCATTGGCGCAATCCAGTCTCCACATAGTAACGCGCGAGGCTAGCGGTCTCTTCGTTGTTGGGGGCAAAGGCCAGGCTCTTTAGATTGCAACCAAAGGTTGGGCGCATTCGGCGCTCGCCGTGTTGAGTACCCAAGATGATGCGGATCGATTCTTCGATCTTTTCCACTCCGGCTGTCTTACGCAGACCACCAGTGCTGCTGATTTGGAGTGGATATCCGATACCTCGACCGTAGAATTCATTTCTCATTATGATGGCTTTCTTAAATAGCAGTAAGCTTGGCTTGGTTAGCCGTAACCCAAAGCGGACCGGGAGGTACACCATCGGTCACGCCGGAAAGCGTATCCAATAACACTGATACACCGCCAACAAATAGCTTGGTCGATTGGCCTTTAGTGATTGAAGTCACACTTGTGCAAGGTTTTTGGCTAGCGGGCGGTGGGGCAGTTGTACAGACCTTAACTGAGCTCAACCCAGTTAATAATACAACCTGTTTCCCGGCGACAATAAGCTTGGGAGTTCCGATCTTAGTGACACTGCCACCATGCAACTTCGGTGCAGCTAGGCCACAAAGGATTGTGCTTCCCATGGTTAATACTGATGGCATCTTAAGTATGACCTCATACTACATCCACTTTAGTGGCGTTTAGTGTGATTGTTCCAGTGGCTTTCAGCGTCATATTGGTCTTGGCGCTGATTGTCACCGAACCGTCGACATTCATGGTTAACTCACTACCACCAGCGTCATTGATGGTGATATTCTGAGCACCTTTGGTGTCATCGAAGGTAATCGTGTGCCCAGCGGTCTTGATCATGCGAATGCAGTTCTGGCCATCGCTGTGAACCACAGGAGGGCGCTTCTTTCCATTCCACAGGCTACCGAGAACGATCGGCTTGGATAAGTCTCCATGCTCAAAAGCCACCAATACCTCGTCGTCTACATCTGGCAGAAAAAATACCCCTCGATCGCCACCAGCCATAGGTGTAGCGATACGCGCCCAGTCGCTATCGCTGAAGTCTGACAGCCATGGGAACGACAACTGTACCCGTCCTCGGCCTCCTTCCAAATCCACGTTGTTGACAACCTTACCTACCGCTACCCCGAAAAACTTTTCCCTGCGGTTGGGAGGTGGGCTCTCTGCGACTGATTTTCGCAGGATGGCAAGCAAGCTTGAGCTGCTACGCTGTGTAACTTCAAAGCTAGTGCGGTAGCCGCTGTCATCAATGGTGTGGGTTACTTTGCGGAGACGGTATTTGCCGCTGAACCGCTTGCCTATACCCTGAATAGACACAAGCTTGTCAGCGCGCAGTTCGGGGATTCCAATACAGCTGCCGTTACCTTCATAAAGACCATCAAGGATCTCTTGCAGTATCGACTTGGCAAGCACGGTGGCATCTAGTGGAGACTCCACTGGCTGATCGCGGATCACCCTCCGCCCTAAACCCACAAGCAGGTCAAAAGCGGAGCCGCCGAGCTTCTCGATGATATTGTCCATGTTCAAGTCGGGAGCTGCGGCTATACCGACGATGGTTTGGGCCAGTTCCTCGTTGTAACCACGAATCACTTGCACTCCTGCCATCCCTGCACTGGAGAGGCGCGGACTGAAGCTGGATAGGTTCTTGCCCCACTCAAGAATATATGCCTCTGTCTGTGGACGGGGGAGGCGAAAATATAACTTATCCCAATGGACGAACACATCGAAAAAGTTGGCACGGGCGCGATCCTTAAGAAAGGAGAAATCGCTGCCGGTTTGAATAAGTTTCTTATGGAAAAGTGGCGAAGGATCAACAATCGGAATCAGCAAATTCTCCGCAGCGATCTGTGCCGCAATCGCGCTATCATTCATATATTTGAACGGCGGCCGGTCGGGTTGGTTATTACGCAGTCGGTGTGATTTGTCGTAACCGGATACGGTCAGAGTAGGCGCGCCTCCCTCTGGAAAGGACGGCTGGATCGAAGTGATTTCACCCAGCATCATAGGTTCCAGTTCGTCGCCGTAGCCCATCTGGATCTCAACCGACTTTCCGAGGTCAAACAGCGCCGAATCCAACAAGCGGTTATCAGCATTGCGGATCACCACGGTGAACATGTCGGCTAGTTCCAGGTTATTGTCGTAAGTAACACTGGTCACCTGGTTTGTGATATCGGCGGAAAGGGTCAACCCTGATACCCGAATGTCGAAACGCGGCGCGTAATAACGGCTGCTCATTGAGCTGGCCTCCCCGGGATAACGATGGCCTGTCCCTCTTGCAAGTGGAAGGGGTCGTCAACACTGTTAGCCTCGGCTACCTCACGCCAGCGCCGAGGGTCACCCAAGTAAGCAAATGCTATATCGCTTACCGTCTGGCTGGAAGCGATATTGTGCAGCGTCGGCGGACCTATAAAAAGTCCATGCTCCACCTCAACCTGAACGCGGATAAATTCCTGGAAGCGTGTCGTCAGTGTCGCACGCACAGGTGTACCATCGCGATGAAACATAGTGAACCGTTGACTTATATCTACCAGAACGCACTCGAAGGTAAACGGCCCCATCGTGAAGAGAAGGATGGGTGGCGCGCCGGTTTGCGGTAACTTGTCCAACAAAGCCACCACGCGCCCGCTGTGACGGCGAACGTCTTCGGGGGGTTGTTTTTCGAATGTATCGAAGAAGAGATCCATGCTCAGCGTACGAGCCTTACCGCGCACATATTGCATGGGCGGCGCATTCAACCCGGGTATTCCTACCTCTGCAAAGTTGTTTCCTTGCTCCAGCCGATATTCCTCCGGATTGTACATCACAGGGATGCGCTCTCCAGTGTGAGTGTTGACAATGAATGCTTTTGCAAGTTGCGCCAGGTCCATTTATGCCCCCCTTTCGAGATCAGAGCGGATCTGGCTGAGCAGATCACGATAGAGGTCTCGACGTAATGCATCCATATTAGTCGAACCACCGTCCCGAGCAGGCATTTGTAAATTGGAGTCACGCGTTGCCTCTGCTGTCATTGGCCGCTGCAACGGCTTGGCAACTGACTTAGCGGGGATGATGGGTTGAGCCAATTGAGGCGGTACAAGATTATTCGTAAATTTGGGTGCCTCAAGGACCTGGCGCTCGCGGATCAACGCTTGTTCCTCTTCATCCTGCACGCCGCCAATGGTGGCGCGACGCCATGCCGCATTAGGTCGTAAAGCTACGAGAATATGCTCCAATTCATGAGCCAATAGCGCCAAACCGGCTCGGCTCTGGGGCTGGTAGCGGCCTTCCCGGAAGTAGATGCCCTGATCGATGGTCACTGCGTCAGCTTTGTGTTCTCGGGCTATCTCGTCGGCTTTGGAACCAGCATGAACATGCACACCTTCCAATCTACTTCCCGAGGGAGTTAATCGATCACGCACAGCAGGTGGCAACGGCAAACTTTCATCCTCGATACTTGGTGTGGTATTTAATCGCTTCGCTTGCTGGAAACCTATAGCCTCAACGCGCCTGAAGCGGTCCCTAGCTGGTGTAGGCAAAGAAGTTACTCGGTCGAGCAACGGGCCTAGCTCGCGCAACCACTGCAACTCAGGCATATGTTTAGCCATCAATCGTTGCGCTTCTCGACTCAACCGGCGACCCCATGTTTCTACCATTGGAATCTCTTCAGGATTCATCGATTCGCCTCTAACCTTCTTACCTCATTTATCCAACGCCGTCGCGCGGAGTGATCCAGATTCATTACTTCCTCGTGGGTCCAATGCACATACAGGCTGAGGTAGGCCACCTCCTGGTACACCAGATCCAGGGGGTAGCTTACGACCCCCCCGGCAGAGGCACCTCGACCTCGAACGAAGTGTCACAATGAGGGCAACGAACATTCATAGCGCGAGGTGCCAGCGCATTAATCCGGTTATATAACTCCTGAAGGCAAGCAAGGTCTTCAGAGAACAAGCCTTCAATCACTCCGGGGTTGATCGGCTGCACTGTGCCCAGCTTAATCACCACACGAGAGAGCAAGATGATTATGAGATACGCCGGCAAGGCCTGCACGCGCGGATCCTTCATACTCAGGATTTCGTCAGCAGCAGTCGAAAGACGCATAACGCCCTTACTGTGCAGATTGCCCTCAACGTCCACGTAACCCTTTGGTAGTTCAAAATCGATTTCAGATGTGAACACGTCATGCCCTCTTAACGCCTTCATGGGCCAGCACGAGAGTCTCTATAGCCACCTCTTTGCCACTGGCATTCAATGCGGGGCCTTCCCACTTTGTGGGCCAGGCATTGACGAAATTCCAGCGGACCACCTCGCTCCGGTTAGCCAGATCATACACAACTACTGAACCATTTTTTCGTTCTACTTTGCCATCGATAACCTGCTGTCGCCATTTCCACATCACATCCGAGTCAGTTAATCCCCATTTCAGAGTGATGTCCGTATAAGTCGTTTTGCCAGGCAATTTTCGCACTGTAGTATTATCACCGCCTTCACGAGTTTCAATTACTTCAGTCGTCGCCTCCAAACCGGTGCATTCAGTGAAGCTGGCTTGGGCAATGCCATCCAATTCCACTAAAAAATTGAAGTTCCGATACGGATCAACTCGTTTACCAGTCTCTGCCATATTTGTATCCTCCTAACTTTCCTGTACTTCTGCGCCACCATCCCACAACCCAATTCGTACAATGACGAATTCAGCAGGCCTTACCGGTGCCACGCCTATTTCGATGATCACCTGGCCAAGGTTGCGTACCGATGGAGGATTGAGTTCTTCATCAATCTTTACGTAGAATGCCTGCTCTTGGGTAGCGCCAAATAACGCTCCTGCTCGCCACACACGCGTCAGAAATTCTGTAATTGTTCTGTTTAATTTTTTCCAAAGCCCTAAGTCGTTGGGCTCAAATACAGCCCATTGGATGCCTTCCTGGATTGACTCCTCTATGTATAACAAAAGCCTACGGACATTTACATAGCGAAAAGCGGTCTCATCCTTGGGAGCGGTGGTACGAGCTCCCCACACGATTGGTCTTGCTTTTCCTGCAAATAATCGCAAGACATTGATGCCCTCAATGTTGAGTTCACCCTGCTCCGCATCATTCAGGGTGCACTCCAATCCCATTGCGCCACGGATCAGTTCATTGGCTGGTGCTTTATGCACCCCGCGTGTGTTGTCAGTGCGAGCATATATCCCCGCCAGGTAACCCGAAGGCGGAACGAGCAAGGTTTCATCTCCAGTTCGGCTGCCTGGATCCTGGATTCTGATCCATGGATAATAGAACGCGGCATAACCACCTGGTTTTGATTCGACCGCTGCTCGTTGAGTCAGGAGAGCAGGATCGTTGGGCTTAAAGTTAAATGCCGAATCCAAGATGGCAAACCGGTCACCCATGCGCTCGCAGTGAGCTACTAATTCGGCCTGTACAGCCGAATCAGTCCGGTCGGGTACACATATGATATTTACATCGTCAACCTTTTCCAAGGATTGCAATGCAATCTGGTATTCATTGAACCCAATGGCACCTAGATTATCAGCTGTGCCGCCTACCAAGGCTGTCGCCCCGATCACCGCAGGTCGATTGAGAGGCGGCACTTGTACACTGGGTACATGAGGCACTGACACTGTCACCAACGTGGTGTTCACGATCCGACCGAAGTATCTACTGTGGCGCGCGTCCATCGAAAGGTTGGTGAAATTCTCTGTGGTACCTTTAGTGATTATTAGGTTGAACTCGAAGGAGGTGATGTTCACTGGCTGATCTGCTTGGCCCAGTGTATAGGCATTGGTCAGTCCGCTGCCGGCCAATGTGATGAATTCGCCATTCACTTGGTCTACCACGCGGTTTTCATTGTTCCCGCCGGCTTGTGTTAGGTTGATCACACTGCCAGACTCTATTCCGCCACCGTTCTCTACTCGAAAAGTGCGTTGATTGGCCTGCAGGTTAGCGATGCGAACAAACCCAGCATTAAAGTTGCCAACCAAGTTGCTTGCCAAGATGAGCTGGTCAGCACTGATGCGTTCGATCTCCGCTCGTTCTGCACTGCCCTCGATGGTAATAATGTCACCAGGGCGGAAGAGCGTAGTATCGTTTGGAATCGCCAGTCGCACTGCGTTCAGGACAGCTGAGGTGAGAACGGCACGTGCGCGGCGGACACTGGCGTTTGTAGCAGCATTGATGATTTGAGCATCTTGAACTGCAACCGTAATTGTATTGCCAGCTGGACCCTCTTCTTTAGCCTCGACTCGTAGTGCTTTGCCAAATGGTGCTGCCGCCTTACGATCGTTCAACTCAAACGACGCACGGGCTGCCGTAGATACCCGCACAATGTAAGCCACTGTACCGCCGTTTTCGAAAAAACCACGCACTGCATAGGCAAGGTAAATGCGCGGCGACTGGATGTAATCGCCAAAAGCAGCCTTGAATTGGGTCCAGTTGGTGATTTTCGTTGGGGTATTGATTGGCCCAGACTGAGCGGGCCCAATAAAAGCCGCGGTGCTGGTGCCAACGCCTGCGATGGGGCCAACTGCTGGTTGTTCTTCAATATATACACCTGGAGTTTTATAGTTCAGCATGAGTCAATCTCCTTCGGTTTATGGTACAAGTTTGATGTCATAATTTCCGCTTGTTAGAGGTACCTGGATGTTTCGGGTGCCTTCTTGAAAACCGACTCCCCGTATTACCAAATCGTACGAACCAGGGAGAATGCGGTCGATGCGGTAGCGACCTTCTCCGTCGGTTACATAGGTCTGCTCAGTCTGTACCACCCGCACCCAAGCATTGGCTATAGGCGTAGGCGGATTGGCGGAATTGAAGACCGTACCACCAATCACATAGAATGACTCGCCATCATAAACATCAACCTGCATTGTATGAACCACGGGTCCAGTAACCTTAGCTTGATAATCTAGAGAAATGGTAACGGAGTATTCCAGCGAGGGCCGGAGCTGCCCACTAATTGCATTCCAGAAATCACTGCTGTTCTTGATACCGTCTGGCAGCACCGCAGTAGTGGGCAGTGGAGGTTGTTGGCCAACTAGCAAACCAACTAGTGTTGCTTCCGGCAAGGTAGGATACTTCAGTAGAGCTTTGAGTATTTGGCTGAGGAGGCTATGTTCATCTAACGCCGGGGGTGTTCCTGCCGTTACTTGAGCCGGACTCCATGCGGTGAGGCAATAGGATAATTTGATTCGGGCTGGCGGATACTCCTTCTCCGCGAAACCGGCGGCAGTGTGCCGTATTCGTGGTGCAACCTGCCGGAGTTCACGATCTTCGCGGATATCATACAGATAGCAATTCAGCGTATTTTTCGCATTCGAAACCGGGGTAAAATTCTTGTCTGGGATGGCGAAACTCAGGTCGAATGGTAATGGCGTGCTGAACTCCAATTTAAACAGGTTCTCGAGTGTGCGGTCTAAGTCACTAATCATTAATCTCTTATAAGAGGATAGTATGCGCCAAACTCTGCTTCGGAACGGGTCTTGCCCATTTTTTGGTATTCACGTTTAGTAGCCAGCATCAAATGGCTCATCCGTATCGTTTGACCATCGGCTGCGGCCAGAAACGAAGCGTTTAGAACAATATTCCGGATATTCCCACCGGCCAATTTGAACTGGCGAGACAAGAACTCGAAATCGACATCATCCGCTCGCGGTGCTTCGACTGGAAAATGTAGTTTCCAGATCTGATACCGATCTGACTCCTCTGGGAAAGGAAACTCGACATGGAATTTAAGACGGCGGATGAAAGCTTCATCCATATTATTCCGCATGTTCGTAGCAAGAATAGTTATACCTTCGTATTCCTCCATCTTCTGTAACAGGTATCCGATCTCGATGTTTGCATAGCGGTCATGAGAGTCCCTGACTTGAGAGCGTTTACCAAATAATGCATCGGCTTCATCAAAAAAAAGTATTGCATTAGTATCTTCTGCTGTTGTGAAGATCCGATCCAAGTTTTTCTCCGTCTCCCCTATATACTTACTCACTACCCGCGATAAGTCTATTTTATAAAGATCAAGTTTCAGTTCATTGGCAATGATCTCAGCAGCCATTGTTTTTCCAGTGCCTGATGAACCAGAAAAGAGTACCGTTAGATCCTTACCCAGCGACATTCGATGTCCGAAACCCCAATTCTCATAGACCATTGTGTGAAATTTGGCTTGGTTGCAGATTTCGATTAATTGAGACAATGGATCGGGAGGTAAGACAATGTCGGTCCAGGTGTAGCGCGGCTCAATTTTCCTAGCCAATGTCGCAAGGTCAAAGCCCAATTGTTCCCGGGCCGCGACGAATAACTCAGGAAAACTAACTTGGCTAGGAGTATTACCATCTGATGGGGGGACACTAGGCCAATGTACTCGATTGCCAGCAATGGCCACAGCCTCGCTGATTTGAGCTCCAGTCAGGGAGAAGCGTTCGGCCAAAGTGTCCAAGTCACTTTGTTCAATCGCGATACCAATGGCACTCAGCCCTGTTTGCCAGTATTTCCGCCGTTGGATGTAGTCGGGGGTGGAGAAAGGCACAGAAATGACACCCATGGGCGATCCGTGGTGAAGGGATGACCCAGGTACCCACTGCTGTGTTCCTCCTAGGATGGTAATGCCTGTGTCCACAGTTAAGAGGTCTAGTAAGCTTTGGCAGAGTGCGTCGCTATCGTTGGCGCGCAATACATCCAAACTGCTAAGATAAAGTATAGCGTCTCCGAATCGCGCTTCACGGAATATTAGTTTGATGGTTTGTTCGAACTTCTCACCCACAGCCAATGCACGGGAAAGATCAACTACAAGCAATTGCATGCCAAGCTGACTTGCCAGGACTTCAGCAGCCAGTAGTTTGCCCGTTCCTCGTGGCCCGTAGAAATAAAGCCGTAGCGGTTGGCCCTCTGATCGAGTCCTGGGAGCGATTGATTGTATAAAATATTTTATCTCCGCATTCAGCGGGAGATCATCTAGCGAAACCTCCGGCTCGATTATTCGAGCAAATGAGACCAGCCGATGATCCAAGCCGTCCAGATGAATAAGAAAACGCAATATTTGTTCATCTAGCTTAACATGGTAGGCCAGCATGGGTGGATCAAGCTGGTGCGGGTCTGGAATCAAACGGATGAGATTATGTCGGAGTAAAGGCGCATCAGATGTAAAATGGGTCCTCTGTCTTATCTTTGCTTCAGCAGAGGGGCACAAGAGATTAAGAACCAGATCAATGCTTGGCCTCCGTCGGGTGATATCGTCTTGGAGATAAGCGTACAGGTTTTCATAACGCAGATCGATCTCAGGAGCCAGGGCGATAATAAGTGCATCAAGATCAAAAGAGGACAGACTAAACGTCCGGGCGAGCCAAGATAGTCTCGACTGATCTTTCTGGGAAAATTCAGGCAGAATTGTTTGAGTTTCCTCCCCTGCCCAAAGTAGAGGCGCACCCGGCTGGCGGGTGAGCATCCTATCCACATCTTCAGGGCTCAAATGCAATCCGCGAAAAGGATCGGAAGTAGCTTTTGATCCGTACGCGTTCTCTGCGGATTCCGCTGCACGCGCCAAGCGTTGGTCCAGCCTCAGGAATGCTATCTGCAAGCCTGCATAGTCTGGTTGGGCCGTTATTTGCTCGGCCAGCCTCTCCGAAAAATGAGTCGCATTAGCCTTTGCCATATCGAACTGTGTCCAGGTGAATCTTTGTTCAATCCATTAAGATAGAAGGCAATTAGGTTGGGTACTACTCCGATTTCTTGAAAGTAATGCCGCTCGCCTGTCGGAACGTGTTCAATCATGCCCCTCCAAGTTTGCTTAGCGCCCTCAGTCTCACGAGGTTCCAACCATAATCGGATGATGAAAACCTGTGTATTCGCCTCATCATGGAAATGCACACTACACCGCGTTCATTCTCAACCCTTTTATTTCTCAATTAATATAGAAGTCACAGATATACAAATAGCTACTATCTGTTGGTTGATGATAGCAATATACACTACAGGTCTTAATTTTGTATCAAAACTTCATCAAAAAATTCTCAAAATGTTTAAGAGTATCCGAAGAATCATCTCATTCCCCAAGGCCAGAATTGAATCGTTCCTATTCGCTTTCGATGAGAACACTAATCCGAATGTTCTGAGTATTTGGCGATCAATTGGAGTGCTTGGTGTATTTGTTCTTTTGCAAGATCGATCGTTTTGCCAGCCTCCCGAAGTTGTCCAATCGCTTGGTCAAAACTGATTTGCTCCTTGGAGTTCATCGGCAATTGACTACCGTGAGCCTTGCTAAAGATCTGTGTAAAGAGTGCCTGGGTTTCTTCCATAGGTGAAATGCTTAATTCTGTATCCAGCACCTTACGGCAAATCTCATATTGCTTTACGGCTAAGGCTCGTTGTCCATTCTCAACATAAAGCCTCATCATCTCACGATGAATATCTTCCCGCAATGGATCGAGGTTCAGGATTTGTTGGGCACAAGACAATCCATTCTCGTATAATTTGTGGAGCTTGTAATACTCCAAGAGATACCGCAGGCTTTTCAGGTACAAAGAGCGCAACCGTTCACGCTCTCGGAGCGCCCAATTTTGATAAAACCCCTCGAGCAATTCGCCTTTGTAAATCCCAAGGATTTTTTCAAACTCCTGAACATGGGTTTCACCTACAGTCTGTGGAGGGTAGGTCAATAAATGACAAGTCTCCTGCTCGAAGACCTCCACGTCCAACCCATGTTGGCTTTCCCAGTTGAAACCCAACTCACCTGGGTGGTTATTAATCAGATATGTCCCGGCAGGAACCCCATCAGGTTCCAGCGCTTTCTTCAATTTCCATAATGCTGTGTTAAGAGAGCCGCGCGCCCTTTCCTGGCTAAGTTCTCCCCAGAAAATACTAGCTAAAATCTCTCGGGGTTGGGCCCGATGGCGCTGGAGGAGGAGATAAGCTAGCAGTGCCTGAACCTCTCGGGTTAATTTAACTTCAGTCAGCCAATTATTATGTGTTACCCGAACACACCCAAAAAGCGTAATCTGTAAGATGTCCATTGTGTTCCTCCTTAAAAGGATAAGACCCCCAAAATTTTGGGGAAAGAGGCATCGCCTCAGAGCATCTTATAGAAAAATCATTTAAACATCGAACAAATGGTGGAGTAGCCATACTTCTCCAAGAAAGAGGATTTGAAGGTAGTCGAGTTCAAGTTGTTCAAGAAGCGGTCAGCTAACTTTGGGAGTCTGGCTTCA
>Ga0247727_10014207_pt1 | contig 13286 bp, 11 predicted proteins | sample WisWelCaveWW1625_FD_202498 | JGI IMG/M metagenome (GOLD analysis project Ga0247727, IMG submission 202498) | Biofilm microbial communities from Wishing Well Cave, Virginia, United States - WW16-25 | ecosystem: Environmental > Aquatic > Deep subsurface > Groundwater > Cave microbial mat | place... | reverse complement strand
AGGAAATAGACCGTCTATCCGCCGAGGTCCAGCGTATCGTCAACGCGCACCGGGAGGAAATAGACCGTCTATCCGCCGAGGTCCAGCGCATTTCCAACGCGCATCGGGAGGACATAGACCGTCACGCCAGTGCGCATGGGGCCATCGTGGAGGAGCTTCGGCAAGACCTGGAGGAGCTTCGGCAAGACAGAGATAAGTGGACGGAGAAGACGAAGGAGCTTCGGCAAGACAGAGATAAGTGGAAGGAGAAGTCGTTCGACTGGAAGGAGAAGTCGCTCGACTGGAAGGAGAAGTCGTTCAATCAGGACATTCGTTTGGCGCATGCGCGGGCGCAGATCCGGGCCATGCACTCCCGAAAAATATTTTGGTGGACGCAACCACTCCGCACGGCGTGGGCCTCGTTTCGACGCATTTCCCATGCGCAGAATGCCGCCCCTTCCGCTCAATACTCGGCTCTTTCTCAGGTTCCGTCTATCCGTATTCGTCCGTGGGTGCCGACTATCCGTATTCGACAGGTCTGCGCCGCGGAGGATCAAACGCCGGAGCTTCTGGATTTCGCGGTCGCCTATCTTAATCCTAAGCCGACGCGATATTTCGAGAACAGCGTTTTGCTGGAGCTCTTTGGAAAGGGGGACTACCGTTTTTGCGATTTCTACGGGGTTCTGGACTGGAGGTTCCGGCGTAAAACCGGCCGCCGGTATGATTTCCTCAAGATCCGTGAGGAAATAAGCCGGGGTCCGTCGGCCGACGTTTACAGTTTTTACCCATCCCCCGACCCGATGCCGAACATTTGGAAATATTCGGTTGACAAGTGGTATCCCTCGACGCTTGTCGAAATCGCCGAGAAGATCTTGCGGAAACTGGGGTACCGTCAAAACATCTTCGAGCTTGAGACGCCCTACATTTTAGGCAATTTCTGGATCGCGCGCCCCGCGATCTTTTCAGCCTATATCACCCAAATGCTGAAGCCAGCTATGGAGCTGATGGAACATGACCCAGAAATCTCGGCCCTCTGTATGGAGGATTCACGCCACACTGAGCTGCTGGAGGAAGATTTACGCCACACTGAGCTGCTGGAGGAAGATTCACGCCTCACTGAGCTGCTGGAGGAAGATTCACGCCTCACTGAGCTGCTGGAGGAAGATTCACGCCTCACCGAACCTCTGGAAAAGGTGGGAAATAAACGTTTGTCCGGCCAGGGCCCTCTCTCGGAGGATGAGTGCCGGGCGCTGTTCGACAGGCCTTATTACACCTATCATCCATTTGTGTGCGAGCGACTGTTTCCCACATGGCTGGCGATACAAAAAAACTTGCGCGTTCAACAGCTTTCCTAGCCGAAAAACCGGCAGTCCTTGATGCCATTCATCGCTTTTGTTAGTCATGACGAATCGTTGACCGGCGCGCCGATGATCCTGTCGGCAGTCGCGGACTATTTTTTTTCAGATCTCCGATGGGACGGTGTCGTTATTTCCAAGGCCAAAGGGTCGGCGCACACGCGTTTCGCGCGCCGTTTTTCTGTGTGGTATCCGGACGACGAAGCAGCGTTCAGGGAACTTCCGGTGTATGAAAAAGCGCTTGAATTCTTGCGAAAGTTTTCTCCGGACCTGGTCTATGTCAACTCGATCGACTGCTCTGATTATGTGCTGGCGGCCCGCCACCTCGGTATCCCTGCGCTCTGGCACCTCCATGAGCTGCCGTCCGAATTCGACCGATGGGAGTTCGATCACCGACTGATGCCGGGAGAGGCTGAGGAAGCGCTTGCCAGCGCCGACCGCTTGATCGTTCCGGCGGACGAAGTCCGGGACTGTCTGATCAGTAGGTATGGTGTCCGGGCATCAAAGATCACGATCATACCGGAATTCGTCGATATAGCATCTCTTCGCGAGGCGGTTTCTCAAGCATCATCCACCGCGGCTGTTCCGTGGACCGAAGTGATCGGCTGCGGCAACGCTTCTATCCGAAAAGGTTTTGACATTTTTTTGCAGGTCGCGGCGCGTTTGTCTGATTACCGGTTCTCATGGGTCGGCGAACTACACAAGTTTCATTTAAATTTCCAGGTGCCTGACAACGTTCGGCTCATTGGCGAGGTGCAAAACGCGCATGCCTATCTTTCGCGCGCCGAGGTCTTTCTGTTGACATCCAGGGAAGATCCGTTTCCGGTCGTCGCGCTCGAAGCCATGGCTCTCGGGAAGCCTGTGATCGCCTGGCGTTACGGCGGGGGCATCCATCGGGCGATCGGTACCGGCGGGGTAGCTCTGGAGGATCCGGGTCCCGACGCTTTTGCCGGGGCCATCCGGCATCTTCTGGTCGACGCCGACGCGCGGATCCGGGCGGGCCGGGCGGGCCAAAAGCGGGTCGAACGGTATTATTCGGATTCGCGATGTCTTCCACGCATCAGGCACGCAGTCGAAACGCTTCTCGGGCCATGATCGACCGCATCGCGTTCCTTCATATCCCAAAAACGGGCGGCGTATCTGTGCGTCGTTTTCTGTATGGGAAGCTGTGTGTCGAACGACCCTACGTTTTTAGGCGTATCGAGTTTAAACCGGAAAATCTACATGAGAGCAAACTGTACTACAGAAATCTCACAGACTCGGAATTGCAGCGATACGCGCGCAGCAAGGAACCCCTCCAATTTTTGCCAAGCCACTCACCTTGGAGTGAAGAAACGCTCCGGGTTTTCAAGGAAAACGGTTGGATGGTCTTCAGTTTTGTCCGCCATCCCGGTGATCTGCTCTGTTCGTCCTATTTCTTCAATCGGGACCAGTACGGTTTTTTTTTAAATGTAACTCTCGACGATTTTCTGAGCAGTAGGCTTCATGCCCGCCAGATGGCCGCCTGGCATATCCCCGAATTTTGGGCCCAGCTTGATTTCATTCGGGAATTCAAGGATTCGAACATTGGCGACCTGGTTAAAAACAAATTGGGGCTCGTATTTGAGAATTTTCCCAAGACCAATCAAAGCGCCAGCTTCGGGTACGACTACTATTGCCGGACCGGTGAAATTTCTAAGGACACTCAGCGGCTGCTCGAATCGCACGAGCAGTTTCGTAGATTTCTGGACGTAAAAAAACTTGGCTGATCTGAACGGGCGCGTCAAACAAGATAGGATCGCTTTTCTTCATATCCCCAAAACAGGCGGGACATCCGTGAATATATTTCTCACTCAAAATCTGTGTCAATCTCGTGGGTTCAGTTTACGATCATTGGAGGCGCTTCCAGAAAATATGATCCCCGACTTAATGGTCTTGCGTAGGCTGACTGAAGATGAGCTCATCCAGATCGCGCGGTCTCGGGACCCGAAGCAATACATGCAAAATAACGCCCCCTGGAGCGCCAAAGCGTTCGATGAATTCAAGCGAAACGCATGGTTCACATTTACGTTTGTCCGCCACCCCGGAGACCTCCTTTGCTCTAATTATTATTATCGAAGGTCCAAACTTCTCATGGATATCGAACATTCCCTGGAGGATTTTCTCCAGCTGCATTTGGGAGGAGATTTGGAGTGGCTGATCCCGGATTATTGGCAAAAGATGGATTTCGTGCGCGAATTCAATGAAAAGAACGTGATAGATCTGATCGAGGGACGCTTAGAGCTTGACTGTCGTGACTTTCCACACGCCAACCAAAGCGCCAATCTGGGTTATGATTTTTATTGCCGGACCGGTGAAATTTCTAAGCACACTCAGCGGCTGCTCGAATCGCACGAGCAGTTTCGTCGTTATTTAGCGATCAAAGAGCTCGGATAAGCCGTCTGTTATGCCGACGACACCTCCTCGTATGCACGCGGCAAGAAAGATCCTTTTTGTTAATCACCAAGAATCGCTCACCGGCGCGCCGATGGTCCTTTTCCGCATCGCGGAATACTTGTTGAGGATGCCCGAACAGTTCGAGGTCCGGGTGGTATCCCGGCACGAGGGAAGCGCGCACAAAATGTTCGCTTCACAGTTGCCTATGATCTACCCCGCCAGCGCTTACCCACAGCTGCCGATGTATGAACGCGCTCGACGCGTTCTTGCCGACTGGCTTCCGGATCTGGTGTACGCGAATGGCGCGGAATCTTATGAATACTGTGTTGCGGCTACGGCACTGGGGATCCCCAGCATTCATCATGTGCACGAACTGGAGGGCGGATTTAACAGCCTCGTCCATACCCACGATTTTAGCGTCAAGGAAGGCCGTTCGCTGTTTAAGGAATGCGCGGATCTCTTCATTTGCCCATGTCAAGAGACCGAAGACCTTCTTTTACGCCGTTATGGCGTCGAGGGATCTAAAATCCAAATCGTACACGAATTTATCGACCCGGATCATGTTCGACAAGAGGCGCGCTCCGGACACGCGGCGTTTCGCTCCGCGGGCCCGATGGTTGTCGGTTGCGGCACCGCCAGCTGGCGAAAGGGGGTCGATCTTTTTTTGCGGACCGCGGCCAAAATGCCGGACGTTTTTTTTGTTTGGATCGGCGAATTCTCCGACCCGGATGTCCGTATCGGGGCGTTGGCCAATGTACGTTTTGTCGGTGAGCTCTTGAACCCTTTTCCGCAAATGGCCGCAGGGGATGTGTTTTTTTTGCCTTCCCGTGAAGATCCGTTCCCTCTAGTTGCTCTCGAAGCGATGGCGCTAGGGCTTCCCGTGGTTGCTTGGCGGAAGGGCGGAGGAATCCATGCCGCGATCCAGGGCTGCGGAACCGCCGTGGACGAGCCTACGCCCAATTTATTCGAACGGGCGATCCGCGGCTTTCTGGACGATCCGGCAAAAAAGGATCGCGCAGGTAAAACCGGAGCGGAGCGCGTTCAGAGCCGTTATTCAGCGCGAACTAATTTGCCTCGCATCCTTGGGCTGATCCAGCGCGCATCAGACGGAACGAGTAAACGGGGTGGAGACGACGCGAACCGCCACAGTGCGCTCATGAAAATCCACGAAGCGGCGCTTTGGAAAAAAAAATTGGGCCATAAAGCGTTGCGGGCCGCCAAAAGAGCGCTCTCACCGCCCGTTAAACGCGTCCTTAAAAGGATACTTTTTTCTGCAACGTATCCGAAAGCGTCCTGATGCGCATGGGAACGGTCTTAAGCCGGGGCGCGTTCCTTAAACGACAGAGCCGATATTCCGCGCGAATGAATTTGGTGCGCGTTCTCAAGTGGGTCCGGCACGTGTTTCGCGCAGCAGGTCCGTTTCGGCCGGAAAGCGGATATTCCGGGACTGGCGCTGCGCCGGGCCGGATGAGCCAAGGGATCGCCACCCCGCCTAAAGTCGCGTTCATGCACATCCCCAAAACAGCCGGCACGGCCATTGCCGGTCGTCTCGTCCAAGTTCTTTGCCGGCGCCGTGGATACAAACGCCACTTTGAACTGCTCGTGGGAGAGAACGATGCTTCGGGCCGGCCCAAGGACAGGAATTTCTCCACCCAGGAGATGATCCGGATCGCCCAGGATCCGTCCCCGCGCCAATTTTTCAGAAACCATACACCCTGGTCCGAGGAGGTGTTTCACGAATTGAAGCGAAACGGCTGGTTCGTGTTCTCCTTCGTCCGTCATCCCGGCGATTTGGCATGTTCCTGGTATCACTTTATGCGGTTCGGTCGCGGGATCTGGGCCGACAAGACGCTCGAAGATTGCTTGAAATTCTGGTTCATCCAGCCCCTGGGATGGATGATCCCGGATTACTGGAGACAGATCGATTATGTCCGCGAGTTCTCCGAAGCCAACGCGCGTGACCTCCTCGAGAATCGTCTCGGATTGGTGTACCGCCGTTTACCTCTTACCAACCTGAGCACCAATCAGGGCTACGAACGGTACTGTCGCAAAGGTGAGATCTCGAAAGAAACTCAGCGACTGGTTGAATCGCATGAGCAGTTCCGTCGTTATTTGGCGATCAAGGAGCTTGGCTAAGCCGCGAAGAACCCCTTCTTCCGCAGCACCTTAAGAATCGTCTTAACGCAATCCGCGGGCGAGCATCGTGACGTGTCCATGACCCAGTCGGGCCGGGAAGGGGGTTCATAGAGACCAGAAACTCCCGTGAGTCTCAAAATTTTGCCCCGCACGGCTAGACCGTACAACCCTTTCACATCTCTTTTTTTACAGACCGAGAGCGGACAACGCACGTAAGCTTCGATGAAGCGTGCCGGGCCGATACGCCGCCGCGCGTCCGTTCTCGCCTGACGAAAGGGGGAGACGAGTGCCACGATAGCCACAATGTCCGCTTCATTCAGAAGCCGCGCCAGCGTGGCTGCGCGGCGGATGTTTTCTTCGCGGTCGTGCCTGGAAAAACCAAGCTTCGCGCACCAACCGCGGCGAAGCGTGTCGCCATCGATCATGTCGGCGCGCAGGCCACGCCGGCGCAGGTGGCGGCATAAGAGACGCGCGAGCGTCGTTTTTCCTGACGAGGGCAGCCCCGTCATCCACACGGTAAAAACAGGATCCAAGGATTTCATGTCGTTACTATACCATACTCATTTTCAGCGATGAATGTGCTATAATCACGCCCCATGAACGAGACGCGATTGAGTATTATGGTTGTCGATCTTGAGGCGCCCGATTGCGTGGTCGAGCGACTCTGGCTCGCTCACACCTGATATCCGAACTCGCATGATCCGTCTCAAGATCCTTCAAGACCGGGAAATGATCCGGAGAACATTTGGCGATAACCGCCCGTTCCGTCATGTGAGGATCGATAATTTTTTTGAAGGACCGATCGCGGAAGAACTTCTTCACGATTTCCCCCAGTTTGACCACGAACGCGCCAAAAATGAATTTGGCATGCCCAGCCGCAAATGGACGGTCGCGGATCTGGCCGCGATCAGCCCGTTTTACAAAAAAGTATACGAGTACATCCAGTCGCCGTTATTTTTGAAACACGTTTCGGGGCTCACCGGCATCGCGAATCTTATTGCGGACCCCAAGATGTTCGGGGGAGGGACTCACGAGAACCTTGAAGGTCAGGACCTTTACCCGCACGTCGACTTTAATTATTTGGAACAGGATAACTTGCACCGTCGTTTGAATCTTTTGGTCTATCTTAACAAGGAATGGGAGGAGGAGTGGGGCGGAGCGATCGAACTTCATTCAAATCCAAGACGCCGCCAGGAAGATACGTTCACGTCCATTTTGCCACTTTTCAACCGCTGCGTGATCTTTGAGACGACCGAACGCTCATGGCACGCATTTCGTACGATCCGTCTTCCTGAAGGGAAAAAACATCTCTCCTGTAAATCCCTCTCCATTTACCTCTACACGAAGAACCGGCCCCTAGAAGAGATCGCGCCGTCCCATGGCACTTTTTACTGGATTTGGCCTTTGCCGGAGCATCTTAAGTCTGGACACACGCTGACCCAGAACGACGCGAGTGAAATCGAGAATTTGATCGACGCTCGTGACAATTTTTTGAAACATTATCAAGAAAAGGAACTCCAATGGAGCGGGGAGGTTGAACGTCTGAAAAAAGAGATCGAGCATTACAAAAAAATATCATGCTACAATCAGAGCCTATGAACGAACCTCGTTTGAGCATCATCGTTGTCAATTTTGAGACGCCCGATTACACGCTCGGATGCATCCGCTCTGTTTTCAAAAACCCGCCTTCTTGCCCGTTCGAGTTTATTTTGATCGACAACGGCTCAAAAGACGGCAGTCTTGAGTTGATCCGCAAGGAGACACCAGAGGTCATTTGCATCGAGACGGGCCAAAATCTCGGTTTTGCCAAAGCCAACAACCTCGGCATCCGGAACGCCCGAGGGGAGTTCGTGCTGCTCCTGAACAGCGACACCAAGATCCTCGACAACAGCCTTGACCGGCTTTTCCGCTATCTCGAGGCGCGCCCCCGCGTCGGCGCTGTCGGACCCCGCCAGTTGGATGGGGAAGGGAAACTGCAGCTCTCCTGGGGCCAATTTCCGACGCTCGTCTCCGAGATCTTCCGGAAACTTCTACATCACCGGTTGTCGCTCAACGACATGCGCATCCGCGATTACCTTGAGGAAAAATACTCGGAATCGGCGCGCGTCGATTGGGTGTCGGGCTCTTGTCTCATGGCGAGAAAAAAAGCGCTCGAAGACACGGACCTTTTCGACGGTTATTTTTTCATGTATTTCGAGGACATCGACCTTTGCCGCCGTCTGAGGGACAGCGGCTGGGAGATCCACTACCACTCGGATCCCACGCTCATCCATTACGGGGGCATCTCCGCGAAGAAAAACCTTCTGCGAGTCTTCGTGGAGTATCGGCGCAGTCAGATCCATTTCACCCGCGTATACTACGGTTGGAGTGGCGTCTCCGTCCTCAAAACACTGCTTCTCTGCAAGTACGGCATCTATCTGTTCCACTGGGGGATCGCCTACCTGAGGGATCTCGCCCTGCGATGGGACCACAGCGTCAGTTTTTCAAAACTGCTGGTTTCAAAAAAAATCATAGAGCTCATTTTGAAACCGGCCAAGCACACGGAAGCGCTTGACGCGTTTTGAGATCCTTGGTCAGCAGTATCCCGCCTACGGCATCGTAAGTTGCGTTCTCATTCAAGTTTACAAATCAATGATCATTTGTTAGATTAGGGTCGAATTTAGTTCCGTCAAACTCAAAGAAAGGGGAGTTATGTCATCGACTGTGTTTTCCCATGGGGAAGTATTGGCTTTAGCGATGGCTTGGGACCTATGAAGGCCTTTTTTTGTCGACTTATTTTTATCGCAGCGCTTTTCGTAACGCAGGGCATTGCTTTGGCAAGTGAGGCGGATCTCAAGATCCCGGACCTCCACGAAGGCCGTTTCGACTTGTTCGGAGGGCTCACCGGTTACCAGATCCTCCTTTATGGGGCGATGGTGATCCTCGGGACCGTCGGTCTGTCTCTCTACCAGTTTGTCAAGATCAAGGCCCTTCCCGCCCACCGGTCGATGCTCGATGTGGCTGAGACGATCTTCCAGACCTGCACGACCTACCTCAAACAGCAGGCGAAGTTCTTGGTGATGCTGTTCGGGATCATCGCGCTGGCGATGGCCTACTACTTCGTCGGGCTCCAGCGCGAGTCCCTGACGACCTTGGGGCTCGTCCTCTTTTTCTCGGTCGTCGGAATGGCGGGCTCGACCCTTGTCGCTTTTTACGGGATTCGCGTCAACACCTACGCCAACGCCCGGACCGCTTTCGCCTCCCTGCGTGGCGTGCCTTGGGACGTCGTCAACATCCCTCTGCGCGCGGGGATGTCCGTCGGGCTTTTCTTGATCTCCGTCGAGCTCGTGATGATGGTGATCATCCTCCTTTTCGTCCCACGCGACATCGTGGGCTACTGTTTCCTAGGGTTCGCTATCGGCGAATCGCTCGCGGCGAGCGCTCTTCGTATCGCGGGCGGCATCTTCACCAAGATCGCCGATATCGGCTCTGATCTCATGAAGATCGTCTTCAAGGTCAAAGAGGACGATCCGCGCAACCCGGGCGTCATCGCCGACTGCGCGGGCGACAACGCCGGCGACTCGGTGGGCCCCACCGCTGACGGCTTCGAGACCTACGGCGTCACCGGCGTCGCGCTCATCTCTTTCATCACGCTCGCGGTGAAGGACCCGATGCTTCAGGCCAAGCTCATCGTCTGGATCTTCGCCATGCGCTTTTTGATGGACTTCATGTCGGGCGTTTCCTATTTCATCAACAAGGCTATCTCCGAGCGCAAGTACAAGGGTCTGAAGAATTTTAATTTCGAGGAGCCTCTGACGCGCCTCATCATGATCGCGACGGCCCTCTGCATCTCCACCTCCTACGGGATGTCCTATCTTCTCGTCGGCGACCTCCCGGACCCGACGCTCTGGTGGAAGCTCGCCTCGATCATTGCCTGCGGGACCCTGGGGGCTTTCCTCATCCCGGAGTTCACCAAGATATTCACCTCTTCCCACTCCAAGCACGTCCACGAGATCGTGAGGGCTTCGCGCGAGGGAGGGGCTTCGCTGACGATCCTCTCGGGAATCGTGGCGGGTTCCTTCTCGGCGTTCTGGAAAGGCATCCTCATCGCGGGCCTCATGTTCGCGGCCTACCTGATCTCGGGTATGGGGCTCCAGGACATCATGCCCCACGCCTCGGTCTTCGCTTTCGGTCTCGTCGCCTACGGTTTCCTCTGCATGGGCCCGGTGAACATCGCTGTGGACTCCTACGGCCCCGTGACGGACAATGCCCAATCGATCTTCGAATTGGCCCAGACCGAGTCGATCCCTGGGATCGAGAAGGAGATCGAGCGGGATTTCGGTTTCAAGCCCGACTTTAAGACGGGCAAGCACTACCTCGAGGCGAACGACTCGGCCGGCAATACCTTTAAGGCGACGGCAAAGCCCGTTCTCATCGCGACGGCCGTCGCGGGAGCGACGACGATGATCTTCTCCATCATCCTTCTTCTTCAGGAGCATCTCCGCGAGGGGGCCGTTGCCGCGGCGGCGGGTGGAATGGTCCCCGAGAACATCGGGGAGATCCTGCTTCATGAAAAGCTTTCGCTCACGGCCTCTCCGGTGCTGCTCGGATTCCTCTGCGGCGGGGCGGTGATCTACTGGTTCTGCGGGGCTTCGATCCAGGCCGTCACCACAGGGGCCTATTCCGCCGTAGAGTTCATCAAGAAGAACTTGGATCTGGATAAGAAGGAAGCTGACCGGAAAGATTCGATCACCGTCGTCCGGATCTGCACCGAGTATGCCCAGAAGGGGATGTGGAACATCTTCCTCGGTCTGCTCGCGTTCACGCTCGCCTTCGCGCTCTTCGACCCGTATTTCTTCATCGCCTACCTCTTGGCCATCGCGGTCTTCGGTCTCTTTCAGGCGATGTATATGGCCAACGCGGGCGGCTCCTGGGACAACGCGAAGAAGCTCGTCGAGGTCGACTTCGGGGAGAAGAACACCCCAGTTCACGCCGCGACCATCGTTGGCGACACCGTGGGAGATCCTTTCAAGGACACGACCTCCGTCTCCCTCAACCCGATCATCAAATTCTCGACCCTCTTCGGCATGCTCGCCGTCGAGATCGCGATCAAGATGAACCCGGCGACGACGCGCGTCTGCGGGGCCGCCTTTTTCCTCGTGGGACTGTTCTTCGTTTGGAAGTCCTTTTACAGGATGCGGATCCCGGAAAAGGTCAAAACCTAAGCTTTGGAATGGCTCGCGGAATTCTTTTCCAAGCTCCACCATCTGGATGAGCTGATCGCGTGGGCCGGTTACGTCGGCCTGACCGTCATTGTGTTCTGCGAAACCGGTCTTTTGGCCGGTTTCTTTTTGCCCGGCGATTCGCTCCTGGTCACGGCGGGACTTGTGGCCTCCCAGGGCAAGCTCGACATCGTCTGGCTCAACCTGCTTTTGATGGCCGCGGCGATCCTGGGAGACAGCGTGGGATACGCCATCGGTTACTACGCGGGCCCAAAGATATTCCGCAAGGAAGAGTCATTTTTTTTCCGCAAAGACCATATTCGCCGCACGCATGATTTCTTCGAAAAGCACGGGGGGAAGACGATCATCCTCGCGCGTTTCGTCCCGATCGTGCGTACTTTCGCGCCGACCGTTGCTGGTGTAGGGCGCATGTCGTATGCAAAATTCCTTTCTTATAATGTCGTCGGCGGGGTGGCGTGGGTGGCCAGCATGACGTTGATCGGCTATTTCCTCGGCCGTTCGGTCCCGAACATTGAAAAACATCTGCACCTTGTGCTCGCCGTCGTGATCGTCATTTCATTCCTTCCGATCGCCTACGAGATTTTGTCTGCCAAGAAGAAAAAGGCTCTCAAGTGAGAGTTCATCTTGTTAAAGGCGCCGTATTTTTGCTCATTCTTTGTCTAGCCGCGGGCGATGCACAGGCGTTCTCGTGGCCGTGGGAGAAAAGAAGTTCGGAGTTCGGAGTTCGGAGTTCGGAGAAAAAGAAGGAGCCAGACGCGTCTTTTCCGAACTCCGAACTCCCTACTCCGAACTCCCAAGTTGTCAAAGCTTCTCTTACGTTGGTCCAGGCTTACGAAAAAGCATTGCAACGCAGCGAGTCAGTCGCGATCACGGCGAAGGAGATCGATCTCGCGCAGGCGCGTTTTTACCGTTCGTTCGATTATTTTCTGCCGCAGGTCCATTTTGAGATGACACGTTTTCAGCAAGATGTGGATGACGACGTGTCCTCAAGCGGACAGCTCAATTTTGGCCGTCAGAGGACCCCTGAGAAAAAATTCGTGTTCTCGCAGCCCCTTTTTAGCGGCTTCCGCGAGATCGCCGCTCTCTCCGGCGCCGGAGCGGACAAAAAAGAGCAGCGCATGAAACTGAAGCGCGCGAAAGAAGTTCTGTTCGTTGATGTCATGGAAGCTTATTACACGCTGCTCAACAGCGGTGAGGACGTCGGCGTGCTTTACGCTATCCGCCGAATGATGTCGGAGCGCATGAAGGACCTCGATGACCGTGTCCGGCTGGGCCGTTCGCGCGAAAGTGAATCGAAAACCTCATTTGCCGAAATGAAGATCCTTGAATCGGACCTTGTAGAAGCCAAGCGCGCCCAGCGTGCCGCAAAGAACCTGCTCGAATTCTACACCGGCGAAAATCTCGAGAGCGTTTCTCTGGCCGAGGAAAACGGTGAAGAGCGGGAAGTGCTTTACGTGCCTGGCGCCGAACAGGGCCGCTCCGACGTCGTCCAATATGAACAAGCCTACATCGTGGCGCAGAAGAAAGTGATCGCCGCGAACGCAAATTTCTTCCCGGAGATCTCCCTGGACGGCAACTATTACACGCACCGTGTCGGGTTCCAGTCCGGCAACGACTGGGACGTGACGCTGAAATTCGACGTGCCGGTGTTCGAGGTGGCGCAAACTCTCGGCGACGTGAAGGAAGCGGCCTCGCTCCGAGAGCAGGCGAGGCTCGAGTGGGAGGAGAGGAAGCGCCAGGCGAACTTGGAGGCGCGCGACGCGCTTGAAGAGCTTCGATCGGACCTCGAGGCGGAACGCACGCTTGAGGAGGCGCGCCGGGCTTCGAAAGAAAACTACGAGATCCTCCAAAAAGAGTTCAGCACCAATTTGGTGAATAACCTCGATGTTCTGGATTCCCTGCGAAGCTACCAGGACACGCAGCGCCGTTACGAGCGCGCGCGTTATGATGCGAAGAAAAGCTACTGGAGACTTAAGCTCGCGCTCGGAGAGATCGGCGTCCTATGACTCTTTCCGACATTTCTATCAAAAACCCGGTCTTCGCGTGGATGCTCATGGCTGCCCTGATCGTGTTCGGCGGCATCGCCTACTTCGATCTCGGCGTGAGCCAGATGCCCGAGATAGACTTTCCCGTGTTGACGGTGTCGGTTGACTGGGAGGGAGCGGCTCCCGAGGTGATG
>Ga0247727_10014206_pt1 | contig 13286 bp, 14 predicted proteins | sample WisWelCaveWW1625_FD_202498 | JGI IMG/M metagenome (GOLD analysis project Ga0247727, IMG submission 202498) | Biofilm microbial communities from Wishing Well Cave, Virginia, United States - WW16-25 | ecosystem: Environmental > Aquatic > Deep subsurface > Groundwater > Cave microbial mat | place... | reverse complement strand
GTCGAAGAAATCCGACGTATGACGCACCGTAGCCGGTTCAAAACGAGTCGGCGGGGCGTGAGGAGTTGCAGTCAATGAAACGGCCGCACATTGCATTTATTGGCGCGGGCAACATGGCGGAGGCCGTCATCCAGGGGGTGTTGGCCGCCGGTCTATTTCGCGCTGAACAGGTGGTGGCGTCCGATCCCTCGCCCGCGCGCCGCGCGCACATGGCGGAGCGCTACGGTATCCGCGCCGTCGAGCAGAACCGCGAGGCCGCCGAGTGGGGGGATTTTGTCATTCTCGGCGTCAAGCCACGGTCGGTCGATGCGGTGCTCGTCGAGGTGCGGCCCGACTTGAAAGGCAAGGTGCTCATTTCAGTCGCCGCCGGTGTGCCACTGGCGCGGCTGTCGTCGGGTGTGGAGCGGGGGGTGATTCGGGCGATGCCCAACGCACCGGCGCGGGTGCGGGCCGGCGCGACGGCGCTCGCTCCCGCGCGGGGCGTGGCCGATGACGACCTCGCTTTTGCTCGGCAGATTTTTGAGTCGATCGGCGCCGTCTGGATCCTAGACGAAAAAGAGATCAATGCCGTGACCGGTCTTTCGGGCAGCGGCCCGGCCTATATCGCGCTGGTCATCGAGGCGATGGCCGATGGCGGCGTGAAATGTGGTCTCACGCGCGAGGTCGCCCTGGCGCTGACCGCGCAGACCGTCTTTGGGACGGCAAAGATGCTCATCGAATCGGGCCATCACCCGTCGCGTCTGAAAGATGAAGTCGCGTCGCCCGCCGGAACGACGATTGCGGGGCTGCATTGTCTGGAGCAAGGCGGGGTACGCGCAGCATTCATCTCCGCCGTCGAGGCGGCGACGGCCCGTGCGGCAGTGTTGGGTGGCGAAACGAACGAAAAACATGGTCAAAAATAAGCCGATCCTTGCAGGGATTGAGGAGACGATTCGTCTTCTCGCACGCAAGTACGCGGACCGGCTGAAGAAAGTGGTCGACGAGCGGCTTGAGGAAATGAAGGGGGACGACAGGTCACACTTCCTGATTGACCAAGTCCTCTGGGTGGGCGATCCCAGGCCCGTCATCTCATGAAACACAACATCGAAGAGGCGGTCGATGCCGCTCTCGTCACCCTCGGAGCCTGACATGTTTGTTGCGGCCAATTTTGTCTCGTCGCTTGCCATCGTTCTCGATTACGCATTGCAAATCTATTGGTGGATTATCATCGCGCGGGCGCTCCTGTCGTGGGTCAGCCCCGATCCGTATAACCCCATCGTCCAGTTCCTTAATCGGGCCACCGAGCCGGTGCTCGACCCGATCCGGCGCCAGATGGGCGGCGGCATGGGGATTGACCTGTCGCCGATGGTGGTGATGCTGGTCATCATGTTTCTCCAAAAGTTTCTAGTCCACTCGATGATGCAGTGGGCGGCACGGATCGGATGACGTCATGAAAACGATGCCCGTTGATCTTCGTCAGGCCCATTTTCAAATCCGGTTTCGGGGGTACGACCCCGATGCGGTCCATGCCTTTTTGGAGCGGATGGCCGACGACCTGGAGGTTTGGGTGAAAGAGAACGCCGAGCTGCGGGCAAAAATTAACACGCAGGACAAAATGCTGATGGAACTGAAAAGGGCAGAGGCGACGCTGACCGCCACGCTGGTGACGGCGCAGAAGGCGATGGAGGAGATGAAGGGGGTGGCGCAGAAAGAAGCGGAGCTGATCGTTCGTCAAGCCGAGCTGCGGGCGGAGGAGGTGACCGGCGCGGCCACGCAGCGGGTCAACCAGATTCAGGGCGACATCATGAACCTCCTCAAGCAGCGGGGGCTGTTCATCGAGCGGGTTCGGGCGATGATGCAGAGTTTTGAAAAAGTCCTGGAATGGGAAGACGAAAAGAGCGGCGGGAAATGAACCGACGGCGCGGGCGCGGGCTATTTCCAGTCGTGATCTTCTTCGTCGCCATCCTTTCGGCGGCGATGATCTTCGCTGTCAGCGATCCGCCCGTCGATCCGCTGGCCGGTACCCCGATTGCCTTTGTGTGGGAGGGCGACGCGCGGCGGCTGGTCTTCCGAAACTTCTCTCCGCGTTTCGATCGGCGGGAAGGGGGACGCATTGTCGTTCCGTTCGCAAACGGGGCCAAGGCGGTGTTGACGCTTGATCCGGCGCTGCAAGAGGCGATGGAGACGTATTTCCGTCGGCATCCCGTGCCGTACGGTGTCTTCGTGGCGATTGAGCCTTCCACCGGCCGGGTGCTGGCGATGGTGGAGCATTCCACGCGGGAACCCCGCCACAGCGGGCTGGCGCTTCGGGCCACCTATCCCGCCGCGTCGATCGTCAAACTGGTCACGGTGTCGGCGGCCATCGAGGAGAAGAAGGCGACGCCCGATACCGTCATCCGCTATCGCGGTAGCCCGTATGCCATGAACGCGAAGTATTGGGTCGATAATCCCCGACGAGATCGGATTCGGACCACGCTGGCGGAGGCCTTGGCCGATTCCAATAACGTCGTCTTCTCCAAGGTGGCGCTCCGCTGGCTGAACGGGCCGATGCTCACGCGCTACGGCGAGCGGTTTGTGTTTAATCAGCCCATCCCGTTTGAACTACCGGTGCAGATGAGCACGATGCGCGTCGAAGGCGGCGCCCGCGGCCTGGCGGAGGCCGCGACCGGCTTCGGAAAGGTGACCCTGTCGCCGCTGCACGGTGCGATGATGGCGGCGGCCTTGGCCCATGGCGGGGTGATGATGGCCCCCTGTCTGGTCGATTACCTGCTGGATGCTGCGGGCAACCTGCTCTATTCCTGCTTCCCGAAGCCGCTCGCAACCGTCGTGACGGACGGCACGGCGCAGACGGTGTCGTGGATGATGTCCCGAACGCCGGTCACCGGCACCTCCCGACGGGTTTTTCAAGATCGCCGCGATGCGCCGTCGTTGCGCGGCATGATGATCAGCGGCAAGACCGGCTCGCTCACCGGGGACGACCCCGCCGGAAAATACAGCTGGTTCGTCGGATCGGCCCCGCTCTCCTCGCCCCAAATCGCCATTGCCGCCCTGGTGATCAACGACCCCCGCCGGATCAAAACCAAGTCCTCCGCCGTCGCCAAAGCCGGTCTCTCCGCCTATTTCCAAAACCAGCAGTAGTTAAGCAAAGCACGCGGTGCTTGCGTTCGCTGGTTGGTTTCCATAGGGTGACCGCATGGTTCCTGCTGTCGATAGCAAAACCTTTAATCTGCGTCCCCTTTCGCCCACCCCATGCCATTCACCTATCAATACATTACAACTGCGGACGCCCGTGATGCGGCGATCGCCGACTTGGCGCGGGAGCCGATCGTCGGGGTCGATACCGAGGGGGCGTCGCTCCACCGCTACCGCGACAGGGTTTCACTCATCCAAATCTCCGGCGCCGAGAGTCATTACGTTTTCGACCCGCTGCTGCTCGACACCGTTTTGCCGCTCGGCGCGCTGTTTGAGAATCGGTCGATCCTCAAGGTGTTTCACGGGGCCGACTACGACATCCTTTCGCTCAAGCGGGATTTCAGTTTCCAGATCGACCCGATCTTCGATACGGCGCTCGCCGCCCGCGCCACAGGCATCACCGCATTTTCGCTTCAAAACCTGCTCGCGCATTTCTTTCAGGTGATCGTCTCCAAGGCCCATCAAAAGTCCGATTGGTCGCGTCGCCCGCTCTCCCAAAGTCAGCTCGACTATGCCGCCGGAGATACCGCCTATCTCGTTCGGCTCTATGGGCTTCTCACCACAGCGGTGGCCGAACGCGGACGCACCGATCAGATCGAAGAGGATTGCCGCCTTCTTTCAGGGATCGAATGGGGCGACCGGGACGAGGCCGATCCGATGCGGATTCGGGGCGCCGCGACCCTGCCGACCGAGGCGAAACGGATATTCCCGTCGCTGGTCGCATTGCGCAACCGATTGGCGGAGGCGCGCGATGTTCCGACATTCAAGGTGGTGTCGAATGACGATCTGTTGACGCTCGCGAAGGCGGCCCCCTCCGATAGTGAAGGTCTGGTGAAATGTTTTGAGCGACCCCGTTCCGTCCTGCTTCGTCATGCCGAAGCGTGGCTGGGTGCCGTGGCGGCGGGACGAGTGGCTGATGCGCCGCAGATCAATCGCTCACGCACGCCGCGTCGGCCACCGCCGACCCCGGCACAGGAGCAGATGATCACAAATCTGGTGACCTGGCGCAACCAACAGGCGGCGACCGAAGGCGTAGAACCGGCGATGGTGTTGACGAGTGGCGCGATCCGACAAATTGTGATGGAGGAGGTTCGTGCGCCCGACGCACTCACCCCCTTCCTGCGCCAGTGGCAGGTCCGACGTTACGCCGACGCGCTGATCTCACACCTCACCGCCGCCACAAACCCTCCCGCACCTGCAACAACTTAAGGGCAGTTCTATATTCCCCCTCTCCACCCAGGGTGGAGAGGGTCGGGTGAGGGCGTGTCAACCGATGTAGGAGCACCCACCCGTGGTTGCCCTGGAACGGGTAGAACGAATCTCTTCAGGTGGAGGAGGAGGCGTGGGCGGAATTGACGTAGCCTTCGGCGCAGCGGCTGGCGATGCCGCGGACACGACCGATTAGCCCCGCCCGCTCGGTGACAGAGATCGCGCCGCGGGCGTCGAGTAGATTGAAAAAGTGGGAACTCTTCACGCAGCAATCGTAGGCGGGGAGGATGAGGCCGCGATCCAGCAGGGCATGGGCCTCCTTTTGATAGGCGTTGAAGCTGTCGCGCAGGAGGGAGAGATTGGCCTCCTCAAAGTTGTAGCGTGAAAACTCGACTTCCGACCGCCGGTGGACGTCGCCGTAGGTGACCCCGTCTGTCCAGGCCAAGTCGAAGACGTTATCGACTCCTTGCAGGTACATCGCCACCCGCTCCAGGCCGTAGGTAATCTCCACGGACACCGGATCAAGCTGGATACCCCCAACCTCTTGAAAGTAGGTAAACTGGGTCACCTCCATTCCATCCAGCCGAACCTCCCACCCCAGCCCACAGGCACCGAGCGTTGGCGAGGCCCAGTCGTCCTGCATAAACCGAATGTCGTGGTCGGCCAGAACGATGCCCAGCGACGCGAGGCTTTCGAGGTAAAGGTCCTGAACGTTATCCGGCGCGGGTTTCAGGATGACCTGATATTGGTAATAGCGCTGAAGACGGTTGGGATTTTCGCCGTATCGGCCATCGGTGGGGCGTCGGGAGGGTTGAACGTAGGCCGCCCGCCAAGGGGTCGGGCCGAGCACGCGCAGGAACGTGGCCGGGTGAAACGTCCCCGCCCCCACCTCCGTGTCGTATGACTGTAGAATCAGGCATCCCCGCTCGGCCCAAAACTGATGCAGCGACAGAAAGAGTTCCTGAAAATTGAGCGGCGAAACCTTGCCATCTCGCTGTTTTAACACGGGTTCATTTTTCATCATTCCCTTATGCAGGGGAGGCATCACAAGGCCTACAGTCGAAACTTGTGAAGAAGAGCCGATACGGTCCGGAAATGCCACTGACTCGAGGCACGCATTCCCTCAACCTTTCCAGGTCCGTGGGCCGACGCTCGTGCCCCCTTTACGCGGGCGTGCTGTCGTTTTGCAGTGTGGAGAGGGCGGCGGATATTTTGGTGACGGTGCCTTTGGCGTCGCCGAAGACCATCCTTGTATTCGGATGGATAAACAATGCGTTATCAATCCCGGCAAACCCGGCACTCATCCCCCGTTTGAGGACGAAGACCGTCTTGGCTTGATCGACATCCAGAATGGGCATTCCGTAGATCGGACTGGAGGGATCGGTCTTCGCCGCAGGGTTGACGACATCGTTGGCCCCAATCACCAACGCGATGTCCGTCTCTGCAAACTCGTGGTTGATGTCGTCCATATCAATGAGCCGGTCGTAGGAGACGTTGGCCTCGGCGAGCAACACGTTCATGTGGCCGGGCATCCGGCCCGCCACGGGGTGGATGGCATATTTCACCGAGGTTCCTTGGCTGTCCAGGAGACGCTCCAACGCCTGAACAGCGTGTTGCGCCTGCGCCACCGCCATTCCATAACCGGGCACCACAATGACCGACTTGGCCGCCCTGAAAATCACGGCCGCTTCTTCGGGTGTCACCGATTGAACCGTGGCCTTGGCGTCGACCAGGGCCGCTTTGGATGCGGCCGTCGGTGCGGCCACCTGACCAAAGGCGCCGAAAATGACGTTGGCAAACGACCGGTTCATCGCCTTGCACATGATGATCGACAAGATCAGGCCAGAGGCCCCATCGAGTGCCCCGGCGATAATCAGGACGTTGTTCGAGAAGACGAAACCGGTGGCGACCGCCGCCAGTCCCGCATAGGAATTGAGAATGGAGATCACCGTCGGCATATCGGCCCCGCCAATCGGCAAGACAAAGAAAACACCGAGCAGCAGTGCCAGCGCCACGAGGACGAAGAAGAGGGCCGTCTGACTCGGGTCGAAGGCCAAATAGAGACCGATCCCTGCCGCCACGATAAACAGGGAGATATTGAGAATATTTTGTCCCTTGTAAACGATGGGGACTCCGGTCATCAGGTCTTGAAGTTTGGCGAAGGCCATCAGGCTGCCGGTGACCGTCAACGCGCCGAAAAGTACCTCAAAGCCGAGGGCGAGCATGGTGATGGGCGGAACGTTTGGGGCCATTTTCAAATACTCGGCGACGCCGACCAACGTGGCGGCCAACGCCCCACCCGCGTGGGAGAGGGCGATCCGCTGTGGCATCGCCGTGATCGGCACCCAAGCCGTCATCGAACCAATGAGCGAACCGAGGATTAGACCCGCAACGATCCACTCATACCGGATAATCTGGTGGTTGAGAAGGGTGCCGATAACAGCAAGGGCCATGCCGATTTCAGCGCACAAGATCCCCCGGCGCGCCGTCGTGGGATGGCTTAACCCCCGCAGACCGAAGATCAAAAGGAAGCCGGCAACCAGATAGAAAACCGTAATAAGCGTGTCGATCATTTGGAGGGCTTTTCCTCTCTCTTAAAGAACTTGAGCATCCGGTCGGTCATCAGAAATCCGCCGACCACGTTAATCGTGGCGCAGGTGACGGCGACAAAGCCGAGGATGGATGAAAGAAGGCCGTGGTCCGATCCCGCGACCACCAACGACCCGACCAACGAGATGCCGGAAATCGCGTTGGTCCCCGACATGAGCGGAGTATGCAACAGCGGCGGAACCCCCGTAATCACCAGGTAGCCGACGAAGGCCGCCAACATGAACACATACAACCCAATTTCTAAATCAGCGGACATACCAGACTCCTTAAATTAGGGTAACGAGCGGCGCGCAGAAGTCGGATTTCAACGGCTAATCTGGAGTCTTCTGCTTGCAGTCTCTCGCTATCCATGAACTCGCGAATTTCAACGAGCGTGCCCGACGCCTTCTGCATCAATCATCGGCTTGGACTTCGGCATGGCGTTTGACCTACGCACCGGCGGCCATGGCCGCCTTCACCACCGCGTGGACGATTTCACCTTGGTGCGTGATCAGTATCCCCTTTGTAATCTCGTCGTTCGGGTCGATTTTAAGCGCCTTGTCTATCCAGAGGTGAAACAGGAACGCGGCGACGACTTTGGCGTACATCTGGCTGGCGTGGATCGGCACGGTGGATGGCAGGTTGGCCGCGCCGATGATCGTCACGCCATGCGCGACTGTCTGTCCTGACTGCGTCAGCGCGCAATTGCCCCCCTGCTCGACCGCCAGATCCACGATCACCGATCCCTTCTTCATCCCGGCGACCATCTCGGCGGTAATCAGCATCGGCGCCTTCTTTCCGGGGACGAGCGCGGTGGTAATCACAATATCCACCACTTTGAGCCGCTCGGCAATCAACGCCGTCTCCTTCTGAATATGATCGGCGGAGAGTTCCTTCGCGTAGCCACCGGCGTCTTCGGCATCGTGGCACAAGTCCAACGACACAAAGACCGCGCCGAGGCTCTCGACCTGCTCCTTGACGGCGGGCCGCGTGTCGAACGCCTCGACCTGTGCCCCCAGCCGCTTGGCCGTGGCAATCGCCTGAAGCCCCGCCACCCCCGCGCCCAAAATGAGCACCTTCGCCGGCGGGAGGGTGCCGGCCGCCGTCGTCATCATCGGAACGAACTTCCCAAATGCCGCCGCCGCCAACAGAACGGCCTTGTAGCCCGAAACGCTGCTCATGGCGCTCAGGACATCCATCCGCTGCGCACGGGTAATTCGGGGCATGAAGTCCATCGCCAGCGCCGTGACCTTCCGCGCTGCGAGCCTTCGAACAACATCCGTGTCACCGAGCGGCTGCAGTATGGAGATACAGACTGCCCCCGCCTTCATCATATCGACTTCATGCTGCCCCATCGCTGGATTCATGCCAGGCCGCTGCACCTTTAGAACGATGTCGGCATCGGCCAAAAGGGCCGCAGCGTCCGGCGCAATCTGCGCACCCGCCTTCACATAATCGGCATCCTCAACCCCCGCCGCCACCCCCGCGCCCGTTTCGACCGCGACCGAAAGCCCCGCCTTCACCATTTTATCGACGGTTTCCGCCGTCGCAGCCACGCGGGCGTCAAACTGTTCTTTTAGGATGCCAACTTTCATCGTGCGCGTCTCCTGAATATCGTTAATACCTTCCCTGAATTACTGCGATGTTGGCGCAGAGACAACCCCGCCCTTACCCCTCTCCCCAGCGTAACTTTTCGCGCAGCACCTGGTAGTGGTTGCGGTGCGGGGAACGAATTAACTTCAGGCGCGTTTTGGCGGCTTGAATATCCACCACGTCGTCCGGCATCAGCGGCGTGACCTGCTGGCCGTCGAATGTGACGACCGCGCCCCGTTCGGTCGTCTTGAGCGTCACCTGAACTTTGGCGCTCGCCGGAACGACGATCGGCCGCTGGGTGAGCATGTGCGGCGAGATGGGCGTCAAAACGAGCGCCTCGACCGATGGATAGAGGATCGGGCCGCCCGCCGAGAGGGCGTAAGCGGTCGATCCCGTGGCCGTAGAGATAATGACGCCATTGGCCCGAAGTGCTGTGACAAACTGATGGTCGATAGTGATTTCCATCCGGATGAGTTTCGCCGATGGCCCGCTGTTGACAGCGACTTCGTTGAGGACGACCGGCTGCGGATAGGTTTTTTGTCCGCGCCAAACGACGCAGGCCAGCATCTGCCGCGTATCTTCCAGAAACTGACCTTTGAAAACACGTTCGAGCGTGGGATAAATCTCGTCATATTTCACCTCGGTGAGGAAACCGAGGCTGCCCAGATTGACCGCCAGGATCAGAATATCGCGCCCTTCGACCCGCCGCGCGACCGAAAGGAGCGTCCCGTCACCCCCCAACACGACGATCATATCGACGGGGGGAATCCGGCGTGCCTTCTGCAAATCAATCAGCGCGACCTCTTTTTTGTGTTGTCGCAGCCAATCGACCAGATTTTTCGTGATTTCGTCGCGCTCGGTATGATCGGGCTTCACGACGACACCGATTTTTTTCATATCCGCGCCATCGTGGTTGACGACCACAAAACCCGTGCCCCCTGCCAGATGCGCGGCGATTTTATGCAGCCCCTCAACGCCTTGTCAAACAACATGGATACAACCCGTGTACTAACGTAGAGGCCGGCCCCCGTGCCTGCCTGCCCTGTACAATACAGGTCGGCCATGCCTGCCCCGGACGGATCGGATACCCATAAACGTGATCGGTGCCACCACAGGATGGGGCGACCACAGGGGGTCGTCCCTATCAGGACAATGTTGTTGCGCCTTGTTTAATTTGGACCGGCCAAACGCCCCCGTCCTTTTCCACAAAAAATGTGGATAACATGTTTACAAGTCCAACGACCCGCCTCTTTCGGCCTTGTCTGCAAGCCAAAACCCCGCTTTGACACATAATGATGCAGCCGCAAATCTCTTTTGAAATCAGTTAGTTAATCGTTCTCATTGTTTTATAAGCCCCGTCTGACAATCACCCGACCGGTTCCTTAAACCCACGGCCACTATATGTGGATAGTTTTTGGAATTGGGCACAAGATGTATCCCGTACGCCCAGGATTTTACCCGCCATCTTGAAGAGACCGACCGAAGTATTTTAGAAGTGAGCGCGATGCTACCCGACACCATGAAACCCGATGCCATTTTGGCGCACTACGACGAGATTGCCCTCAAGAAGGGCAACAGGCCCTACTTCGTCCGGCGGCTGGTGGAGAATATCCGGCAGGCGATCCGGCCGCTCGGCCTCCAGGACGTGTTGGTGCTTCCGGGGCGGATTCTGATTCCTTTGGCGACATCGACGCCGCAGGATGAGGCGTTATCCCGCATCGCACGGGTTTTTGGTATCGCCAATTTCTTCCCCGTCTGGCGATGTCCGGCCAACATCGCAGAGGGACAAACGCTGGCGCTCCAGTTGATTGAGGGGCGGCAGTTTGATTCGTTCCGCATCGCGGCCCGTCGCGAAGAAAAGCGCCACGCGTTCACCTCAATGGACATCAATACGGCGCTCGGGCGTGCCGTCCAGGAGAAAAGCGGCGCGCGCGTCGATCTCTCAAACCCGGGCCTCACGATAGCAATCGAGGTGCTGGCCAAGGAGATGTTCATCGGCCTCGAAAAACGCCGGGGGCCGGGGGGGTTACCGGTCGGAGTCGAGGGGCGGGTTGCCTGCCTGATGTCTGGCGGAATCGACTCACCCGTCGCGGCCTATCTCATGATGAAGCGGGGCTGCCGGGTGACGTTTATTCACTTTCATAGTTACCCTTTCGTCAGCCGGGCGTCGTGGGAGAAGGCGGAAGAGTTGGCGGCACACCTCACCAAATATCAATTTCGTTCGCGGCTTTTTCTGGTCGGGTTTGGTGACGTGCAGCGCGCGATTGTTCTGGGGGCATCGGCGCCGCTGCGTGTGATTCTATACCGCCGAATGATGCTGCGAATCGCCTCCGATATCGCCCGTCGGGAGCGCGCATTGGCGCTTGTGACCGGTGAGAGCATGGGACAGGTCGCCTCCCAGACCCTGCGCAATCTCACGACGATCGAGTCGGCCTCCGACCTGCCGATCTTCCGCCCCCTCATCGGTTTTGACAAGGTGGAGATTATCGATCGCGCGCGCGCACTCGGCACCTATCCAATCTCCATCGAACCCGACGAAGACTGCTGCAGCCTCTTCGTGCCGAAGCACCCCGAAGTCGCCGCCCATCCGGAAATCGTCCGGGAGGCCGAGGAAAAACTCGACATCCCCGCCCTCCTGAAGACCGCTCTCAATGCGGTCACGATCCGGGAGTTCCGCGCCGATTGACGGGCAACGCATGCGGCGGGTTGGAACTTGTACGTCACAATCGGGAAGTGCTAGATTTGCCCAAGGGTTTAATGGGAAGGTGGCGCCGACTTTGCCCCTGAGTTTCTCCGAGCGAAAATGCAGGTGCTCGTCTAATTTGTTAGTCCCGTTTTTGCCATGAATCCAACCAAAATCAAAGGGCTACAGTGCAAGGAGTGCCGGAAGGAATATCCGGCGGTGGCGATCCATGTCTGCGAGTTTTGCTTTGGGCCGCTCGAGGCGGTCTACAACTACGACGTCATCCGGGCCTCCATTTCCAAAGAGATCATCCAGCAAGGCCCCAAAAGCCTCTGGCGCTACAAGGCGCTGCTGCCGATCGAGGGGGAGCCGACCGTTGGACTGAACGCGGGCTTCACGCCGATGATTCATGCCAAAAACCTCGGTCGGGCGCTGGGACTCGACGCGCTCTATCTCAAGAACGATACGGTCAACTGTCTGACGCTGTCGTTCAAAGATCGCGTCGTGGCGGTGGCGCTGACCCGCGCGAAGGAGTTGGGGTTCGACACCGTCGCCTGCGCCTCCACCGGCAATCTGGCCAACGCCGTCGCCGCCCACGCTGCCGAGGCGGGCCTGCGCTGTTTTGTCTTCATTCCGTCCGACCTGGAGGCGGGAAAGGTGCTGGGCAATCTCATTTACAAGCCGAACGTCGTGGCGGTGGACGGCACGTATGACGACGTCAATCGCCTTTGCAGCGAGATCGCGGGGGAGTACGGCTGGGCGTTTGTGAATATCAACATCCGCCCGTACTATTCGGAAGGCTCCAAAACCCTGGCGTATGAAACGGCGGAGCAGATGGACTGGCAAACGCCCGACCATGTGGTGGTGCCGATTGCGTCGGGGTCGCTGCTGACCAAAATCCACAAGGGTTTTGGCGAATTTGAACGCCTCGGCCTGGTGGGGCCGGTGACGACGAGAATTCATGGCGCACAGGCGGCGGGATGCGCTCCGGTGGCGACCGCTTTCCTTGAGAAAAAAGATTTCATCCGCCCGGTGCGACCCAAGACGATCGCGAAGTCGCTCGCCATCGGCAATCCGGCGGACGGCTACTATGCCCTCAAAGTGGTGCGGGCGACCGATGGCATGATCGAGCAGGTGACCGACGAAGCGGTGATGGAGGGGATGCTGCTGCTGGGACAAACGGAGGGCGTTTTTGCCGAGACGGCGGGCGGCGTAACCATCGCGGTGCTCGCCAAACTGGCAAAGCAGGGGGTTTTCAAGCGGTCGGAGCGGGTGGTGGCCTACATCACCGGCCACGGCCTCAAAACCCAGGAGGCGATCGTCTCCGCAGTCGGCGCCCCTTGGCGCATCGCCCCAAAACTGTCCGAGTTCCAACGGGCGCTCTCGGCCCATCAGGCGACTTAAACCCGATGATCGGTCACGGTCTCCTATTGCAAAAGAAGGTCATCGAATTAGAAGTGACCCATCCAACCCTCAACGAAGTCATCGGGCTAGCAAAGGACCCTCTTGTGGTATTGCGGCAGTCGGATGGGTCGGTCTTTGCCCTTTCGCAGGTGGATGATTTTGAAGTCGAGGCAGAACTCCTGAAGAACAATCCGGACTTTATGGCATTTTTGAAGACGCGCTCGGGGGAGTCGGCGACAATTTCTCTCCAAGAGTTGCGGGACGAACAGAGGTGATGAGAGCGGAGCGGTGATCTTCATGAGCGTGGCAACGCGGCATTTTAATGTGGCGGAATATTACCAGATGGCCCGGGCGGGCGTGCTGACCGAAGATGAGCGCGTGGAGCTGGTGCGGGGGGAGATTGTCGCCATGAGTCCGATCGGAAGCCGCCATGCTGGATGTGTCAACCGGCTGAACATGCGCCTGAGCCAATGGACAGAGGGCCGTTTCGTCGTCAGCGTCCAAAATCCGATCCGGCTTGACGATGATTCGGAGCCGCAACCGGATATTGCGATTCTGAAGCCACGCGACGATGGTTATGCCGACGCCCACCCGTATCCCAACGACATACTATTGGTCATTGAGGTTGCCGACACCT
>Ga0247727_10014205_pt1 | contig 13288 bp, 7 predicted proteins | sample WisWelCaveWW1625_FD_202498 | JGI IMG/M metagenome (GOLD analysis project Ga0247727, IMG submission 202498) | Biofilm microbial communities from Wishing Well Cave, Virginia, United States - WW16-25 | ecosystem: Environmental > Aquatic > Deep subsurface > Groundwater > Cave microbial mat | place... | reverse complement strand
GCTCGATCACATGTTCTTCGACGGACTCGAAGATGCCTATGACAAAGGTCGGCTGATGGGCGTGTTCGCCGAAGAAACCGCCAAGGTGTATGGCTTCAGCCGTCAGCAACAAGATGAGTTTGCGATTACCTCGACCGTGCGCGCACAAAAAGCGATTAGCACAGGTGCGTTTGAGTGGGAAATTGCGCCGGTTGCAATCGCCAGCAAAGCTGGCGAAACGCTGGTGAAGATAGACGAACAACCGGGCAATGCCAAGCTCGACAAGATTCCGACGCTGAAGCCGGCATTTGCCAAAGACGGCACCGTCACCGCCGCCAACTCCTCATCGATTTCCGATGGCGCCGCAGCATTGGTGTTGATGCGCCAAAGTGAAGCTGAAAAACGTGGCCTGAAGCCGTTGGCAAAAATTGTGGGGCACGCCGGTCACGCCCGTCAGCCGGCGCAGTTCACCACCGCTCCCGTCGGCGCGATCCAGTCGCTGTTTGCCAAGACTGGATGGAGCGACAAGGATGTTGATCTGTACGAAATCAACGAAGCCTTTGCGGTCGTCGCCATGGCGGCGATGAAAGATCTGAATCTGTCACCGGACAAGGTCAACGTTCACGGCGGCGCCTGCGCGCTCGGCCACCCCATTGGTGCCTCGGGCGCCCGCCTCGTCGTCACCTTGATCGCCGCATTGCGTCAGTACGGCAAGAAACGCGGTGTCGCCAGCCTTTGCATCGGCGGCGGCGAAGCGACGGCTATGGCCATCGAACTGCTGTAGCCATCCAACCAAGTTCCGTTCGCCCTGAGCTTGTCGAAGGGTGAACGGACGCGCGGTGCTTCAATCGCGCGAAAAAGACAATGCCCGCGTTTGCGGGCACGGCTGTTTTCAGGACACAGTACGACTGGCGAGTTACCGCGCCAATTGCTTAGGAAAAGATTATGTTGCTAACCGAAGAACAACGCATGATCCGCGACATGGCGCGCGGATTCGTTCAGGAGCGCATTGCACCGTTTGCCGCACAATGGGATCGCGATGCCAGTTTCCCGCATGATGCCATCAAAGGCTTGGGCGAAACGGGCTTCCTCGGCATGACGGTGCCGGAACAATGGGGCGGCTCCAATATCGGCTATGTTGCTGCGGCGCTGGTGATGGAAGAAATCTCCGCCGGTGATGCCGCCACCGGCACTATTGTCGGTGTCACCAACTCCGTCGGCTGCATGCCAATCCTGCGATTTGGCAACACTTGGCAAAAAGAAACATTCCTCAAGCCCATGGCACGCGGCGAGTATCTGGGTGCCTTCTGCCTGACCGAACCGCATGCCGGCTCTGATGCCTCCGATCTGAAAACCCGCGCCGTGCGGGACGGTGACTTTTATGTCTTGAACGGCAGCAAGCAATTCGTTACCTCGGGAAAAAATGCGGGCCTTGCCATCGTCTTTGCAGTGACCGATCCGGCGGCCGGCAAGAAAGGGATCAGCGCCTTCCTCGTGCCGACCAACACCCCAGGTTATCTGGTTGCACGCATCGAAGAAAAACTCGGTCAACACGCCTCCGACACCTGCCAGATCGTGTTTGAGAACTGCCGTATCCCGGCCGCCAACCTGCTCGGTCAGGAAGGCGAAGGCTACAAGATTGCACTGTCGAATCTGGAAGGGGGCCGCATTGGTATCGCCGCCCAGTCCGTCGGTATTGCCCGCGCCGCACTGGAGGCCGGGTTGAAATATGCGCACGAACGCAAGGCTTTTGGCAAAGAGCTGGTGCAGCATCAGGCAGTTGCGTTCGCGCTTGCCGATGTCGCAACAGAAATCGAAGCAGCCCGTTTGCTCTATATTCAGGCAGCCAGTTTGCGGGAGGCGGGCCAGCCCTGTCTGAAAGAGGCCTCGATGGCCAAGTTGTTCGCCAGTCAAGTGGCCGAGCGGGCCTGCTCGGCAGCCATACAGGTCCACGGTGGTTACGGTTATTTGGCCGACTTCCCGGTTGAGAAGTATTATCGCGATGCCCGCGTCTGTCAGATCTACGAAGGCACCAATGAAGTGCAGAAGCTGGTGATTGCCAGGGCACTGGTGAACTGAGCTTTCTAGTGAACTGAGCTTTAATGTGGGAGCGGCTTTAGCCGCGATACTTGTTCAGCAAGTAAAATCGCGGCTAAAGCCGCTCCCACAAAAACCAACCCTGAAACTGGTTCCTCGTCTGATCGGGGCTGACAAACAATACGCAAGGCGAAAGATAAATGCCCGTTATCCAATCACAAACCAATCCGCGCAACGCTGAATTCAAGGCCAATGCCGATGCCATGCAGGCACTGGTTGACGATCTGCGGGCGAAGATGAAAACCATCGCTGCCGGCGGCGGCAGCAAAGCCAATGATAAGCACACGGCGCGTGGCAAACTGTTACCGCGCGACCGGGTGCGGCAACTGCTCGATATTGGCTCACCCTTCCTGGAGCTGTCGCAATTCGCGGCCTGGGATATGTATGGCAGTACGTCTCAAGGCAGCACTTCTCAAAGCGGCATTTCTCAAAGCGGCATTTCTCAAAGCGGCATTTCTCAAAGCGGCATTTCTCAAAGCACTACAATACCGGCCGCCGGCATCATTTGCGGCATCGGCCGGGTCGCCGGTCGCGAGTGCATGATCGTCTGTAACGACGCGACGGTCAAAGGCGGTACCTATTTTCCATTGACCGTAAAAAAACACCTGCGCGCGCAAGAAGTTGCCCGTGAAAATCGCCTGCCCTGTATCTATTTGGTCGATTCAGGCGGTGCCAACCTGCCGCAACAAGATGAAGTTTTCCCCGACAAAGAACATTTCGGTCGGATCTTCTTTAATCAAGCGATCATGTCCGCCGACGGCATTCCGCAAATCGCAGTGGTGATGGGCTCCTGCACGGCCGGCGGCGCCTACGTGCCAGCGATGGCCGACGAGTCGATCATCGTCAGGAATCAGGGCACCATTTTCCTTGGCGGACCACCACTGGTAAAAGCCGCAACGGGTGAGGTGGTCAGCGCCGAAGAACTCGGCGGTGCCGATACCCATTGCCGCACCTCCGGCGTCACCGATCATTATGCCCAGAACGATCAGCACGCGTTGCAACTGGCACGGCAGATCGTGTCAAACCTGAACTCGGTCAAAACGATGACGCTCGCAGTGAAAGCGGCCAAGGCGCCACTGTACGCTCCCGATGAGATTTATGGCGTCATACCCACCGATACCAAGAAACCCTTTGATATCCGCGAAGTGATCGCCCGTGTCGTTGACGGTTCGGAGCTGGATGAATTCAAACCGCTTTACGGTACGACTCTGGTCTGCGGCTTCGCCCACATCTTCGGTTATCCGGTCGGCATCGTCGCCAACAACGGCATCCTGTTTTCAGAGTCCGCACTCAAAGGCGCACATTTTATCGAGTTGTGCGCGCAGCGTGGTATTCCGCTGGTGTTCCTGCAAAACATAACCGGTTTCATGGTCGGCAAGAAATACGAGCAAAGTGGCATCGCGAAAAATGGCGCCAAGATGGTCACCGCCGTGGCGTGTGCGAAAGTGCCGAAATTCACCGTGATCATTGGCGGCTCCTTCGGTGCCGGAAACTATGGCATGTGCGGCCGAGCATTCAGCCCGCGATTCATGTGGCTGTGGCCCAATGCCCGAATTTCCGTGATGGGCGGAGAACAAGCGGCCAACGTATTGGCGCAAGTCAAGCTCGATAACTTCGAGAAAGAAGGCAAGAGCTGGTCAGCAGAAGACCAGGAACTATTCAAAGCGCCCATACGAGAACAATACGAAACACAGGGCCACCCCTACTACGCCAGCGCACGCTTGTGGGATGACGGCATCATTGATCCGGCCGATACCCGCATGGTACTTGGCCTGGGGCTTTCTGCTGCACTGAATGCGCCGATTGAGCCGACCAAATTCGGTGTCTTTCGAATGTAAGGCTCCGAATGTAAGACGCTAAACGTCACTCTCGGATATCAATTGCGGAGAACACGAAATGGAAACCACAACAATACTGGTCAACAACGATGCGCGGGGCGTCGGCACCATCACGCTGAACCGGGCCGACCTGCACAACGCGTTCGATGATGTCGTGATCCGGGAAGTGACCGATGCGTTGCAATTATTTGATCGAGACGATGGCGTGCGAATCGTTGTCGTCAGGGCTGTAGGCAAGAGTTTTTCCGCTGGCGCTGATCTGAATTGGATGAAGCGCATGGCCGGCAATTCCTGGCAGCAGAACTATCAGGATTCACTGGGTTTGGCGACGCTGATGCAGGCACTGGCGTCGATGAACAAACCGACTATCGCTGTCGTCCAGGGCGCGGCCTTCGGTGGTGGCGTCGGTCTGGTCGCCTGTTGCGACATCGCGCTGGCATCCGAGACCGCCAGCTTTTGCCTTTCGGAAGTTAAACTCGGTCTGATCCCGTCGGTGATCTCACCCTATGTGATTGCCGCCATCGGTCAGCGCGCGGCCAAGCGCTATTTTGTGACAGCAGAGAGATTTGATGCGAAAACCGCATTGCGCCTCGGCCTGGTGCACGATCTGTTCACACCGGAACAATTGGACGCTGAAGCCGACAAACTCGTCACGGCCTTGCTTGCGAATGGCCCGAAAGCGGTACTGGAAGCCAAACGATTGATAGCGCGGGTCGCCAATCGCCCCATCGACGAGGAACTGGTCCGCGTCACGGCGCAGAAGATTGCCGACATCCGCGCATCCGCCGAAGGTCGCGAAGGTGTGACGGCATTTCTGGAAAAGCGGCCGGCAGATTGGGCGGTGAAAGACCGGACCGAATTGGACGTATGAATCGTTGCCAAGGCAGCCCCAGATCAGTTCTGATAGCAAGTTAAATCTGTCACCCCGGCGAAAGACGGGGTCCATTTTCATCAAGAAATTGGATTCAAAGCCGCAATGTTCGAAAAAATCCTGATAGCAAACCGCGGCGAAATTGCCTGCCGCGTCATCCGCACGGCGCATCGGCTCGGAATCCGCTGCGTCGCGGTTTATTCCGATGCCGATGCCAACTCGATGCATGTCGCAATGGCCGACGAAGCCTATTGCATCGGGGCTGCACCGGCGCGTGAAAGCTATCTGCTTGCCGACACGATTGTGGCGGTCGCCAAAAAGAGTGGCGCGCAAGCAGTGCACCCCGGCTACGGCTTCTTGTCGGAAAATGCGGACTTTTCCGACCAATGCAAGCAGGCCGGAATCGAATTCATAGGTCCGCCAGCATCCGCCATTCGCGCCATGGGTTCAAAAGCCGGCGCCAAAGAAATCATGGGCCCGGCTGGTGTGCCACTGGTCAAGAGTTATCACGGCGCCGATCAAGCACTCGCCACGCTACAAAAGGCGGCCGACGACATCGGTTATCCAGTGCTGATCAAGGCCACTGCGGGCGGTGGCGGTAAAGGCATGCGCATGGTGTTCAGTGCTGCTGAGTTTGCCGAAAACCTTGCCTCTTGCCAGCGCGAAGCCAAAGCCTCATTTGCTGATGAGCGGGTGCTGGTTGAGAAATACTTGACCAAGCCACGCCATGTTGAGATTCAGGTTTTTGCCGACAAATTTGGCAACGCCGTATACCTGTTCGAACGGGACTGCTCAGTGCAGCGCCGGCACCAGAAAGTCATAGAGGAAGCGCCGGCACCCTTGATGAAACCGGAGATACGGCAAGCGATGGGCGAAGCGGCCGTGCGTGCCGCGAAAGCTGTTGGTTATGTCGGCGCCGGCACCTGCGAATTTCTGCTCGATGAAGACGGGTCGTTCTACTTCATGGAGATGAACACCCGGCTTCAGGTCGAGCATCCGGTCACGGAAATGATCACCGGCCAGGATTTGGTGGAATGGCAGTTGCGTGTTGCCAATGGCGAACGACTGCCGAAACAGCAAGATGAGCTGCGGATCAACGGCCACGCCTTTGAAGCGCGCATCTATGCTGAAGATCCCGACAATGATTTCCTGCCTTCCATCGGCAAGCTGGTTCATCTACGCCAACCGCAACCGAATGCCAACGTCCGCATCGATACCGGCGTACGCGAAGGCGACAGTGTCAGCATCTATTATGACCCGATGATCGCCAAGCTGATTGTCTGGGACGAAAGCCGTGAACGCGCCCTCGCCCGGTTACGTGGCGCGCTGGCTGAATATGAAATTGTTGGTTTGACCCATAACATCCGATTCCTGCATGCGCTGGGTTCGCATCCGGAATTCATTGCCGGCAATGTCGATACCGGATTTATCAAACGCCATCACGACGTTCTTTTCCCTGCCGCACCGGCATTGAACGCTGAAGAGTTGACGATTGCGGCGCTGCACCTCATTGCCGTGCAAGTCCGCCATGCCGAAACCGTGGCCGCTCGCCATGCGGATGCGCATTCGCCCTGGAATCAGGTGTCAGGCTGGCGACTCAATGAAGACAACCATCATGCGTTAATTTTTCTGGAATCCGAGAACGGCCCCGAGCACCACGTCATTGCCCAGTTCCGCAACGATGGCTTTTCAGTTTCCGTTAACGGCGAAGCGCACAGTGCAGCGGTCACTGCCATGCCCGATCATTTGCTAGCGGTGACTATCGACGGTAAGAAACAGCAGGTTCGCGTCGTCCAACAGGGTTCGCAGCTCACTCTGATAGGTCACGGCTGGAGTCGCAAACTGTGGCTGAAATCCGTTGATGCAAACGCCGATTCCGGCGGCGGCGTACCCGCGCTGACCGCACCGATGCCAGGTACGATTATCGCCGTTCAGGTCAGCAAAGGTGACACGGTCGTTCGCGGGCAGGCACTGCTGGTGCTGGAAGCGATGAAGATGGAACACACCATCCGCGCGCCGGCCGATGGCGAGATTGCTGATGTGCTGTATGCCCAGGGTGATTTGGTTGCGGATGGCGCCGAGTTGGTGCGCTTTGTTCGGAAAGACTGATCGATTTTATGGGAGCGGCTTTAGCCGCGACAATTTCCTGCCGGCTAAATCGCGGCTAAAGCCGCTCCCACAAAAGCTGCTCCCACACGATGAGGGATTTGATTCATGGCCTTCCCCCAGCACGTCAAAATTGTTGAAGTCGGCCCGCGCGATGGCCTGCAAAACGAAAAAATAAATGTCGCCACCGCGATCAAAGTGGAACTCATCAATCGGCTCGCCGATGCCGGCTTGTCAGTGGTCGAAGCCACCAGCTTTGTCTCGCCGAAATGGGTGCCGCAGATGGCGGATGCGGCCGACGTTATGGCGCGTATCACCCGCAAGCCTGGCGTTTCCTATCCTGTGCTGACACCGAACCTGAAAGGCTTCGAAGCGGCGCTCGCGGCGGGCGCGCAAGAAGTTGCCGTATTTGCTGCCGCGTCGGAAAGTTTCTCGCAGCGGAACATCAACTGCTCCATTGCGACCAGCCTGGAACGTTTTGAACCGGTCATGGCGGCAGCCAAATCAACGAATGTCCGCGTGCGCGGTTATGTTTCTTGCGTACTCGGCTGCCCCTATGAAGGCGAAATCGCACCGGACGCCGTGGCCTGGGTGGCCGATAAGTTGCTTCAGATGGGCTGCTATGAAATTTCGCTGGGCGACACCATTGGCGCCGGCACCCCTTTGAAAGCCAAGCGGATGATTGACGCGGTCGCGAAAACAGTACCGATTAGCCAACTCGCGGCACACTTTCATGACACTTACGGCCAAGCGCTCAGCAATCTCTACGCCGTACTGGAAATGGGCATCGCCACCGTCGATAGCTCAGTCGCAGGGCTTGGCGGCTGCCCCTATGCGGCTGGCGCCAGCGGCAATGTGGCGACTGAAGACGTGGTGTATCTGCTGAACGGTCTTGGCATTGCGCACGGAATCAATCTGGACAAACTGATCGACACCGGCGTTTTTATCAGCCAGGTACTCGGTCGCCTGCCAAGCTCGAAAGTGGCGTTGGCGACACTGAGCAAGCGCACCAAGGCGGCTTCGGTCGGCTAGTGCAACTATTGAACTGGCCGGTATTGCATGGCATCTGTTAAATAGGGAGCCTCCATTTAAGTCCAGGTCCTGTGATACCGGCGAACGCCGGTATCCATTTTTACCGTAGAAAATGGACCCCGGCTTGCACTCGCAAGCATCCCTGTGGCTCGCCCTCCGGGCGACTACGTCGTGCCAATCGTCAGTCCTGCCGATTTGTCGCCGGGGTGACACGTTGCTTTTGGTTCTCGGACGTAATCGGAGGCTCTTTAGCGAAAATTTGGCATGTGGTCTTTTGTCGTTCTGACACCGACTTTCGGACTACTGCCTGCGGACAAGACTTAAGCTTACAATAGCGCGCTGCGAATGCAGCGGATTGAGAGGATAGCAATGGCAGGCTTCGACAAGGTTGTACATTCCTACGAGGAGGCTCTCGCTGGATTCAAGGACGGCATGACCGTCATGGCCGGCGGTTTTGGTCTGTGCGGGATTCCGGAAGGGTTGATCAAGAAGGTGTATGAGTTGGGCAACACCGGCCTGACCGTCATTTCCAACAACGCCGGCGTGGACGGCTTTGGTCTCGGGCTGTGGCTGGAGAAGCGCCAGATCAAAACCATGATCGCTTCCTACGTTGGCGAAAATGCGCTGTTTGAAAAGCTGCTGCTGTCCGGAGAAATGGAAGTGATTCTGACTCCGCAAGGCACGCTGGCAGAAAAGTGTCGAGCCGGCGGTGCTGGTATCCCTGCCTTCTACACGGCGACCGGCTACGGTACCAAAGTGGCCGAAGACAAGCCGACCGCCAATTTCGATGGCCGCGATTATGTGCTGGAGCGTTCGCTAACCGCTGATTTTTCGCTGGTCAAAGCCTGGAAAGCGGATCGTTTCGGTAACCTCGTGTTCCGCAAAACGGCGATGAATTTCAATCCGATGATGGCAACCGCCGGCCGTATCACGGTGGCCGAAGTCGAAGAAATCGTTGAACCCGGTGAACTCGATCCGCAAAACATCCATACACCGGGCATTTATGTTCACCGCGTGATCAAGGGTACGCATTTTGAAAAGCGTATCGAACAGCGCACCGTGCGCAAGGCTTGAGGAGGTCGACATGGCACTGAATCGTGAACAAATCGCCATGCGCGTTGCCCAAGAGCTGCGCGATGGCTATTACGTCAATCTGGGTATTGGTATTCCGACCCTGGTTGCCAACTATGTCCCGACCAATATGCAGGTCATGCTGCAATCGGAGAACGGTCTGCTCGGTATGGGTCCGTTCCCGACCGAAGCGGAGATCGATGCTGACTTGATCAACGCCGGCAAACAGACGGTCACCACGGCGACCGGTGCGGCATTTTTCTCATCGGCCGAAAGCTTCGCCATGATCCGTGGTGGTCATGTTGATCTGACCGTGCTCGGCGCCTTTGAAGTCGATGTCAACGGCAGTATCGCGTCATGGATGGTGCCGGGCAAATTGGTCAAAGGCATGGGCGGCGCCATGGATTTGGTCGCCGGCGCCCAAAACATTGTGGTCACCATGACCCACGCCGACAAGTCCGGCGCCTCCAAGCTGCTGAAGCAGTGTTCGCTACCGCTGACCGGTGTCAAGTGCATCAAGAAAGTGGTTACCGATCTCGCTGTCGTTGAAATCCGCAATGGTAAATTTCATTTGCTGGAGCGGGCACCCGATGTTTCCGTTGAAGAAATAGTGAGCAAAACAGAAGGTGAATTGGTGATTCCAGCTCATGTACCGGAAATGAAATTCGACTGATAGCAATGCCATCAGGCAATCCGTATCTGGCCGATCCGAATCAATGCAACTTTGCCCCCGGATTCAGTGTTGACTGAATGATCGTTGACGCTGCGCGGAAATCCAGTTGACTCATCGCTGCGTCCAGTGCCTGCAACTGCACTGGGCCAAGTGGGGTGCGCAATGCCGGGCGCAGATCGTCGTAGAGTTCGCAAGCAGCCAAATCGTGTTGCCGTAACAGACGGTAAAGCTGATTGACCCGGGATGGATCCCACGGTGCCACGGGCTGCTCGTTCGACCCTTGGCTGCCCTGCGATGCCAGCCATTGTTTTGCGGCGGTCAACATCGCATCGAGCTGTTGTTCAACCTCAGGAAACAAGATCTCGACACGCTCGTCGTGGTTGTCGTTGATCGCGATTTCAAGCTGCAATGCGCTGGCGGCGAAACGCTTTGCCCCCAAAGTTCCCAGGGTTCCCCGCAAGGTGTGAAGCAACCGCGCGGCATCAAGAGGGCGTCCATCCCGCCAGGCCTGATGCGCGTCATTGATAGGTCTCAGCTCATTGTCGACGGCCTTGGCAATCAAGGCGACGAGGTTGTCACGAAAAGCGGGGTTGCTCTTGCCTCGCGCCTCCAACAAGCCGAGATCAAAGACCGCGAGTTCATCAACCACGGCTGGCGAGGCAGCTTGCGTTTGGGTCTGCGTGAGCACGTTACCCGATGCTGTTGTGGTGAAAGGCAGATTTGTGAAAGGCAGAGGTGTGAATGGCAGAGGTGTGAATGGCAGAGGCGTGAAAGGCAGATGGTGGCAGATGGTGGCAAGCATGTTATCGACGTCAATCGGCTTGGCGATAAAGTTATCCATACCGGCGGTGACGCAGCGCTCACGTTCGGACTCCAATACACCAGCGGTCATCGCCAGCACCGGCAGCTTCAATTGCAGGTCGTTGCGGATGATGCGGGTCGCAGTAAACCCATCCATCACCGGCATTTGCACATCCATCAGCACTATCTGGTAGCGCTGGGGCTCGGCGCGCAAGCGGTCGATCGCCTGTTGGCCATTGTCGGCGACCTCGACGGTTGCGCCAGCCTGCTCCAGCATGTCCCTGGCAACAAACTGATTCAGCTCATTGTCTTCGACCAGCAGCAGCGACACGCCCTGCAACAGCTTAGGTCTCGCCAGCTCGTCGACAAGCGGCGCCAAGCCTTTGCGCGCGACCAGTGCCTCATGTAGCGTATCGAACAGGTTGGAGCTGGTAACGGGCTTGATCAAGACGGCATCGACCGCCGCCGACAACGGCGTTTGCATGAACTTGCTGCGGGCAAAGGCGCTGACCATGATGATGGTGGGCAGTGCCGATGTCTGCAGTACCGCCCGAATCGCCTGCAAGGTGTCGAGGCCGTCCATACCCGGCATCAACCAATCGGCGATGACCACGTCGTAAAATTCGCCGCGTAATGCCAGCGCATGCACTTGCTCTATTGCCTGTTCGCCGGACGCGACGCCATCGGCTTGCCAGTGCCAGCCGATGATCGTTTTGCAGACATATTCGCGGCTGGTCGGATTGTCATCTACCACCAGGATGCGCAGATCGCCCAAACGGTTTCGTGATCGCGCCGGGTCTTCGCCGGCCATATGCGGCTGCAGCGGCAGCGTTACCCGAAACTCGCTACCGTAGCCGACGGTGCTGTCAACGGCAATCACTCCGCCCATCAGAGAAACCAAACGTTTCGAAATGGTCAGCCCCAAACCGCTGCCACCAAAACGGCGAGTGATGGAGGTATCGGCCTGAGCAAACGGTGCAAACAGGCGCAACTGTTGTTCGGCCGTCATACCGAAGCCGGTATCGCGCACGCGAAAGCAGACCGAGAGCGTCTTGGCATCGGTAGCGACATCAGACTCCAATCGCTGGACGAGCACGGCCACTTCGCCGCGTTCGGTGAACTTGATGGCATTACCAACCAAGTTGATCAGCACTTGCTGCAAGCGCACGGCATCACCAATAAAACTCAGCGGCAGATCGGGCTCGACCCCAATCACAAGTTCCAGATCCTTGTTGGCCGCATTCATCGACATGATGGTAGCCACGGCACTGAGCACGTCCGCCAGTTGGAACGGCGCATGGCTAATCTCGATCCGGCCAGCCTCCAGTTTGGAGAAGTCCAACACGTCGTTCAGGATGTTGAGCAGGGATTCGCCAGCGCTGCGAAGCATCTGCAAGTATTTGCGTTGGTCGGCAGACAAGGACGTGTTGGTCAGCAACTGGGCGATGCCCAGCACGGCGTTCATCGGCGTGCGGATCTCGTGACTCATGTTGGCGACGAAATCGCTCTTCGCCTGACTGGCGGCTTCGGCCTGTGTTTTTGCCATGCGCAGTCGGGATTCCAGTTCAAGCTGAGCAGTAATATCACGATTGAAACCGGTGACACGTAGCACGTTGCCTGTGCTATCTCTTTCCAACTGGGCGCCGGCCTGGATGTGCAATACCGAACTGTCGGGTCGGACAATACGGAATATCGGGTCGTAAACACCGCGCCCCTCGACGGCTGCATGCAAACTTGCTTCGGTAGCCTGAACATCATCAGGGTGAACGCGTGAGCGCCAGTGCTCGTAGTTCAAGCCACCCTCGCGTAACGACAAGGGTTGTTGATAGAGCACAAACATGCGCTCATTCCATTGCAGCGAGTTACCCTCCAAGGCCCAGGACCAGATGCCCAAATCCGCGACATCGGCGGCCAAGGCCAACTGGTCGCGAGCGGCGGTTAGCGCTTTGCGCTGCTGCTGCTGCTCGCTGACATCGGTTGCGATACCCAGATATCCGTTTATCGCTCCCGACTCGTCACGAACACTCGTTACCACCAGCCTTACCGTAAGCTGGGTGCCATCCTTGCGCACGTAGGTCCAGTCGCGCGTTTCCGCTTGGCCTTGGCGCACCGCGCTGACAAAGACCTCGAAATCGGTTGCGGTACCCGTCAACTCGCGACTGAGTTCAACCCCCCGCGCTGCCATTTCGCTGTGCAAATGGAGCACTACCAGCGTCTGTCGGTCCACCATTTCTTCGGCGCGATAGCCCAGCATCCATTCCGCGCCGGAACTGAAAGTCTTGATAGTGCCGTTGACGTCGGTCGCGATGATGGCGAATTCACTGGCGGCATCGACCAACGCGCTGAACCGGATCTCGGATTTGGTAAAAGCGGCAGTCATTTGTTCGGCCAGCGCCTTGGCGTCTTCCTGTAACTTGGCCAGGCTCCGGACCACAAAGAACAACAGCAGGCTGATGAACGAACCGCCGATCAGCACGACCATCGATTTTTGCCGGTCTATCGCCGCGTCAAAGGCCGGCAGGGTCGCGATCTGGAGGGTCCACTGCTGGTCATTGAGGACTATCGTGGTTTGGCGGCGGAGCGGATTGGGATAAGCGGCCTGCTGCCGGCTGGATAGCGCACTGCTGGCATACATCTGGGCGGAGTCGCTGGTCTGGTCGCCGTCAAAAATGGACACGGCCACCTGCGCGGCTTCGGAGCCGACCAGGCCAGCCATGAAGTCGTTCATCCGGAACGGACTGTAGACAAAGCCTTCCAGCGCCAGCCGGCGTTCCGCTTGCGAGGCAATCGGCAGACCGTTGCGGTACACCGGCAAATACA
>Ga0247727_10014204_pt1 | contig 13288 bp, 12 predicted proteins | sample WisWelCaveWW1625_FD_202498 | JGI IMG/M metagenome (GOLD analysis project Ga0247727, IMG submission 202498) | Biofilm microbial communities from Wishing Well Cave, Virginia, United States - WW16-25 | ecosystem: Environmental > Aquatic > Deep subsurface > Groundwater > Cave microbial mat | place... | reverse complement strand
GCCTTCTTCAGCGACTGCAGCCCCGTCACCGTCGGCACGCCCTGATGCACGAATTCCTCCAGCCGGCCGGGGGGCAAGGCCACGATCGCCCTCTGCCTCGAAGCGCTCAACACGAGGACCTTCTTGGCGGTCTCCATCGGGCGCTCCCGCCGGATCTTCGCCATCCGCTTGCGATTCTGGATCGCCCCCTCGGTCAGCTCTTCGAGATCAAGCCGCTTTGCTTCGGCCAGCACGGCCGCGACGCACTCGCTCCGGTTGACCCTCGACCGTGCGGCGGCCATTTCCAGCTGACGGAACAAGTCACCGGTATGGGCCCGTGCGTCCGCCAAGGCCAGATCGCGCACCTGCTCCTCTTCCAGACCGCGCACGACGGCCATGATCTCCGCGCCCACCCGTTCATCGACGGCTGCCATCGGAACCTCCGCAAAACAACGGAGGACGCTACGCAAACCTCATGCCACGGCGCGCGTCGCAACTCGCTGCGGCGCAAGGGGTCATGTGTGTCCTATTATGGCACAGCTAAAACGTTACGAAACGTAACGCAGCACGTTACGAAACGTAACGTTTTGACCCCCTTCCCGCGAAAAGTGGCCGAACCGCAGGACCTTCAAGATCGAATCGATGAGTGCGCAACGTCGGCATGGCGGGGCAAGGACGCGGAGCACGCAGAGCGAAGCGGACCGCGCGGGGTCCATTGGGGTCACCCCGGCTGCCTCGCCTTACTCATGGAATCAAAGAGGACGGATGACTGGAACTAGAGCGCGGCCAGCGCCTGCTCCACCGCCTCGGGCGACGCGTACCGCTCACGCCGGTCGCGTTTGAGCATCCTGAGAATCACCGCGGCAAACCGGTCGTCGAGCGCGGGCGCGAACGGGCGCGGGTCGGGCCCGTCCTGGTGGACCTGCGCAAGGAAGAACCGCGTACTGCTTCCCTTCGACAACGACGGCGGCGGCTCGAAGGCGCGGCGGCCCGTCACCCAGAAGAAGATCGTCGCGCCGAGCGAGTACTGGTCGGCCCGGAGATCGGCCTCCTCGCCGAGGAGCGCCTCAGGGGCGGCGAACGCCGGCGTGCCGCCGAAGCGTCGGCGCGTCGGATCGCGCGAGTCGAGCCGGCGCGAGACGCCGAAGTCGCAGAGCTTCGCGGTGCCCGTCGCGTTGAGGAGGACGTTTTCCGGCTTCACGTCACCGTGGACGATCCCGTGCTTTCCGACGGCGACGAGCCCTGCGGCGACCTGGCGGGCGATCGCCAGAGCGGCCGGCGAAGCCATCGGGCCATCCTGCGCGACCACCTCGCGCGTGTTGCGCGACTCGAAATACTCCATGATCAGGTAGTACGCGTCCTCGGTGCTCTCGGCGCGAATGGGGCTGACGAGACCCGGGTGGCGGATGAGCGCGGCCTGCTCCGCCTCCTGCATCAGCCGCTGTCCGTAGGTGCCGCTCTCGGTGGCGAGCGTCGAGATCAGCTTCACGGCGACGAGCCTGCCCGACCCATCCTTCGCAAGGTAGACGCACCCCATGCCGCCCTGGCCGAGCTTGCGGACCACCTGGAAGCCCGGGATCGGGCCGGTGTAAATGCCCAGCGCCCGGCAGATGTGCTTCTGCTGGCTCGCCGTCAGGTGGCGCCGATCGAGAAGGAGCTCGCCAATGGGGCGCAGCTGCCCGCGCTCCTTCAAATCGCGCTGAACCTGCAGGCACTCCTCGACGTTCTCCTCCGTGCAGAACCCGAGTCGCACCGCCATGCTGCCGAACAGGTCGATGCTCGGCTTCAGGACACCCATGTGTGCTTCGAACCCCCCGACAGAGTGTACTTCTTGCGTCGATGATCGCAAGGACGAGAGTCTCTCGATTCGGGCGGCAGGGCCTCCTCGCTCGAGGCAAGCCACCCGCTACAATGACGCGATGCTGGCGCGCGAGCTGCGGCGGACGGTGAAGGGCGAGGTCCTCGACGACGAGATCTCGCGCCGGCTCTATGCCACGGCGGCGTGCATCTTCCAGATCATGCCGGCGTGCGTCGTGGTGCCGAAGAGCGCCGACGACGTGGCGGCGGCGTTGAACGTGGCGCGGTCCCTGAACGTCCCGGTGACGGCGCGCGGCGCGGGATCGGGCCTCGCTGGCCAGACGCTCGGCGAAGGGATCATCCTCGACTGCTCGAAGCACCTCAACCGCATCCTCGAGGTCGACCAGCGGCGGATGACGGCTCTCGTCGAGCCCGGCGTCGTGCTCGGCGACCTCAACCGGCGGCTGAAGCAGTACGGGCTCTGGTTTCCGCCCGATCCCTCCAGCGGCGATGTCGCCACCCTCGGCGGGATGATCGCGAACAACGCCGCCGGCGCGCATTCGGTGAAGTACGGCGCGACGCGCGAGTACGTCGAGGCGCTCGAGGTCGTACTCGACGACGGCTCGCGATGCTGGACCGACCGGCCGAACGCGAGACTGTCGGAGATCATCGGCGCGAGCACGACCCTGCTGACCGCGAATCGCGAGCTCGCCGCCGCCCATCGCCCCGACGTCCTCAAGAACTCGAGCGGGTACCACGTCTGGGACGAGCCGTTCAATGTCGTCCGGCTGCTCGTCGGGAGCGAGGGGACGCTCGCCATCGTGACGGCCGCGCGGCTCAAGATCATCCGCGCGCCGGGTGAGAAGGCGCTCCTGCGGATCTTCTACGACGACGTCGAGAAGGCGTGCGAGGCCGTGGTGCGGCTCCGGTCGCTCAACCCGGCCGCGCTCGAACTGCTCGACAAGACGCTGATCGACCTCGTGCGCGACAACGTCCTGGCGTGGCGCGAGGCGATGCCGCTGGACCTCAAGACCGTGCTGCTGTGCGAATTCGACGGCGACCTCTCGGTCGTCGAGCAGGCGAAGGGGCTTGTGCGCGACGCCCTCGATGTAAGGGTCGCGACCGGCGACGACTTCGCGAGCCTCTGGAAGATCCGCAAGGCGGCGTCGCCGATCCTCGATCGCCTTGAGGGTCCGCTCAAGTCGACGCGCATCATCGAGGACGCGGCGGTCCATCCGAACCGGCTGCCGGAGTACATCCGCGGACTGAAGGAGGTCTTCGCCCGGCACGGAACGGACGGCGTCATCTTCGGCCACGCGGGGAGCGGCCACATCCACTGCAACCTGCTGATGAAACCGCACGCAGACCCTGAGAAGGTCCGGGCGATCTGCGAAGAGGTCGCGGATCTCGTGGCGCGCCTGAAGGGCACGCTTTCGGGCGAGCACGGCGACGGGATCCTGCGTGCGGCGTACCTGCACCGGACCTACGGGCCGCTGGTCGGCGTTTTTGCGCAGATCAAGAAGCTCTGGGACCCGGGCGCCATTCTGAATCCCGGCAAGAAGGTCGCCGCCCGCGATTTCGACTTCCGCCGCTTCCTTCGGCCGAGCCGGCGGCACGACAGCCGGTACGTCTCGTCGCCCATGGATGGGTGGGCGGGGCAGATCGAGAAGTGCAATGGCTGCGGGACCTGCCGAACCTACTGTCCGGTGCACCTGGAGATGCACGATGAGGCCTCGACGCCGCGGGCGAAAGCGAACGTGATGACCGGCGTCCTCCAGGGCGTGCCGGTGGACGCGAAGCTGCGCGCCGTCGCCGACCTGTGCATCAACTGCAAGCTCTGCTGGGACCTGTGCCCGGCGGGAGTCGACATCCCGGGCCTTTGCCTCGAGGCGAAGGCGATCGACACCGAGACGCGCGGCCTCTCCAGCCGGGACGGGAGATTCGTGCACGTCCGTGAGAACGCGGGCGCGGTGGCCAACGTCGGCCTGCACGTGCCGTTCGCCAAGAAGCTGATGGGACTCGCCCCCCGGAGCTTCCCGAAGTTCCAGGCGAGCGAAGCGGTTCCGACGAAGAAGAGCGACAAGAAGGTGATCTACTTCGCGGGCTGTCACGCCGATCTCTACGATCCCGACGAAAAGCGGGCGACGATCGAGATCCTCGAGCACAATGGATTCGAGGTCGTCCTGCCCGACGTCGTCTGCTGCGGGATGCCGGCGCAGAGTGCCGGGGCGCGGATGGAGGCGGTCGATGCGGCGCTTCACAACGTCAACACGCTTCTCGGGAACGAGTGGCCGATCGTCACGAGCGCGCCGTCGTGCGGCCTGATGATCCGCGAGGAATATCCGGGCCTGCTCAGGGGCTTCGAGCGGGTCGCCGATGTTGCGGCGCGCACGTACGACATCCACGAGTTCCTATGGAAGCTGCATCTTGAGAAGCGGCTGAAAGAGGACTTCAAGCGGCTCCCGGCCAGCGTGCTCTTTCATCCGCCGTGCCATCTGCGCGCGATGGGGGCGGCGCCCGCGGCGAGGAGTCTGCTGAAGCTGATACCGGACGTACAGCTCGTCGAGGCGCCGGAGGTCTGTTGCGGCCAGGCCGGGTCGTTCGGCTTCAAGACGGAGAGCTACCCGCTGTCGCAGGCGATCGCCAAGCACGCGGTGGACGACTATCGGCTGAAAAACCCGACGTTCCTCGTGACGTCGAACGGGACCTGCCTGCACCAGCTGCAGGAGAACCTGGGGCGCCCGCTGACGCACTCGATGGTGCTGCTGCACAAGGCGTACGGGCTCTCGGCGTTCGAGGGGATGCATGAGATTCCGGCGGCGCTGGCGATGAAGAACCTGGCGGCAGGCATGGAGAGTAGCGGCGGGGACGAGTAGTCCGGAGTTTACTTCCGCGCCTGTTCGAGAAAGCGCTGGACCGCGGCGCGCGCGTGCCAGTTCGGGGGCGCCACGCTGAGCGCCAGCTCCAGGTCGGCGATGGCGCCCTTCGCGTCGTTCCGGTCCATTCGAATCCCGGCCCGGCCTACGAGCGGCTCGGGCATGCGAGGCTCGGACTTGATCGCGGCTTCGTAGTCGGCCAGCGCCTTGTCCGTATCGCCCTTTCCCCGGGAAATGTTCCCGCGGCCGTTGAGAGCGTAGGCGTTCGTCGGATGGAGTCTCAACGCCTCGTCGTAATCTCGCATTGCCTCGGGCAGGTTGTTGGTCGTCTTGTGCAGCAGGGCCCGCGAGGCGTAGGCGTCGGCGTAGTTCGGGTCCTGCTTGATGGCCTCGTCGTAGTCGGGGAGCGCCGCGAGATAGTCGCCCTTGTCCCGCCGCAGATTCCCCCGGTTGCACCACGCGGCGGCGCATTTCGGATCGAGCCGGATCGCCTCGTCATAGTCGGCCAGCGCGCCGGCGCTGTCGCCCTTGAGCGCCCGCGCCGCCCCTCGATTCGCGTGGGCCGCGGCCGTGGCGCCGAGCTTCAGGACGGCATCGAATTCCCGGATCGCGCCCTCGACATCGCCCTGCTTCTGGAGCAGGATGCCGCCGCTCGTGCGGGCCTCGGCGTGGCGGGGGTCGCGTCGCGCTGCCTCGGCGAAGTCCTCCAGCGCGCCGGCGACGTCTCCCCGGTCGCGCCGGACAAGGCCGCGGTTGTACCACGCGGTGCCGCAGCGCGGATCGACGCGCATCGCCGTCTCGTAATCCGCCAGCGCCGCGTCCTTGTCGCCGCGCTCATAGTGGAGGTTTCCCCGATTGATGTAGGAGGTCGGCCAGGTGGGGTCAAGGCGGATGGCGGTCGCGAAATCGTCCAGCGCCGCATCGAACTCGCCCTTGCGCTTCCGAAGGGCGCCGCGATTCGAATACGGGGCGGCGTAGTCCGGGTCGAGCCGGATCGCCTCGTTGTAGTCGCGCAGCGCGCCGTCGTAGTCGCGGTTCACATCGCGGATGCCGCCAATGTTGCACCGCGCGTAGGCCGAGGCGGGCTCCAGCCGGATTGCCTCCTCGAAATCGCGCAGGGCCCCCGGTAGGTCGCCGTTGTGCTGGCGCGAAAGCCCGCGGTTGTTGCAGCTCGTGGCCGAGGGGGCGATGGCGACGGCCTTCTCGAAATCGGGCAGCGCCGCGGCGTGGTCGCCCATCTTCGCCCGCGCGGTTCCGCGGCAGAGATAGAAGCGCCAGTCGCCCGCGTCGAGTCGCAGCGCTTCGTCGTAGTCTCGGATCGCCCCGGCGAAGTCGGCGTGGTTCGCGCGATCGAGGCCGCTGATGAGCCAGCCCCAGGCATAGCCGGGCGCCCACTGGGTGCACTTGCGGTACCACCCCTCGCGCTCGGCGGGCACATCCATGATGGCGAGCCAGGCCGCGTACTCCTCCGCCCGACGCAGCTCCACCGCGCGCTTCAGGAGCGCCGCTGCCGCCGGGTCGTCGTGCTCGACGGCGGAAAGGCGCAGCGCCTCGGCGACGATCCGCGTGACCTCCTCCTCGGCCGTCGACGAGAGGCCCCAGCGGCGCGCCGCGGCTTCCGCGGACTCGGCGCGGGCCGCACGAAATGCCTCGGCGGCGATCGCCACCAGCGACTTGTACTTGCGCCATTCGCCGCGCGCTCCTCGCGAATCACGAAAGACAGGTCCTTCATGCGCTCCACGATCGCCATCGCGATCAGCTCGTGCGCCGGGGTGAAGTCGGGCGCGCAGGCCAGGGCCTTGCGCGCGTCGGCCTCGGCGTCGGCGCACCGGCCGAGGTAGAGCATGCCGCGCCCGCGCAAGTACCAGCCCTGCGGCATCGTCGGATGCTCCCTGATGAATGCATCGATGGCGTGGACCGCCGCCTCCAGCGCGGGGCGCGCTCTGTCCGGTGGCACCTTCAGGGAGCGAAGGTCGCGCTTCTTCTCGAGAATGTCCATCCAGAGGCCGGAGAGCCGCTTGAGCCGGTCTTCGCCGTGGCGGCGGTCGATCTCGGCGCGATCGAGGTCCGCCGCCGACTTGCTGCGCTGAACGAGCAGGACGATGCCCGCGACGAGCGCGACGGCGACGAGCGCGACGCTGGCGATCGCCACGGCCTTGTTCCGCCGCAGCTTGCGCACGATTCGCTCGGCGGCGGAGATCGGCCTCGCCGCGATGGGTTCGCCGTCGAGCCAGTGGGCAAGGTCGTCCGCCAGCGCGCCCGCGGTCGCGTAGCGGCGGTCGCGGTCCTTCTCGAGGCACTTCAGCACGATAGTCTCGAGATCGGCGTCAATGGACGGATCGAGCTGTCGCGGCGGCCGGGGCTCCTCTTCCTGCACGGCCTTGAGCGTGTCGTAGACCGTCCGGCCGAGGAACGGCTTCCGGTCGGTGATCAGTTCGTAGAGCGTCGCGCCGAGCGCGTAGACATCGGCGCGTGCGTCGACCTTTTCGCCGCGCGCCTGCTCGGGCGGCATGTACGCCGGCGTTCCCACGACGAGGCCGGAGATGGAGAGGTCGGACGCCCCCTCGGTCGGGCGGGCGAGGCCGAAATCCATGACGTAGACATGGCTGCCCGCAACCATCAGATTCTCGGGCTTGAGGTCGCGGTGCACCACGCCTTGCTGATGAGCGAACTGCACCGCGCGGGCCGCGTCTCCGATCAGCCGGACAAGGCCGCGCTTGTCGGTGCGCGGCAGGGATTTCAGCGTCTGGCCGTCGACGAACTGCATCGCGATGAAGTGCCGTTCGTTGGCGAAGCCGACTTCGTAGATGGCGGCGATGTGGGGGTGGGTGAGGCGGCCCGCGACCTGCGCTTCGCGTTTGAAACGGGCGATCTCCTCGGCGTCGTTGACGAGGAGGAGCTTCAGCGCGACGGGGCGGTTCAGTTCGGAGTCGCGCGCTTTCCAGACCTCGCCCATTCCGCCCTGGCCGAGCTTCCTTTCGCGGATGAACTTGCCGTACCGGGCCGCCGGCGAGGGAGGCGCCGCGCCGGCCGACGGCTGCGTGGCTCGGGTGGTCGAGCCGGTTTTCAGCGTGGGATCGTGCGCGGAACTGTCCATGGCGGCGTGGACTATACAACGCGGCGCATAACAACGGACCCTCCTCCCTGTACTTGCTTGGTGAGATGGCCGGGGCTACTATCCGCCGCGTGATTGATCCGTCCCTCCGCGACATCGAATCGAAGGTCCAGGCCGGCGAACGCCTCTCCCTCGACGACGGCGTCCGGCTCTTCAAGACCCGCGACCTCTTCACCCTCGGCCGGCTCGCCAACCAGGTCCGCGAGAAGAAGAACGGCGACAAGACGTTCTACATTCGCAACATGCACCTCAACTACTCGAACGTCTGCGTCTTCGACTGCACCTTCTGCTCGTTCTATCGCAAGGAAGGGCAGGAGGGCGCGTGGGAGATGGACCTCGATGCCATCTACCGCTACGCCGCGAAGACGAAGTTCGAGAAGCTTGACGAGGTCCACATCGTCGGCGGCGTCCATCCGAAGCTGCCGTACCGCTATTACACGGAGATGCTGCGCGGCCTGAAGGAGCGCTACCCGAAGGTGCACGTGAAGGCGTTCACGGCGACGGAGATCGACCACCTCGCGAAGATCTCGAAAAAGCCGCTCGTCGAGCTGCTGGAGGATCTGCGCGCGGCGGGGCTCGACTCGCTGCCTGGCGGCGGCGCGGAGATCTTCGCGCCGCGCGTCTGGGACCAGGTCTGCAGCGGGAAGGCGCGGCCCGAGCGGTGGCTCGAGATTCACCGCGCTTGGCACAAGATGGGCGGGCGGTCGACCGCGACGATGCTCTACGGCCACATCGAGACCGACGAAGAACGCGTCGATCACATGATCCGCATCCGCGAACTCCAGGATGAGACCGGCGGCTTCACCGCCTTCATCCCGCTCACGTTCCATCCCGAGGGCAACGCGCTCTCGCACATCCCGAAGGCGACGGCGCAGACCGATTTGAAGGTGCACGCGGTCGCGCGGCTCGTGATGGACAACGTCGATCACATCAAGGCGTACTGGATCATGACCGGGCTGAAGACCGCGCAGCTTCTCTTGAGCTATGGCGCGGACGACATCGACGGGACGATTGTCGAGGAGCGGATCGTGCACATGGCGGGCGCCGATTCGCCCCTGGGCGTGACCGAGGACGAGCTCTGCGCGCTGATCCGCGAGGCGGGGCGCGTGCCGGTGCGGCGGGATACGCTGTATGCAGCGGTGGGCGCGCCGAAGTGTTAGACTAGAGACGTGGACGAGGCGAAGAAGCGCGGAATCCGGGCGCAGTACGAGCGCATTCGGGCCGCGACCATTGCGGAGCGATTGGATGCGGCCTCGGCGCAGCGCCGGATCGCGCTCGACTTCCTGCGCGGCGGACTCCTCGCGCGGTTTCCCCATCTGACCGACACGCAGCTCGAGGCCAAGATGGGGGAGGCCATTTTTGGCGCCGACGTTTGGCGGGATATCTGTGAGCGAAGACGACGTTGTCGCGACCGTGCTCTCCAGGCTTGAAGGCCTCGGCCTCGAGTACATGATCGTCGGCTCGTACGCCTCCAACGCCTACGGGCGTCCCCGCGGCTCCTTCGACGCGGACGTCGTCGCGCGAGTGGTCGCCGGTGACGCGCAGCGCATCTTCGACGCGTTCAAGGACGACTTTGCCGTTGAGGAACAAGCGCTGGCGCGAGACCTTGCGGCCGGCCGCATGTTCAACCTGATCCCGTTCAGCGGGATGTTCAAGGTCGACGTCATCCCCGTGCGGCAGACCGAGTTTGCGCGAACCGAGTTCGCCAGGCGGCGGCGGGTCCAGGCGATCGGAAGGTCCGTCTGGATGGCATCGCCGGAGGACACGATCCTCTTCAAGCTGTCGTGGTTCCAGCAGGGGGATGGAGTCTCCGCGCGGCAAGTGGAGGATGCCAGGGATGTCTACCACGCGCAGAAGGGCGACCTCGATGAAGCCTATCTCGATCGCTGGGCCGCGGAACTGGGCGTGATGCCCGAGTTGACCAGAATCCGTCAGGCCGACCAGGCATCGCGGTAGGGCACGCCGATCCACCCGGCCAGTTCGCGCCCGGCGCCGAACGCCCACGCGCCGTCGTAGAGGTACTCGTTCCACGTCGCCGTCGGATCGACGTTGCCGCTGTCCTCGACCAGGATATCCGCCGCGGTTTCGCCGGCGAGATGGGCCTTCACGCCGCTCATCGTTCCGTCGATCCAGCCTTCGACGCTCGTCACCTTCGCGAGCGGAAGCCAGGCGCCGTCGGCTGTCTTGAGCCGACCGACGCTTTCATCAACCGGCGTGAACCGCAGCGCGCCGCCAGTCACCGTCACCTGCCAGTCATGGCCCTTCCACGCGCTCACGCCAGACTATAGAGAAACCGGGCGGCTATCGCCGCAGCGCTTTCAGCCGCGCGTCGAGCTCGTCGAGGTTCTTCTTCAAGCTCTCCTGCTTGAACCGCACCTTGAGCTCCTTCAGGCACTCCTCGAAGAGCGCGGCGTCGGCGACGCTCTCCGCGTAGTCGCACTGGAAGCTCCAATAGCCCCACGAGCGGAATCGGTCCTCGGGAAGGTGGCCCGCCTTGCGCAAGTCAGCGAGCTTCTGCCCCGCGGCGATCTTCGACTTCGCGCTGTTCTTCACGCCCTTCATGATTTCGGAGACGTCCTCGTTGGTGAAGAAGAGGTCGAGCGCCGCCGCCTGCGCGGCCGTCGGCTTCGGCGCGTCGGCGAGCAGCCTTTTCGCCTCGGCGCGCGTCATCCGTAGGAGCTCGAAGCGGCGGATGATGAAGTCGATCTTCGCCGCGCCGTCGCCGCCGTCGGCCTTCGCCTTCAGCGCGATGGTGTCGTCGGCCTCCTTCGCGAGCGCCTTGAAGTCGTCGAGGGTCTCGGGCCGCGTCTTGCCCCGCGCGACGATGTCGCCGTCGGCCGTCATGATCACGACCGTCGCGAAGCCGACCTGCTTCTCCTTGTCGAGCGGCTTGCCGGGGTCGTTCGGATTGCCGCCGATGTGGCAGTAAAGCGTGAACTTCCTGGCGAATTCGGGGAAGGCAGGGTCGCTGAGAGCGCCGCTCTCGATCTCCTTGCACGGGTGTCAATCCCCCGTGAGGGTGAAGTAGGCGAAGATCAGGCGGCCACCGGCGCGGGCCTTGTCGTAGTCGGTGCCCCACGCGGCCTTCTTGAGGAACGGCTGCTGGAGTTTTTCGGTGAGGGCGTCCGCCGTCTGGAGGAGGGCCAGGGCGAGGAGAATCTGCATACTCGTTGAAGGCGGGGGGGCTTAAAGATTAGGCGGCGAAACGGTAGAATTTCGCGCCCATGCGCATTTTCGAGCCGCACGTTCACATGTACGCGCGGGTGACCCAGGATTACGAGGCGATGGCGCGCGCCGGCGTCGAGGTCGTCGTGGAGCCGGCGTTCTGGCTCGGCCAGCCGCGCAAGCATGCCGGCAGCTTCCTCGACTACTTCGACCACTTGTGCGGCTACGAGCACTCACGGGCGGCGAAGTACGGCATCAAGCAGTTCGTCTCCCTGGCCATGAACCCGAAGGAGGCGAACGATCGGGCGCTGGCGGCGGCGGTCATCAAGGAGCTGCCGAAGTACCTCGAGCGCGACGTTGTCGTCGCTGTCGGCGAGATCGGCTTCGACGCGATGACGCCGGCGGAAGAGGAGTTCATGATCCAGCAGATCGAGCTGGCGGCGCAGTTCGGCCTGCCGCTGCAGATCCATTCGCCCCACCTGGCGAAGTTTGCGGGCATCAAGCGGATCCTCGAAATCGTTCAGCAGCTGAAGTTCCCGATGGCGAAGACGCTCGTCGACCACAATCTCGAGGAGACCACGCCGATGACCCTGAAGGCCGGGGCGTGGGCCGGCCACACGATCTATCCTTTGAGCAAACTTTCCCCCGAACGGGCCGCTAACATCCTCGAGCAAAACGGATTCGAGAGGATGATGATCCACAGCGCCGCCGATTGGGGTCCGTCCGATCCGATGACGGTGCCGCACACGATCACGGAGCTGCGCGAGCGCGGTGTGAAAGAACGGGAGATTGAGAAGCTGGTCTGGGATAATCCCGTGGCGTTTTTCTCACAATCGAAGAGGCTGAAACTATGACCGGTTCGACTCGGCCTTCCCAGGCCTCCCTCACCGCAGGCGGTTCGACTCGGCCTTCGCGGGCATTGCTTACCGCCAGGGCGCTCGCGGGGGTATGGCTGATGACGGCCTTGACGGCCTGCGCGCCGCACATCGCGTACATCAACCGGGATGTGAAGCGGGTGCTCGTCCTTCCGCCGTTCAACGACAGCAACGACATCGAGGCGTCGGGCAAACTCTGGCCCCACGTCCAGCAGCAAGTGGCGGCGCGGGGCTACAACCTCGTGCCGCCGTCCGAGGTCACGGCGTTCTACGAGAAGTGCCGCTGGCACCAGGCCGAGGAGATCCAGCAGGTTCAGGGCGGCGTGCAGGGGATCGCCAAGGAGTTCAATGCCGACATCGTCGTCTACACCTACATCCGCTACTGGGGGAAGAAGGTGCTCGTCCTCTCGAACTGGGTGGGCGTGCAGCTGGAAGCGGAGATGCTCGACGGAAAAGACGGGAGCCAGATCTGGGCGGGCAAGGGCGAACATGGCAAGTCGACGGGCGGGGTGAACGTGCGCGATGCGGTCGCCGGGGCGGCCGACGCGCTCTTGACGTCACCTTCGCACTACGGGCCCGGGGCGGCGAAGAACTGCTTCGGCTCGATCCTGCATGCCGGATTCGACAAGGAGCACGGACCCAACGCGGACAACGTCAAGCCGGATAAAGTGAAGCCGGACAAGAGGTAACGAAACTTTCTATTTCAGGAGGACGGGATGAATCGAGTGCTGTTCGGGCTGTTTGCCGTGATCGCGCTGGCCGGATGCCAGTCGAGCTCGGTGACCAAGGAAGAGGAATACGTCAAGCTGAAGGCGCGCCCCGCGCGGCCGAAGGAGACCCGGCCGCTCGTCGCGGTCACCGACTTCGTCGACAAGTCGAACTACGGGCAGGGACGGCTGGGGAGCGGCGCGGCTGACGTGCTGACGACGGAGCTGCTCAAGTCGCAGCAGGTGCGCACCCTGGAGCGCCAGCAGCTGAGCAAGGCGCTCGACGAGCTGAAGCTCCAGCACAGCGGCGTGACGGACGCGAACACGGCCAAGCAAGTCGGCAAGATGCTCAACGCCAAGTACGTCATTTACGGCGCCATCACGAACTTCGGCATGCACGTCGAGGCGAACGACTTCGTCCTCGTGAACAACAAGACGCAGATCGCGGAGTGCGAGGTCGACGTGCGCATCATCGAGGTCGAGACTTCCGAAGCGGTGTACGGCATGAACGGCAACGGCAGGGCGGACAAGACCGTCTCCGGATCGATCGTGGGCGGCGGCCGGTCGAGCTTCGACGAGAAGCTGGCGGGGCGGGCGCTACGCGCGGCGATCGTCAAGATGCTCGACGACATGCTGGACCAGATGGACTAGGAGCCTGTCGGATTAATCACGCCTGTCAAGGGGCTCTGTAAGTATCCGGGTTTAAAGCACTTACGGCGGCTTGGGCCGAGTGCGCGCGATGGGGCCGGGTATTATTGGCACGACTCAACCCGG